>Ga0074046_10000588_pt1 | contig 33434 bp, 42 predicted proteins | sample BogForMeECP23OM3_FD_94441 | JGI IMG/M metagenome (GOLD analysis project Ga0074046, IMG submission 94441) | Bog forest soil microbial communities from Calvert Island, British Columbia, Canada - Bog Forest MetaG ECP23OM3 | ecosystem: Environmental > Terrestrial > Soil > Wetlands ... | reverse complement strand
CTGGACAGGCTTATACGTTCGCATTGCAGGCTTCTGGCAGCGCGAACACTCCGTACACATGGAGCATCGACAGCGGTTCGCTCCCCGCTGGGCTGGGCCTCAGCACCTCCGCCAACCAAGGCATTATCAGCGGCACCTCGACGGCCGTTGGGTTCAGCCAGTCGATCACGTTCCGGGTCACAGACAACATCGGAGCCTACACAACCAAGGCGCTGACGGTATCCGTGGGGTCCGCCTTGACGCTGCACACGGGCGTGGATTATGAGGACAGTATCAGCACAGGAATCCTCGGGTACATCGACCAAGGTCAGGTGACCTCGATCAACCCGCGCCCGAACTTGTCCTTCTACGTCGTGGCCACCGGGGTGCAGAGCACATCGCCTGCCCAGATGTCCGTGTCCACAGGCAATTCCAACATCGCGGGCGCAGTGACTTCGGTTAGCGGCGGAATCGCGCAGATCAGCCTGACGGGAACGGGTTTTGCTGCCGGGTCTTTGGGAAGCAACTCCCTGTCGGTCTCGGTAACGGATTCCGGCACGACGGTTACGAGCACCTTTACGTGGGTGGTTTACAACGATGGAACTCTTCGCATCGGCGCTACTTTGCCGACGCAATTGACGACGCCATAAAGAGGAAGAAATGCCGAATGAAACTGTAACTGTAAACATATCGGGAGTCAACCCGCAAACGAAAACCGTCACGGTTTCTGTACTCGTGGGTACGGGCTCAGGCACCGCTATGGTTAGCTGGACGGGCACCAATTTCGGTTTGGACAGCATCTCCGCCACTGCCACGATCACGGGAACAGGTTTGACCTCCAACACGGCCCAGCACCGCTGGGGCTATAATGACATCTCGTGCTCTACGACTCCAGTGTCAAGTTCCAGCACTTCTTGGTCGTTCTGCGTTATTGGTGTGTTTCCGGACGGCACCCACACCGGGCCGTCGCAAGTCACCACTTCGCACGAGAGTCACTTCTATCTGAACTGGACAGGCGTGCCCGGAGTCAGCTATTACAATGTCTATTGCACCCAATCGGTGCAAGGCGGTGCCGGAGGAGTAACGGCCACCGTGGGTTTGCTGCACGGCATTGGCAGCGGCAACGGGGGGAACAACAGCAGCACCGTGGGTGGTGGCGGCCCCAATTTCCCGTCCTCGATCACCCAGCTATGGATGGATGACGGCTCGTACTTTCCGTATCGTGGGGATGGCTCCGCCCCTCCAGCTATAAACACGTCGCTTCTCGCTCCGAGCCTGTCGGCACCTTCTGGCAGGTTGACAATCACTCCCGCTGGTTCTGCGGCTGTCGTCGGCGGCGTTTATACCCTGACCATCAACGTGAGCGGCATCGTTTACACGTCAGTCCCGTACATCCCGCTGTACCAAGGGGTCTCTGGCTCGCTGCCGTTGTATAACGATCCAAGCAGCAATGTCTTCACGTACCAGACCTACAACGGCAGCCCCGTGGACAAGGCCACAGCGGTGAGCAACGCATGGTCGCTGGCGGGCGACAACACCTACTGGCAAGGGCGTACGTCCGTGACCTACGACGGCACGAACTTCAACCTGAGCTACAACGGGAGCGCCCCGGCGAGCGGTGTGGACACCACGAACCTCACGATCAGTGCAGACGACATCGCATGGTACAACGCCACGCCTAAGACGTTCGACCTGTTCGCCGTGCAGGGAACGGCCGGAGGCGTGACAGATTCCATCCTGATAAATTGGCTGGTCAAGCCATCGGTCGCCTCGGTCAGCCCCACGACAGCGCTCGCCAACGGCACGGCCCAGACGTTCACCGTCACCCTAACGAGTCCAATCTCGCCCCGCCAGCTTGGCACACAGTACAGCACAGGCAACTCGCTGTCGGCCACGTTCAGCATGGTGGGTGGCACGGTGACCAACACTGTTCCCAACTACAATGGGAGCGGTTGGCTCACTGGATGGACAGTAACGGCGACAATTCCTTCGTCCACGTCCAACGGCACTGCCACGCTGAGTGCGAGCGTCACCGGAACGCTCACGTACTTGAACGGCACCTCGTTTGCCACTGGAGCAGCAGTCACTTACATCAGCGGGGTCATCGCCACCATTACCACGACGGGTTCGGGATTCACTGCGCCGCAGGCATACTCCTTCATAGTTTCCCCTGCTGGCCCGTCGTATTCCGGAGCCACAAACATCACTCTCACGGGGCAGGTATTCCAGCAGCAGAACGACCCGATCGCGCTGGAGTTTATTTCCTCAACAGGCAATATCGTTCTGGGTACGCAAACAAACCGCGTGACGGGCTCGTTCGGAGGCAACTCCGGCTGGATCACTACGTTCCAAAACGTTATCGTTTCGTCCACGTACCTTCCGGCGTCCCCCGGCGTGAACCTCGGGTTCACGGCGACGGACTCCACCAGCAGTTTGAGCGTCACGTTCCTTTCGTCCGGCTCCTACTATGAAATCTCAGGTGGAGGCGGTGGCGGTGGCGGATGCCCAGCAGTCGAGATGTTCCTTGACGACAAGCATCGTGTCTGCGACGTGATTCCCGGCTTTGCCGTGAACACTCTCGCAGGCGAGGCGGAAGACTACGTGAACGGCTTGCCTCTCACCGAGGACGCCGAGATCATCCACATGGATTACAGCACCCAGCCTTGCTACCGTCTTATGGCGGAAAACGGCGCTGAGGTCGTCATCTCTGACAGCACCCCCATCCCGACCCGCGAAGCAATCACCGCCCTCGCTCAGGGAGCGGCAATTGATGAAATCCCGGTCTATGCCAATCAGGTGCGTGCGGGGATGCACGTCATTACCGACGTGGGCAACGGGCTTGAATGGTCAATGCTGACCGAGGTCGTGGCTATCGGTATGCACCGCGTGTGCCGCCTGTACTGCGGAGGCAGGAACTTCGCAGCAGGAAGGCAGCCGGGCAAGTACATCTACACGCACAATGTCGCGTTTGTGAAGTAACATGAACAACTATAAATACGGATACACGGGTCCGCCGTTCAACTTCCTTGGGCACCACTGTGCATCACAGCAGGCTGCGTTCAAGGCATGGGTGACTGCCCACCTCGGGAACTTTACGGGCATCCAGCAGTTCTACCAGATCAGGGCCGCCCAGTTGCGGAAGACCTCCGGGGCTTTGGAGCAGTACTACAAGGCAGTCAACGACGACACGCTCGCGCCGACGTTCCAGAAGGCGACGTGGCAGCCCGGCACCTCCGGCTGGTTCTCCTACGCATACCGGGACGACCATCTACCCATGGTCGTCATGTCCAAGATCAAGGACTACATGCGGGAGCAGTTCAATCGGCAGGACGAGTCCGTGTTCCAGATGAACCATGCCCGAAATGTTGTTGAAAAGACAGAAGATAAGGCCCAGCAGGCCAACGAGGCCCAGAGCAACATTCAGACGCTCTTCGCCCAGATAAACAGCTATTTCAGCAGACCGGAATACCAAGCTGTTTTAGTGAACGACCTGACCGACACGTATCCTGCGGGTTCAAGCCAGCCCCGCTTCCGTGTCCATCAGTTAGACGCCCCCACGCAATGGGAACGTGAGCTTAATTCCCGCCAGACACAGCAGGGAGGCGACACGGTTTTTGAGGACAATTCGTAATGAGCTATGACTACAACGTCGTCGTCGTGGACCCGAAATCGCAAACCCCCATCGGGGCCTGTGACCATAGCATTTCGTTCGAACGCTACGTAGTCAATTCGGACGACTTCCGCACCTTGAACTACCTTGGGAACCCGGCGATCAACATGCGCGCTCCGATCAACGGAGCGGAGACCGTCCAAATGTGGGTCGGCGGGGAGGAAGTCCAGCAAAGCGATCCCACCTACGGCTGGTCTGTTGTAGTTGATCCCGACAGGGTGCAGTTTCCCAACTCTACCGACATCTTCTATAAGATCATGTTCAACAAGGATGTCCGGCTGGTGGTGCCGCTGATCGAAGTCTCGTACACCACGCGCCAGCAGTACTGCATGAAGTGCAGCGGCTTGGGCATGATCAACGACTTCAAGATTTCCTCGGGTAATTTCTGGCACATCACCCAGACGGACAAGCTGGCACAAAAAGCCCTGAAGTGGATTCTGACATCCCAGTGCTCATTCTATCCGTCGTTCACCTGCATCCTGAAAAGTTACATCGGCAAGAAGCTCGGCATCCAGTTGACAGAAACCGACATCCAGACTTCTGTCCTGAACGCCCTCAGCCTGATGCAACAGGTCCAGCAGGCGCAAGGCACCGTCCAGAGCCTTGATCCATCAGAGATTCTAAAGGACATTGTGAGCGTCACGGCGGCAATCGATCCGAATGACCCGACTATAGTGCGGATCAATGCCACGGTATCTTCATACAGCGGCACTACCGCTCCGCTCGGGTTCACAGTGAGGGTAAACCAGTAATGCCAACGCCACAGACAACTCTAGCCGCAATACAACTGGTAACGCCAGTTCTGCCGCCGCTCACTTCGACCATTTCCATTGATTCCTCGGTGCTGCCCGTTGTTGCCTTGGCAGACTCCAAGACGACCCGCCTCGAAATCTCGCTCTACAACCAGAGCAACGTCGTATCGACTTATACCGTCACGTCCGCTGGAAACCAGTTCCAAACAAGCCTGCCCATCGACCCCACGGTGTTAGAGACCACCATGCAGATGATAGGCCGGAACTACGATCCGACAGCCTTGTGGCTTCCGACCGTTTCTTACGCCTTGGGATACCGTTACGCTGATCCCAACGGTAACGTGCAAGTTGTGATCCGAGGCGGGACCAGCGGATCGCTTGTTCCGGGCTGGAAGATTAATACCCCAGCGACAATTACTAACGTTCAGTTAAGCACCAATACGCTTTTCATCACGGCTCCCGGCAATACGCTCGTTCCCGGACAGCAGGTCTATCTCGCGGGGCTTACGAACGCGACCTTTTTGAACGGGCTAGTCTTTACTGTTGTAACCAATGTTGGATCGGTTTTAACTGCTACGTATAATCATGCTGATTATCTCTCAGCGGCGGACACGGGCACCGTCAACGCCGTCACGACCGACAGCGGCGTCCTCTGGGCCAACTTCGGCTTTGTAGCCATCACCCCGACGATCAAGTTCAATTTAATTTACTACCTCAGCAGCCTTGCTGTTCAAATAGCTCCGCCGTCCGGCATTGTCGCCCAAAACGGGCAGACTAGCTGCATGCTGCAATGGGTCACGCCAGATTATCCGGGCTTCATCGGCGTGAGGGTGCAGGTGTCCACGGACTACGCTGGGATCAACCCTCCCTATACCCAGTACGGGGACTTGATCACCGCCGTGTCCAGCACGTCCCCATCAGTGATCAACAGTACCAGCACGACGCAGGTCAACGTGCCCACGGCGTCCATCACCAACATTGCCATCAATGATGCCGGGAGTCTCACGGTCACCGCCGTCAATACTTTCGTGCAGGGAACGGTCGTCACTCTGACAGGACTTATTAACGCTACATTCCTGACCAACGAGGTCGTGACTGTCGTGGATTCTAATGGCTCGTTCTTCACGGCCAAGGTCATATTCCCCAAGTACAATTCAGCCGCCGATTCCGGCACGGCGACCAGCACGATCAGCACCACTACTGTGACCAACGTCCAAACCACGATGACGACTAATTACAGTTCGGTCACCATCCCTTCCGTGTACATCAACGCGCAGGAATTCTATGCGTTGTTCTCCACGGTGATCCAAGAACCAGCCACCAACACGGTCTACGAATCGGTCCAGAACGGGCCGCTGACCTGCGGGTTTGTGAATCTCAAGCTTGTGAGTCCGACCGATTTCCCGGTGCTCCAGCGCAAGGAGGACATCGCCGCTCGCCTTGTTGCGAACATCACCCGCCAGCGTCCGACCTTAGACCTCTCGCCCCGCTCGGAAATCAGGGACATCTTTGTCGATCCGTTCTCCATCGAAGCCTCGAACATGTCGGTGCGCGAGTGGTTCGCCCGCGTATCCTCATCGATCTCGGCCATCTCGCAGATAGACGACACAACAGGTACCGGGGTGAGCGATCCGTTCCAGTCCTCGACGTACAAGCAGCAGATCGCACGCGCATACGGCTTAAGCGGGCAGGACACGCAGAACTTGATTGACGAGCAGTTCAACATCCTCGGGGAGCAAGCGGGGCTGACCCGCGGCGTAGCGACGCAATCCACCGTTGTGCTGGTTTTTTACACATATCAGCAGCCCCAGTCTACCATCATCATTCCGCAGGGAGCCATTGTCGCTACAGCAGCAGATGCAAACACCCCGTCACTGACGTTCACCACCACGGGGCAGGGGGTCATCGATCTCTCCAACCTGTCCTCATTCTATAACGCCCAATACGGCTGGTGGGCGGTCAGCGTCCCGGCGCAGTGTAACACATCCGGATCAACCACCAATGTCGGGGCGGGCAGCATCACCCAGACAACCTCGGGCACACCTGCCGGGATAAACGTGACCAACCTTGTGGCTGCCCAGTACGGCACAGATCGAGAATCGAATTCCGCGTTTGCGGCTAGAATCCAAGCTCGCATCGTCACGGGCGTGGACACGGGTACCCGCCACGGGTATCTCGTGACCGCCCTTAGCACGCCGGGCATCATCGGAGCGCAAGTCGTTGCCGCTGGCGACATCGAGATGGTCAGGGATTGGGACCCGATCCGCCAGAAGCATGTGTTCGGGGCGGTGGACATCTATACTCGCGGCACAACGCTGTCGCAACAGAACGAAACGACGTTCTTTGAGTACCAGAGCACAGGGACATACGGCAGCGCCATGACCTATCTGCCTCTTACGTACCAGAGCGGGCTGAGGTTCCAGATCGGCGGCTTTAGTTCCCTGCCTTATGGGCTGTACTCGGCGGTCGAGGTTGCCGTGAGCCGCTTAGGGAGCACATTCTACCTCAGCACAGACCGCGCCCAGTTTGATAACGTGGGCGGGCATATTACTTTGAATGCGAACGACATGGCGTACCAATATGTCGGCTCGACCGTTTCCCAAGCTCGCATTCCGCTACTTATCAACGGCAACCCGGCCACGAACCAAGTCGCCCTGTCCGCTTTGATCGGTGCGACCGCAGGCACCTACACCGTTTCTTTGTATGCCCGGTACGAGTCGCCTCTCGCACTGGTGCCGTCCTTGCAGCCAGTGCTGGAAATTTTCTCGGTCACCGGACAGGCTGGGACGGGAATCGTGCCGAGCACTGCTCTGACTTTGATCCATACATCGGACTTCTTGCTTGAGGGCGGGTCAAACAACGCTGGGGACACGGTGTTGGCGAACATTGTCAGCCAAGCAACGCAAAAAACCATTACGGCGCTGACTGCTATGCCTGTTTTGATCGACCCGGCGATGGATGTGCCACTGGATTCTAACGGTAATCCGACTGGCATTTTGTCTGTGCGAAGCACCGACCTATCGACCTTGTACACATTCGGTATGGATTACACCATTGTCCCCACGGGACCATACCATCGGTATAGCTTGCAAGTTTTGCCTTCTTCAGTGGCAATCACCGCAACAAGTTCTACGGGTACCGTGGTTACCGTTACAGCGAACAACGAGTTTGGGTTGAACGCTTCGATCAAATTCTCGGGGCTTATCAACGCTGTGTACCTCAACAATCAAACCGTCGTGCTGACTGCGGTGAGTTCGACACAATTTTCTTTCAGTTACTCTACCGGGAGCTACTCAACTACAGCGGATACTGGATTAGCAACAGGCAGTGCCATCCAGAACAACCAGCAAATTATTGTGGCATACAACAAGTTCTCCCTGTACGAGCGGGTGACGCCCATCCAAGGTGAGCAGCAAGTCCTGAGCGGCACGCTGCCGACCACATTGGACAACGACGGCTTCATCCGGAACGTGTGGCTGCCCACTAGCTACAGCACTGGCAACCCCGTGTACCCGCTGGCTGGAATACAAGCGACATACCTTGCCCTCGCTTATGACGGCTGGGACGGCAACTACGGGCCGGACGGCGGGCTGGACCTCATCGGCTCGACAGGCTTGGTTGGCGCGCAGGTGCCTTACGCCTCCCGCTACATCAAAGTCACTTACTTCAACGGCGTGACTAACGTGGTGAAGAAGGAGGGCATCGACTTCACTCTGGCGGTCGATTCTGTATCGGGTACGGCGACTATCGCCCGCATCCTCACTGGAACCATTCCTAACGGCGGCACCGTGAGCGTTTCTTATTTCTACGCCGAGCCGTTCATCGTTTCGACCGAGTACCCAGCATTTGTGGAGACGCTGGCGGGCGAGGTTGCGATCACCAAGCATGCGGCAGCCGATGTCCTCATCAAGGCCATGGTGCCGAATCCGATAGACATCACCATGAGCGTGACGCTCAATCCCAACACCTCCCCCGAGACGGTGGACTCGACGATCCGTACGGTCATCAACATCGTGCTGGACAACGCCGTGGGCACCCTCTACCAGTCGGAGCTTATCAGCCAAGTGCAGGCGATCACCGGGGTCCAGAGCGTGCAGGTGCCGCTCATCAAGTGTGCCAAGAGCGACGGGTCGTATGATATCGGCGTCGTCATCCCGACCGGGACGACATGGACGCCGCTGCGCAGCGATCCGGCGTTTGCGAGTTTGGCTGTCCCGCAAAGCAGTTGGATAACTTCCGCCCAAGTGCTGCCCGACAGCACTTTGCCTTCAGGTGGGGAGCCGACCGCGATCGTGGATTTCCTCTACCAAGGGCAGGTGTTCCGTCGTGCAACCTCAGTGCAGGACTTCCTTATCAACAGTGTCCCCGCGGCTCACCTCGCCTCTACGGCGACACCGGGCTCCTTCTACATCATCGGCACAAACGACCGGATCAATTCTTCGACGCCGTTGGCGTCCTCCTATTGGCAAAAGGTCATGCTGGTCGTGCCGCAGGATGTGGTGAATCCCGGCAACCTGTCCTATCTCTGTACTTATCAAGTATACAACGAAGGCGGGGCCAAGGACATTACGGTGTCCTCGACCGAGTACCTGTCGCCCGGCACGATCACGATCAACTATGTGACGGGGTAACATGGTAAATAAGAACAGCATCCCGCCCGACGAACTGTACGCCAAGAACAGGGACGATTTGCTCCCGTTTGAGGACTCGCGCTTCAATTCGCTGATCCAAGCGGTGGCCAACTACTATACGACCCGCAACGACCAGAGCACTTGGGGGAACTTCCTCCGGGCGCTGGCGCAAGAGCTTGGACGGCTGGACTACGATTATTCCTACGACATCGTGGGCAAAAACCCCGCCTACCTCACGCCCGCCGACGTGCGCCGCCGTTGGAACGATCCGCTTTACGTCAGTTCCAACTGGCCGAGCCCAACACAGTTTGACACCGCCTTTAAGCTGATGCTCATCGAGCTTATCGCGGCGTACCGCGAGGGCTCCACGGCCAAGGGCATACAGGACGTGATCTACGCCTACACGGGTATCAACATACAGGTGCAGGAGCTTTATAAGGAAATCGGCAACGGCGTGTACGACCAGTCCGACCGCAACGCCATCAAGGTCAGCGTCAGCGTGGGCAACAACTCGCTCAGCGAGATCACCACGCTCACTCAGCTTCAGCAGATCGTGGAAAGCCTCTACGGCGCAATCGACCTCGCCAAGCCAGCACACGTGGGGCTGGAGTTCACCACAATATTCGGTCAAGACGAGGACATTGACTGCTTCATCAGCCCTGCATATGTCACGGCGCAACAGTATGCCACTCTTACTCCAACACAACAATCGCTATACTCATTGACGGGCTACGTGCTTGTCAATCCTCCGGTCTTCTGGCAGGCATCCACGCCCACATCAAACCTATTCGATTTGTACACGTTCCTGCGGGACACCAACGGCAACCTCCAGATGGTGACGACGAAGGGAAAGCCCGGCTTGACGCAGCCGACATGGAGCAACACGGCGTCCGGCAGCCCCATTACCGATGGCGGAATTACTTGGACCAACATTTCTCCTGCGGTGACCAACCTTTCGCTTGCAGGGAACGTCCTCACAGTGACCTTTGCACCGACCTACGCCCCGACTTTCACTCTTGGGCAGCAGGTCAAGCTTATCAACCTCGTCGGCGGGTATTCTTTTCTGAACGGCATACAGCTTAGCGTCCTGACTTCCACGCCCACGACTTTCACAGCAGCGTATTCTGGAAGCCAAGCCTCGGCTGTGCAATCGGCGGGCACGGTGAGCTACCTGCCCGCCTCCACCATTAATCTTTTGGTTTACAGTGATCTCCCGTCCGTGTTGCAGGCGTTGTATCAGACACAGTACACGAACACGAACTGCACGTCGAGCGGGATCGAAGACACATTGCGCATATTTATCAGACTGGTCGAGGAGCCTCCGCAGACTCCGATGCTCATCCAAGCCCCTGTGCTTGATCCGACCAATCCCACCACGACGATTGCGGCTTGGGGCCAGATGTTGCCGCCGACGCTTTCGGTGCATGATTGGGGTCTGTTGCCGACTATCACATTCAACGTGGTAACCACGGCGGCGGACGGCACGAATGCCGGATACACCTTCAATGTATTGGCGGGCGGAACAGGAGTCAACCTACATGAAGGCATGCGGGTCACCATCACGGGCTGCACGAACGGTTTGACAGGTTCACCGCTACAGTCGCCGTTCAACACCACAGGCAGAATTCAGAGTGTGGTGATGCTCACGACGACCAGCGGCACGTTCCAGATTCCGTTGGCATGGACAATCAGCGCCGCGCTGGAAACCGGCAGCGGCGTTACGTCGCCCGTTCTTCAAGATGCTTATGCGCTTCAAGGCGGCCAATATGTTCTTTTGCAAGATGCTTCGTTGCCACCGCTCAATGATTCAACGCTCAATCCTCCGTACAAGTGGATCGAAGTTGTTGATCAAGCCTCCACCATGCCCACAGGTGAAGTGGCGAATTGGGATATTACGCATCCAGCGGGGCTCGTCGCGCCCCGGCTTTCACAAGTATGGGAAATTTCTGGTGGGGATCAGCCGTTTATTTACGGTTTGAGTTAATCACTAGGAGTCAACAACCATTTTGGGGAATTATATACTTGAGTCCGCGCCGCAGTCATCATATCGAACGGTGAACTTGGAAGAACCACAAAAATCAAGTTCGTCAAGTATCCCTTTAGGGGTGTCTCCAACAATTTCGCGATTGTTGAGCCATGTCTCTAGGTCCGCTCTATCTGGTTTTGCAATTGAAACAGTATCCTTCTCGGTAGCTGAAAGTCCCGATAGCTGTCTCAAATCGTAGCCCGCATCGGTTCTATAAACAGTGTAGTTTATTGTCTTCATTTTCTCCGTTTCTCTTAAATGTTCATTCGGTTGCGTGAAATAGCCCACTCATTTTGTAGGCTCGTCCCTCGATGTCCGAGTCTTTGTTTAATGACATCCACGCTAATTCTGGCACAGTCACCCAACGGCCATCAGTCTCAACTCTGTAAACCAAGAGTTCGGTATGACTGCCAGATTCTTTGACTTCCTCCACTAATGCGAGAATCGTGATGGCTTGTTGAGGGCTGTCTCCACGGTTAAACGCGCCGCGGCTGAGGTTTCCGGCAGCATCAAATTCGTCCCAATGGTAAACACAGAACCCCTGAGTTTTCAAAATAGATTCAAGACGAGACACTAGAGCCAAAGAAATCGTTGGAGCAAAAGAGACTGTCTCCGAACCCCTACTAAAGGGAGTTGGTCGGCTATCAAGCGTGACAAAAACATTGCGACCCTTTGAGCTTTGACAAGCCTCCACCGGGATTTTCTGCCCCCTTGCAAACCCGCTAACCGCCATAACCGCTAACAACAAAACCACGAGTCTCTTCATGGGTTCCTCCATCTATAGTATACCACAGCCGGGGGCAAAACGGCTACCTGTAAGCGATTGATTGCTATGAGGGTATCGGTTTAACCGGATATACTATTCTACAGGTCGCCGCATATGTAAATCACGTTTATCGACTTCGCCTTCGCTTATTTGGAGGGCGACTTATGGTTTGTGAGTACGGTTGCGGACAAGAGGCCAATTTTCGCATAGGTAAAAGGCAGAGAGCTTGCTGTTCCGAGACGTTTCTTCATTGCCCGTCTGTGTTTGCACGGGCAAACGATGGGCGGATCAGGGCCGCAGCGAAGAAGTGGCCCGTGGGGCTGACAACCGTTTGCTGCACTTGCAAGGCGGAGAAAGACACAAAGCAGGATTTCTGCAAGAAGCGCAACGGGCGTCCTTACTCCCAATGCAAGGAGTGCGGATACAAAGTCCTGAAAGCGTGGGAAAAAGCGAATCCCGATAGGGTGCGGGAAGCCTGTCGGAAACGACAAAAAACCCCGAAGATACGGGCGTATAAGCGAAAGCAAAAGCAAGACTTGCGCGAAGAAGTTGTCAAAAGGCTCGGGGGTCGCTGCTCGTGGCCTGCTGGCTGCGATTGGATCGATCCTCGGGCATTGCAGGTGGACCATGTTTTTGGCGGAGGCAGCCAAGAGCTTAAATCATTGAAAAAAGATCGGCGTCGATTCTATCTAAGAGTCTTGGAAGATACCACAGGGGCTTATCGGCTTTTGTGCGCTAACCACAACACGGTCAAGAAATATGAAAGCTGCGAAGGAGTAGGTCAGGATCATCCGCTCGCACGACTTTCGGACGCTTAAGTGATGGGTGAAATTGCCAAAAATTCGTATGTCAGTCCGCCAACCGGAGCCCTTGACATAACAATCATCAAGGACGCGCAGCCCCGTGTCGAGATGACGCTCGACTTGGGAATCCCGAATTTCACTGTTTTCAGCCTGAAGATTCCGCTCGTGGAAGACCAACCGCAGGCGATGTCCGGCCTGATAGCAGAAGCCGTACACGCCCTGCTGGACGAGGTGGCGTCCTTCATGATCAGCATGGAATTCGAGGATGAAATCATAGTCGAAATTTACGCGACCGTGCTCGCCGCATTCAAGGGGATGTCGGGCGAAGCGGACAGTTCGAAGGAGCAGGACAAGACCGGGGCGGACCCGACCGCGAAGACTTTCGAGGGCACATTCAACCTGCCCGAGAGCTTCGTCAACGAGACGCAGAGGAAAGTTGTCACGGGAGCGACCAAGATCAAGCGCGCCCCGAAGGTCCGCCACATCGAATTGACCTACAGCCCGAAGCCCAAGACCACGGTGGACGACACGGCCAGAGTCATCCGCCAGTACCGCAACCGCAGCCTGAAGCAGCAGGGCCGCCCGATGTACGTGGTTGTTTACAATGTGCATGGAAAGCCCACGGGAACACTGGCGATTGGCCCGGGGTTCAAGAATCGGCTTCTCCAACTCACCAAGAGGGCGGCGGTGGAGTTCATTCCCCCGATGAGCTTCCCGGACGAGCAAACGCTGAAGGTGGGGCTGCTCCCGCCGGGTATCCCGAAGACGATCTCCGTGGGCAACATGACATATCTTCCGGAGGCGGTGGCGGGACATGACATCGCGCTTTACCACGGGCCTCAAGACTATCTTGTGAAGTTTCCCGATGGACGCTCGGCGATCTTTCCCGGACGCCCAACATTCCGGCTCATGCGGCGGTTGAATTTCCCGGTCCCCCGCAACCGCTTCAAGTGGACGATCTTGCCTCCTCCGGAGCCCGAGGAGAGTATTAAGCCTGAAGAGCAAGCGGCACTGAAACCGGAAAACCAGACTACTCAGAGCGTAGTGAAGGAATAACATGCGCAATTTTGACCAATTTCGACCGAAAGACTACCCGAGGGACATGAACATTCGAGTGTGGCGTACAGACACGGGCGAAGTCCTCTACGAGGGCCACAACATCATCGTGAACGTCGTCAAGTGGCTTTTTGCGCGTTTGTGCGCAAACGCCTATCCCAACGTCCCTAACCCGCCCTACAAACTCGGAGAGACGGCAGACACGAACGCCGATCCGCTTTACGGCATATGGGGCTTGGCGCTTGGCGCTGGCAGCCCCTCGTGGGCTCCGGAGACGCAGCCGGACCCGACTCCCGTGCAGACGGCGATCATCCAGCAAATCCTCCGCAAGCCGCTCTCGCGCATCAATTACGTGGACTCAAGTTTCAACCCGCTCTCCAAGTTCAGCACTATAGTCAGCTTCCAGACCACGGTCAACGCCACAACGGACAACATCACGCAGGGCATCCGCGAAATGGGGCTGATCGGCGGCGGCACGATTAACAGTGGCGGTCCAACAAACATGCTGACTGCGCCGTACTTCGACCCGACCGACACCAGCGGGCCGGGGCAGGGACCAAGTCCGGACTCCGTGACATTAATAAATTATAAGACACTTCCGCCTCTAATACTTCCTGCGGGCGTGGACATCATCTTTGAGTGGATATTGAGCTTCTAATGCGCAAAATTAGGATAGTTTCGGAAGGTAGCGTACCTCGGACAAAAGTCTATGATGCTGAGACTGGACAGAAGATCGGTTTAATCACGTTTCTGTCCTTCGATTTCGTAGCGGACCTTGACGAAGGCGCTGGGGTGGACTGCTTTGCGACCATTGACGGCAAGGATACGAAGCTGGATGTCGTAGAATTCACCTATAGGCGGGTATAAATGCTTTTCCGCTTCCTAGTCGCATTCTATTTCATTTCGATCTGGCCGCACATCACATGGAACCACGTCTTCTGGGCGGCGTTCGTCGCTGCGATCACATGGCCGCTGAAGAAGCTCTGGGACGCATGGGCTACGCAGTTCTGGGCGGTGTTCAAGGTGAGCTTCCTAGCGCGGTTCAAGCAGACGCCGCAGGGCCAGCAGTTCATTGAGGAGTTCCACAAGGCGAAGTCCGCGAAATGTGAGGCGCTCATTAAGGAGCACCCGGAGCTTGAAAAGGTGCTACAGTGTAAGACATGCGGCGGCAAGGGCTGCGACGACTGCGGCGGGACCGGATGGGGCTAATGCCAGACGACTTCGATGAAATTGACGATTACAATTTCGAGTTGACACCCGAGATAGAAGCTGAACTTGACCGCGCGATTCAGGACATGAACGACGGCTTCTCTTATTTGATGCTCGAAGGCAAGGACGGGAAGCTGGGCAACGAAATCAAGTGCAACAAGTGCGGCCGGGTGGGCAAGCTGCTGGAGAAACCATTTCCCCACAAATTCAATTGCCCGATGCGAAGGGGATAACAATGCCCGACATGCCAGATAATTTGAGACACGCGTACGAAACTTTCACGCTCCTCTGCACGCAGCACGGCGTCAGCTTCGCCGGGATGGCGATCAGCCTCGACCCTCCGGGCGCATACGCCCTCGGCAACTGCAAGGAGCGGGGACACGACCTCGCCCGTCTGTTCCGCCTGTACGCTGACCTCATCGACCGGAAGGTCAACGACGGCTTGGTTGAGACGCCCCAAGACAGGCCAATTGACAAGACGAAGATCAATTAGCCCGCTAATTCCATTAAAATCCGTAATTTCTGCCTCTTACAGCAGAGGCACAGATGCGCGATTCCCTCCTGAAAACTAGCTCCAGCCCCAAGGAACTGCGTGACCTCCGCGAACTCAAGGCCTACATGCTCAAGGAGTTCCCCATCGGTTCCCGAGTTCGCCACACCCGAGGGGCACTCGGCACCGTGCAGAGTGTCGATGTGACGTTTCCTAACATTGACGAGTCGTTCCCCGAAACCCACATATGGGTCAAGTGGGACGACGGCGGCACTGTGGACATGATTCCGGCGTCCATCGATCTCGTGGAGGAGCAGCAACCGCTGTTCACCGACGCGGGCAAGATCACCACGGACAGTTTGTCCGCCGCCTATGCGAACGGCTATGCGAAACACGCTGTTGCCTACTTGCAAAAGTTCGGAAACACCGCCCGCTGCGTGAAGGCGTGGGCCTTCAGGAACGAACTCGATCCCTATCAACTCAAGGAAGCCGTCAGGGCGATGTTCAAATGCAAGAACGCCGCCGCCGACTTGTTCTCGTCCGAGATTGCCAAGGTTTCCAGCACAAAGACCGCCAAGGACTTCATCGACGACGAGTGGCGCGAAATTCTTTCCACCAACGGTTTCTACCCCTCGGGCGCGGAGGAAGAGCGCTGGACGAAATCCGGGGCGAGCTACTACGTCATCATCGACCATACGCCGGAAGGCGAGCCGTTTTACGCCGTCTATGAAAGTGATGATGTGTTGCTGGAGAAAAACAACGACACGAACACATTAGAGATTTACATCAGTGATAGGGAAGAGCTTCAGCCTGTAGCGCCCGCCCCGATGGGGAGGGGATTGAGTGAAGAGGACATAGCGGAACTGAAGCGGATGGGCATCAAGGCCAAACGTCAAGTTAAAAAAACACCCATCGTTTCCGAATCGAATATCTACCGATTTGGTGGCTGGATTACCCCAAAGGGGAAACAACTTGCACTTGAAGCTTTTGATGACGAACACGAAGGTCTGGCAGAAGAGATGGGCTTCAATAGTAACCAAGAAGCCCGTGAAGCGGGGTCTGTACGGGTTGCAATATTCCTCGGAACTTATCACCTAGAAATAGACCAAATGACTTCGGTTGCTCGCAGTCGCATGCGTGAATTTTTGAGCGGAGGCCCGTCTAAGCCCGTTGTGATCGAATGGTGGAACGGGTCCACCACCGACAGTAAGTCAAGAGAGTTCAAAAACAGCGGAGAAGCACTTGATTGGTTAGAGCATCGAACTGTGATGGCCAGCGAGCTTCTGAATAAAAGCGCCGCGATGTGTGAGTGTGGGCATCCCTTCGAGATTCATACCCATCCGCCTGACTTCGGCTGTCCGCATGAAAACGATCCGGACGGAGGCTGCGGTTGCAAGGGAGCCACCGAGAAAACCGCCACATCCAAATGGCTCTACCACGTTACGTTCAACGGCTACCTCGATGACATTGCCCGGCGTGGATTGGTGCCGGGAGCGGAGCCGGGCATCACTGGTGGCGGGGCAAAGGGACAGGTTTTCTGTTCTGAGGCTCAGCACGTTTCCTATTGGGTGGATCGGGCGGAACAGTGGGCATACCATCGGGCGGACAATCCGGCTGAAGAAGGAATGATACCCGTTGTCATTCGTTTCCCGCGTGAGAATGCTGCAAATCTCAAAGATGATGAGGTAGCGGTGAAGGAAGACACGGGCGAGGGTTCGTACGCGGCAGACAGCGTTTCTCCAAGTCACATGGAAGTCTGGGACGGTGCCCGCTGGAATCACACGATGACGGTAGACCCGTTCTTCTTTGTTGATAAGGAAGGCTACATCCAAGACCCGAAGCCAAAGCTCGCCGCTGGTGGTACTTACTACCATGCGACCGCTGCTGAGAATATCCCCTCAATCGCAAAAACAGGACTGAAGCCGAGTGAGGACCCAAACTGGGGCGGCATGCTGGGTCAGGAATCTCTTGGGAAGGTGTATTTCACAAAGACGCCGGAGAAGGCGATGTTCTACGCTGGCATCATCTTCTACCAGACGCTTAATGATGTGCAACGTGCTTCGATACCCGTATGCCTCCGTATCCGTATCCCGAAGAAGATAGAACCGACCCACGCACCGAAGGAATATGGGCAAGAGATTGACGAACATTGGATTCAAACCGGAATCCCACCAAAGAATATTGAGGTCTGGTGGCAGAGTGGGTGGCGTCCCATCCAGCAAGTTGCAAACTGGGATTGGGAGGGAATGGAATATAGTTATGACGAGGAGCAGGGTGTCTTTGTTGACTGGGAAGGCGCACCCGTAGGCGAAACCTCGGTGGAAGCCGACAAAGACGCTAAAGAATCCTTCTCGCCAAAGACGGCATCAAGCAATGGGACACTGGAGCAGCTTGCATGGAAGTTCCGCACCGAGCAGGAGGAATGGTACGAGTGGGAAGAGGACAAGATGTGCTTCCGCGAGCAGTGCTATACCATCGCTCCTTTGCTGGCTAAATTCTTGACTGAGCACGGTATCCCGGCCAAGCCCTTTCACGGCTACTATCTCACGGACGGTGGAGAAAAGCGCAACCACTGGTGGGTGGTGGCGGGTGATAGAGTTGTAGATGTAACCGCCGACCAGTTCTACCCGGAAGACCCGGACAACTATCGGGTCGTCGTCACCAGCTTGGACGATCCGAACTACAGCTACAGAACGGAGAAAGAGGCGGCATTTAAGGATTGGATTCCCGGCACAGTGGATGAGAACTTCAAGCCACATGTGAGCGTCAGTGGGATTGGCCGAGTCGGACAGCCCAGTCGCTTGCGCTCTCGTCCACATCGATATTGGGTTGTGGATTATTTTGACGGAACACGTTCAGAGACGGGATATAAGCAGACCGTCGTGGAAGAACTCGGTCATTTCAAGACCGGACGGGAAGCCGCACGAGCCGCTGAGACATTTGCCAAAGGAAGGGGCTGGACACTAGACGATTACGCCAAAAGCATGTTGCGCCCCAAGGGCATCGGCCCGGTAGAGTGGGGCAGGCAGCTTGATAAGGAAAAAGAAGCTGGACGACTCAATCGGGCTTTGCTCCCCGCCGCCCTCTTGGCATTGACGCCCACCATGACGGACCCCGCTGTCGAAATACGCAGGCCGCCCATCGTGCAGGAGAAACGGGTAGGCCTTGATGAGCTTGTCGATGCCATCCGCCGCACGGAGGGTGCGGACCCGGCGCTTCACAATCCCGGCAATCTCGTGGGCTTCCACTCCGGCCGGATCATGCGGTTTCGTACTGAGACACAAGGCATATACGCCCTCAAGAGGGCGCTGAACCGAATTGCGGACGGGCAGAATCCTAACTTCAAGCCTGATATGACACTTGAACAGGCGGGACTGGTTTACAGCAACGGAGACCCGAACTGGGCGAAGAACATCGCCGGGATATTGCAGGTCGATCCGAAGACTCCCATCGGCCGCCTGATAAAGGGCATGGCGAAGGTTGGATCGCACCCGATCTTCCGCGACATGGCGCACTGCCCCCAGTGCAGAACATGTTTAAGGCACGCAGCCATCTTTCGCTTGGTGGAGCATTTGAAGGCCGACCACCACTTGCGGGAAGAAGCCCACGCTATAGCGACTGAGGCTCTCAGGCGAATTTCAGAAGGCAGGAAACGGCAGTCTGTGACGGCCGGTGCGTGGGGCGAGCGGTCCTACGACAACGATTCCGTCCACGACATCCTCGACCGCCATCGCACCCCAGTTCGCGAGGGGGGCGAGGGCTTTGAGGAGCCGATTCCAGAGGAAGAAGTCAAGAAGCTGCTCGGGGAGGTGGACAGTCTCATTCGGACTTCCACCACCCCGGACGACAAGGAACGCTACTTCGGCACGATGGTTTTCCTCGTCACCCACGGAGCCAAGCTGGATGCCGAGCACAAGCAAAAGACAATAGCCACGGGGGGCGAACTGTTTGACGACGAAGACTACCTGAACCGCTGGAAGAACCCGCTGATCCGCAAGGCCATGATCGAAGACGAACTAAAGCTCTTTGAGGACTAGCGAAAATCTCAGCTTCGGTGTATTATAGTAGTGGATGGTCGTACACCCCCGCCGCTGCCGGACAGTAGTTTTTACCCGGAGGGCGGGGACAAACGCACCACGCATCAATTTCGGACAGGGGTTCGACTCCCCTAACCTCCACCATATGGGGGTTACCCGGTTTCGACGGATTGACCAGCATGGACAGAGCGACGACCCGAGGTACCATGGCCCTCGTTAATCAGAGATGGAACACATAAACGCCAAGCCTCTAAGCATGGCAGCCGCGGCCTAATCGGCCAAAGCCGAGGTTTTCGCCCCGTGCACCTCGTCAAAGAAGCACGGGGTTTTTTATTGACAATTCCCGCCCCCTAAGTAGAGGATAATCCCATGGCTGACACCAAAAAAGAGGCATTAGAGGCCGCCAAGAAGTTCAAGTTTAATGCCGTAAAGAACGCTGCTCTCGATGCCGTCGCCCTCCACGAGAATCTCGCCTCGTACGAGGACGAGCTTGAGGAAGAATATCTCGAAGAAAAAGCGGCGGCTGTCCACTGCACATGCCCTATCTCGGGGGAAGTGATTGTCCGTGAGTGCCCGATCCACGGGGAACAGCGTGCGACGATCGCGAGCAAGAAGACCGCCGCCCCGCCTGACGAGGAGCCGGAACCGGCCCCGACCGAGCAGCCGTCGCCAGAGCCCGCAGAGGTGCAGCGCGACGAGCCCGCCACGGAAGCCCCGCATATTACCGCCCCACCCCCGGCTGTGGAGCCTCCTCCGGCTGAAATCGAAGAAGCACCAGAAGCAATTGAAACACCTGTTCCAGAACCCGTCGCTGAAACTCCAGTCGAAGAGCCTGAGTCAAAAGACGAAGCTTACGATGAGTTGGCCGTTCGCACAGAGGTGGAGGCGGCAATCGGCGATCCAGAAACCATCGAGGCCGTCATGGAGTTCCTGAAAGAAGAAGACCTCCTCCATGCCCATGGGTTCGAAATCAAGGAAGGAATGTGGGGCTGGCATGAGGCTTCCAATTTCGCCACGATCAGCTTTGGGAACAAGGAATACGTGGTCGCCCCCACCTATGACGCGGCTGAGGAGTTCGCCACGGCGATGGTGCGGCAGCAGTTGAGGGACGAGCCCGACCTGTTCACGCCAAGTTGGCTTGAAGGATACATCGATAAGGAGGCGCTCGAAGCGCAGTTGCGCCCCGATGTCGAGGAGATGATCAGGGAATCCCCGGATTCCTACGGCTGGGAACCCGGCAAGATTCGCGACGAGGACGACGAGGAAGAGGGCGCGCAGCTTTCCCTGCCTGCGGAGGACGAGCCGTCCGACGAGTGGATCACGGACAAGGCCGACGAGGTTCTGTCAGACCCTATTGAGTACCTGAGGGAAATCTATGGCGACGAGACCATGAAACGTGCCATGGAGATCGCCGGGATCGATATAGAAGAAGCGGCGTCTGATTCCGTGGCGGCCGAAGGTATGGGGCATTTCCTATCGTCTTACGACGGCGACACCCATGACCTGCCGAGTGGCGGCGTTTGGTGGCGTACTTCTTGAGAATAGGCTTGTAGGTATGTTGCAGTTCCCCTTAGTAGTTTTTCGAATAAAAATGGGTCTTTTTCAAAAATTCCCACCATAAAATTGCATCGTGTGCACAATAAGCCCCGTGCACATTTCCCACACGATTTATCTCCGGGACAACAAGTGTGGTCATGGTCGAGAGATAAACACCGTCCTCGGTTTCCATAAATTCTTCCTACATCTTCCGGTGTTCGACCACACAAAGCACACACGCCTCCCTGTGTTTGCAGTTTTTCTTTATACCAAAAGAAGGGCAGTTTGTGCCGTCTGGTGAATTCGTATTCACGGTCGCAATCCCTACAAAATGTGCCTTTTCCCAAATGGAAGTTGTCCGGTGAAAGAAAATCTTCGTGTCCGCCGCACCAACGCAATCCCTCTAGCCTCTTTTGTCGATAAAGCTCATAGGGCACACCAAGGCAGTTGGCTTGAATCTTTGCGATGTGTTCGGGAGACTTTTGCCGTCCACGGTTTGCTTTGCTGATCTTCCGTTTGTGTTCTTCCGACATCGGTCCATACTTTGCCATTTACTTACGCCTCCTAACTAAATACTTGAAAGTAAGTAAAATCAGCGGATATTCAGTATCATAAGAGAAGACCATGCCATTCCACGTCACGCCCGCGTCCAATGTCTATCGCGTCATGAAGGAGGGGCTCCAGCCCCGGACTGGCGAGCGGGCCGGAGTCATGGAACAGGAAGACGGCATCTATCTCTTCAAGACGCTGGAAGACGCCGAGGATGCGGTCACCAATTGGCTCGGGGACGAGTTTGAGGACGCAGAGCCGCTGGCGCTCCTTGAGGTCACGCTTCCTCCGGACGCCAAAATCCTTCCCTCAACCGCCGACTATGAGCTTGTGGTCGGCACTCCGATCCCATCTGAGTACATCGAAGTTATCAACGAAAATTTCTAAATAAAATTTTTTCAATATACGTTCCATGGCCATGGACGCCGAGCGCACGATAAAAATTCTGTTTGCTCCGCTGTCGTGGTGCGTCCTCACCCTCATTTGGTCCTTCTGGCTTCTCGTCTACCTTGTGTTCGCCCCCCGCCATCTCGGGGAAATCTGGTACGGCTATACTGACAGCCTCAGCCGCGTTCTTGAAAATTGAGTATTAGGTGATATGGACGAGCATCCAGACCTCCGACCAATCGGATTTACGATCCACGAAACCCACCGAGACATGTGGCTGTTCGGCCAGCGCTATATTCGTCCCTCCGATGATGCCGACTGGGAACTTTGCCCCGACTGCAAAGGCCTCCCCCACTGCTTCAGCGGTGACAGGTACGGTGACCGTTACAAGCACTGCACCGAAAGTCAATGCTTTTGCTTAGTAGTGGACAAGAAAGACGCCAAGTGGCCAGATGACCCCGGCTTTGCCGAAAGGGTCAAACGCATGGAGGTCACGCGGTTCATTGTTAGTGGGCGGTTTGAAGGAAAAGACTAATGTTCTATGACTACGTGTGCACCAAATGCAACACCGGATGCTACTATGAGAACTCGGAGCACAACAGCGAGCAGTGCGAGGCATTCATCAAGAACAAGAAAAGGTGGCATATCCCGCTGAGCGTCCGCACGGACCAAGACGACCTGCTCAAGAGCCTAAAGACGGGAAGGGGCCGGATGTTCACGGCAAAAGACCAGAAGAAAATCGACGAACAGGTGGGCTGGTAGCAGTATTAGGTAAGTGGCTCCAGTGGCCGCGGGCAGCAGACGTTCTCGGTTCCGAAACTAATCCCGCGGACGACTTGACTTGGACGGATGTGTCAGCGAACCAAAGGGAACACGGGCTTGATCACCGTAAGTACTGGCTGAGGGGGAATTGACCCCGACTATCCGTACGTTCCTTATCGTGGGGGAAGCGGTGCAAAAGGGTCGAAATAGGAATAGGCCTGATCTGGTGCGGGAACTCGCTGGAAAAGTGCCGGAAAAACCCCTGAGCCGAGGTGGCCGAACGGGACTCCTCGGCTGGAGCCACGGTTAGAGAATCAGATGCAGATCGAAGAGAATCATAGGGCACGAACGCCTTGGACGAAGGCCCAAATCGAATGTCTGCGGGTTCGCCAGACCAACTCGGCCTACCACCCGTACACTTGCGGAAATAACTCTTCTCACGACAACCTCATTCCCACGCGGAACGGCTGGATTTGCCCCAACTGCGACTATAAGCAGGATTGGTATTGGGCAGCGCCATGCGGTTCTTTTGCCGAATTGGAAGCGCCGAATCGAAAACGATTCGAATTGGTTTTTGCGTGGTATGATTTCTGGGTCGGATTCTTTTGGGACGAAAAGAAACGGGTTTTGTACTTTTTCCCAGTTCCTATGTTCGGGGTGAAAATCAGACTGTGAATGAAAAAGCTAACAGCGCATGGAAATACAAGCTATTGATCCCCAAAGAGCGCCCGAAATGGCGTGTGGGCGAGCCCTGTAATCATCCGGGCTGCCTTCACCACATTACTCACCCGTGCGAGGGCTGCGGCCGAATCGCCGGAGGGATATATGACTCTCCACCAAGCGAAGGCTAAGATTGCGTATCTGAGGGAGAGATACGGCTGCGAGACGCATCTGGGCAGCTACCTCTTTTTAGTACGCGAGGGCGGTGGGTGGGCGGTTCTGTATGTCACCTTTCCGCCGAACTATATTCCTTCTTCCTACACATCGAGGATTCCATGAAATATCAACCAGTGATAGTCGCTAAGATTCTTGAGGAGCGGTTCGATCTCAGGGCCGGGAAGGCGCTCAAGCCCCGGATGTTCTGGGCGGCCCTTTGGAAGGCAAAGAAAGCCGACTGCGGGCACCAGCACCGCACGGAAGCAGCCGCCGAGCCCTGCCTCCGCCGCACGAAGCAGAGCCGAAGGAATTGGATCGCCTTGGAGCACCGCATAGCGAGCCGGGCATGATAGAATTCACCACAGAGGCACCCTTGGTTATCAAAGGCACGCTGTTTTTCTGGACGGAGACGGGCATCCCCGGAGTATATGCTCTCCAAGACGAGCGTTTTATTTCGCCCCCGCCCAAGGAACGATGGTCCTACGAGGGGCTTTTCCCGCTGAAGACCGGGGACCACCTCAAGGTATTCAATCCGGACAAGACGGTCTATTGGGAGGGCGCTGTCAAACTTGATGCCAAGGGCGATCCTCTGGGCATCGACAAGGCCTTCTGGAATTTCATGTTTAAGCAGGAGTTGCAGGGAGAGGTGACTCGTAGTGACTGATCTTTTGACCGAAGAATCGCGACAAGAAAGACTCGGCGGCGATCCGAACTGGGAAGCAATGCTTTGGGGAGTGGTAATGGCGGGAGTTTACGACCGCAAGAAGTGCAATTGCATGACGATCAAGGATGAAATCTTGCTTGAGGCATGGGAGAAATTTGGAGCACAGGTGTCAATATGACGTGAGTTGCTGGCCCTCTCATAGCTTCCTTGATGAGTTTGACGAGGAGCGGTGCTGCGGCAAGGTCGCCCGGTTCACCCTTCCCACGGAGACTCTGTACAATGTGGAGCTTCGTGTGTGGGCCTGCGCTGAGCACTACGACGAGTGGATGGAGGATGAAGGACTGTGAACAGGGGCGATTACTACGGATCGCTTGTCACCCGGAAGGACGGGACCACGTACATCGCCTACTGCCGGGTGATGTACACCGAGGGCACCTACGGGAAGACGGTGTTCAAGGACGACACGGGGGCCATCGTCAGCATGCAATCCAGATTCACGGAAACCATGTTCCCGGTCAAGCCCGAGGAATGCCCCATCGTTATCGATTTGGAGGATTTCAGGCCCAACGATGCATAACTGCGAATACATAGTGGGCTGGCACGATGAGCCGGGCGAGGATGGCGACCCGATTTACTGCGACCTTCCAGCGTCCATCAAGCACGGCGACGAATGGCTGTGCGCCGAGCACTACGACGATGTGGTCGAGGTCGAGGACGACGAAGACGAGGATGCATAACTGCCAGTACATCTACAGCGCAAGCAACGATCCGGAGAACGGCATGCAGGTTGTTTACTGCGACCGCCCGGCATCGATAAAGCGCGACGGCATCTGGCTCTGCCCCTATCACTATGACCAGATCGAGAGTGACAGTTGGATAGCCGATCTCACCTTGCCGACTAGCGACCCCGACGAAAGAAAGCTTGACAAAAACCGAGCTTTCAGGTATATGTATAGTAGGTAGGGACTGGAGCCCTTCCGAGGCTATAGCGCCGTGCATCACAGCACTAGACTTGGTGGACCGATGGGTCAAGGCTGATGGCGATTAACTGCCCAAGCACAGTTTCGGATACCAGAATCTTGTATAGGAGCAACCATGGCAACACCGATGACCCCCGATAGGTAGATCAATCAGCCTTACGTCTATGTCTTCATTCGGCAAGACCTTCCGCTTGCTGCGCAGTTACCCCAATCCAATCATGCTACTTTCCAAATGGCTCAGCGCCTCGGCGGCTGGCCCGAAGTTCCTTTCCTCATTGTCATAGGTGTCCCCGACAAGCCCGCCCTTGAAGCCGTCATTGAACGGCTCCAACGCTACGGTATTGACCATGAGGCGTACTCTGAGCCCGACAACGACATGGGCCTGACCGCTGTGGCGACCGTTCCCATCACACGCCGAAAGCACCGCAAAGCACTACTTATCTACAAGCTCTGGACACCAGAGGAGGCCTGCTATGCATAAAATCTACCTCCGGCTCCTGATCTACAACTACGACGCCTCGCCCCGGCATCAGGAAATCCGCCACGAGTGCGAGTCCGTCGAGCAGGCGGAACACCTGCGGAAGCGGCTCCAGACGCTCATCGGCCGGAACGTCACGGAGAACCGCACGGGGAGATGGCTCGACCAGCACCACGGCATTTACGGCTTCATTGAGGAAATCGAAGGTATTTACGAAGAGACAACAAGGAGGATCGCGTGAACACACAGGAACTTGCAGCACAGCTTAAGGAATTCCAGCAGAAGGCCATCAACGTCGCCAACCTTTACGATTGGATGGCGAACGAACGCATCAAGAAGGAGCCGCAGGAACTTCGCGGCCGTCTTTACGATGCGTTCGGCATCCGAGGCGGTGACCTAACGACCTACGACAAAGTTGGGGACTTCAACGGCGACAAGTTCACTTGTAGCTATGAATACAACGACGCCTGCAACTGCCATCCGGAGTACCGGGATTGGGAGCTTACGCTCCCCACGGCATGGCTTGACCTTGAGGACGGCGAACTCCGGAAAGCCATCGACAAGCGCTTCGACCAGAAGGTCGAGCAGGTCAAGGAAACAATCGCCGCCGAGGCCGCCAAGGAAGCGGAGAAGAAGCGGCAGCAGCGAATCAATAAGGAGCAGGATGAGCGGGAGACCCTCGCGAAACTGAAGGCAAAATATGAAAAGTAAAGAACTCATCAAGCAGTTGCAATACCTCGATCCCAAGGGAGAGACGGAAGTCTCCTGCGGGAACCATGACATCTGGACCGTGGACATGGAGCCCGCCTACTACGACGGCAGACTCCAGCTTCTCATCCGCGACCCGGAGAAAACAGGCAAGTACTTCGACATCATTGGTGCGAAGTACGTCTCGAAAGGCTACAAGATCGTGCTTACGTCCATGGGCGTCACCGACGTGCTGTGGGACAATCCCGACGCCATCATTGAATACCCGTTCGGCGAAGAACGTTATCGGGAAGGCGATGAGAAGACCCGCGCAGCGAGCCGGGACGTGGAACTGAAGGTTAACATGGACTTCTTCCGCAAGTGGGTCGCCAAGAAGGCGGAACAGATACGCCCCGGCGAGAAGAGCGACCACTCGGCAGACTACCACTACAAGAAGCTCGGGCTCGGCCCCAAAGACCCCGTGAAGGACTTGCCGCCCCGCAAGGAGAAGCTGAGTCCCAAGGACAGCAAGGAGTACGAGGTCTGGCCAAGCTGGAACGAGCGGCAGGAAGCGGCATGGGACGACGCCCTCGAAGTCTACTGGAAAGGCGGCTGGGGCATCAAGAAAAAGGGAGAGCCCGATGTCGAGGACTGAGCACGAAATCGTGATCGACGAGACGACTTACAAGTGGGTGCACGACAGTTGTCGTTGCGGCATGCATTGCTACTCGGACGAGTTCTACGTGGACGGGGAATTCTACGGGAAGATCGACAACCCGGAGCTTTGCTCCTTCGTCACGCGGCTGATCGAGGAAGTGCCGAAGGAAGACCCATGCATCGCCTACAAAAACTCATGCAAGCACCTCGAAGAGTATCTGGCGAAAGAGTTAGCCGAGGTTCACGAGGAGAATCCGAACGAGGATCACGGCTGGACAAGCTGGGTCATCATGGCAATCGAGAAACGCTGCGACAAGGTGGAAAACAAGGCATATGAAGAGGGTTTGGAGGACAGGTATGACGTAGGACAAGGAAAATGCCAAAAGATTAGCTGAGGCGCTGCTGCTCGATCAGACAATCGAGGACCGATGCCCCTACTGCGGTGAGGAGGACGGGCATGACAGCGATTGCCCGATCCTGCTGGCGGAACAAGTCCTGCGGGACGATAGCTAAAATCCGCCGACTAGTGTATTATATAAGTGATGCTGGGAGCCGCCCGACTAGAGGGCAACGGCTTCGCAGCAGGATCGTGCTTCTAGTCGTGCATGGCGGTCAGGCTACCCGTATCAGCGGGGCTCTACTATGAGCGGCAGCAGAGCTTAAAAGGAGAAAACCCTGAAGGATTGTGCCGCTCACTCGTGTCCCCGTAGCCTAGTCTGGTTCAGGCGGCGGCTCCTAAACCCGCAAACAGGGGTTCGAATCCCCTCGGGGACGCCAAAAATTTTTCAAGCATCATGCGGTTCATCATCGTCGTCGGGAAGCGCCATCGGCGGCACTGCGCTCCCATCGGGCGGCTCCGGAGCGGGGAAGCTCGGCGGCGAAAGCTCGGGCTCAGGTGCGACTGGGACCGTCTCGTGCGCCGCAGCACGCTTCGCCGCACGGGTAGCAGCCGCCTTTTCCCGAGCTTCAGCCTTGCGCTTCTCTGTGACCTCGAAATAATTTCGGTACAATTCATAGGTCTGCTTCGCAAGCCCGGTCTGCTTCCGGGCTTCCCTGACTTGCAAGTGGTCGAGGAATATGGCGTAGGCTTCGAACATGATGATGACAAGCAGGAGCAGCGTTTCGACGCATGCCGCAAGGGCGGGGTCGGCCAGCAAATCCCGGATGGCGTGCAGGATTGGCACCATACCCCATTATACGGTCGGGCGGGGGTTTGCGCAGTATTAATTTTCATCGGCACCCCGGTAGCTCAATGTCAGAGCACCGTCCCCTAAAGGCGGGGATGCGGGTCGTGTCCCGTCCGGGGTTCCAGATTCGCCCAATACGGGATTGCTTTATCTACGAGGATAAACACATGTCAAAAAAGCGCATCAACAAGAAGAAAATCAAGCAGGTGGCCTCTCGGGCGAGGCGCTCGTGCCGGACAAAAAGCAATACGCCGGAGGAGCTTCGGCCGGACAACGTGACAACAACCGGGTTGCAATACCCCGTGACTTTGCCTGATCGCATAGAGTTGGAGTTCTCGACCGAGCGCCCGGACGTTCTTAAGAGGAACGCCGTCGAGCGGGCGAAGAAGGTGGACCTCAAGGAGGAGATCAAGGGCATCGTGCAGGCGTTCCGGACGGACATCGACGAACGCCTGAAAGGGCTCTCCGACCAGATCGAGAACCAGATGAAGCCACTGGTTCAAGCCGTGGCGAGCATTGCGGTGGCGAAGAAGGAACTGATGGACAGCCTCAACGACTTCCACGGGAACCTCAGCGCCACGCTGAGCCTCGACGATGAGCTTGAGCCCATCGAGATCGAGGGCATGTTCACCTCGGACGCCACCTCGGACGAGACTGTTACTCCCGGCCTGACGAGCGACAAGGACGACGAGGACGAGATCGGGATATTGGCGGAGGCCACCGAAAATGCCGCGCCGCAACGCCGATCCCTTGATAGTGGGCCAATCGAGGAAGAAACCGTAAATTAATGATTAAGACACCAGTACCGATCCCAATTCGTTCTTGGCGCATGGACGAGCACGTATGGCAGGTCTACGACAGCCCGTCCGAGCTTGGAATCCGCAAGCTGCGGCAGTTTCTCAAGCCGTATAACATGATCGTAGCCCGGCATCGCCGGAGAAGCCATCGAATCCTCATCGCAGCGCTCGACGAGAAGAAATCTGTGCCCGCGAATTGGAGTCTGATCGTGGATTTGATGTTCGAGCCCTTGATCGAGCACAAGCTTTACGACTGGGATGTGGCATGGACATCCGATCCCGCGATGAGAGGCATTTACCCGAAGTAAACATAAGGCATCTTATAGGACGCTGAGTTTTCGCTTTTTGTTCATATTGGAAAATTAGTTAATTAACGGTGGTATCGTTGTCAGAGTTTTCTGTGACAAGATCACTGAGAATCTGAATCCCCGATTCCACAGCGGAAGATTTGGGTGAAGACTTTGCTGGCTTGCGACCACGTTTTTCCCATTCGTCCAGATCAACGCTTTGTGGTCGTGGGCGGCCCTGCTCAGAGGGTGTGTACAGTGTTTTCCATTGGGAATTATATACTTGACAATTGGAAGGAGGACTGGTATGCTGGCATTAGAAAGTAGGGCACAATGTCACGAAGCACAATCAGCACCTTCCGACTCTTTGAACTCTTCCCGAACGAGGCTTCTGCTTGCGCCTATGTCGAGAAGCGACTGTGGCCTAGTGGTCCTGTTTGCCCGCGTTGTAAGGGCGGCGAACGCATCTCCAAACGCGAGAAAGGTCGTCCGGGCCTTTATTGCTGCAATGTCTGCCAGCGGGAGTTTACAGTGAAGATTGGTACCATCTTTGGAGATTCACATATCCCTCTTCATAAGTGGTTGTACGCAATGTACTTAGTTGTGACCGCCAGAAAGGGTATCTCCAGCCTTCAGTTGAGCAAGGAAATAGGGATTACACAGAAGTCGGCATGGTTTGTTCTACAGCGGCTCAGAGAGGCTTGCAGGCAGAACAGCACAATTCTCCAAGGCATTGTAGAAGTGGACGAGACTTTCGTGGGCGGTCTGGAGCGGAATAAGCACAAGAGCAAGCGTTTGAATGAAGGGCGTGGCTCTGTGGGCAAGACCGCCGTGATGGGTATGAGAGAACGTGGTGGCAATACCGTGGCATTGCCTATCGCCCGAAACGATGGCGACACAATTCTTGGAGAGATTGGTAAGGCGATTTCCAAAGGCTCCCGAGTGATGACGGATGATCATAGAAGTTACAGCGGACTGACTGAGATGGAGTTTAAGCATGAAGCCGTAAACCACAAGGGTGGCGAGTACACTCGCGGAGACGCCAACACGAACGGTATCGAATCGGTTTGGGCAGTCTTAAAACGTGGTGTACACGGGACTTTCCATCACGTTAGCAAGAAGCATCTCAATCGGTACGTAGATGAATTCACTTTTCGCCTGAACGCTGGAAAAGTGCAACGGCACACACTTCAAAGACTCGCTAGTTTCGTGGATGCGGTTGCAGGCAAGAGAATCACTTACGAGCAGTTGACCCAAGGTAAGACGTGGTTTGATGCGAAGGAGTTATCATGAATGAAAATTCTAAAACTCGAACCGAGACCGAAAAGATGATTCAGTGGTTAACCACATATCCGAGCGGCAGAGCGCATACTCACGGCGCTGACGATGGTCAGACTGGATGGAGAACCCACGCGGTCGAAGTATCCGACGACGCAAAACTCCCGTTGAAAGGCGTTCGTGCACTTTGTGGGTTGCTTCCCCGGCATGGTTGGGGATTGGATTTGTTCATCGAACGAAAGTGTGTTTATTGTGCAAAGAAAGCTGGTGTGAAAGTCGATATTTATGCTTGAAAACAAAGGGAATTATATACTTAACACCACAGGAGACAACATGAAGAAAACAAAGAAGAAAGAAGCACAAAAATCGGGCACAAAAATCTTTAAGATTGATGCTCAAGGTGACACAGTCTACGTACGGGCGTCTACAAAGGAGTTCGCTTATCTTCAACTTACTGAAAAGATGGGGCCTATTCCAATAGCACTTTTGGAGTTTTCAGAAGTACAAAAACTTCCGAACGGCGAAGAACTTTTATAGGAACTCAAGTATATAAGTCCCAAAACAAAGGATATAAATGTTTGAAAAATCTTTCAATTGCGAAGTATATAATTCCCTTTCCATTGATTGCTTTCCCCGCAGATCAGTAATTGGTGGGTGAGGTATTTGTGCCATCCCGCAGGCGCTTCCGCCAAGTCTGGCACGAGTGGTGGCTCCCCATCAGAATTGAAAAATGCTTTTATCAAGTCCGCATCGCGAGCCTGAAGTTTACGGTCCTTCATCCGCTGCTTGATATGCTCCTTTCGACCGGGGAGCCACTTGCGGGGGTTGTTTTCGAGTTTAACGGGAGGCATGGCTGACGCCCGGAAACATGGCCTCCATGATCCGATCTACAGCCTGATCTTCTTCTTTGGAGCCCGGCTTGGTGGTATTCCGTTGCTCAAAAAGCTCTTTCATGGACATGGGGGCGGGGGCCTCCGGAGCAACAGAAGGCGTTGCTAGGGCTTGTTTTGGCTTTGCACCACCCATGGGAGGCAGTATAACAGAGGTTCCTTGGATTGTCAAGCCCCCCGCCTCACCCGCCGCGACAAGCAAGCGGTGATGGGTGTCGGTAAAGTCCATTGTTTCTGCTGCCGGCATAGGTTCCTCTATAATAGAGGTCAAAAAGCGGTTTTCCATGATAAATCCAAATACTGAGTATTAAGGGTGGGGGGTATATCATGCCCAAGGTTTTTGTCGAACAGCGACGGGACAGCGGCGATTTTGCCGTGGAACGTCCCGACTGCAAGCGAGCTAGTGGGTTGTTTGAGACCCAAGCAGAAGCTATTGAATTCGCTCGTAATTTGAGCGATCAGCCTACGGTTGAAGTTGAGCGCGTACGGCACACAACGGTGAATTCGCCGGATAAATGGCGGAAGCCGTAAACTATCCCACCAGCCGGACAAAGGCGGGACTGTAGTCCATGTCTAGTTATATCAGTGGCAACGGAGTATACCACAACGGTCGATACGTGGGTTACGTATCGGATGGGACTCTTTACAGCACCCGCAACGGCTATCGAGGTTATTACACGGATGACAGCGGGGCCATCTATGGACCTCACGGATACACTGGAGTTTATATCGACTGGTCCGGCACCGAGGGCTGGTTTTACGGAAATAACATAGATTTTGTGCTGGGTGCGATTTTTGGATAGCCCGGAGCAAAACGCATGAAAAGAAATCAAAAGAGACGTTTGGAAGTTTCGCGAGGCAAAGCCGACGCCGCTAAATTGGCACAGTTGCCAAATCGTGCCCGTAAGGAAATGTCCGCCCTCGCAGAACTATCCCCAAGAACGGGTATTCCCCTCACCCCCAAGGAAGTTGCAATATTCCGTAAAATACGGGGGGTGGACAAGAACGGCCGGGGGCGTGTTACAGTCGGAACAAAGGGTCGTCAAGAAAAGTATAAATAGCCGTTTCCGCATTACAATAACCCATGCTCGACCGGAAGCAGAATTGGGAAGGTCTTCAAGTCAAGTTCGACAAGCCGCCTATCGAGGTCCGATGCCCTTGGTGCGGCGCTGAGCCCGGCGAACTTTGTTACGACGCGGTGGACGATGCGGTCAAGCGGAACTTTCATGGCGAGCGGGCGGAAGCCGCAGGATACGGCTACGTCGTACAATAACCATGCGCCCGACATGTAACGTATACCAATGCAGCCGTCCGTCTGTAGAGACCATTCCATGGGCTCATCACAGAGAATGTCCTTGTGCTGGCGCATCCTTGGACGAGGTTGGAGACCACCCGTATGACTGCCCCGCCTGCGTGGAATTCGCCTGCGGGCCTTTCAACATGTGCGCCGAGCATTGGGACGAATGCCAAGAAATAAAGCGGTGGATGAACTCCTTCTGAACCCAAAATCTCCTATTGACAGTTTCCCGACTTTCGTGGTATTAGTATAGTGATGGGCGGCCGTGGGAAACCAAGGCCGTCCGCTAGCTTCTCGCTGGGCGTACACATGGGCGGTCTTAAAAGGCCCTGTTGCTAGGTTAGACCCCGAAACAACCGCAGGCGAGATTCGATACCCGGTCTTGGGAAACCGAGATCGGGTGCCATCGGGAGGCTTGGGAAACCGAGCCTCCTGACCAAAAGATTGATCATGATGAAGAATACCTCAACACGAATTACCACTACCACACAACAAACGTGCGGCGGCGGACTCGTGTCTGACGGTTGGGAATACTAAACACCCTAACAGAGATCAGGATCACACGAGCCGCCCCACAAGGGCGGCTTTGTCATTTATGGCACACTTTGAACAGCATTGTAAGGATTGCGAACTGGTTCTCGGGGATCGTCACGAAGACGTTAACCGATGGATCGACGAACTGTTCTGCAAGTACGGTCCCCGG
>Ga0074046_10000587_pt1 | contig 33437 bp, 27 predicted proteins | sample BogForMeECP23OM3_FD_94441 | JGI IMG/M metagenome (GOLD analysis project Ga0074046, IMG submission 94441) | Bog forest soil microbial communities from Calvert Island, British Columbia, Canada - Bog Forest MetaG ECP23OM3 | ecosystem: Environmental > Terrestrial > Soil > Wetlands ... | reverse complement strand
CGGGCACCGTGAGCCAGGTTCGCGCCTCCATGCAGGCGCTGATCGCGCTCGCCAAAACCCGCGGTCCCGTGCTCGTTGTGGTTGGCCATGTCACCAAGGACGGCCAGATCGCAGGCCCGAAGGTGATCGAGCACATGGTCGACACGGTTCTTACCTTCGAAGGCGAGACCAATCACAACCTGCGGCTTTTGCGCGCAATGAAAAACCGCTTCGGCCCGGCGAATGAAATCGGCGTCTTCGACATGCATGGCGACGGCTTGCGCGAGGTTCCCAATCCGTCTGAGCTTTTCCTGAGCCAAGACACCGCTGGAACCCCCGGCAGCGCCATCTTTGCAGGCATCGAAGGCACGCGCCCGCTTCTCGTGGAAATTCAAGCCCTGCTCGCGCCCTCCCCTTACGCAGCGCCGCGCCGCTCGGTGGTCGGCTGGGACCAGAACCGGCTCGCCATGATCCTCGCGGTGCTCGAAGCCCGTTGCGGCGTGAAATTCGGTGTGCAGGATGTCTACCTAAATGTTGCCGGCGGTTTGCGCGTCTCAGAGCCTGCCGCCGACTTGGCTGTCGCCGCAGCGCTCCTTTCCGCGCTCTCGGGCATTGCGCTTCCGCGCGATTGCGTCTATTTCGGAGAGGCCGGTTTATCCGGGGCGTTGCGGCCCGTTCAGCAAATGAGCGTGCGGCTTAAAGAGGCCCAGAAGTTGGGGTTCAGCTCCGCTTTCATACCGGCGGCGGGTGAGAGTTTAAGCAATGGCTTTGCCGGCAAGCTTACGCGGCTCGCACAGTTGAAGGATTTGGCTGCCCTCTTCGGCTAATCCCGTATGGGATAGGCCGGAGCGCGGCGATTGTTATGCGGTCCGCATGAAAGGATAAGGCTGATGCCGGTTCAAGGGCTCGACATCATACTTGTAGCCATCATGGTCTTCTCGGGCTTCCTCGCGATGTTGAGGGGCCTAACGCGGGAGATGCTGTCGATCATGTCCTGGGCGCTCGCTGCGCTCGTGACACTTTTTGCCTATTCGCATTTCAAGGGCGACGTGCGGAGCTTGATCGATACGCCGATGCTCGCCGACGCGACGCTGATTGCCGTCGTCTTCATTACCAGCCTCATCGTTTTCAGCCTCCTGACCGCGAATGTGTCGGAGCGCGTCCTCGACAGCCGGGTCGGCGCGATCGACCGGACGCTCGGATTCGTCTATGGCCTCGTGCGCGGGCTAATCCTCGTCGTGATCGCTTACCTGATCGTCGGCCAGATCGTCGAACGTCAAAATTTGCCGCGATGGGTTACGCAAGCGCGCTCGCTGTCCCTCATTGAAAGCGCTGGCGATACGATTAAATCTTTCTTGCCTGACAATCCTGAGTCCTTGTTCAACAAGCGTGAGCGGCCGGGTTCGCCTCCGCCCGAGGCTGCTGACAGGGGTTAGTATTGTTTCGGGGATATTCCCTCTTAGGTACGGCGAGGGCCGCACATCGGTGAAGGACGCTAAGGTTGAACGGGATTTCTGGTTTGCTGGGTTCGAACGCTGAGGTTTTCGACTTTAGCGCCGACAGGCTCCACGAAGAGTGCGGGGTCTTTGGGGTTTTCAATCATCCCGACGCCGCAGCGCTCACGGCCCTCGGTCTTCACGCCCTGCAACACCGCGGCCAGGAAGCGGCCGGCATCGTAACCTTCGACGGCGAGCAGTTTCATGCCGAGCGCCGTCTAGGTCTCGTGGGCGATCACTTCAACACTAAGCCCGTCATCGACCGCCTCACCGGCTCCGCAGCGATTGGCCATGTCCGCTATGCGACCGTTGGCGAGACGGCGCTTAGGAACGTGCAGCCGCTGTTTGCCGATATCGACACCGGCGGCTTGGCACTCGCTCATAACGGTAACCTCACCAACGCGCTGACCATCCGGCGCGAACTTGTGTCCTCCGGATCGATCTTTCAGTCGACTTCGGACACCGAGGTTATCGTTCATCTGATCGCCAGAAGTGACGAGCGTAAGCATGGCTTCATGGGAGGCCTCATCGATGCCCTCAAGAGGATCGAAGGTGCCTATGCGCTCGGCCTCTTGACTACAAAGAAGCTCATCGGCATTCGCGACCCGCTCGGCATCCGCCCGCTGGTGATTGGCAAGCTCGACGATGCCACCATCCTGGCTTCCGAGACTTGCGCTCTCGATATCATCGGTGCGCGCTTCGTCAGAGAAGTCGAGAATGGCGAGATCGTGGTGATCTCCCACGAGGACGGGATCGAAAGCTACAAGCCCTTCCCGCCCCGCGCCCCGCGTCCGTGCATTTTTGAATATATCTATTTCGCCCGGCCCGATTCCATTATGGGCGGGCGCTGCGTTTACGATGTGCGCAAGGCGCTTGGGCGCGAGCTTGCCCTTGAGGCCCCCGCCAGAGCGGATGTAGTGATACCCGTTCCCGACTCCGGCGTGCCGGCCGCTATCGGCTATGCGAACCAATCGGGCTTGCCCTTCGAGCTTGGTATCATCCGGAACCATTATGTGGGCCGCACCTTCATCGAGCCCGAGCAGCGCATCCGCAAGCTTGGCGTAAAACTGAAGCACAATCCGACGCCGAGCGCGTTCATCGAAGACAAGCGTATCGTTCTCATCGACGACAGCATCGTGCGCGGCACCACCTCCACCAAGATCGTCACCATGATGCGCGAGCATGGAGCCCGCGAGGTGCACATGCGCATCGCCTGCCCGCCGATTAAATATCCCGACTTCTATGGTATCGACACGCCCGATACCGACACTCTGCTCGCAGCAAATCACGATCTCGAAGGCATGCGGCAAATCCTCGAATGCGACAGTCTGGCTTTTCTCTCTGTCGATGGCACCTACCGCGCGCTTGGCATTGCGAAGCGCGACGCGAACAATCCTCAATTCACCGATCATTGCTTTACAGGCTGCTACCCCACGGCGCTTAGGGACTGGGACGGGCCTCAGCCCGGGCAGCACCACCGCCTCTCCCGCATGGCCGTGTAGGCGGACTGCCCATGGAAACGCTAGCCCGATTCGACGGCAAGGTTGCGCTTGTAACGGGCGCCTCGCGCGGTATAGGCCGCGCAATCGCCAAGGCTCTAGCGCTACAAGGCGCGCATGTCGTAGCCCTCGCACGTTCGAAGGCCGGCCTCGAGGAGCTCGACGATGAGCTGAGGCCGCTCGGAGCCCAGATTTCGCTGCTGCAGCTCGATCTCAGCGACGGCGGACAAATCGATCAGCTCGGCCCCACGCTTTACGCGCGGTGGCAGCGGCTCGATATTTTCGTCGGAAACGCCGGCATCCTTGGCCCTCTCTCTCCGCTCGGCCATGTGAGCGAGGCGGATTGGTCGCAGGCCCTCGCCATCAATGTGACCGCTAATTGGCGGCTATTGCGCACGCTCGATCCCATTTTGCGGCTTTCACCCGCTGGGCGCGTCTTGTTTCTAACCTCAGGCGCTGCCCAGAACTGCCGGGCCTATTGGGGCCCCTACTCGGTTTCGAAGGCTGCGCTCGAAGCGCTCGCCAAGACCTACGCGCATGAGGTGCAATCGACGCCCGTACGCGTGAACCTGCTCAATCCCGGCCCGATGCGCACGCGGATGCGCCGCCAAGCCTTTCCGGGCGAGGACGAGAACACGCTACCCCTGCCGGACACCATCGCTCCATTCGCGCTTTCGCTGCTGACTCCGGAAACAAGCGCCAATGGCGAGCGCTTCGATTTCAGAGCCACCCGGGGATAACGCCGGCAAAGGGGCAGAGCGCCAAAGCGATCCGGCCAGCGTCGCGGGTGCGCTTCGCGAGACGGTCCAGCCGGGCTGTGTGCTAAGACTTCTTGCCCACGGCGTCGTTCACGCACTTCGTCTCGAAGCTCGTCTTCGCGGCGCCTGCGAGCTTTTTGTCCGCCGACGTCTTCTGGCAGCTTGCGGTGGCATCCTTCTGACACTTCGTCATGAAGCTGTTGAGCGCCGCGCCTGCGAGCTTTTTCGAGGTGGCTTGATCCTGGCAGGTTGGATCGGCGAAAGCAGCCGACGAGCAAAGCGCCAAAACCGCAGACATCGCGATGAGTTTTTGCATTGTAGTCCTTCCACTTCGAACCGTTTTGTCAGCACACGCCCGGTCCGATGCCTGGAGAGATGGCGAAATGCCAGCCGGGCTGCAACGCGCGGCGCTTTGGAAGACTTCGATATAACGGCCAACAAGGTTTCCGAAGTGCTTTGAATATATGCGATATTTCGAGCAACGCTGCCAAAGTGGGCCGTTGGTGCGGACGGCGGGACTTGAACCCGCACAGCCTTTCAGCCGAGGGATTTTAAGTCCCTTGCGTCTACCGTTTCGCCACGTCCGCGTGCGTTGGGAAGCTAGCAGTAAGCCAACGCCGCGCGCTGTGCAACATGCCGCATCGCGATCGGCCTATCAGACCGCATAAACGGGCCGCTGGGCCTTCGGGCGCGGAGGCAGAACCTCTTGCCTGCCGCCGCCAAATTTGATCGCCGCAGCCAGCAAAAGGAACAAGGTCAGCGAGTTGAAAAGGTGCCAAAGAAAATGCGTGCCCATGCGGTGGCCCATCACGATCCACTCGCCGCAAAGCCTTTGATCGAGGGTGCGGAAGGTGAGCGAGACCGCGAAGATGGCTGCGGCCGCGAGGATCCATGGCGCGGCCGGGTGGCGGCGTAGCGCGAGCCAGCCGCCGATCAGACCCATGGCGGCCAAGGCGGGCCCGTAGCCGAGGCTGCCGTTAAGGCATCGCGCGCGGGCGCCCGCCGGCACGTTGTCAAGCAAAAATCCGATCCGCCCGTCCCAGCATTGCACGTTGAACGCCATCACCATCGCGCCGATGAAGGCAGCCAAAGCAGCTGCGGTTAAGAACCAGGGGACGCCGGCGAAGCGGCGGATGGCAAAGACCAAATAAGACAACATGAATAGGCCGATAGGGCCGGTATCGGCCGCCACCGTATTCACGTTCGGCACGGTGTGGAACAGAAAGCTTCCAATCCCGATCGCGATGAAGTTTAAAATAAAGAAAGCGTGCCAGAGCGAGCGCTCTTGGGGCGGGCGCTTGGCTATCATCGCGGCACCGGCGATGGCAGCCAGGATGAAGCCGCCATTCGTCAGCGCGTTCAAGGGCTCGGCCCAAAAGGAGGCATCCCGGCCGCGCTCGCAATAGTCGAAAATGGTGGCGCCGTGGTGCAGCATGCGATTCGGTCCATCTGTGCCGTTCAGCGCAGCACCATATCCCAGTGCGCGAGACAGAACGACCCTTTTGCCTCACTACACTTGCATTTTTTTGCCGCTAAGCATGAGCGGCTTGGCGAAAAGCTGCAACCGGCCTAAGCTTGCTTGCATCGAATCCAACCGGGGGACAGCTGTGATTCTTCGTATCCTTATAATTTTTGCTGCCGTGCTGGGCATGGCCGCGGGAGCGAATGCAGCCGACGCGCCGCTTAAGCCGAAACAGAGCGCTGCGCGCAAAGTTCCGCCCTACCGGCATTGCTGCGGCGAGGTCTACCGCTACGTTTACGCCGAGGCTTGGTACGGCAATGAGAAGGTCATCGCACCGGTTCGCCGCGTTGGCTGCTGCGATCAGGTGCAGGTTCCAGGCGGTGCCTGGATCGATTGCGAGTTCAGCTGCGAGATCGCAGTGCGAAAGATGCAGCTTGGCTTTTGGCAGCACCAAGGCGTCGGCTACAACAGGGAAGTCACGCCAGGCTATCCCCGCCAGGACTATTACACCAATGCCTGGGGCTTCCGGACCCCGTATATGTTCTAAGGTGCGAGGCTGCACGCTATAGAGCGGGGACGATATCCGTCTTCCGGAAATTATCCCCCTTGAAGAGGAGCGGGGCGTTGCGCGATTTCGCCAGAGCATAGGCCGCACAATCGCCCGGATCGAGGCCGGCAGGGTGATTGCCCTGGCCGAACTGGATGAACGCATCCCGCGCGATGTGCGCTTGCTCCCTATCGAAGGCGATAATCTCCACCTCTGCCTCGTCCAGGAACGCATCGAGCGGCTGCCAAATCGTGGTGCCGCCTTCCGCCCCCGTCAGCATTAGCGAAGTCTCAAGAAAATTGAGCGCGGATAGAACCCGGCTGCGCGCGTTCACGAGCGCGCCAAGAAGCTCCTTTGCGTCCGGTTCCAGACGCAAAATCGCAACGAGCGCTGAGCTATCGAGCACGATCACTTGGGCAGACCGTCATCGTTATAAAGATCGGACGCGCAGAGCGCCGGCCGTCCCTCAAGCTGCCGCGCGCTCTCTTCGGCAAGGGCAAGCAGCTTCTCGAACAGCGCGCCGGCATCGCGGGTCTTGTGCCTGAGGCATACGCCGTCGGCGATGAACTCTACGCCGGCCTCTTGCAAAGCCATCTGCACAAAGGTCGCTTCCGCCCCGGCGCATTCGCCCGAGGCCTCAAGCCTGCGGATCGTCGACACCGAAACGCTGGCCCGGCGCGCCAGCTCGTCTTGCTCCATCCGCAAGAGCGCGCGCGCCGCCTTGATCTGCTCAGGCGTAATCATGGTGTCAAGCTACCATTCACGAGCGACTTGCGTCAACATACGCTCTCCGCCGGTGCTACCCCAGTGCATGCGAATGGCGAAGCCGGGCTCGCGCCGGGGCGGCAGCCGTGTTATACTTTTTAAATGGCAGCACTGCAGAAGCACAAAATGACTATTGCCGAGTTCCTCGACTGGGCGCAATACCGCGAGGGCAAGTACGAGCTGGTACGCGGCGAGGTCTTCGCCATGGCGCCCGGCAACTTGCACCACGCGCGCGCGAAACTCGCCACCGTCAATGCGCTTTCAGCCGCAATTAAACGCGCCGGCAAGCCATGCGAAGCCATCATCGACGGTCCCGGCGTAGCCCTCGACGATGAAAGCTGCTACATCCCCGATGTATCCGTCTACTGCGGCGAACGCGCCCCGGGCACACTCCTCCTCGTTCCCGATCCGCTGATCGTCGTCGAGGTTCTATCGCCATCCACGGAGCGGCTGGACAAGGCAGGAAAGCTGGCCGATTACTTCAGCATCCCCTCCATCGCGCACTACCTCATCGTGGACCTGAAGCGCCGCCACGTCATCCATCACAGCCGCGGCGAAGACGGCATCATCCCGACGCGGATCGTGAGGGAGGGCGATATTGTGCTCGACCCTCCCGGTATTACCATTGCCATGGCGGACACTTTCGGCGGCTGACCTATTCCTTTTTCGGCAAGTTCAGCCTTATGTGCAGCTCGCGCAGCTGCTTCGCGCTGACCTCCGAAGGCGCCCCCATGAGCAAGTCCTCCGCCTGCTGGTTCAGCGGGAACATGGTCACGTCGCGTAAGTTGTCGGCGCCGCAAAGCAGCATCACCATGCGGTCGATACCCGGAGCGATGCCTCCGTGAGGCGGGGCGCCGAATTTCAGCGCGCGGATCATGCCGCCGAATTTCGCGTCCACCACCTCAGGCCCATAGCCCGCGATCTCGAAGGCCTTGTACATGATCTCGGGCTTGTGGTTGCGGATCGCGCCCGAGGACAGCTCCACGCCATTGCAGACAACGTCATATTGGAAGGCCTTTAGCGCCAGCAGCGCCTCATCGCCTTTCCCCCTCGCGGCTTCGAGCGCGGCGAGCTCGCCTTGCGGCATCGAGAAGGGATTGTGCGAGAAGTCGATCTTCTTGTCGTCCTCGTTCCACTCGTAGAAGGGGAAATCGGTGATCCAGCAGAACTCGAAGCGGTCCTTTTGCGTGAGGTTCAGCTCGGCCCCGATCTTGTTCCTGGCCTCGCCCGCGAACTTATAGAACTTCGCCGGATCGCCGCCCGCGAAGAAGACCGCGTCCCCCTCTTTCAGGCCCAACTGGGCCTGCATCGCAGCCGTCCGTTCCTCGCCAATGTTTTTGGCGATGGGTCCGGCCGCCTCGTTCTCGCGGAAGAAGATGTAACCGAGGCCGGGCTGGCCCTGTTGCTGCGCCCAGCTATTCATTCGGTCGCAGAAGGCGCGTGAGCCGCCGCCAGGCGCTGGGATAGCCCACACGCGCGCTTTGGCGTCTTTCTCCAGCATGCCTGCGAACACCTTGAAGCCGCTGCCGCGGAAATGCCCGCTCACGTCCTGCATAACGATGGGGTTACGCAAGTCGGGCTTGTCGGTGCCGTATTTCGCGATGGCCTCGTCGTAGGGGATGTGCGGAAATTTCTGCGTGACGGGCTTGCCGTCGCCGAACTCCTCGAACAGCCCGCGCAAGACCGGCTCGACCGCCTGGAAGACGTCCTCTTGGGTCACGAAGCTCATCTCGATATCGAGCTGATAGAATTCGCCGGGCGAGCGGTCGGCGCGCGCATCCTCGTCGCGGAAGCAGGGCGCGATTTGGAAATAGCGGTCGAAGCCCGCGATCATGATGAGCTGCTTGAATTGCTGCGGCGCCTGCGGCAGCGCGTAGAATTTGCCCGGATGCATGCGCGACGGGACAAGAAAGTCGCGCGCGCCCTCCGGCGAGGACGCGGTCAGGATCGGCGTCTGGAACTCGAAGAACCCCGCCTCGTTCATGCGCTGCCTAAGCGAGGAGACGATCGCGGCTCGCTTCATGATGTTGCGGTGGATAGTCTCGCGGCGCAGATCGAGGAAGCGGTATTTGAGCCGCGTATCCTCCGGATAGTCCGGCTCGCCGAAGACGGGCAGCGGCAGCTCGTCCGCCTTCGAGAGCACATCCAGCGACGTGATGCGCACCTCGACCTCGCCGGTGGGCAGGTTCGGGTTCACCGTATCGCCTTCGCGTATGACAACCTTGCCGTCAATGCGCACCACCCATTCGGCGCGGACGTGCCCGGCGGTGGCAAAGGCAGGATCGCCGGGATCGGCGACGCATTGGGTGAGTCCGTAATGATCGCGCAAATCGATAAACAGGAGCCCGCCATGATCGCGCACACGATGCACCCAGCCCGACAGACGCACCGTCTTGCCGGCGTCCGCTTTGCGTAGGGCTCCACAGCTGATGCTGCGATAGGCGTGAATTGCGGGGGCCGGAGCGTCCGCTTTCGGGGCAGCAGCCTGCCCTGCTCCATTCTTTTTCTTATCCCCGGCCTTGGCTGGCTTAGGCGCGGCCATAGCGGCCGCCTTCTTTTCGGAAACGGCAGATTTCGCGCGCCCGCGCTGAGCGGATTTTTCCACAGATCTCACCCTCTTGGATCTAATCTGCCTATGCGTAGCCCGATTTCTAGCAAATGGCCGCAAAAGCAGCTTAAAAGGAACACACCCAAGGTTCACGCGCGCTTGGTAGCGCGAACCGGGATTCCGGCCGGAGCAGGGCATGCAGCGTCATATTTGTCAAGGTTGCATGCCTTTTCTAGGCTACATCCCACAACTTGAGCTATAACTGGCCTATGATCGATTTACCCCCCATCGTCACGTCCACCGAACACCTGCGGCAAGCCTGCGCGCATCTCAGCCGCCAGCCTTTCGTCACGGTCGATACCGAGTTTCTTCGGCAGACGACATACAGGCCGAAGCTGTGCCTCATTCAAATGGCCGGCGAGGGGATCGAGGTTGCCGTCGATCCGCTCGCGCCCGTCGATCTATCGTGCTTTTACGCGCTGATGGCCAATGAAGCGGTGGTCAAGGTATTCCATGCCGCGCGCCAAGATATCGAGATCGTGTATCAGGAGGCGGGCGTCATTCCCTATCCGATCTTCGACACACAGATCGCCGCCATGGCGCTCGGCCACGGCGAGGCCATCTCTTACGGCGCGCTTGTCAAAAAGCTCCTGAAGCGCACTCACGACAAAACCTACCAGTCCATAGATTGGTGCGTCCGCCCCATTGGGCCGCGCCAGCTCGAATATGCGCTGGGCGACGTAACCCATTTGCGCGACATCTATGTCAAGCTGAAGCAGCGGCTTCAGGAAACTGGGCGCGAATCCTGGCTTGAGGAGGAGGTCGCGTTTCTGACCGACCCCAAAACCTATGCCTTCGATCCCGCCGACGCATGGAAACGCATGAAGCTCGGCGGCAAGTCGCGCCTTGCCAAAGCCATCATCATCGAGCTTTCGGCCTGGCGGGAACGCGCCGCGCAATCCGAAAACGTGCCGCGCGGGCGGGTGCTCAAGGACGAGGCGATCTATGAGATCGCAAAGCACGCGCCAAGATCGCTCGACGCTCTTTCCAGGCTGCGGACCGTACGCGAGAGCGTCAAGGGGCGGGGCGAGGCTATTTTGCGTTGCGTGGCGTCCGCACTCGCACACGATCCTTCCGATATTGTCATGCCGGATGGGCACGCGGAGCTGCCCGCCTCGGCATCGGCGACGGTCGAGCTTTTGCGGGTTCTGCTCAAAGCCGTATCGGCCGAGCTAAACGTCGCTTCGAAACTCCTGGCAAGTTCGGACGACCTCGAAAAGCTCGCCCAATTCGACCACCCCGACATTCCAGCGCTGAAGGGCTGGAGGCTGAAATTTTTCGGCGAAAAGGCGCTAGCCCTCAAAACTGGCAAGCTCGCGCTTGGAATCGAGAACAAGGAAGTCCGTCTGTTTCCGCTATAGCCGCCCGAGGAGCCAGAGGACGAGGGTTAGGACGATGCTGATCAGCACCGATGTGCCAAGCGGCAAATAGAGCCGGAAATTTCCGCGCTCGATGACGATATCGCCCGGCAGATGTCCAAGTCCTAGCCGCGCTGCCGCCAGCCAGACGAGGCCTGCGGCAATAAGCACGGCGCCGAGCAGAATAAGGGCTTTTCCAAGGTCCATAGCCTATCCCGTGTAAACTGAGCCTGTAACGATTTTATAAACGCCATCTCTGCCCCAGAGTGCCGCCGGCCGGTTTGGCGTGGAAGACGCCGCGGCGTCAGTTTGCCCTGCTTGCCCAGTTGGCGGGGCTCCGCTATAAGCCGCTGCATCAAGCCCAACGTTAGATGCATTATCACTGCCGGACCGGCAACCCTATCCAACTCACAAAGGCGAACCCATGGCGCTCGAACGCACCCTTTCAATCATCAAGCCGGACGCAACCGCCCGGAACATCACCGGAAAGATCATCGCCAAGTTCGAGGAGGCCGGGCTTCGCATCGTTGCGCAGAAGCGCGTGCACTGGGACGAGACCGACGCGGCCGCGTTCTATGCCGTTCACAAGGAGCGGCCCTTTTTCAGGGACCTGGTCGCCTTCATGACCTCCGGCCCAATCGTGCTGCAAGTTCTCGAAGGCGAGAACGCAGTGGCCCGGAACCGCGAAATCATGGGCGCGACCAATCCCGCCAATGCAGCGCCCGGCACCATCCGCAAGGAGTTCGCCGAGAATATCGAGCGCAATTCCGTGCACGGCTCCGATAGCGTCGACAACGCCGTCCAGGAGATCGCGCTTGTGTTCGAGGAAAGCGAGATCGTCGGCTAACGGCTAGAGCCTCCCATGCCATGGCCGGCCCGGCCCGGCCATACTCTTGGATTGAGATCGTTGCCTATCGCTCCCGATGACCGCACCGATCGCCGGGCTTGATCCGGGCATCAAGTGCTGCCATGTCGCCAGTTTGTTTAGAGCATCGCGCTCTAACCCGGAATCACCGTCATTGCGAGCGAAGCGAAGCAATCCAGGCTAAGTCACTGACGCTGCTGCATCGCCACGGCGGCAAATGCCGCCTCGCGATGACGGTGCCCCCGGTTAAGTGCACCATGTTCTTGCCCGTTTTTCGCTCTCGCCTGCGCGGCAGCCGGAAAGTCCTACCCCAGCTATGGATTTTCGTTCCCCCCCCTCCCCGGCGCGGAACCTAAGCGCAGCGAAACCCTTACCCCAGGGTGCGGCGTCGGTGCGCTTTAGCGGCGCGGCATTTCGTGATAGCCACGTCTGGATCTAAAGGTGGCACTCCAATAGGGACACCCAGAATTATGGACATATCGCGCCGGATGCTACAGCTTGCCGCCCTGCCAGTTTTCCTTATGCTGGCCGCTGTGAACTATGCGCAGCCCTCACCCATATGCACCGTCCCCGGCCCATACGGCTTCCTGACAAGCATGTGGCTCATGTATCTGGTGATGGCCGTGGCCCATTCCGGCTTCTGGTTTCCCATTTTCGGGAGGCTTTTTTCAAAGGACGTTTCCACCTCTCTGACATCCTTAGAACCCTGTTGCGTTCCGGCGCCGGAAGCGCCCAAGCGCCAAGACCTGCGTAGCCAGAGCGGACAATTGGCCTGATACCGAGCGCCGAAAGTCTTGACCGCTCCACGCGTCGTCCCCACGAAGGCGGACCCAGTAAACACCTCGCTATGTCGTTGTCTTCGTTGCTCTTTGCTGTGGCGATTACTGGATTCCCGCCTTCGAGCGTGTGAAGAAATTGGCGCGTTCGCAGCAAACTCAGTTGTCATGGCCCGACTTGATTGGGCCATCCATGAAAAACCCAATGCACTCAGTATGTTGCTGGATGGCCGGGTCAAGCCCGGCCATGACAGTAGTGGTTGCCGCCAATTTTTTCACACGCTCCTTCGCGGGTTTAAAAGTTCTGTGCAAGGCTATGACCTCTCGACCCATTCGATAAACGTCATGTTAGAAGAAAGCGCCTTGCCAAAGCTTTAACCGGCCGGGCAGTTCAACCTATCTCATTGATACGCCTAGCTAAACGCCGCCATACGGCAGACGCGGACACCGGTAGGCGTCGCGCCGCGCCGCGCCGCAGCTTGCGATTGCATTTTATGGTAAACGCCGGTAAGAAAATATATTTAACGGACTTTTGAATCGCATATTTCGGCGTGAAAATGCGAAAAATTGCGATTTTTGCGGCGGGACGCATTTGGAACGGCCCTCCATTCACCATTCCAAAATTAACCACGCCGCGGGCTCAGAAAATACCGCCCGGACCCCTTGCCATGTCATCGAAGAGCGGGACCGCCAGGATCCCAGAATAGTCCCCCCCTCACCCCAGCCCTCTCCCCGAGGGGGGCCCAAGCTGGGCCCTTTCCCCAAGGGAAGCGGACATTTCGAGCAAGACCATCATGCAAGGGGGTCTTAAGCTGCTTCCGTTTAAACAGGGTGGACTCTAGTGATGGTGATCGTGCATGCCGCTATCGGCGTCCGCCTTCTTCTCGATGTGGACCTCGACATCCACAGTCCCAGCATGCTCGAAAGTGAGCTTCAGCGGAAAGCGCTGGCCGTCCTCGAGGTTATGCTTCAGTCCGATCAGCATGAGGTGATAGCCGCCTGGCTTGAATTCGACCGTCCCTCCAGCAGGAATAGCGAGCCCGCCCTCGACGGCGCGCATCCGCATCACCCCTTGCGCATCGTGAATATGCTCGTGAATCTCAACCTTCTCCGAATCCGGAGAGGAGGCGGACTTAAGCGTATCGGCTTCCTTGCCGCCGTTCGCTAAAGTCAGATAGGCCGCGCCGAGCATATTGGTCCCCGCCGTGGGCCTCGCCCAGGGATGCCCGATCGTAAGATCGCCCAGCTTGTATTCGTGTGCCTGAGCAGCAAAGGCTACAAACAAGGCTGCCGCTGCCGCGGCCTTCCATGCCATTCTCATTGGGACTCCCATTGTGCAGGTTATTTTGAAATGCCATACGGCCCGAGCGTAGACAGCCCGCGCCGCACTTTCAACGCAAATCGCTTGATGCCGGCTCCGGTTGAACCGTTCACATCCGTCATTGCGAGGGGCAAAGCCCCGAAGCAATCCAGAAGCTGCAAATGCGAGCGTAAACAGCAAGTTGCACTGGATCGCCACGGCGGCTTTGCCACCTCGCGATGACGGTTCTGGACTCGCCGCCGGAGCAATCGCCCGGAGCTGGTATCACCCCTGCCCGGCCCTTGCATCGAACTCGCGCACGGCGGCGGCATCGCGCGCGCTGAGGTCCGGATAGGCCGCATCGGCGCCGACATCGTCCGTGATGCGCCAGGAGCGGGCGCACTTCTTGCCCGCGGCGAGCTTCGGCACGATCGCGACGCCCTCCACCTCATCGAGTGTGAACGCATTTGCGGGCACTTTTCCGGACTTGATGACCGCTCCGCTCGTAATCGCGATCTCCGCCCAATCCACACCCTTTGCCGCTGCGGCCAAGGCCTTGTTGCCGATGTAGATATCCGGCGCGGCCTCAAGGCTTGCGCCGATCCGCTTCTCGCGGCGCTCGACCTCGAGTGCGCCCGTGACGGCGCGGCGCACGGTCCAGATCTTCTCCCACTTGGCGCCAAGCGCATCGTCGCGCCAAGCGGCCGGGATTTCGGGGAATGTCTGCAAATGGATCGAGCCATTCTTAACCTCGCCATAGCGCGCAAGCCAGGCCTCCTCCGCCGTGAAGCACAGGATCGGGGCAAGCCACACGGTCAGGCAGCCGAACAGCGTGTTCAGCACCGAGAGCGCGGCGCGCCGTTTAGGGCTCGAGTAGGCCTCGCAATAAAGCGCGTCTTTGCGGATATCGAAGTAGATTGCAGAAAGATCGTTCGAGCAGAACTCGGCAATGGTGCGGTAAGCGCGCTTGAAGTCGAAATTGTCGAAATCGCTCCGGATTTGCGTATCGATCTCCGCCACGCGGTGCAGCACCCAGCGCTCAAGTTCGGGCATATTGGCATGCGCGATCTCGAACTCCGGCTTGTAATGTGCGAGGCTGCCGAGAAGATAGCGCAGCGTGTTGCGCAGCTTGCGGTAGCCGTCCACAGTCGACTGGATGATATGCGGCCCGATGCGCAAATCCTCGGTGTAGTCCGAGGACAGCGCCCACAAGCGCAGGATGTCCGCGCCCGATTGCTTGATGACATCCTGCGGCGCAACGGTGTTGCCGAGCGATTTCGACATTTTCCGGCCCTGCTCGTCCATAACGAAGCCGTGGGTGAGCACGCCATCGAAGGGCGCCCGGCCGCGCGTGCCGCAGCTTTCGAGCAGCGAAGATTGGAACCAGCCGCGATGCTGGTCCGACCCCTCGAGATAGAGATCGGCCGGCCATTTTAAGTCTTTACGCTTTTCGAGGCAGAAGGCGTGCGTCGAGCCGGAGTCGAACCACACATCGAGAATGTCGCGCACCTGCTCCCAACCGGCGGGATTCTCGACAAGCCCGTCCAGAAAGCGCGTGGCGGCGCCATCTGCGAACCAAGCGTCGGCACCCTCGGCTTTGAAGGCCTCGGCGACGCGTTTCTGCAGCTCCTTGGAGCCCTTGAACTTGGCGCCCGGGATCACCTCGCCCGTCTCCTTGTGGACGAAGACCGTGATCGGCACGCCCCAGGCCCGCTGGCGCGAGATGAGCCAATCCGGGCGCTGCTCGACCATGCCCCCGATCCGGTTGCTGCCCTGCGGCGGCACGAAGCGCGTTTCGCCGATGGATTTCAGCGCAAGCTCGCGCAGGCTTGCCTTTTGCTTCGAGCCCTTCACCGCAAACGGCTTGTCCAACCCGATGAACCATTGCGGCGTGTTGCGGTAAATGACCGGCGCCTTCGACCGCCAGGAGTGCGCGTAATCGTGCTTGTGGCGCGGGTTCATGGCGGCTAGCGCGCCCGCCTCCTTCAGCGCGGCGATGACCGCCGCATTGCCGTAGCGCATGTCGTCGAGCTTGCCGAAATGGCCCTTGTCGTCGATGACGCGCTTTGGCTCCGCCCCTCCGAATAGCGGCACGTCCTTGCGGTAATAACCGTCCGGGCCGACGGTGTCCGGCACAACGTGGTCGATGCCGAGCGATTGCAAATGGCGCGCGTTCGCAGTCCAGATGTCGAAGTCGTCGGCGCCGTGGCCGGGAGCGGTGTGCACGAAGCCCGTGCCGGTGTCCTCCGTCACATGCTCGCCCTCGAGCAGCGGCACTTTGAAATCGAAGCCGCTCCGATGGAGCGGATGCGCGGCGAGCAGGCCTGTAGGCTCGAAATCTTCCAGTAACCGCCATTTCACAGCGCGCGCAGCTACGAAAAACTGCTCGGCAAGCTTTTTGGCCAGGATGAAGCGTTCCCCCGTCTTGGTCCAATTATCCGCGGGCGCTTCCGTTACCTCGTAGAGGCCGTATTCGATCATGCGCGAAAACGCGATCGCGCGGTTGCCCGGAATGGTCCACGGCGTTGTGGTCCAAATGACGATATTTGCGCCACCAAGGGCCCTAAAAAGATTATCGATTTTACTGCTTAACTCAGCAGTGCCGTCAGATTTGAACCACCCGCGCGAATAACCCATCACCGGAAACTTCACCCAGATCGCGGGGCTTGCATGCTCGTGATATTCGACCTCCGCTTCGGCCAGCGCGGTCCGCTCGACAACCGACCACATCACAGGCTTCGAGCCGCGATAAAGGAGCCCGTTCATGGCGAACTTCATTAGCTCGCTGGCGATGACGGACTCGGCCTCATAGGCCATTGTCGAATAATAGTTCTGCCAATCGCCCTCGACGCCGAGGCGGCGGAACTCCTCCATCTGCACGCCGATCCACTTTCCGGCGAAGTCGCGGCATTCGCGCCGGAACTCGTTGACCGGCACCTCGTCCTTGTTCTTGCCCTTGGCGCGGTATTGCTCCTCGACCTTCCACTCGATGGGCAGCCCGTGGCAATCCCAGCCCGGCACATAGTTCGAATCCTTGCCCATCATCTGCTGGGAGCGCGTCACCGCATCTTTGAGGATTTTGTTGAGGCCGGTGCCGATGTGGATGTTTCCGTTCGCGTAAGGCGGCCCGTCGTGGAGGATGAACTTTTCGCGTCTCTTCGCGGCTTTTCGCATGAGCTTGTAAAGGTTCATTCCCGCCCAGCGCTGCAAAAGTTTCGGCTCAAGCTGCGGCAGGCCTGCCTTCATGCCGAAATCGGTTTTGGGCAGGAAAAGGGTTTTCGACCAGTCGCGCGGCTGCGCCGGGACCTCGGCGTCCGAAGTGTAGTGCGCGACATCGGCCTGCGCCGCAGGGGCTTTCGGTGCGCGCGGTGCGTGCCCGGCCTGCGCGGCCTTCTTCGAGCTGCGCTCCGCAATCTCATGGCCGTTGGCAGGATCGCGGCCATTGCCGGCGTGACCGTTACGCTTGGCGCGTCCCGCGCGTTGATCTGGGTTGTCCATGTAAAATACCTGTCCAGCGCCGGGGGCGCCTATGCGTCCTAAATTTTGGCTAGTGATAGGGCGAAGAGGCCAGTGCAGTAAATAGGCATCGCGCGCGCCTTGCGCCAATTTCCCGCGCAACTTGTCCAGCGCGTACTCAAAAGCGAAAGTCCCCCTCACCCCAGCCCTCTCCCGCAAGGGGAGAGGGGGGAGTTCGCGCGTGCAACAACGTTCCCTCTCCCGCAAGGGGAGAGGGACAGGGTGAGGGGGACTTTTTTTGCCCCTAAGAACTTTCCGCCGGCGGCTCCGTATGCTCCGCCGGGGGCGCCGGCATTTCGGGTGCAAGGGTTGCTTCGGTATGGACAGGCTGTGCCAAACTTGCGCCGCCGCCGTCGCGGGGCCGCTCCAGGATCGCGCACACGCCCATGCCCCCCGCCGTGCAGATGGAGATCAGCCCGCGGCCGCCGCCATTTTCTTCCAGGATTTTCGCGAGCATGGCGACGATGCGCGCGCCCGTGGCCGCGAAGGGGTGGCCATAAGCGAGGCTCGACCCCTTCACGTTTAACTTGGCTCTGTCGATGGACCCAAGCGGCGCATCCCTGCCAAGCATGGTCTTGCAGTAGTGAGGGTCTTCCCAGGCTTTCAGCGTGCAAAGCACTTGCGCGGCGAAGGCCTCGTGGATTTCGTAAAAGTCGAAATCCTGCAAGCTGAGCCCGGCCCGGCCGAGCATCTTCGACACGGCGATGGTTGGAGCCATGAGCAGGCCGCGCGCCGCGTCAACGAAATCGATGCCGTAATGCTGGCCGTAAGTTAGATACGCCATCGGCTTTAGCCCATGCGCGGCGGCCCAATCTTCGGAAGCCAGCAGCACTGCCGAGGCGCCATCGGTCAAGGGGGTCGAGTTTGCAGCCGTCAGCGTTCCGTGCTCGCGGTCGAAGGCCGGCTTCAGCGCTGCGAGTTTCTCGAGATCGATATCGCCGCGCAGATTGTTGTCGCGGAAGACGCCCGCCGCAGGCACCAGCAGATCGTCGAGGAAGCCCTCATCATAAGCGCGAGCGGCCTTTTTGTGGCTCTCATAGGCGAGCAGGTCCTGATCGGCGCGGGCGATGTGCCACTCCTTCGCCATCAGCTCGCAATGCTGGCCCATGGAGAGGCCGGTGCGCGGCTCCGCGATGGCTGGCGGGTTGAAGGCGATATCGCCGAACGACAAGCCGCTCAAGAACGTGCCGGCCTTCTTGCCTATGCTCTTCTCGGCGCTGACCCGGGCGAGCCTTTTCGCAAATTGCCGCTTCAACTCGATGGGAGGGTCGGACACCGTATCGGAGCCGCAGGCGATGGCGACATCGATCTGGCCGGTCGCGATCTTCGCCGCGCTGCCGAGCGCTGCCTGCAAGCTCGTGCCGCAGGCCTGCGAGAGCGTTATACCCGGGGTGTCCTCGCTAAGCTTCGTGCCGATGACCGCCTCGCGGGTCAGGTTGAAGTCCTTTGCGTGGGTCACGACGGCACCGCCCACGGCCTCGTCGATATGCTGCCCCTCAAGGCCATATTTCTCGACGAGCCCGTTCAAGGCCGCGATCATCAAATCGAGATTGGTTAGATCGTCATAGCCGGTATTGCCGCGGCAGAAGGGCGTCCGTACCCCGCCGATGATGGCCACTTTCCGCATGGTTTGCATCGAAATCTCCCGCTGTCCCCGCTAATTCGCACGTTCATACCGAGCATCGTCTGTAGCGGCCGAAGACCCCCTCACCCCAACCCTCTCCCCAAGGGGAGAGGGAGCAGGCTGCGGTCCTCTCCCCGAGGAGAGAGGATGAAACAGCGTTCCTTCTCCCCTTGGGGAGAAGGACAGGATGAGGGGGTCTTCGCCCGCCATCAACGATGAATCCCTTCTGGCAAAACCCTGGCAATGCTGTTCATGGATCACCGCGCAGCGTGAGCTGCGCCCGGCTCCGAATGCACCGCTTCTTCTGCGTGGCGCAGCGAGTCGAGGTAATGCAGCGGGCCGCCCCGGAAGGGCGCGAAGCCCGTGCCGAAGATCACGCCCGCGTCCACATGATCGGCGCTTGCCACAACGCCTTCTTGAAGCGCCTTTTCGCACTCCTCGATGAGCGGTTTCACCAGCTCGCGGCCAAGCTCCTCGAGTTCGGCCGGCTGCGCCGCTAAGTCCATCTTCTGAGGCTTGCCGCCGGCCCATTTATAGAAGCCTTCGCCCGACTTCTTGCCGAGCTTTTTCTGCGCCACGAGGCGCATCAGGGGATTATCCTCAGGCGTTGGCAGGGCGAGGACCTTTGCAACGCTCAAAGCGACGTCGAGGCCCACCACGTCCACAAGCTCGACAGGGCCCATCGGCATGCCGAATTTCTCTGCGGCGGCGTCGATCTTTTCCTTGGCCGTGCCCTCCGCAACGCGTCTAAGGGCGTCAAACATGTAAGGCGCCAGCACCCGGTTTACGAGGAAGCCCGGCACGGACTTAACGATCAGCGGGTATTTATCGATGCGCGTCACAAAGCTAGCGCCTTTGCGAACTTCCTCTTCCCTGCTTTCCGGCCCGCGCACCACCTCGACCAGCGGCAGCTGGGGCACGGGATTGAAGAAGTGCAAGCCGATCAGCCGGCCCGGGTCCTTGAGGGCGGAGGCAATCTGTTCGATGGGCAGCGAGGAGGTATTCGTTGCAAGCACCGCGCCGGGTTTCAGCTTCGGCTCGATCTCAGCGAACAGCTTCTGTTTCGCTTCGAGGTTTTCGAAAATGGCCTCGATCACGATATCGGCGCGATGAACTTGACTGCCTTGCGGATCGGCGATCAGGCGCGCCATGGCCTTTTCTGCCTCCGCGTCCGTCCGCAAGCGCTTTTTGAAAAACGGCTTCGCACGGGCGAGCGCGTTCCCCACCGCTTCGGCGGAGCTGTCTTGAAGCGAGACCTCCATGCCGCGGGCGACGCAAACCATGGCGATATCGGCGCCCATGGTGCCAGCACCCACAATATGGGCGCGCAAAGGTTTGAAACCCTCCTTCGGCGCTTCGGATTTCAGCATTTCGGAGAGGCGGAAAACGCGCCGCAAGTTGCGCGACTGCTCCGAGATCATCAGCGGCGCGAAGGTTCGCGTCTCCTCGCGCTTCAAACTCTCGTAGCTTCCGCCATGCTTCTCGAAAAGATCGATAAGCCGGAACGGCGCGGGATAATGCTCCTCGCGCACCTTTGCCGCCGTTTCCTGGCGCATGCGCTTGGCGAGATAGCGCCGCACCGTCTCGAACACCAACAGTGGAGCCAGATAGGTACCGGTGCGCTGCGATTTCTTTCTCTTCAAAACGGCCTTGCGCGCAGCCCAGCGCAGCTCGTGATGAGTGGGCACGAGCCGGTCCACGATGCCCGCAGCGCGCGCTTGGGCGGGGCGGAGCATGCGGCCCGCGAGCATTTCGGGCATCGCTTTCAGGGGCCCCGACTGGCGCAGCCAGCGCGCGGCTCCGTTGAGGCCGGGAATGAGGCCGAGCTTCACCTCGGGCAGGCCGATCCGCGTGCCCTCCTCCCGGTCGGCGATGCGATAGTGGCAGGCAAGCGCGAACTCCAAGCCGCCGCCGAGGCAAAAGCCGTGGATCGCGGCCACAGCGAGCACGGGCAGCCGCTCGATGCGGTCGAAAATCGCGGTCACCGCGTGGATGACGTCTGTGACAGCGGACTCGGTCTTGAGGTTGTCGAACTCACGGATGTCGGCCCCGGCAATGAAGCTTTTCTCCTTGCCCGACATGAAGATAACGCCGCGCACCTGTTTGTCGCGCGCGCCCGCCTCGACCGCGGTGACGATCGCTTCGAGCTCCTCGACGGGCTCGCGTCCGAGCGTGTTTTGCGATTGGCCTTGGACGTCTATCACCGCCCACGCAATCTCCTCGAAATCGATATGGAAATGCCAATGCTTCAGGTTTGCGATGTCCGCGACCATGACCGCTCCTTTAAAACATCAAAACCGCCGGATAGGGCGCTGCTATTTCAGAACCGCGAGGCGCCTTCGCCGTGGCGCTCCAGAAGCAGGCACGTCACTCTTGCCCCTGGATTGCTTCGGGGCGGTGCCCCTCGCAATGACAATAGAACATTACTCCGCCGCATGCGTATCCGCCGGCTGCTTTTCCGGGTCGTCGTGCTTATCGATCACGGCGCGCACATTGTCGCCTGGCGCATAATGCGGTACGGCCTCTGCAGCGTCGAAATCGTCAACCGCGATGATCCTTGCCACGAGGCGCTCGGTATAACGGAGCAAATCGGCCTCGTCTTGGGCAAGCACGCCTTTATCCAAGGCTTCCTTGATCCAGTCGTTGCCGAGATAGCGTTTCACCGTGCCAGCACGGATCGCGCGCTCCAATTTACGGGCTGCCTCCTCGCTTTCAACCACTTTCTTCAGGGTAACCTCAAGCAGGCCGGTTGGATCGTGCTCGTCATGGGAAACGAAAGCGTAGCGCGTGAGGCGGTCGCGGACTTCGCCCGGCTCAAGCACGGCGCGCACCACGGTCTTGGCAAGGGCGTCCTTAGGCTTGCGGAAATGATTGCCGAATGGAAACACGCAGACTTTCAAGAGCGGCCGGACGCCGGCAATAGGGAAGTTTTCGATGGCGTCCTGCATCGCAGCGTAGAAGCCATAAAAGGCCTTTTGCACGGCGTAGTCAAAAACCGGGCGCTCTGCGTCGAGCCGGCCGTCATCCTCGTAACGCTTCAAAAGGCAGCATATGAAGTAAAGTTCAGCTAATGCGTCCGCCATGCGGCCCGTCGTGCGCTGCTTGGTTTTGAGCCCGCCTCCGAGAAGCGCGACCGATAGATCGGCCATCAGCGCGAAGTTCGTCGAGGCGCGGGTCAGCTGCCGGTAATAGCGCGGCTCGGGCGCGTTAGGAGCCGCCTCGACGAAGAGGCCGAACGTGACGTTGTGGAAAATCGAGCCGAACAGGTTCGAGATGCTAAACGCCACGTGCCGCTCGAAGGCGCCCTCGAACATCGTGAAACCAGCCTCGCGGTCCGGGTTCTGGGCTGCTTGGACCTCGGTGTAGAGGTAAGGATGGCTTCGGAGCGCCCCTTGCGCGAACACGATCAGGCTGCGCGTCAAGATATTCGCGCCCTCGACCGTGATGCTGACGGGCGAGATTTGATAGGCCGCCTGCAGATAATTGCTGGGACCGTCGCAAATGCCTTTGCCGGCGTGAATATCGAGCGCGGCATCGAGCGCTTTGCGCATCCGGTCCGTGCATTGATACTTCATCAAGCCGGAGATGACGGCGGGCTTGGCGCCCTGGGAGACCATGGCAGAGGTTACCGCGCGCGCCGCTTCGAGCGTATAGGCGGTCTCGGTAAGCAGCGCCAGCGGCTCCTCGATGCCTTCCATCCGGCCGATGGGCATCGAGAACTGCGTGCGAATGCGCGCATAGGCGGATGTGAAGCGCAACAGCGCTTTAACGCCGGCCGTCGACGAAGCGGGCAGCGAGATCGCCCGCCCCGCGGCGAGGCAGCTCATCAGCATGCGCCACCCCTGCCCCACGCGCTCCGCGCCGCCGATCACCCAATCGAGCGGGATGAAGACGTTTTCGCCCGTGGTCGGCCCGTTCGGGAACGAGGACCCGCCCGGCAGATGCCGGCGCCCGATCTTGACGCCCGGATGGCTGGCCGGGATGAGGGCGAGCGTGATACCGGGGTCGCTGCCCTTGCCAAGCAGGTTATCCGGGTCGAGCAAATGGAAGGCGAGGCCCAGAAGCGTCGCTTTCGGCGCCAGCGTGATATAGCGCTTGTCCCAGCTGACGCGGATGCCGGTAACCTCCTGCCCGTTATACATGCCCTTTTCGACATAGCCCACGTCGCGCATGGCGGCGGCGTCGGAACCCGCGAACGGGCTCGTCAGCGCGAAGCACGGGATCTCCCTGCCCTTAGCGAGCGGCTCCAAATATTGCTGCTTTTGTGCGTCCGTGCCGAATTTCTCGATCAGCTCGCCGGGCCCGAGCGAGTTCGGCACCATGACCACAATGGATGCGTCCGGATTGCGCGAGGACACTTTTCCTAAAATGAGCGACTGCGCCTGAGCCGAGAAGCCGAGCCCGCCATGCTCCTTGGAGATGAGCATGCCGAGAAAACCCTTATCGCGCACGAAATTCCAGATGTGCTCGGGGATATCGTGCTGATTGTGCCGGATTTCCCAATCGTCGAGCATCTGGCAGAGCTGCTCGGCCTCGTTATCGAGGAAGCGCCGCTCCGCATCGCTGAGCACGATGGGATCGACTGCGCGGAGTTTCTCCCAATCCGGCCGGCCCGAGAACAGCTCGGCATCGAAGCCGAGCGTGCCCGCGTCGATGGCCTCCTGCTCGGTTTTGGAAACCGGGGGCAGGACGCGCTTTACCATGCGGAAGGCTGGCCGCGTCACCACCTCGCGCCGTATGGGCCGCCAGGACAGAAGCCCGAGCGCGATGGCCGGCAGCCAGCCGGCCAGCGCCCATGGCGTGAAAGAGGGCAGGTGCCCTTGGCCGCCGAACAGGCCGAGCTTGATGAAGAGCGTCACCGCGGCCAGAAGCGCAGCCCACGCCCAAAGCGGATCCCGCCGGATCGCGATGGTGAACATTGCCGCTATAACTGCAAGGACAAGCACTATGCCGATCATGGCTGTATCCTTCTCTATCTGCCCGGCAGTGAGCGAGCCGCCCGCCGCGAGCCGGAATAGTTAGAACCTTATCGAACTCAAGTGAGATCACAATATCGCGGCGTCAACTGGGCGCGGGAGAGCTTGTCCGGCGGTTACCTTTGACAGGGAAAGGTTTCGGGCCTGTTAACTATAGGCGCTCGCCGGTTTTAGGAAGGCTCGCGGGGATCGCCAACGGCCCCGGAGCTTTAAAATCAGCCTGCCAGCGGCAAGAGCGCGCGATATTTAGGACCCGCGTCTCCCGATCCGATGGTGGCGCCATCGATCGCCACAACAGCTTGCAGGCCGAGGCTATTCGACAAAAAAACCTCGTCCGCGCCCATCAAATCCGGGACGCGAAGGCTGCGTTCCACAGCTTCAGTTTCTGCGATAATTTCCTCGCGCATGATGCCCTCGAGGGCACCGTCTTCGAGTGGCGGCGTGAACACCTGCCCGTCCTTCAAAATAAAGAGGTTTGCGGCGGTCGCTTCGGCGGCGTTGCCGGCCGTATTCAGCAGCAAAGCGTCGCTAGCATTACGCCGTTTTGCCTCTTCGCGCGCAAGAATGCTGTCGAGATAGTTCGTCGATTTGATGCGCGAGAGCGGCGAGTACTCGTTGCGCCGCGTGAGCGTGGAGACGATGCAGCGGGCCGGCTCCCTCGCCGGCGGCAGCGGATTTGCGGCGATAAGGAGTGTGGGTGCGCAAGACTCGGGTATCGGCAGCCCTCGCGCCCCCGCGCCGCGCGTATAGGTGATGCGTATGGCGGCGGCTTGAAGACCGTTGGCGGAAAGCACGGTACCGATGGTGTCCGCAAGCGTATCCGGCGCCGGGGGAAGCTTTAACACGGCGCATCCGCGGCTCAGGCGCCGCAGGTGCTTTTCGAGCCGCAGGATTTTCCCGCCCCGGACCGCCACGGTTTCAAAAAGGCCGTCGCCAAGAGTGAACCCCCGGTCTGCGGGATCGATGCGCGCCTCGCCGCTATCGCATAGCGCGCCGTTCAGCCAGACCATCATCGTCCGCCTCCCCTAGCCCCGCGCGCAGAAGCGGGGCGATTTTGACCATGCTCTCATCATATTCCGCCACTGGATCGGAGTCCGCAACAATGCCGCCGCCGGCCTGCGCTACGATCATGTCCGGCGTCAGCGTCAGTGTGCGTATGGTCATGGCCAGATCGGCCATGCCGTCGAAGCCGATCCAGCCATGGGCACCGCAATAAGCGCCGCGAGCCCGTGGCTCCAGCTCCCGGATGATCTCCATCGCCCGGATTTTTGGCGCGCCTGTCACCGATCCGCCGGGAAACGTGGCGCGCAGCACGTCGATTGGACTGACTGAGCCGCGCAAGCGTCCCGTCACCGTGGAGACAAGATGATGGACGTGGCTAAAGCTTTGCAGGCGATTGAGATACGGCACGGCCACGCTTCCAACCTCACAAACGCGCGACAGATCGTTGCGCATCAAATCGACGATCATAAGGTTTTCAGCGTTATCCTTCGCGCTCTGCTGCAAGGCTCTTGCAAGCCCGGCGTCGCACGCTGGATCGCTATCGCGGCGGCGCGTGCCCTTGATGGGCTCCACGGTGATGAGCCCTGCCCCGTCTAGCGCCAGAAAGCGCTCGGGCGAGGCGCTTGCAATCGATACATCTCCGCAGCGTAGAAACGTGGAATATGGCGCCGGGCTGATGGACCTGAGACGCCGGTAGAGATCGAAATCGCTGAGCCCTGCGGGCCGGTGTGCCGTGAAGCGCTGCGTGTAGTTCGCTTGATAGACATCGCCCGCCCGGATGTAGTCGATGATGCGGGCAATCTTGGCCTCAACTTCTTCGCGGCTCTGCTCTGCGCGCCATGTCACCGCAGGCGTTAGAGCGGGCGGCGGCAGCTCGAAAGGCGCAGAGGCAAGCCGGCTGGCAAAACGCGTGGCTTTCGCCTCGTCCGCGCCAATCACAAGGGCGCGGCGGCGGCGGTGATCGAGAAGCGCGGCGGTATCGTATACGCTAAGGGACATCGCCGGAACGCGCAGGGCGTCCGGTTTCGCGGGCGGCAGCTTTTCGAGGAAACCGCCAAGCTCATAGCCGAGATAGCCGATAAGCGCGCCGCAAAACGGCAGCCCGTTGGCGCTTTGGCGATGCCGCCGCCAAACCTCGCTGAGCGTCTCGAAAGGATCGCGGGCGTGGGGCACACCATCGATAAACCCGCCATCCTCCGTCGCCGTGACGATTTCAACCGGCTCGGCGGCGACGATGCTTATGCACTCGCCAGCCGCTTCGCCGCTGCGGTCGAGAAGCGCGGCGTGCCGGCCGCTCGCAAAGACCGAAAAGGCCGCCGCCGGTTCGCGATACGGGACTGGAAGGACGATCATCGGATACTCTTAGGATCACCGGCAGGCGTTTGACCAGCCCGCTGCGCAGTTGCGCGCCATCACGATGAGGCGCTCGCTCTAGGGGCCAGCGCATATGTGCCTAAGACAGCGGGAAATCCCCCTTGTTGAGGCCATCAAGAAAGTTTTGCGCGGAGAAGTAAAGCGTTTCCAGCCGATCCGCGCCCTGTGCGCACTGCATAGTAGGCCGCGGGCCAACAAGGTTCGATGCCGTTCAGATATTTCCGCCCTTTCGTATAAATCTGCTCTAATGCCAACGCCATCTTGGCAATAACATCTCGAATTAAAGTTACTATCGGCAGTTATCGTTCAAAAAAATGCAATATCACAAAGGGACGACCCTTTAATTCACTTCGCTTAGTCTCTTCCTATCGTCGCCATCAAAACAATACTCGTCTTGCATGGTTTCGATGAAGAAACAAACGATGGGAAACCCCGATGTTCCGGAAAATTGCCGCGGCCGCCGCCGCTGCGTCGCTGCTCTGTTTGAGCCTGCAAACTCCCGCGCTCGCGTGCACGGGGATCGCCTTAAAAGCCGCCGATGGCGCCGTTGTCTACGGCCGGACCATGGAGTGGGGCACGTTCGACCTGAAGTCGAGGATCATCCTCATTCCCAAGGGCCAGGAGTTCACGAGCATTATGCCTGACGGCAAGCAGGGGCTCACCTGGAAGGGCAAATACGGCATTGCCGCAGTGGATGGCTTCGAAAAAGACGCCATACTCGACGGCATGAACGAAAAGGGGCTCGCCGTGGGATTGTTCTATCACCCCGGCTTCGCCGAGTACCAGAAGTACGTTCCGGCAGACGCGAGCCGGTCGCTCGCGCCAACCGAGGTCGCCGCTTTTATCCTGTCGCAATTCACCACCACCGGCGAAGTCAAAGCGGCGATGCAGACCGTGCGTGTCGTCCCCACGGTCGAACCTGCCTTGGGCTTTCCGGCGCCCATTCATTTTCTTGTCACCGAACCCAGCGGTAAAGCCATCGTCATCGAATACACCAAGGGCGAGCTTGCCATTTACGACGATCCCCTCGGCGTCATCACAAATGCCCCAGGCTTCGACTGGCATATGACCAACCTGCGCAACTACATCAATCTTTCGCCGGTTGCGCTGCCCGGCAGGGAAATCGCCGATTTGGACTTCAAGCCCTTGGGAGGCGGAAGCGGCATGATCGGCCTGCCTGGCGACAACACGCCGCCTTCGCGGTTCGTGCGAGCTGTCGCCTGGACGCAAACCGCCCGCAAGACAGCGGACGGCCCCGAAACGATCTATGAGGTGTTCCGCATCCTCGACAATTTCAATGTGCCGCTGGGCGCATCGGAGGGTTCGCGAGATCCGTCGCACAGCATGGAGGGGATGCGCAGCTCGACGCTGTGGACCACCGCCTGGGATCTCAAGAACCGAGTTCTCTACTACCACACCCAGCATAACCGGCGCGTCCGCATGCTCGATGTGGCCGCGATCGACTTCGGAGCGCTGAAAGGGATCGTCCGCATCCCGCTCGACAAGCAAAAGAGTCAGGACATCGAGGACCTGACGCCGCGCTCGTAATCCGCGTGTAGCGGCCAGACATCATGAGTATGCGTCAAGACGTCATAAGGAGGCCGCCTCGCATTATACCTCCGGCGCACTAACCATTGGCGCGCGCCGCGGGTTTACGCTACATCCTGGGAAAACGGAGGCACGCAATCGCGCCAAGGCCTGGAACCTGGATGGAATATTTCTCTCAGCAGCTCATCAACGGCTTAACCCTCGGCTCGATCTACGGGCTGATCGCAATCGGCTACACGATGGTGTACGGGATCGTCGGCATGATCAACTTCGCCCATGGCGAGGTGTTCATGATCGGCGCGTTCATAGCGCTGATTGCGATCCTGTCGCTGTTCGCGGCTTCCATCACTTTTGTGCCGCTCGCGCTCCTCATCGCGCTCATCGTGTCCATGGCGCTGACCGCAGCCTGGGGCTGGAGCATCGAGCGCATCGCCTACCGCCCGCTGCGCTCCTCCTTCCGGCTCGCGCCGCTGATCACCGCCATCGGCGTATCGATCACGCTGCAGAACTTCGTCCAGCTTTCCCAGGGCGCGCGCTCGAAGCCGCTGCCGCCGCTCATTCGGGGCGGCTATGCGCTGACCGAAAACAACGGCTTCGTCGTCAGCCTCAGCTATGTACAAATCCTCATCATGGCGACGACCGTTGTCTTGATGACGGTGTTCTCGCTCATCATCGGCCGCACCGCGCTCGGCCGCGCGCAACGCGCCTGCGAGCAGGACCGCAAGATGGCGGCGCTGTGCGGAGTGAATGTCGACCGTACCATCTCGCTCACCTTCGTGATCGGCGCAGCCTTGGCCGCCGTCGCCGGGCTGATGTTCCTCGCCTATTACGGCGTTATCGATTTCTACGTGGGTTTTGTCGCAGGGATCAAGGCGTTCACGGCCGCGGTGCTGGGCGGGATCGGCTCGCTGCCGGGCGCGATGCTGGGCGGCCTCGTCATCGGCCTGATCGAGGTGTTCTGGGCCGGCTATTTCACTGCGCAATATAAGGATGTCGCCGCGTTCTCCATTCTCGCAATCGTCCTGATCTTTCTGCCATCGGGGCTGCTCGGGCGCCCAGAGGTTGAGAAGGTTTAGCCGCATGACCGGCATAGCTGAACCGGGGGTGGTGGCGGAGTGCGAAGCGACGGGCGTCATGCGCCAGGGCGCAACGAGCGCCGCGCGCGACGCAGGCATCGCCATTCTGCTCGCGCTCGCGCTGTTCGGCTCGCTCGTGGGGCTGCGCACCGATCCCGCCAATGGCGGGCTTGCGGTCACGGTGCATCTCGCCAAAGCCGCCGGACTCGCGGCCGCTGTGGCGGCAGTGCGCTTCCTTTTCGACGTTTTGATCTGGCGTCCATTGGATGGCGGACGGACGCTGGCCTTTACGGCCCGGCTCTCCGCGCGGGCCAAGCTCCCGGCCATCATCGCGGCCCTCGCAATAGGCGCTGCTCTCTACGCGAAGGGCGGGCTTCGCACCAGCCTCATCGAATGGGCGTCAGGTCAATCGTGGCTGGCCGGGACGCTCACCGATCTTCTCACCTTCGCTTGCATCGCGGCCTTCCTCGCCATTTTGGCCATGGCAGCGGCGCGCGCGCTGCGGCTCTTCCTCGCCTTGTTGTCGAAAGATCCCGTGGGCAAGGTCCCCGAAGTGCTGACGGACAAGTTCGGGCGCGAATTTCCCGCCGCACTCCTTGCCATCGCTGTCCTGCTTCCGTTCCTGATCGCCGGGCCGCAGCAGCGCTACGCCGTCGACACCGCAACGCAGATTCTGATCTATATCATGCTCGGCTGGGGGTTGAACGTCGTGGTCGGCCTCGCAGGCCTCCTCGACCTGGGCTATGTCGCCTTCTATGCAGTCGGTGCCTATACCTATGCGCTGATCTCCACTGAACTCGGCTGGTCCTTTTGGGTTTGCCTGCCGCTCGCAGGGCTATTCGCTGCGCTTTGGGGGATGACGCTCGGCTTCCCGGTTTTGCGCCTGCGCGGCGACTATCTCGCCATCGTCACGCTCGCCTTCGGTGAGATCATCCGCATCGTGCTCATCAACTGGCAAAGCTTCACCGGAGGGCCGAACGGCATCAACCGCATCCCGCGGCCCACATTTTTCGGCCTGCCCTTCGAGCGTTCGGCGAACCCCAGCTTTCATAGCTTTTTCGGGCTGGACTATAACCCGGCCTACCGGATTATCTTTCTTTATTACGTCATTCTTGGGCTCGCGCTTTTAACCAATTTCGCAACGCTGCGTCTGCGCCGGGCGCCGATTGGGCGTGCCTGGGAAGCGCTGCGCGAGGACGAGATCGCCTGCCGCTCGCTTGGCATCAATACGGTCGCCACCAAGCTCAGCGCTTTCGCCATCGGCGGCATGTTTGGCGGGTTCGCCGGCGCATTTTTCTCCGCGAGGCAAGGCTTCATCAGCCCGGAATCGTTCACGTTCACCGAGTCGGCGCTTGTCCTTGCGATTGTAGTGCTGGGCGGCCTTGGCAGTCAGCTCGGCGTCGTGATCGCAGCCGTGGTCCTCGTCGGCGGCGCCGAGCGCTTCCGCGAGCTGCAGGACTACCGCATGCTCATTTTCGGGCTTTCCATGGTGGCGGTCATGATCTGGCGGCCGCGCGGCCTCATGGCCGGGCGCACGCCGTCGGCCTTTCTGCACGAGGCGCGCACCATATCGGGCAGCTTCGTCAAGGAGGGACGCGGCTGATGAGCGCCGGCGCCCCGCACACTCCCCTGCCGCGGCCAGACGGCGACATTCTGCGTGCCGAGTATGTGACTATGCGCTTCGGGGGCTTGGTCGCAATAGACGGCCTGTCCTTCTCTGCGCGCCGCGGCGAAATAACCGCGATTATCGGACCCAACGGCGCCGGCAAGACGACCGTCTTCAACTGCATAACCGGCTTCTATAAGCCAACTGCGGGGCGCATCGCGCTCGCCCACGGCGCTCAGTCCGCCTTCGAAGCGCTGCCAGACCTTACCGCGAGCGGCAGGCAATGGAAAGCGGCCCCTGGCGGCGCGCTCTTCCTGCTCGAACGGATGGAGGGCTACCAAATCGCGCGCACCGCGCGTGTCGCCCGCACGTTCCAGAACATCCGGCTTTTTGGCGGCATGACCGTGCTCGAAAACCTGCTCGTCGCCCAGCACAACGCCTTGAACGCAGCGTCTGGGTTCACAATAGGCGCGCTTCTCGGCCTCAAAAGCTACGCCCGCGCCCAGGCGGAGGCAATCGATCGCGCCGCCTATTGGCTCAAGGAAACGGGCCTTCTCGGCCGCGCGGACGATCCAGCGGGGGACCTGCCCTATGGTGCGCAAAGGCGGCTCGAGATCGCGCGCGCCATGTGCACCTCGCCCGTGCTCCTCTGCCTCGATGAACCCGCCGCCGGCCTCAACCCGCGCGAATCCGCCGGGCTAAACGAGTTTCTCCTCAAAATCCGCGATGAGCACGCGCTGTCCATCCTTTTAATCGAGCACGACATGGGCGTCGTGATGGGCATCTCCGACCGCATCGTCGTACTCGATTACGGCCGCAAAATCGCCGAGGGCACGCCAGCCGGCATCCGCGCCGATCCGAAGGTTATCGCGGCTTATCTGGGGGTCGAGGATAACGAGGTGGAAGAAGCCGAAGCGGAGGCGGGCCTATGACCCCGCTTCTTTCCATTCGCGGCGTCGAGACCTATTACGGCAGCATCCGCGCGCTGAAGGGCGTCGATCTCGACGTGTATGAGGGCGAGATCGTTACGCTGATCGGCTCGAATGGCGCGGGCAAGTCCACGCTGATGATGACGATCTGCGGCGATCCGCGCGCGAGAAGCGGCCAAATCCTATTCGGCGGAAGGGATATCACAAGACTCCCCACGCACGAGATCGTGCGCCTCTCCATCGCGCAGTCGCCCGAAGGCCGGCGCATTTTCCCGCGTATGACCGTGCACGAAAACCTGCTGATGGGGGCGCTCCTTGCGCCGCAGGATGCGGACGCGCTCAAAAGCGATCTCGGCATGGTCTTCGATCTGTTCCCCGTGCTTTCGAAGCGGCGGAACCAGCGCGGGGGAACGCTTTCAGGGGGCGAGCAGCAAATGCTGGCGATCGCGCGTGCGCTCATGGGCCGGCCGAAACTTCTCCTGCTCGACGAGCCCTCGCTCGGCCTCGCGCCGCTGATCGTGCGCCAGATCTTCTCCGTTATCCGCGAGCTCAATCGAACGCGCGGCCTGACCGTCTTTCTTGTGGAGCAAAACGCCTTCCACGCGCTGAAACTCGCCCATCGCGGCTATGTTATGGTCAACGGGCAGATCACCATGTCCGGCAAGTCTTCAGATCTCCTCAAGCGCGAGGAGGTGAAGGCGGCTTATTTGGAGGGTGGCGCGCATGTTTAAGCTAACGGATGCGAGCCACCCGATGTCATGGCCGGGCTTGACCCGGCCATCCACAGACGAACTAAGATCCTTGGCTGTACACCTGGATGGCCGCATCAAGTGCGGCCATGACAGCAGAACGTATTGCCCTCGCACCGCGTCCTCACAGGCTGCGGTGGCACTGGCAAAGGGCGCATGAGCCATGGATATAATCTACGAAAATTCGCTCTGGGCGTTCCTTTTCGTCACGGTGCTGTGCGGAGGCGGCGCGGCGTTTATGATCGGGCGCGCGGCGGCGAAGGGGTGGAAGCCGTTCTGGCAGGCCGCCATCTATACGATGATGCTTGGCGTGGCTATCCGTTTCCTGCATTGGGGGCTCTTCGCCGGCGCGACGCTTGCAAGCTGGCGTGCGGCGCAAGGCAACATGCATTCTCCGCATTACTACGCCACCGATACCGCGATAGTTCTGCTGTTCGCCGCGGCTGGTTTCCGGCTGCAGAGACGAGCGCAGATGCTACGTCAATATGGCTGGCTGACCGCTAAAGCCGGTGCGCCCGGCTGGCGTACCGGAAAAGACGCCACCGGAGAGCCGTAATCCGCAGAAACATACTGGCTTGAATTCGCAGTTCCTGAACTTTCAACGCAAAAAGGGGAATAATAATGCGTCTCATCCTTGCGAGCCTCGCCGTTCTGGGAGCCGGCCTTGGGTTCGCCTGCACAGCGTCCGCCCAATCCGAGGCCGCCATCGCGGTCGCGGGCCCCATGACGGGCGAATATGCGACCTTCGGCGCCCAGTTCAAAGCAGGCGCAGAGGCCGCCGTTGCCGATATTAACGCCGCCGGCGGCGTGCTTGGCAAAAAGCTCAAGCTGGAGCAAGGCGACGACGCATGCGATCCTAAGCAGGCGCGTTCCGTAGCCGAGCAGCTCGCGGCGAAGAAGGTTGTCTTCGTGGCCGGCCATTACTGCTCTGGCTCTTCGATCCCCGCCTCCGACGTTTATAACGAAGCCGGCATCATCCAAATTTCTCCCGGTTCGACAAACCCGAAATACACCGATCAGCGGCCCAAAGACGGTTTCAGCTACCGTGTTTGCGGCCGCGACGACCAGCAGGGATCGGTCGCCGGTAAATATCTCGCGGAGAAATACAAGGACAAAAACGTCGCGATTCTGAACGACAAGACGGCTTACGGCAAGGGTTTGGCCGATGAGACCAAGCAGGCAATGAACGCCGCCGGTAAAATAGAAGTATTTTACGACACGATTACGGCCGGCGAAAAGGACTATAGCGCCGTTGTAACCAAGCTCAAGGAAGCCAAGGTAGATCTCGTCTATCTCGGCGGTTATCATACTGAGGCCGGCCTCATTATCCGCCAGATGCGCGCTCAAGGCATGAAGACGATCCTCATGGGCGGCGACGCGCTTGTCTCGACCGAGCTCGGCCAAATCGCCGGTCCCGATGTCGAAGGCACGCCTCTCACCTTCTCGCCCGATCCGCGCAAGAACCCCGCCGCCGCCGCCGTTGTGAAGGAGTACCGGGCCAAGAACATCGACCCCGAGGGTTACGTTCTCTATGCCTACGCCGCGGTTCAGGCTTGGAAGGGCGCGGTTGAGAAAGCAAAGTCATTCGATGCCGCGCAAGTCAAAGCCGCCCTCGATACCGGCG
>Ga0074046_10000586_pt1 | contig 33481 bp, 27 predicted proteins | sample BogForMeECP23OM3_FD_94441 | JGI IMG/M metagenome (GOLD analysis project Ga0074046, IMG submission 94441) | Bog forest soil microbial communities from Calvert Island, British Columbia, Canada - Bog Forest MetaG ECP23OM3 | ecosystem: Environmental > Terrestrial > Soil > Wetlands ... | reverse complement strand
CCGTGCAGGAACTTGAAGCTGCGAGCGAACGCCACCTTCCCCCATCCGCCGAGCAGCTCAATCATCAGCATCTCGCAAGCAGGAACCTTAGCCTCAAGCTGTCGAACAACCACGGCAGGCCGCTGATTGCCGCAACCGCAAAGGCGGGGGACTTCAGCAAGGGCAATGTTTTCGGTGTCAAATCCAGCAGTAATGCGCTCAAAACCGCTGTACCCAAAACAGGGGGCATGCCGGACGGCCGCCGGCAAAACGCCAGCAGGGAAGCGGGCAACTCCGGTCCCGGAGCTTTGAACCGTGGCGCTTATGGCAACAGAACAACGGCCTCACATTTCGGCGCAGTCATGGACCGGTACCGCCAAGACCCCAGGTCCGTTCGCGCCGATGCCAGGAAAAGCGTCAATCCTGCGAGCGGCCCCGCGCTCAATCGGGTACGCCGCCCGGCGCCGCCGGCAACGCCGCGCCCCGGTCCGCGTCCCGCGGTCAAGCGCCCGCCGGCCGATCAAAGAAAAGCCGGGTAGCGCACGGCACAAAAGCGCCCCCCCAGCGCCGGCCGCTGGCGGGCGCAGCAATCCGCTAGTCTCTATCGCGCGGGGTATCCACTGGCTGCAGCCTGATCGGCTTTCCTCCGCCTTCGACCACCTGCGATGCCGTAACGATATCGCCTGCCTTGATAATAAGGTCGCGCACCGCGGCGACGCTTTCTGCAACCTGCACCCAGCCTTCGAGCTCGTTCATAAAAATGTCGGACCCGCCATGCGCGCCTTTGCGCACGCGCTGGATGTCCTCAACGCAAATCAGCGTGATATTTCCAACGGTGTCGTGAAGCTCGATGAACATTACATTTCCTCCAGCGGGGGGCGTGAGGTCTCCCCGGTCCTTCAGGTTACTTATAGCAACAACCCAAGAAAATAAGCGTGTCATTTTAGCTTCTCGATACGGCCTCCAGCGCGCTTTTTCGAGGGCTTCCGGGCTGGAACCCCAAATTTCAACACGAACGCGAGGTAGCAACCGGCAGGCTTGCATCGGCCCGAAGGCTTGCCGGGCGATGCAATGTGGCCCGTCTACTTCATTTCGAACGATAAACTCCCCGCATCTTAAAGGATAAAAACAGTGAAACGCCCCATATTGGACATTGCGGCAGTCTTTATCGCCCTCGTTCCCGGCCTTCTGACTGTGCAAGCGGAGGCCGCGGGCCGGGATAAACAGACCTGTAGGCCTTTTAGCTTCGAGCAGCATTCCTATACTCTTTGCGAGGCTCCGCTTAACCACTTCGATATACGCATTTTCTGGCGCCGCCCGGACGGAACACCCTACACCTATTTGAGCGCGCTGCCAAAAGTGGATAAAAAAGGAGGCCGGCTCGCCTTCGCGCTTAACGGGGGCATGTTTCATCCAGATTACCGGCCAGTCGGCCTCTACATCGAAGATGGCAGGGAGCTCGTGCGCGCCAGCACGGCATCGGGGCCCGGCAATTTCCATCTAAAACCTAACGGTGTTTTCTACGCTGGCGAGGGGGGAGCCGGAGTTCTGGAAACAGGCGCATTCCTCCAGCAGAAGCCGAAGGCGCTGTTTGCCACTCAATCGGGGCCGATGCTTGTAATCGATGGGAAGCTGCATCCCCGCCTAGCGAAAGCCAATGCGTCGGCGAAAATGCGCGACGGTGTCTGCGTGCGCGATGCCGTAGCCTTTTTTGCGATTTCCGAGGAGGAGGTGCCGTTCGATACCTTCGAGCGCCTCTTTCGCGACGGCCTTAAGTGCCGGAACGCCCTTTTTCTCGATGGCGGCACCGCTCCAGCATTGTATGTGCCATCGGCTTTGCGTCCGGGAAACAGCCTGATCGGCTTGGGTCCCATGATCGGTGTGTACGAAAAACCGCACCCGTGAGGGGCGTCTTAGGTTTGCGGGGAGGCCGCCTTGAGGGAGGCCTCCTGAAAGGTGCTACTCGTTAAGGAAGTGCTTGAGGTTTTCGATGCGCACCATGGCGGTCTGAGCGGCACCCGCATCCATCGCCTTGCGGTACCAGTCGAAAGCCTTCGCGGCATCGGGTTCGGCGTTCTTTTTGTCGATTCTCGCGAAATAGATCGGATCGTAAGACCGGCCCATCGCTAATGCCGCTTCGGAGTCACCGAATGCCACCGCCCTCTGGTAGAACTGCCGCGCCTCGAGGATGTCGCCTTCGCGCATCCGCTTATTGCCTTCGCGAATGAGGTCCTCGACCTCAGGCCGCGGGCTGGCTTTGCGGACTGCACCTCCACCGGCCGGCGCCGCTCCCGGTGAAAGCGAGGCTTGGAATGGCATGGATGCCTGCGGGACTGGGGGGGCCGTTACGGTTTGTGCCCTGAAGCTCGAATCCGCCGTTTGGGTTTGAGCGCCGCTGCCGCCGGCAGGGGCCACAACGGTTTCGGTGTTGAAAGAGTAGGCCGGCGCAGGTTGCGGCACCGGCTTGGGAGCGAATGCCGGCGCGGCAGGAGCCAGGTCTTGAGAAACTACGGCCGAAGCGGCGGGGCCTGCGGGTCTGAGGCGAACGAAGAACGCGGCCTTCGCAGACAGCGGCGTCCGCGCATTACTGTCGAGAAGCTGCGCCTCCAGAGTAATCATGCCGGGTAAACCCGCGGGAAGATTAATGGTTAGCCCGTTCAAGCGCCGCGGCGGTAACAGCCAGGCGCCGCCGCCCGTGTCCACGCCCGCACTCAGCCGGCCCCCCTCGGGAACCCCCGTGATGCTCATAAGCGTCTTCTCGAAGGGCAGCGAAGAGCGGACGCTGATCGCTAAGGGAGCGGGCTGACCGGCCACGGCTACCGTGTCGGCCGCCAGAACTTCGCTTTCGGCAGGCGTCTTGATCGCAGAGCTCTTTAGAGCATCCCTGTTGCTCTCCTCCGGTATCGCCCGGCCGTATCCCTGGTCGTCTCTATCGAGCCTAAGGTTTCCGATGCCTGGGATTTCGACGCCCGCAGGGTGCGGACCGTAGATGAGAAAGGCAGCCAAGCTTGCCGCTATCGCGATGCCGCCCATTAAGCCGATCGCGGCCGCACCGAGCAGGCGGCTGCTTTCGGGCTTTTGTGGGGCTGCCGGCTTCTGGGCTACGGCCGGCTGCGCGGGAACGGGAAACGACGGAGGCCCGCTATACTGAGCGGGCCGCGCAGAGGCTGACCCCCATTCCTGCGGCTGAGCAGGGCGATTTTCCGGTTCCCAGCGTTTTTGCAGGTGCACGATCGTCTCTGGACCCGGGCGGCGGGAAACGGGCGGTTCCTTCTCGTAGGCAGCATCGGGATCGAAGGCCTGCGGCGCCGAACCGCTGCCGTTTTGAGAGCCCGGCGTGTAGTCGAAGTAGTTCAGGATCACATCCTGAGGCGTCAAGCCGTCGTCTGGCGGAGCGTAACCCGCCGCTGGGCCGGCATTCCAGCCTCTGCTGGAAGGCTCCTCGGGGAAAGCGGGCTTCTGAAAGACGGGCTGAGCGGCCTGCTCAGGTGCCTCGCCGTAGACGCTGAGGAGCGCGGATTGAACGGCGTCGGCCAGCTCGTCATGCTTGCTTGCATCTTGCCCGGAGCCGTTGTAGCCGGAAAAAGCGTCTGCAGAGGCCAGGCTCATTTCGGATAGAGCGCGTAAACCCGCCTGTTGCGGCATGGCCTGTATAGGACTTTCTTCGATAACCAAGCGCGCCGCTCCGATGGCGGATAGGCTGCGCAGGCTCACGGCATTCGCTTCAACTTGCGGGGGGGGTTCGTCCTCGCCCAAGCCCTCCGAGGCGCCCCAGGAGGCCATGGTCATATCGGAGAGCGTATCCGCGCTCGCCGGCGCCTGCTCCTGCTGCCCGGCAGGTTCATTCTCAACAGTGTCCTCGAAGTCGCCCCAGCCGGCAAAAAACGCCTCCTCTGCAGCGCCAAGGCCTAGCACGCTTTCATCCTGTGCTGTTTCGAGGGCCTCATGCTCGTCGATATCGCGGCTAGCCTGTTCGAGACCTAACACCACATTGTCGGCGAACTCGCTTATGCCTTCCTCGTCCAGAGCTTCGACAGCGGTCTCGCCTACGCCTTCCGGGCTGGGAGCATCGCCTTCCGCCGGCGCGGGCTCCGTCTCGTGAGATGGAGCCGTATCTTCGGGCCCTACCTCCCGGCTGGCAGCGGATTCGTGCACGTCAGAAGACCCATTGAGATGCTCTTCGTGTTTATCAGTCTCCTGCATGTTTACTCCTCCCGGCCGCGGGCGCGAACGCGAGCGCTCCTCGATCGCCTCATTGCTGCTGAGGCGCTTGAGCGCCCTGTTGCTGATACCACCGGACGAACTGGTTGAAGAGCTCTTCCTGATCGGTGGAAGCGCCCTGCTGACTTTCGACAAACCTTTGCAGCATGGTTTTCAATTGTTGCGCCGCTTGCGGAGCTACCGGCTGCACCTTGGCCTGTACCTTGGCCTGTGCATTGATAGTAAGCCAGCGTTCGGCCGGCTGAAAACGCTGCCAGCCCTTGACAGGCGCTCGAATATTGACCTCGCGCCACTTCGGGCTGAAGCTTCCTGCCTTCAATTTATCGAAGTCGCCAAAAAATTTCTCTACAAATCGCGTCATAACCTTGAACCGTTCCGACTGCGGCGGCCAATTATGAAGGGCCATCACAGATGAAACGCCAATCGTTGCCACGCTCTCGTTCGGTGCCACAAGATTTGAATAGTCCTCTGAAGTTATAATGGCGGGTAGATAGCTTGCCTGAAGAGCCGGCAGATACTCCACGTCGAGGAAATGTACCTTATCTTTGTGAGTAATGCCATCGAAAGCTGAGGACGGCTTACCGCCAACATAAACGAGTGCGTCAAGCTCACCCTTCTTCAAGCGTTCGACAGCTTCCTCATGGTCGAGATACAGCGGATCGATGGGAATATTGCTGGCTTCAAAAACCGCCTCAGCAGTTATCGCCGCACCGCTATCCCTTGGCCCGAAGCTGACACGGCGTCCCGCCAAATCTTGCAAACATAGAAACTGCATGCGCGATAGGATGTGGAGTTCCTCGGAGTAAAGTTTCGCGACATATTGCATCCGGGATTGGATGCCCGGCTGCCGGTTTGTCTTCAGAAAGCGGGCCATGACGTCGGATTGCACGATCGCGATGTCGACTACTTTCAGCGTGAGAAGATCGTTGATATTTTGAGCCGATCCTTTTCCGACTATTGGAATGACGCGAAGTTCGTTTCCATTATCCAGGAGCCGCGAAAGATCGCTCGCGATCCTCAAGCCCGTACTGTCGACGTCGCCCGCGATGACGCCAACAGTGCCAACCGCCGTAGACTTCACCGGCTGTGCTGGAGCAACCGGCTTAGCCGCCGTTTGCGCCAATGTGCCGCCAATTCCAAAAAATAAGATGAAAAGGCTTAACGCGGGAAGCCTGAGCACCATTACGAACCCTCTTGATTGATGAAGCGGGTCCCCAAAACACGGGCGCATGGGGATTTAAAGATACCGTTGGAAGTAAAACATTTCTTACACGGAAGCAACCCCAAGCCCCCGCTTCGTCCAAAGCGATCACTGAGTGAAAAAAGCGGCAAAACTGTGCCATAGTTACGGTGCCGGCTTGCAAGCGCCGGAGAAACGACCTTCCAAGAGGCTTTCCTTGAATATCAAGATTAGCAAGCACTCCAATTCGCATGCGCCCGAGGGCATGCGGCTTTACGCCATTGGCGATATCCATGGCCGTCTCGATCTTTTGGATAAATTGCTTGGAATCATTGAGCGCGACCGTGCCAACCGGGAAAAGATGCCCACCGTACTTGTGTTTCTCGGAGACTACGTGGATCGCGGGCCTAACTCGAAAGGCGTGGTCAGCCGCCTGATAAGCGGGCTGCCTGCGGACGTTACGCCGCAGTTTCTCAAGGGTAACCACGAGGATCTGCTCCTCACCTTCCACGAGCGGCCAGGCTTCGGCCTGAACTGGCTTTATAATGGCGGCGATGCTGCTCTTTTGTCCTATGGAGTGGAGGCGGAAGCTATTCAAAACGCCTATTTTTCGGGAGAGGCGGGGCTGGCCGAGGCCAACGCGATTTTCCGCGAGCTGCTGCCGGAGGATCACTTACAATTTTTCCGCGGCCTCAAGCTTTCGTATCGCGCGGGCGGGTACTTTTTCGCTCATGCGGGTGTCAGGCCCGGCGTCGAGCTCGACCAGCAAAGGAGCGTCGATCTGATCTGGATACGCGAGGAGTTTTTGATGCATCCGCACGATTTCGGAGCGGTCGTCGTTCACGGTCACACGCCAGCCGGCGCGCCGGAAGACCTGCCTAACAGGATCGGCATCGATACTCTTGCCTTTTTCAGCGGCAAGCTAACCGCAGTGGGCCTCGAGGGGCCGCACCGGTGGTTTCTGTCGACGTAAGCGTTGCGCGGATGGCACTAAGCTATTCGCCCGGCTCCACCGTTTCTTCGGCGACACCGCGAAGCCTTTCGAGAAGCGTCCGGCTTTGAGTGGCGCTGCTGCGTTCAGCCTGAGCGGGGCCGGCCGTGTTTGTATCCAGGCCTTGACCAAGTTTCTTCCCGGCGCCGGCCTCTTTGCGGACCTGCACGGAAGCATCGCTGCCGGCCGCGTCCGCTGTGGCGGGTTCTGGCGAGGAAGCCCTCTCTGCAGCGCCCGGAGAAGCCTCGCCGGCTTTTTCTAGGGTGCTGCCGGACTGCAAAGCCGCCAGCCCCGGCTGCGTTTCCGCTCCCCCGGCGGCTGCCTCCTGCGCGCCGGCTCCAGCACCGTTCCTGGACGCGCCAGCCTCTTTCAGGCCGGAGCCCACGTTTTTCGTTACATCTCCCAGCTTTGCTTCCTTTCGCATCGCAGGCACGGCCTCACGCAGCAATTTTGAGCGGGGCGCGCTGGCCCCTGCCTGCGGTTCATCGGCTGGCTCTATGCTGCCGTTGCCAGGCTGAGGTTTCAGGACGGCATCCGGCAGAGCGCTGAGAACCGCCGCCAAGGCCAGATTTGCGGGTTCGGCCTTCCCATCGCCCGGCTTTGCGGGTTCTTGCGGATGTGCGCCGGGAGTGACGCCGGCATCTTTCTGTGCCGCGCCCGCAGACGGAGCGGCTTCGGGCCAGGGCACGGGCCGGTCCCTGCGCACGTCCGAGCCGGTGGGCCGTTTTGCGGCAGCAGGCTCGGACCGCTCCAGCGCTCGCATCTCCGTCTTCGGTTGCGCCGATACCAGAATCAACTCGGCAAGCTTCTGAAGCTCTTCTTTTATAATACCGGCCTGCTGAGCATCGCGGTTCTGAAGGTGCGAAAGCTGCTGACGCAGCCTGGACAGCTCAAGGTTCAGCCGGTCATATTCTGCCCGGTAATCCTCCAAACTCCATTGAGAGGCGCGCCGGAAGCGCCGTCCGGTGCGATCGGCGCTGTTCTTCTCGAGAGCCTGCTGGAGGCGTGCGAGTTCGTCCTGATGGGAGACCGCAGCCCGCTCGGCGGCGCCAAGCTCCTCGTTGCGGCGGCTTAATTTGTTGTTGAGGTCCATAAGCTCGTAGGAGCGCTCCTGCAGCTGCGCCTTCACAGAGGTGATTTCACGGTCGAGCTCCGGGAACCTATTGGTGATGGTTTGCTCAAGCACGGTCGCGGCGTTACGCCTCTCGGACAGCTTAAGGTCGAGGTCCGCAATCTGATCCTTGAGTGCAACGATTTGCATCTGCAGCCGGCTATTGTCCACGAGCTGCATCGCAGCCTTCTGCTTGGCGCTCGCCAAAGACGTTTCGAGCCGGCGCATCCGCACGGCGTAGGAGGCCCTAAGCTGATCCTGGGTCGCTTCGATCTCCGAGAGGGTGATGGGAAGCGTCTGCTCGAGCCGCTTCCGGGAGAGGCGGTAGGCGCGGCTCCAAAGGGAGGGGGCGACAAGCACGCCTATAAGGCTAGCCGAAAGAAAGCCCAGCGCGATCAGCAGAATTGCTTGGATCATTTGAAACTGGGCTCCCCTACATCTTCCCACACATCCGGACGAATGCCGCCTTCGAAAAACGAATGCTTATACAGCCCTTGCTATTGCGGCATCCAGGCGTTCCGCTTCGTCAAGGCGCCCGGCAGAGTTTCAAACGCTTTTTTGCCGCGCGCTGTTCTGCCTCCCGCCCGGCGAGGACCTAAAAGGGGTTCCAAGTTGGCGAAGGCGTATATTTGAGATAACCGACATTGGCTCCCAAGCGCAACCCCAACCCGGCGCGGATGGGGGCGAGCATGACATCGTCATGTTGCTGAAAGGTTATTCCAACCCCTCCGACGAAATACGCCGAACCGTCGACCCCGGCAAAACGCTCATAAATTTGAGACGTGTTGCGAAGATTGTACACAAGCGTCATGACTTTCGAGCCGTTGGCGCCAAAATCGTAGCCGAGAGAAGGGCCTTGCCAATACACTTTTTGTGGCGGAAAGCCCTTTGTGTAGAGCGTGCCTTCGCCGTAACTCAATCCCGCGACAAACGCGCCGCTTCCTTCCTCGCCGAGAATATAGCCGTTGGGCCGGCCATTCCGCGAGAAAGCGTGCTCCACCACCTTGGCGAGGCCTTCGGAGACATTCCCGAAGAAGCGATGGCCCTCGTCGATAATTTCGTTGGACGAGTACGTGCCCGGTTGCGGCGGCGGCCCGCCCGTATCGCCGGGCATACGGCCCTGCCCGGCCGGCGGCGGCGCGGTGTAAGGCTCCCCGTAGGCGGGAGCGTTGTACGAGTTGCCGCCCTGGGGCGGCATGATCGATCGCGGGCCATCGTTGCCATAAGGCGCGTTATATTGGCCGGGTGCGCTTTGCGGCGGAAGGTAGCCGCCCGTCTGGGCTTGCGCGGAGAAAACCGCACCGCTCAGCGATATCGCCGCCGCCGGCAAAATCGTGAGGGCAAGGGAAAGGACGCGATCGCGGATCATCTTAAGCTCCGTTTCGGGCCAGCATTGCTTTGGCCTCGTCATTGGGGGAAACGCGTCAGCCGGAATTACGAAATCGCCGCTCACCTGTGCGGCCAATGAGGGCTAAATTTTGGCTAGGCTAGGCTAGGCTGGACTGGCGCTTGCGCCGGCGCTCGCTGGGTGCGCTGTTCGTTCAACCAACGGGCGGAGCACCTCCGCATCGTCCGGTTCCAGGCGGATGCGGTCATGCGCGTACCCGCCAAAGATGAAACTTGACACTTTGCGGAACTTGACCGTGCTCCTTTTAACGCCGGCCTGCAGCTCAAAAAAGGTCCTGCGGCAGATCCGGCAAACTCACGCTCGTAAGCGCATCGCCAATTAAGCACAGTTCGGTGGGCGATATGATCTCCTCAAGGCGTTCGGCGCTGCGGTGAGGTTGTGCGAACTGCCGTTTCAACGCTGTTGACCAGCGCGCCAATCCGGTTAAGCAAGAGCAGCCCAACCATCGCGATTGCGTTTGTTTCAAGAATGCGGGCTATAATCGCCACGGTGAAAGCTTCCGTGCCGCCGAGGAGCAAAGCTGCGGCGAAAAGCGTGGTTTCATACATGGCAAAAGCCGCAACAAAAGCTGCGGCAGGCATTGCAAGCGGCAAGATGCTGGCAAAACGCAACGCGGACCAGCGGGCGGCCAAAGCCGCAAATATCGCGGCCAAGCCGAGGATAGCACCCCATGCAAGGCTATTGTCCGTTACAGGATAGCACAGGACCGAATAACCTACCGCCTGATTGGCGAGCCAAACGGCGCCGGTAAACAGCACGGCGTCCCTGCGGTCCAGCGTGAGCGCCGCCAACGCGCCGAATGCAGCGAGCGGCGTGGCGCACGCGAAGACAAGGCTGAACGAGATGCTGGCGGCGACCAGGAAAGCCATCCAGAGAGGTTGTTGAAAGCTAAGGGGTATAAGGATTTTCCGCTGCATGCTTAATCTCCTTCTTCTGTTGACGGTGGTAAAGAAATGCTGAGCCTCTGGCAAGAGGAGGCTCAGCGGCGTCTTATTTTAGCTCTTCCGTCAACCTGACGACATCAGCCTTGACCTTCAAGCCAGCGAACACGCCAAAACCCGGCCGCAAAAATCCCGACGGGTCCTCATAACGCTCATTGAAAAGATTGTCGATTCTTCCGAAAACCGTAAGGCGATCGGTTGCGGCATAGTTGGCGGCTATGTTGACCGTTGTGTAGCCCGGAGCGGTTATGTTCGCGTAAGTTACTCTATCGATGTCCTCCCAAGAGCCAACGTAATTGACCGTGCCTGACAGCGTGAGGCGCTCGTTCACTTTCCAGGCCGCCGTAAGACTTGCCTTGTTTTTCGGGCGCCGCAAAAGTTCTTCGCCTGTGATGTCATCCCGCGCGATGGTGTAGGTGTAATCCGCGCGAATTTTCAAGTCCGGCGTAACTGCAAAAGAGGCAAAACTCTCGGCGCCATAGGTTGTGGCGCGCCCCACATTCACAAACTCGTACAAGTATGTACCAGGAATGAAAGCACCGTTTATCAAGTCATTGATGTCGTTGTGAAAATATGTCGCACCGAATTGCAGCCTGTTTGCGAAAAGCGGCTGCTCGAAGCCAACGTCGTAGCCGGTGCTCGTTTCCGGCCGCAGGTTTGGATTTGCAACCTCAAGTCCGGGGACGTTGACGTCTAGCTCGTAGAGCGTGGGCGCCTTGAAGCCCGTGCCGTAGCTGGCTTTGAGCTTGGTGTCTGTATCGGGAACGATAAAGGCCGGCGCAACTCTCCAGGTTTCGTGACCGCCGAAGCTGTCGTTGTCGTCATAACGGAAGTTCGATACGAGGAAAAAGCGTTTGGCCCATTGCGATTGGAGTTCGACAAACGCGGCCGAGTCTCCCGTCTCAGCCGAACCGGAGTAGAGGTTCATGCTTTCCGTCTGGCGTTCGACACCAGTCAAAAGGATCTGCCCAGGCGCGACCTCCGTGACGCCGCGCCAATCGTATTTGATCCGCTCGCCTTCATAGGTGCTGGTAGGGTAATAAGGACTGGGGAACTGGCTCCAGTCGTCCGTGTAAGCGAGACCGAAATAATTCTTGAACCGGCCGTCGAACAGCGACCAGACAGCCTCGCCGCGGGTCGCGAACTGATGAACGAGTTGAGTGCTTTGCAGAGGGTCGGGTCCAGGGCTTGGGAACGCGTCACCGGTGCCGGTGAAGTGAAGAGTCGAGTCCGTATATCGCGCCACGAAGTTGACGGTGACATCTTTCGACACATCGACTCCAAGCTTTGTTGAATAGGTCATGTTGTCATAGCTGTCGTCGTTGCGATGTTCGCCGGGGGGGAGAAGGTTAAGGGGCGTGACCGGAACATCGTCCGCGTGGTAATGCACAATGTTGAAGGCGTAGTTGAAGCCCGGCGTAGAGCCGCTCAGGCCCGTTGCCTGGTTGAATGTGCCGAAAGAACCGGCTTCAGCGCTTGCATAGGCTTGCGGCGGGCCATCGCCTTTCTTTGTGACGATCGAGATTACGCCGCCGATGGCGTCCGAACCGTAAAGGCCGCTTTGCGCGCCGCGCAGCACCTCGATGCGTTCGACGTCGCCCGTTAGGAGCTGGCTAAAGTCATATGAGCCGTTGGGGCTGCTCGGATCGCTCACGTCGATGCCGTCGACCAGCACCTTCACATGGTTGGAGTTGGTTCCGCGCATATAAACAGATGTAAGTCCGCCCGGTCCTCCGGTCTGAACGATGTTAAGGCCGGGCACCGACTGAAGTGCATCGGAAACCGTGCGCCGCTGATCTTGCTCCAAGTCCGCGGATGTGATGACCGTGATCGAGCTTGCGACCTGATCCGCCGGTGTTGACACGGTTGTCGGGCTTATGACGGGCGTTTGACCGGTTCCGTTAGCGGTAGCCGCTCCGGTGTCAGCCGCCCGCGAGGCCGTGGGCCTTGCCGCTGGACCTGCCGTTGCAGGAGTTGTCACCACCACGGGCGGCAAAGTAGCCGGGGGCGATGTTGTTGAGGCGTCCTGGGCAAGCGCCGGGAGGGAGCCCAGCATCACGCAAGCCAAGGAAAAGTTTAGGGTGCGATTGAAATACCGGCAAAATGCGCGAAGCCTCGCGGCTTCGGGTACAACGCATGACATAATAGACCTCGAGCGGTAACACCAAGTGGTACGTCACCGCGAACGAAGTCTTGCCAGCTCACCGCGAAGGGAGACTGGCTTGGCTGCCATCGGGAGACCCCGCCCAATGCGTTCGCGCGTGAGCACGATCGATGGCAGGTCTCCTGGCTCGCGGGTCCTTGCTAAACGCCGTCTTCCCGGTTTCCCAGTGACAATGCTGGCGTCTCGCTCACCGCTTACAGTTGCGGGGGCAGCCGCGGTCTTCCACCGCGTTCCCTATTATTCCTCAAAAGAGGAACCATCTGGCACAGACATAAACGCTGCTTCTCAGGGGCGCAATATCCAAATCATGACGGTCGAATTTTTCGTGAGTTTGGTTCAATGCCAAACGTCAGCGATGCGGGGCAGTAGGTTTCTGCCAATGATGGCAATGCCCGCTCCTGGCCCATCGCGTCATAGGCAAACGGACAGCTGCTGGGGTGCTGCAGTCCGTTCGCCGGGGCGCACCCGCCGGCTCATTTTCATCCCGCCGCCCGCCGGTATTTTCGTAGCGCCACAGGCTGGTTAATTTTGGAATGGTAAATGGGCACGGTTTTCGATACCCACCCGCCGCAAAAACCGCGATTTTTCGCGATTTCACCCCCAAAAGTGCGATTCAAAAAGTCCGTTAAATATATTTTCGTGCTGAAATTAACCTTAACACCGGCAGCGCGCCTCCGAAAGGCGCCGCCCGTGTTAAATATTCTTCCGCAATATCAGCGCCTTAGCACGCTTAAGCCTTTGGCAAGGCGCTTATCTCTAGGATGGCGTCTTAAGGGAACAGCTTAGAAGCAGCGGAACAGCTATGCTTTTGTACGGCAATCGTAACCGGCGCCTTCGCTCAAGCCGGGTTTGGGCCGCCAGGCCTGCGCCAGGCGATGAAGGCCGGGTTGAGATAGCCCTGGTCTTTTTTGCCGTAAACGAGCGGCTTGCCATCGGCCGTCACCACGCACCCGCCCGCCGCTTCGAGGATGGCTTGACCCGCGGCGGTGTCCCATTCGGATGTCGGGCCGAACCGGGGATAGACATCGGCTTCGCCTCTTGCGATCACGCCGAATTTCAACGACGACCCCAAAACCGTTCTCTCCGGATTTCCAAGCTGGTCGAGGAATGCGAGCGTTTGCGGCCTCAGGTGCGAGCGGCTTACAATCGCTGTGAACGGCCTGTGAGCGTCCGCCTCGCCGGTCAGCGGAGAGAAAGACAGGTCCCGCTGCAACTGCCCGGCGTGCGACGGATGCAGCTCGCACCGGAACGCTTGGGCCTTGCTAAGTGTCACGTAGCAATCGGACTTCGCGGGCGCATAGACCAGCCCGAAAATAGGCTTTTCGCCGCTCACGAGAGCAATATTGACGGTAAATTCTCCATTAAGTTTTAAGAATTCCTTTGTACCGTCAAGGGGATCGACGAGGAAGTATGTGTCCGATGTAAACGGAATATTGCCTGCCGAAACCTGTTCCTCGGCGATAACTGGAACATCGGGCATAAGCTTAAGCAGTGCAGTAATTGCGATGTCTTCGGAAGCGTGATCGGCATCGGTCACCGGAGAGCTATCGGCTTTGTACCTGACGTTTGGGTCCGAGCGGTAGATATCCATGATTGCCGCGCCGGCTTTCTGTGCGGCCGCCATGACCGCTAGCGCGAAGTCCTTGTAATCGCCTACTTCAAGTGTCACGTTTTTCCCAAGTCCTCTATATTTGAAGTCGAAGTTGTTCACTCTATACGTGGCTGTAGCTATTATGTTCGGATCGGCATTTTTTTAGCATGGCATGTTGAAGTCCACAGGCAAATCATGGTGGCTAAAACAGCTATCGCTGCGCAACTCGAATCGATACCAAATAAGAGCGGTGCGCCGCACGCAGGAGCAGGAGAATTATCATGCCAACCCATACCCGCCTCGAAGACACGACTCTTGCTGCCCTGATATCTAGCAAAATTTGCCACGACCTCGCAGGGCAAATCGGCGCCATCAATAACGGCCTTGAGCTTCTCGAAGAGGAAAGCGACGAGGACACCCGGTATTATGCGCTCGAATTGATACACAACAGCGCCAAAGCGGCATGGGCGCAACTCGATTTCCACCGGCTTGCGTTCGGCGTGTCCTCCAGCCTCGGCGCGGTGGTTCCCTTAGGCCATGTCGAACAGGTTGCCCGCAGCTATATCGAAAACGGCAAGCGCAAGCTCCATTGGCAGGCCAATGTCAGGGACCTCGACAAGGAGCATGCGAGGCTCTTGCTTGCGGTCCTTGCGGTGGCGCTGACTGCGCTGCCTACCGGGGGCGATATCTATGTGGCCCTCTCCCCGGCAAGTGCGGCAGGCCGAGGCCCATCCCGTTTGAAGCTTGCTATTGTCTGCCGCGGGCGCGCCGCACGTATCCAAGAGGGGATCGCGGAGATTTTCGGCGGAAAAGAAATCAAGGCCGTCGATGGAAAGCTTGTCGTGGCCTACTACGCGGCGCGGCTTGCGGCGGAAGCCCATTTCAAAATCTCGGCGGTCAAAGAAGGCGATGACGCGCTCTTTACGCTCGAGCCGCGATAAGAGCCAAATCCGTCTGGCCCGCCATACCGGGCGCAAAACCGCGGGCAAATAGGCCCGCAACGGCAAAACTCAGCCAATAAAATCAGCTCTTAAGCCTCGGGCAGGGCATCGGGTGATGTTGGGCCAACCGCGATAGTCCAGAGGGTGCGGCTTAGGGGCCGGGTCGAAGCCCGGCCATCGCGGTGCCGATCGGCGCGCCCGTAGGTGCAGCTTGGGCCCCTGCGGAGGGGCCCCATGGCCTTCAGGCCGCCGCCTGCTCTTCCTTCGGATCCCTAAGAACGTACCCGCGCCCCCAAACGGTTTCGATATAGTGCTGTCCCGTGTTGGCCAAGGCGAGCTTTTTGCGAAGCTTGCAGATGAAGACGTCGATAATCTTAAGTTCCGGCTCGTCGATGCCGCCATAAAGGTGATTGAGAAACATTTCCTTCGTCAGCGTCGTGCCCCTGCGCAAGGAAAGCAGCTCAAGCATCTGATACTCTTTGCTTGTCAGATGCACGCGGGTGCCGTCCACCTCGACGGTTTTAGTATCGAGATTAACGCGCAGGCTACCGGTTTGAATAACCGATTGCGCATGGCCTTTCGAACGGCGGACGATGGCGTGAATGCGTGCGACAAGCTCGTCCTTGTGAAACGGTTTAGTCAGATAGTCATCTGCCCCAAACCCGAGGCCGCGCACCTTTTCATCGACGCCGGCAAGCCCCGAAAGGATGAGGATGGGTGTTTTTATCTTATTCACCCGGAGCGCGCGCAGCACCTCATATCCGCTGATGTCCGGCAGACCGAGATCCAAGAGGATGATATCGTAATCGTATACTTTACCGAGCCCTACGCCTTCCTCTCCGAGATCGGTTTGAAAAACGTTAAAACCCTCGGAAAGAAGCATAAGCTCGATGCTTTGAGCCGTAGCGCTGTCGTCTTCAATCAGAAGCACCCGCATGGAATCCCTCGCTTGCTGCAAGTCTAATTAGCCGTGACGCGAGGCAAAGCCATCACCGCGCCCTGAAGCTTAACTTCACGACTGACATTAACGCAGAAAAGGTTAAGAAATCTTAAGCCTACCACGCGGATCCGTAGCGAGCGTCATTTTAAAGCGCTAGCTTAGAATTACGGCACATATTTACGGAAAGGAGGCCCGTCTCCAAAGAGAGTTGTGCGCCCCGGAAACACGCCATGCATTCGCCACAAATTATCGAACGCCCTGCGAATCGCTGACGTCAGTACTGTGACGTAATTCGAGATGCAGGCCAACTGCAAATTGGCTAATAAGCCATTAAGGTAAGCGCTGTTGCAAAGTGGCGACGTTTTTACTGCGAATTAATGGTTTCCGGCGAAACTGCTTGAGGTGTGAGAGTACGGCCCAACAAGACGCGCAGCTGGAGTAGGGGGCTTCTTAAAGCAATGATCGAGACAGTTAATTCCGTTCAGAATCAGCGGTTTGAGTACGACGAAAAGAGGCAGCAGGTCAACGACATCGAGATGATGATCGCCGACTTCCGCCGGATGGCGAACGACCTCGAGCAGCAGATCAAGATCGAGCAGCAAGCCTCCGGTATCAGCGATGTCAACCATTTCGCATACCCAACCTTCGCGAGAGCGGCAATGACGCGCCGCGACAATCTCAGATCGTCGGTTATGGAACTCGAAAAGCGGCTCGATCGCGCTCGTCGGGAAGCGCTCGAAGCCTTCGAGCAGGTGAAATTATCCGAGTCTGCAGGCGGCTTGGAAGCGCACCGGCAGGTTAGAGCCCCCGCCCGGCGTAAGACTGCGAGACATATCGGCGGTATGGCGAACAGCCGCTAATCTGGCGAAGCGCGCGCAGCAAAAACATTGTGCGTGTAGAAGCGCTCCGTAGCCTCAGCCTCAGTTTTGCCATGAACACCCCCAATGGCACTAAGGCTACGCATTGCTAGGGGGCGCTCGCTTGCGATTTCGGGCCGTCATTTTGTGTATACTGGCGCTATTCCCGCAAGCCTGCGCGAGGAGAGATCCCGCTGTCGAGAGTCTAATCGGCTCTGAGCCGCAACGATTATCGTTCGGCGCCCCGCCCGAAGTGCTCCATAGTTTCGTAGAGAAAATGAAGCTTTGCTGGTTTAATGGCGCGAGCCCTGCCTTGCCCGGCTATCGTTACGAAACTGGAGAACGGACAGAGGACGCAAATTCGGGCGGCTATCAGGACGTACTGATTTACGGTGCCGGCGGCAATTCCGAGGTCTTCGAAGTTCAATTTCATAAGTATAACGACAATACGCTGATCGTTACACGCAATGTTTCCCTTCCGCCGGACCTCCTAACAAAGGTCAAGCGTGACATTCAGCTTTGGGCACTCTCCAGTCAGGACTGCAACACCTAATACCGGGTGGGGCGTAATACCAAGCGCCGGAAGTCTTTGATCGGTCCCAGCGTCGGCCCCGCGCATGCCTGGACCCAGTAACCACTTCGCTATGTCATTGATTTCGCGGGCCGTTACCGTCGCGATTACTGGATTCCCGCTTTCGCGGGAATGACACCGCACGTGCCAAGCGGCGGCATTGCAGCCCGGGAGGCGCGCATGGGATGATGCGAAGGCGGGTTGTCTCAACCCGGATGAACGAGGCGTAACACGTTAGCCCCTGCGCGGCGTCCTATCGCCTCGAGCACGGCTTTTGCGATTGCCCTGCCGCGAGCATCGGTCCCCTGCCATTGAGCATCCCGGCCTCTTGGATCGATCTCGATCAACTTCACGCCCGCCGGAACAGCCGTATCGTCACGGGCTATACCCCGGAGGATGCCATCCATCGGCGCCGCAAAAATGCTATTTCCTAGATGTCCGAGCGGAAAGCCCTTGAAAATACGTTGTCCCACCGAAAGTGCTGTCCGCCAGCGGCCGGCGGAGGCAGAGTAAACGAAGCGCTCTGCGCCTACGTTGCCCAGCTTGCGCGCCACACCATCCGCTTGCAAGGTTGCGCCCTCATCGACGATAATGCCCGCACGCGCAGGCCAGGTCTCGATCGCAAAATCGCAGTTTCCGCCCGCCACGAAACCGGGTCCGAGGCCGATCGTTACCTGCGCTAAACTCCGCAGGTCGGGCATGATGCGCCGTTTCTGCATCCGCGCATCGGCAAGCACGCCGATTTGCCCCATCACCAGGAGGTCGCATAGTTCAAGCGGCGTTATCGCGATCCGTCCGTTGGTCAGAACCTCCCGCTTCAAATCGATCAATCGCTCGGAACAAATAGCGGTGTAGCCGTCTACCGGGGCGGCGTCGCCGAAAAGCGCATCGTGAAAGGCCATTCCACGCCGGATGACCGGCGGATTGGGATCGTGCGAGAGTATGGTTCCGTAACCGTTCCTGTGCAGGCAGATCGCCACGGCCGACGCAATTTCGTTCGTGCCGAGCACGAGAGCGACAGGCCGGCCGGTATCTTTACGCCGGCGCGTTAAAAGAGTATCGATCATAGAGGCTCCCAAAGGTGCTGCGCACGCGATGCAATTCGGAGGCCAATTTGCGCGCTGTGAAAAAGATGGAGGGCTGACGGAGCCTTAAGAGCGGGGCGCGGTACGCCTTGTCGAACAGCCGACAGCTCTCGTTGCAAACGCGACAATTCATAAAGCGCATGAGGGAAGCCCGGGACATCCCCGGGCCCCGATGTAAAGCAACCTACTTGTTCTTATGACTTTGCTCGCCTGCTTTGACGTGCTGTTCGTGCGTGCCGCCATGAGAATGCTCGCCGCCCTTCTTGCCAGCTTCAGGGGCGCGCTGCGGCTCGTTCTTGACGTGCCCGCCGCTCTGCTGGCCGCCTTTGCTTTGGCCCGAGTGGCTCGAGCCCTGACTTTTCCCAACCATAATGGAACTCCCTGTTACAAGCGATTTGTGAGTCGCTTCGACCATAGAACTCCCTGGTAGAAAGTGTGTTCCATTCGAACTGAGCTAAAGTTCGCAGGTACAATTCTGCGAAATATATTTCAAACATTCGAGGAAATATCTGCTACGCGCCTGCAATCGATCGGGACTTAATTTCATGATAACACTTGCTTACTTAGAGAAACTCACCCGCGGCCGCCATAGAACCCCTCACTCTGTCTCTCTCCCAGCAAGCACGCCTTGGCGAGCTTGCGGGGAGAGGGCTGGGGTGAGGGGGGACTTTCCGATATAAGAATATCCCGCCAGCGAAGACCTATCATCGGCCAAGGGAACCTCCTTTCGCAGAAAGGCGCGTGTCCGCTTAGCTCCGGTGCAGGAACCGCACAGAGAAATTGGGGTCAGGCAGAGACATTCTTAAATACAAGAGGTATGAAAGGGCTACACAATTGAACGATATTTCCGGACCCCTGCGCTTGCAGGGAGCCGTTGCCATCATGGAAGGTTAGATGTCATCCCAAGGCATTAGCGTCCGGGCTTTGCTGCTCGGAGAGGGACTCGATCTGAAAGGCCTGGAGCGGCAAGACGCGTTCTCGGCCAATCCTCTTGCTTTCACGACCTCCGCCAACGGCACCGCCATGCTGTTCAAGTTCGGCGCCGTCGTTTTTTTCAACATGACGCCGATCGAAGAGGAGAGCCTTATCCACGGCCTGGCGCCGCGCATAAACGGACCGCTGAGCGACCGCGAGATCGAGACCGCGATTATCGTCATCTCGCCGGACGAGGAGGATCTTTTAAGCAAAACGGGGGCAATTCAGCTCAAGGGCACAGATCAAAACCGGCTTTTGCTCGTCGGCGAGGCGCTCGCGGTATCGGTTGCCCTTGCCTATGACGAGCGGCGCATCGCGGCCGCTTTCGACAAAATCGAGCCGCTGGCCGCCACACTCATCAAACGGCGCCTGCCGCCCGGCCCAAAATCCGCCATGCTGGAACAAATCGGGGAAGCCCTTTTGATCCAGAAGCGGCTCGCCAGCCGTGTCGACCTCGATGAAAAGCCCGATGTGCTCTGGGATCACCCCGAACTTGAACGGCTTTGGGCGAAACTCGTGGACGAATACGATTTGCCGGCCCGGGCCCGGGCGGTCGAACGCAAATTGGCGGTTATCCGCGAAACCGCCGATACGATTACGGACCTGATCACGACACGGACGAGCCATCGGTTGGAACTCCTCGTCATCGTTCTGATCGGGATCGAGATTGCGCTCGCGCTCCTCGACCGGATTTTTAAATAGCACCGGCCCTAATGGACAGCGGCTCCGCAAACTGGCCCCGGTCTGGGGGCTGCGGCGCAAAAACTCATTTCTGCCATCGGCTTGCGATTTGCCGCTTCGCCGGAACCAGGGTTTTCAGCAGGGGCTGAATTGCGCAGTTACTCCCGAATACTGCCAGGTTGCACAAGTTCGCCGCTCCTCAACTTCACGCAAAAACATGCGAATACGAGAATATGTTGGCGCAATATTTAGAATCGAACCAATATATTTTATATGCCATTTCCGCTTGCACTTCCGTTGTGAAGCTTATTTCTGTATGCGCCGGTACCATGGAAAACTTAAGCTGAGTTCCTTATTTGCTGATAGCTGGCAACAATCTTATCAGGTGCTGACCACTGCCTATACGAAAGTAGCGTCCTTCTGAGGCGGCCATGGTTAGCTGATACAAATTGCGTCATATGGCCCATTACAATTTGCCTTGACCTTCCATACACTCTCCAAGATAAATGGCGAGTGCGGCCGGAGAAGCCACCCGCATCCAAGGAGGCGGCTAAGAGATGTCACTTGCAGCATTTTCGCTTAGGCGGCCCTATACGGTTTTCGCCGTTATAGCACTTGTGTGCCTATTGGCCGCTGGAGCTGCCCAGCGGATGCCGACCGACATTTTTCCCGAAATCAATATCCCGGTTGTGAGCGTCGTGTGGACCTACAACGGGATGAGCGCAACCGACATCCAGAACCGCATCGTCACTTTTCACGAGCGGCAATTGGCCTCGCTCGTCGACGATATCTCGCGTATCGAGGCCAATAGCTACAATGGCGTCGGCGTCATCAAAGTTTATCTGCACGAAGGCGCGGACGTCAGCAGAGCGATCTCTCAGCTGGCTAGTTCGGCGCTCGTCGTCTTGAAATACATGCCGCGCAATATCACGCCGCCGCTAATCTTGCGGTACGGTGCGACGGACGTTCCGATCATACAGCTGAGCCTTTCCAGCAATACGCTCACGGACACCAAACTGAACGACCTTGGACAAAACATCATCCGTCCGAGGCTGGCGGTCGTTCGCGGTGCGGCGGTGCCTTATCCTTATGGTGGAAAGCCGCGCGTGATCATGGTGAGCCTGGATCAGGAAGCTTTGCAGTCGCGCAGCCTGACGCCTGGCGATGTCAGCGAGGCGCTGAGCAGTCAGAACGTGATCCTGCCTTCCGGAGACGTCAAGCTTGGAAGCAAAGACTACACCGTCTCGATGAATAATAGCCCGGATCTGATTGCCGCGATCAATGACTTCCCCGTAAAGACCATCAACGGCAAGACGGTCTTCATGCGCGACGTGGCCCACGTCCATGACGGCTATCAGATCCAGACCAATTCGGTGACGCAGAATGGGCTTCCCGGCGCGCTGATGCTCGTGCGCAAGACGGGCGGCGTGTCGACGCTCGCGGTCATCGACGGCATCAAAAAAGTCATCCCCGAGATGGTGAAGGATCTGCCCCCGGGCGTGACGCTAAAACCTATCTTCGATCAATCTATCTTCGTGCATGCCGCGTTGAATAGCGTGATCATGGGAGGGTTGATGGCCGCGGGGCTGACGGCGCTGATGATTCTCTTGTTTCTAGGCAACTGGCGGCTGACCCTGATTATTTTGGCGTCGATACCGCTCTCCATCATCACCGCCGTACTCATCCTCTATGTGGGCGGCCAGACCCTCAATACGATGACATTGGGGGGCTTCGCCCTCGCAGTCGGAATTCTGGTCGATAACGGAACGGTGGTTATCGAGAATATCGAGCGGCATGTCGGCCTCGGCGAGCCTTTGGAGCACTCCATTCTCGAAGGCGCAGGAGAAGTGGCCGTTCCAACCATGCTCGCAACGCTTTCGATTAGCGTGGTTTTCGTGCCTGTGTTCCTCCTGACCGGAACCGCGAAATATCTCTTTTCGCCGCTTTCGATGTCGGTGATCGTCTCCCTCGTTGCGAGCCTCGTTCTTTCATTTACGCTCGTTCCGCTCTTGTTCAAATTCCTGATGCGCTCTCAGGTGCACGATCATGGGCAGCCTTCTTCCGGGCAGGCGCATGGGCATGCCCAGCCCGTGCGCCGGGGCTTCAATCCATTCGGCTTCATCCATCGTTCCTTTGAGCGCGGTTTTTTGAGCCTACGCGAGGGACATCGCAATACCTTGGCTTGGATGGTCGACCGTCCCGTGCCGGCGGTGCTGTTTTTCGCAATTCTGATCGGTGCGTCGCTTACTCTCTATCCAAGGCTCGGCATGGATTTCTTCCCGCAAATCGACGCGGGACAGATGCGCTTGCACGTCCGCGCGCCTGCGGGGACGAGGCTCGAACAGACGCAACACTATTTCGCGCAGGTCGAAGGCGCCATTCGCGAGATCGTTGGCGATGAGCAAATCGACGTCATTCTCGATAACATCGGCTTGCCCTATAGCGGCATTAATATTGCGCTGAGCGACACCGCAACCGTCGGGCCGATGGACGGCGAGATCTTGATCTCGCTGAAGGAGACGCACACGCCGACGCCACAGCATGTCGCAGATCTGCGGCGCGAGCTTCCGCTCCGCTTCGCTCAGCTGCAATTCTTCTTCCAGCCCGCCGACATCGTCAATCAGGTGCTCAATTTCGGGCAGCCCGCGCCGATCGACATCCGCGTTTCCGGTTCGAACGACACCGAGGCCTACGCCACAGCCCAGAAAGTTGCGCGCGATATCAACGGCATTCCTGGCGTTGTGGACTCCCACGTGTTCCAGGTTCCGGACTCGCCGGCGCTGACGGTCAATGTCGACCGCGAGCTCGCCCGCGAACTCGGGCTCGGTCAGCAGTCGGTTGCGAGCAACATGCTCGTGGCCCTCAACAACAGCCTGCAAGTGGCGCCGAATTTCTGGCTCGACCCCAGGAATGGCGTGAGCTATCCGCTTGTGGTGCAAATGCCGACCTATCAGATCAATTCGGCTCAGGACTTGTGGACGCTTCCCGTGACGCCGCCGGCGGCGAAAGACCCGCAGCTGTTGATGAATATCGCGAAGTTCGACCGCGGCAAAGTTCCCATGATTGCGTCGCAGCTTAACATCAGGCCCGTCTACGACGTGCATGCCGACGTTCAAGGAACCGATCTCAATACCGCGGCAAACGCAATCGATAAAGTAATCGCCGCGGACCAGCCCGATCCGTCGAAGTCCACCACCAAAATCCGGCTGAGCGGCCAAGTCGAGACCATGCAGGAAAGTTTTAGCGGACTTTTCTCTGGCATGGCTCTCGCCGTTGTGCTGGTGTTCTTGTTGCTTGTGATTAATTTCCAAAGCGTTACGGACTCGATCATCGTGCTGCTGGCCGTACCGTTCGCACTTTGCGGTGCCATGTGGATGCTGTTTCTAACACAGACGCATATCAGCGTGCCGGCGCTTATGGGAACGCTCATGTGCATCGGTCTGACGACCGCCAACAGCATCCTTGTGGTGACTTTTTGCAACCAGAGGGTCGAGGCCGGCGTCAGCGCACGCAAAGCTGCGATCGAGGCAGGCTACACACGGCTGCGTCCGGTTCTCATGACGGCCGGCGCGATGATCCTCGGTATGATCCCGATGGCGCTCGGGGTTGGCGAAGGCGGCGAGCAGAACGCTCCGCTCGCGCGCGCGGTCATCGGCGGGCTGCTGTTCGCAACCTTCGCAACGCTTCTTTTCGTTCCAACCATGTATAGACTGCTGCGGCGTGAACCTAAGCAAACGCCCGAAAGAGGGAGCCAAACCGTTGTCCCAGTCTGACCCCTCGGAGCTTGAGAATACCTCGCGGCCGTTTGACGGATACGACGATGTGGCCGAGAATCTCACCGAACCCCACGCGCACCCTGTCATACCGGATGGCTATAAGCCTGGAACGGGCTCCCGGCTGACGGTTCTCGCCGGTGTCTTAGCGTTCGCGCTTGTTGGAGGCTTTGTCCTGGTAAGCGGCATCAAGGCGCAAGACCAGGCGCAGCTTGCATCTGCAACGGAAGCCAAAACGCAAGAGGCCCCCCCCGTCGAAGTTATCACTGTGAAATTAGCGCCTCCCACTGAGGCGCTCAGGCTCCCGGCCGAGACACGGGGGTGGTACACGTCCACGATCTATGCGCGGGTAAGCGGCTATCTCACGAGGTGGTTTGTCGATATCGGCGACCGGGTGAAGAAATTTCAAGTTCTGGCGGAAATCGACACTCCAGAGCTCGATGCTCAGCTCGAAGCGGGGAAAGCTCAGCTCAAGGCTTCGGAGGCAGAATTGAAGGTCAAGGAGACCGAGGCTGAATTTGCCAGAACGACCTTTGAGCGTTGGTCGGGCTCGGCGAAGGGCGTCGTATCCGAGCAGGAACGCGAGGATAAAAAGGCGAGCTACGCCGGCGCTGAAGCAAAGCTGAACGCACAAATAGCGCGCGTCAACCTCGATAAGTCGAATGTGGACCGTCTTACCTATCTCGCTCAATTCAAGCAGGTGTCCGCACCCTATGATGGCGTGATCACAGAACGGCGCATCGATATTGGCGATCTCGTGACTGCCGGAAGCACGTCGAACACCTCGCCCTTATTCGGTATTTCTCAGTACGATCAGATCCGTGTTTTTGCCAGCGTGCCTCAAGTCGCGGCCGGCGATGTCGGCATTGCTACCGTGGCAAGAATAACCGCGGCCGAATATCCCGGCCGGGTATTCGAAGGAAAAGTCACGCGGACGAGCGAATCGATAGATCCTCAATCGCGGACCCTTCGGGTAGAGGTCGATCTTCCTAACCCGGATCTGAAGCTTCTGCCTGGAATGTACGTGAAGGTTGAATTCGATTACAAATCCAAGGCAAACGTCCAGATTCCCGCTAGCGCGCTACTTTTCCGTACGGCAGGTCCGCAGGTCGCCGTCATTCAACCCGATAGCACCGTGAAATTTAAGGATGTTCAAATCGGACGGGATAATGGTAACACTGTCGAAATTACTTCGGGGCTGGCCGAAGGCGATACGGTCGTGCTCAACATCAACAATCAGATCCAGGACGGCGGCAAAGTGACCGTGAAGGACAACAAAATCGCAGCTAAATAGCACCATCGGGGCCGGGGGGCCCCAATCATGTGGTACGTTTCCTTGGGCGCCTGCCGCGGCCAAGGATCGAGGGGGCTCTACAAATGGCAGTTCATCGCCGGTTCTGGCTAACCTTGAGCGTTGCAGCGGGACTCTGCGGCTGCTCGGTCGGTCCGGACTATCTGGCACCGGAGCTTCAGCTGCCCGTGCTGTTCGGAGCGTCCTCGCGGCAAATCGTTTCGCAAGACACGGCCCCCGAGCCCGAATCGCTGCGCTGGTGGCAAAGCTTGGGCGACCCGGAGCTCAATCGCCTTATAGAAAAAGCGGTTGTTTATAACCCCGATATCGAGATCGCCCTCACTAGAGTTCAGGCCGTCCGGACGCAGCAATACGTCGTCATCAGCAATGCCCTGCCAAGCGCCGAGGCCGCCGGCTCCGATGGCCAAGGCACGGGCACAGACCTGACAAAAGGACGCGCCCCCGCAGCGCTCCGCTCTGCCACAAACAGCGGAAGCCTGGCGAAAATAACCGAGATCGGAGGCTTCGACGCGGGCTGGGAGATCGATTTTTGGGGTAAATACCGCCGTCAGCTCGAAGCGGTGCGCGATGACGCACAAGCGCTCGCGGAAATACGCAACTACGTCCTTATCACGGTTATCTCCGACGTCGCGCGGAATTATGCAGACCTTCGCGGCCTGCAGCTGCGTCTGCAAATTGCGCAAGGCGCGGTGAAGGCCGCACAAAAGACCGCCGATCTCGCCCAAGCACGCTTCAACCGGGGACTCACGAACGAGCTCGATGTTACGCTTGCAAAACGCGAGCTGGCGACGGTGCAGGCGCGTGTGCCGGACTTCGTTGGAGCCATCGCACATGCCGAAAGCCGGCTGGCCTTGCTGGTTGGCAGTTTTTCATCCGACGTCATTCCAGAATTGCGCAAATCCCGCGGGCTGCCTCGCGTGCCGTCGCGCTTGCGGCCGGGCGTGCCGGCCGACCTGCTCCGCAGGCGCCCCGACATTCGCGAGACCGAGCGGCAGCTTGCCGCCGCGACTGCACGCATTGGCGTAGCCACCGCCGCCCTCTTTCCCTCGGTCAGTCTGATCGCAGCCACCGGCCTCCAAGGCGGCGAGCAGAATAAGAAGACCCCCACGCCTCTCACCAATATCTGGTCCTTCGGGCCTGGCGCATACTGGCCGGTTCTGGATTTCGGGAAGCTCGACGCGTTGATCAATGTCCAGGAATTAGCGGCGCACGAGGCGCTCGTAAATTATAAGCGAACCATTCTCATCGCTGTCGAGGAAGTCGACGACGCAATCAAACAATACCGGGCGCAACAGCAAAGGCTCCGGGAACTGAACGTGGCGCTGGAGCAAGGCCGCCGGGCGGTCGTTCTCGCCACGGAGCGCTACGAGCGCGGCATCACCGACTTTCTCTACCTGCTCGATGCGCAGCGCCAGGAGTTCGGCATCGAGGATCAAGCCGCTGTCGCACAGGAGGCGGTCGTTATGCAGTACATCGCGCTCTATAAGGCACTCGGCGGCGGGTGGGAGCTTTACGATACGCTGCCCACGCCCAAGCCTGGGATGCCGGCGATTATCGCCTCCGCCAGGCGTTTGGCGAACGACTGGCATTAACGCACCCTGCGGGGCCGCCGCAGTTGCGGTTTTCATTTCTGGGATTTGATTACCCCGATGTTTCCGCCAGAGCTTTGACTCGACGGTTTGGGGGTCGCCGCAGTGTCGTTCCCGCGCAGGCGGGGGCCCAGTAATCGGGATGCAAGAAGGTATATAAAGCGGGGAGGTGCATGGCGTATCGCGGTGCCGGCCCTGCTAAGCGCCGCATTTTTGTTGCGGAAAATGGCTTGGCCGTTGCCCCTGCGGTTCGACTATTTCATTACGCGCTTAGGGCAGCCCAAGTGCAAAAAAGGCGAGCGGTGATGGAACACCGCCCGCCAATTCTTTGCCGCCCGCTAAGGCCGCTAGCCTGACATCGCCAGGCCATCCGCCGTTAGAACTTTAGGCGCATGCCGGTCACGACGGCAGTTGTGTCGACGCTGGTCGCCGTGCCGCTGGTCTGGCTATATAAGCCGCCCAGTTGAGCGCACTTGCCGCTTCCAACCCCGTTGGACGAGCATGGGGTGCCATTGTTACCGGCAGCAAGGCCGTCTTCAGCGATTGCATAGGTCACGCCGGCGTAGACGTCGAAATGCTTGTTGAACGCATAGTCGACCAAAAAGGAACCTTGGTTGTATGTGCCTGCGCAGTTTGTGCGGGTGGCACCACCGAGCGTGCAGACGTTGGTATCCGACGTGTAAGCGCTCTGATCGACGTAGTAATAGGCGCCCGTGAAGCTCCAGCCAGACGGAAGCTCGTATTTCGCTCCGGTCCAGGCAAATTGTAGAACCTTGGTGCCGGTATAGTAGATATGGTCATCTGCAATCGCATATCCGCCGGCCGCGTACCCAACCGTGTCGTTCGAGTTTGAAACATCGATATGCGTATAGCCGCCGAATAGCGTCAGCTTGGAACCCGGGCCTTCATCTTTAAATCCGCCACCGAAATCATAGGTGTACTTACCCATGATCGACCAGGCCTCGTTATTCGAGATGGCAGCAGCGAGAGGCGCGCCTGCGGCATCTTTGTTGGCGCCCAACAGGTTAACGGCCGCATTTTCCTTGGTGTAGACCGCGTCGACCGAGAAGCCCTTATAGGCGCCGCCGGCGTTGAAACCCAAGCCCGTGCCGTACAAACCGGTCGCGTCGCCGCCATCGGAATACATGACCCCGGCATGCACCGGGCCGTATTGGTAGACATACTTCACCGAGTCATCCCAGCGAGCCGCTTCGGTGCTGCCCGAGCCGCCATTCGTACCGGAATAGCCGATGAGCGAAAGCGCGTAGGAGAGGGCCATTGGATCGTAGGTGGCGATAGCATCGAGCTGGAAGGATTGCTGGCGGCCAACGGTCAGCGTGCCATAAGACGCGTTGCTCACGCCTGCATAGGCCACGCCGTTGAAGGCCTGACCGCAACGGCCGCTATCCGCATTCGATGTCTGTTGGCTGTAGGGAACGCCGGCGTTCTGGACAAAAGAAGCGCAACCGTTGGAGAGTTCGCCCGTCATCGGATTAAAGCCCGTATCGAGCTTGCCGATGGCCTCCCAGCCGTAACCGATCTGCTCCTCGACCTTCACGCCAATCTTGGATTGCTCCAAGGCGTTCGCGGTAATCGTCGAGACCGATTGACCGGTGAAATTCCGGGTGGTCGTGAAGGGGCTGTATTCGAGATCGGAGACCACGCTTCCGAGAGGGCGCCCATTGGTCTGATAGGCGTAGCCAACGTCGACCGTTCCGTAAATGGTGACGCCGTGCCAGCTTATCGTATCGGGCAGCGGGTCTTTGATGCTGCCAACGTCGAGATCCGCCGCTTGTGCCGCAGCTGCAAAGCCGGCGAGCGCCAGCGCACACACAATAACTCTCTTCACGATAACCCCTCCGGTACGGAAACAAAACGCACGCAGCCGGTTGCGCCAGTTCCCAGAACTCCAGGCGTCCGAGCCAATGCTGTATATCACGGGGAATAGCATGCGGGTGCTTTGCCACACAAGTGCAAATGGGCAACAGCCCGCCGCGGAACCGCAAGCGGGGAAGGGGCGCTTCGGCGAGGAGGCGGACTTGGCACCTCCTGCGCGGCGCCTAGACTAGAGCAATGTCATACCCGCGTATGAATGTGTGAAAAAATCTAGCGTTCGCAGCAAGCTCTGGTGTCATGGCCCGCCTTGACCGGGCCATCTAGGATAAAAGCCAATGCACTCAATGTGTTAGTGGATAGCCGGGTCAAGCCCGGCCATGACGGCGGGCGGGCCGGTAATTTCCTCACACGCTCGTATGCGGGTATCCATCTAAAAGCTAGTTCTGGCGATGCAAATATGACGGCTGCGGCTCAAGTTCGATTGCAAACGCTCTGGACACAAAATAACAAGCGGTGAGGGAGCACCGCTTGCTTAGGAGTTGCTGACGCGAAGACCGCGCCTGCGAGACCGGGTCTTAAAACTTCAACCGCAGACCGGACACAACGGTGGTGTTGTCGGTTTGCACGTAGCGGTCGTGCGCGGCGGCTGCGCAGCCGGATACTGCGATTGCTCAGGCTAGAGTTCTAGCTACGCCAACACCTCCAAGGCGATTACCGCTCGCACGGCGGATTTGCATGGGTCCCTCAAATCTTAGAGCGCCCTGACGGCAGCAGTGTATGAATAGAAGCACACACGCGTTCGAGGATGGCATTTGATCTTTGAGACGCAAGCTGCGGCTTCAGCCGGTTGCAGTTCTTGGATAATTGTTAAACCTTAGGTTGCGTCAGTTTTTTCTGTTACGCCGATTCGCTCGCAGATCAAATCGAACCCGCGTGCATCCGAATAACGCTGTCTTTATTGTTACCAAAATGTCACTGCGTGCTACCGGACTTTGACAAAGCGGCGGGCTCGCCGTTGACCGGCGGCAGTCCCGCGGGTACAAGCAAATACGGCACAAGCCTACGGAGGGTTTTGCAAGAGGCGGGCAGGCCATTGCAGAAATCTTGGGGGGGAAGAGCGATCTTTGGGTCTGACCCACTGTGCACGTCCGGAGCGAGCTTCGGGCGGATAGTTTTGCAGGTTTAGGCGTCAATCGTTCACATATAGGGGAATTACGGTGAGAAAACTTGTTATCTGCGCTCTCGCGCTCGGCGGCTTCGCAGCCTCCGCGCAAGCCGCTGACCTGGGTATCGACAGCTTGAAAGATCCGCTGCCCGATACACTGACCTATCACGGCGTCACCATCTATGGCCAGATCGACGTGGGCTACGCTTATGCGGAACATAGCACCGCGGTGAGCGGCTCCATGTATGTCGGCGTTCCCCTCACCATGTGGGGACAAAAGCCCGGCAACGGCTCGATCTCTTCGCTGACCGAGAACGGCCTGTCGCAATCGAAAGTCGGCCTTAAGGTCGAGGAAAACATCGGTATGGGCTTTACCGCCATCGGCAAGATCGAAAGCGACTTCAACCCGCTTTCCGGTGAGATCGCCGATGCTTGCGCAAGCTTGTATCGCAACGCTGGCAAGACGCTCCTGAACCAGGATACGAACGGCGACGGCAGCCGTTGCGGCCAAGCCTTTGGCGACCAGGCCTGGGCTGGCGTGAGCAGCTCCACCTTCGGAACTCTCACCTTCGGCCGTCAGTACTCGCTTGAGAACGAGGCTGTTGGAAAATACGACCCGATGGGTCAGAGCTACGCTCTTTCGAATCTCGGCTACACGGCGACAAACACAGCCGGCGCCGGCGCAACGGAGCTGTCCCGCTGGGATAATTCTGTGAAGTACGTCTACCAATACGGTCCGCTCCACGCTGCAGGCATGTACTCGAACGGCGGTGAGGACACGGCTATATTCGGCGAAGCTGCCGCAGCCAATGCCGGGATCACCTGGAGGGGTTTGTCGGTTGACGGCGTCTATCAAAAAGAGAATGGCGCTGCGGCCCTTTCGAATAGCGCGAACTACACCAGCGCCGGCGTCGTCAAGGGCACAGTCACCGACAACGAAGAGTGGTCGGCCATGGCCAAGTACACCTTTGATGTTCCGGCCCTCTTCGGCGCTTACGGCGGCTATAAAGACAGCTGCGGCCTGAAGGACGAATGCCCCGGTGCCAAGCTGTCATTCATGGGCGGCTACGCTCACGTCGAACTCACAAACGACGGCACCGTCATTGCTGGCTCGTCGACCATTGGCGGTTACATACCCGCCTCTCCCGCCTCTTGGAACAGCTCGCCTTACGCAGCTGGGTCGAGCAGGGTTCTTGAGTCCGAGTGGGGCGGTGCAAAGTATGAATCCGGGCCATGGGCTCTCGCCGCGGCCTACTATCACACGAGCCAAGACGCGTATGTCGATGGTACCCATGGGAACTGCGCCGCGTACACCACCTACGACAAGGGCGCGGGCAATGGTGGTACCCCCGCCAACTATCAAGGCGCCAGCTGCTCTGGCAACTTCAACCAGGTCTCCTTCTTGGTTGACTACACCTTCACCAAGCACTTCGACATCTATGCCGGCGCGAGCTGGAGCGACATCCACGGCGGCTTGGCCTCCGGCTACCTCCAGAACGAGAATGCTGGCGTCATCACCGGTATGCGCCTGAAGTTCTAAGCTGAACGGCTAGGCTAGCCTAGCTCTTCAGAAGCATTCGGCAGGCGGTGATAACCTCACCGCCTGCTTTTTTGTTTGTGCTCCAAGCCGAGTCCCGCGCCAAAGCCGACTTCTCTTATAAAGGTTTGTCCGCGATGCAGGCTTGCGCTGGAGAAACGCATCACCTTCGCCACAACACGGGGTCGGGCTTACATAAATGCATATGTAGCAAGCAGGCTCAAGACGTTATCAGCGTCATCGAGCGAAGGTGAGCAACGCGGAGACTGAAATGACACGCAATGCGCACGCCAGCCCCCTTCTATCCAAGGGCTCAATCATATCCTTCTCCGAAGGCTTCAACGGCCCAGGCCACCATTTTGACTGCACGCGAATTGCGACGCCATATAATCGAGATGCAAGCACGTATTATCCCAGCCTATGGAGCCGGACCACTTCCGCCAGCCGTGGCAATCCACAAGTGAACCATCGGCTATTTGCCGCACAGGGCAGCCGCGCGCCTTATTTACAAGATGGCGATGATGGATTTTAGTCTTAGCCTTACCTTCCGCCGCTCCAAGCATTGGAGTCGCCAGCATCGCAAATGCTGCTATGAAAATCGTCAATTTATTTTTAACACTCATAGATGTTACTCCTTTACCTGAATTTTTTCCATCCTAAACCCATCGGGTTCATTGACGATTGTAATACATTATACGTATTGTCTACAATTAATTCATCTAAGCGTTGTCGCAATTGTGCGTGATTTTCATGAAAGCTTTGGCGCAACAAAGAAACCGGCCTGAACATTCTAATATTCTTAGTTAGGTGCCGATGCCACATAACGCTGGATTTCGAAGCAGCCGGCTGCAAAACGCCCTGCCGATAAATAAAGATAGCGATCATGCCGATCTCGTTCAGCGGCTCGGGCCGCCACCGCAACTTGTATGGGTGACATGCGGCAATGTAACAAATGCAAACCTTAAGGCGATTTTTTTGGCGGTTTTCGAGGAAGCCTTGAGGCTGCTCGGTTCCGGGCAAGCAGGGGTCGAAATCTTCCGGCCGCGTCAGCGCGTGAGTTTGACCGGCCCCACGGGAAACTTGCCGGCCCGGGCGTTGAGCGGCTGCCCAGGCACGCTGACCCAATGGAGCGGCTGCGGGAAGGGGCGAGTACGAGCTAGGCCGGTAAGCAGGATCAAACCGGCTCGCGTTCCCCGGCGAGGTCGCGGAAATTCTTGATTGTGACACTGTGGTCCGGGAAGCGGGCGACGATTTCGAGATCGCCTCCCATGGCTTCGATGAAGCGGCGCAATGTGCTGACATACATGTCGGCACGCTTTTCGAGCTTGGCCACCGCGCTTTGCCCGACGCCCAAGGTCTCGGCTAGCTCCTCTTGACTCAAGTGAAGCGCCCGGCGCAACTGAACCAAGTCCATCTCGCGGGAGATGCGCTCCACCTCCTTGCCGATTTCCGCCAACGCCTCTTCCGGCATGCGGTCGCGGAGCTTTGAAAAAGGGTGTCTACCTGCCATTGTCTTGCTCCTTGCTTAACTCTTTGAGATGCTCGTCATAGAGGCCGTCCGCAATCGGGATCATCCTCTCGTAAAACCGGTCGTCTCCCGTTTTGCCGCCGCCGATTAACAAGAGCGCGATGCGCTCCGGATCGAAGGCATAAAATATCCGAAGCGGCTTACCGCCGCTTTGCACGCGCGGTTCACGCATTTGGGAGCGACGGGAGCCCTTAACCTTGCTTGAATAGGGAAAACCCAGATTGGGCCCCTTTTTCTCTAACAGGCCGGCACCGACGCCGACGCTCTTCTGTTCGCTTTCGCTAAGCGAATCCCACCACGCGCCGAATTCGTCCGTGTATTCGACGTTTTATGCCATAGATGGAATACTATGCCAGCCATGGCATGTGTCAAGCAGACGTTTCCGGATGTCTCTTTAATGCAGCGGCACCGCGATGTGGAGGCGCAGGTGAGCTTCTTGTTGGCTCATGCAGAGCGATGAACTGTATTAGCGCCATGGACAGAGACACAATCGTCGCCAAACTGAAAGCGCGCGAGCCATGAGTTCTCAGAACCAGCCTTCTGAAGACATGCGCCTCACCTTCAACCCGGCACAGTGTGGCGGACGCCCCTGCATCCGGGGCATGCGCATCCGTGTGAGCGACATCCTCGAAATGCTCGCGGAGGGGTGAGCGTCGAGACAATCCTGGCGGATTTTCCAGATCTTCAGCGTGAGGACATCGCGGCCGCTTTGCGGTTCGCGGCGCGGCGTATCGATATCCCCAGGCTGGCGGCGTGAGCGGTCCACCGCCTGCAAGAATGACATGGTGGACGCACCGCCTACCAGACCACGCTTGGAGTCTCGCCTACGCAATCGATCCTTTGAGCGCTTCTCCGCAGAGCTGCGCAAGAAGGGGTAGCTCCTTGCGTGCAATTTGCCATATCTGTCGAGCGTCGATGACATCGTATTCGTGACGCAGGCGGTTTCCAAGGCCTCGGACATCTTTCCAGGGATATCCCGGAACAAGCGCTTCTGCCTGGTCGCCGAGTTTTATCGCTGCTTCCGTAATTCGCTGCAAGCAGCGCTCGACCGCGTCCTGTGTCTTACGGTCGGCGAGGAATGTCTGTTCATCGAGGCCGTCTATAT
>Ga0074046_10000585_pt1 | contig 33488 bp, 34 predicted proteins | sample BogForMeECP23OM3_FD_94441 | JGI IMG/M metagenome (GOLD analysis project Ga0074046, IMG submission 94441) | Bog forest soil microbial communities from Calvert Island, British Columbia, Canada - Bog Forest MetaG ECP23OM3 | ecosystem: Environmental > Terrestrial > Soil > Wetlands ... | reverse complement strand
CGGGGGCGTCGGCATTTTTGGCAGCGCTGGTGGCTAGCGGGCTGCCGACGGATTCGTTTCGCTTCAGCGGCTTTCTCCCTGCGAAGCGCGGTGAGCGACTGCAAGCGCTTGAAGCGATCAAGGCTTCTCCGCGCACGCTGGTTTTCTACGAAGCTCCGCATCGGATCGTTGAGGCGCTTTCGGATGTGGTCGAGGCTCTGGGAAAAGACAGGCATGTGGTGATTGCCCGCGAGGTCACCAAACTTCATGAGGAATTCTTGCGCGGACGCGCGAGCGATGTGCTCGAAACGCTGAAGTCGCGCGACGGTGTAAAGGGCGAGATCACGCTGCTGATTGGGAAGGCGGAGGAAGGTGAAGCTCGTGGAGGGGCGGACGCCCCCGTCCGCCCCAGCGTACGGCAGCGGGTCGAGCAAATTATGGCGGAAGAAAAAATCGACGAGAAGGCCGCGCTGAAGAGAGTGGCCAAAGAGCGGGGGATTTCGAAGAGTGGGGCTTATCGGGAGTTGCAGAGAAGCAAGTAAGTTTAGAGAGCAGTCGCGCCACACTCCGTGAGGAACCTGGCGGTTTCATCAAAAGGGGCTTGAAGTCTGGTCGAGTCTTTATCGTCTCCGGCCGGAACGAAGAGAAGCATTCCCTGTCGAGCTCTAGTAAGCAAGACCCTGTAACTGTTGACAAGGTATGCTCGTGCGACTTCTTGGCCGATCTTCTGCCAAATGGTTCCACGAAGCCTCTTCAAGTTCCAGTCGTTGTCTGCACGCAGAAAATCGCCTCCCCAGCACAGACAGACCCAATCGAGTTCGAGACCTTGAATCTGAAATTCATTTGCGGCGACCTCAAGCTGGAATGAAGATCGCACATCACCTTTCCCCTGCAAGAACCAATGTTCAACTCCGTCGGCGCGAGCTGGCGGTAACTCTAATCCCTCTGCCCGCAATCTTTTTGCCTCAGATGACGCAACGAAACCGTACCGTTCCGTTCCGCGCGCCATTGTGTCAAGCCAGTACTTAGCTGTCGCTAAGCTTCGAGTGAGACATATCGGGTATTCGGGGTTTTCGCCAAGGATTCTCTTGCACTCGCTAGCGTCACTTCGAAGGAGGGCCTCCGTCCAACCAGCGATGGTTTTTCCCCGGAACTGACGTGTCGGAGTGTCGAGATGCAGGCTCGCATCGATGGCTAGTTTGAGGCCGACGGGAGTTTCGGTCTCAAAGAGCTTTGCACCGGCACCATACTCGCCCGATAGCGCCTGCGGCGGCGCAACAATAGACCATTCTCTGAATCTCTCGGTGAGGGCACGCCCCCACTCGGAGAGCCCGCCTCGCCTCGGTTTATCTCTTGCCCGCCTCCTACCAAGGCGACGAGCGTAGCCCATGGCTGCCGGTCCAGTATTGCCAGCATAAGTGCAGGTTCGGAGTAACCCAGGAATTCACCTGAACCATCGGTGAGGTATTCTTCGGTTCGGCCGGCATCCCAGGCGCGCTGCGCTTCGTCGAATACCACGATTTTTTCGTGAGGAGGATTCTTATTGCGCGTGTGTTCTCTCTTATACCCGAGCACCGTGTTGATGGTGGTTTTAGGGTCTCGGCACGAAACTCTGAGTTGGCTCTTACGACGTCTCGATGCATCCCGGGCCAGAGCTGCCTGTAGCACCTTCACGAGAGGTAAATTTCCAGTCAGAAAGACGGAATCGCTCCCAGTGACTTCCCTGAGTTTTCCATCGTGGACGAGGCGGAGGCCGGCGAGAGTTTTGCCGGCTCCAGGCACACCGGTCACAAAGCACACGGTTTTCTTTTTCAGCTGCTGTGATTCAACAACAATCTTTCGAATAGACTCGACTGTAGTAGTCAAGTTGATAGGGTCGCAGCCGGCCTTCGCAATGTCATCCACCTGCATCTCAGCAAACATCCCGATCGCTGCTTCAACTATTGTGGGTACAGGCCGATAGCTACCGCGGTTCCAATCGGCGATGGAATCTTGTGGCTCCCCCACGTGATCGCGGGCCACCGTCGCTAGCCAAGTGCTTAGCCCTTTGGTATCAACGAACGTCGTTGGGCGTAGTTCGCCGAACGCTTGGGAACGACGGGCCCAAGGCTGTTTTCCCGTTCTGCCAACCACCGCTGGGTAGATGGTTCTGCCATGGCTCCCTTCGTGGAAATAAATTAGGTCTAAGCAGTAGTCTTCCACCTGATCTGCCGCGCTCGAATCAACGCTTTCACCCTTAAATTCAAGAACAGCGATTGAGTTTCCGATAAGCAATACAGCGTCGATCCGGCCCATTTTTCGGGGAACGACAAACTCGATCGCTATTCCCCAGCTGTCCGGACTAAACCTCTCCAAATTTGGTGTCCCAAACGCATCTTTCAGATCCTGAATCTGGCTCCGCCAGGCGGTGATCTGGGTAGTGATGAGGTCTTTGTAACGATCTGATTCGTAGGCCGCGATCAAAGCCAATTCGAGTTGGCCGAGTGGTGCCGCGCGAAAATTCCCCACGGTATCAGCGTAGTAAGCAGGCATATTTTTAAGCTACTTCCCCGCCAGCTCCCGCTTCACAGCCTCGCTGACCATCTTTCCATCCACGCGCATGCCCGCGCCGTTGAAGCGTGCCATTGTATTCTTCATAACCGTGCCCATGTCTTTCATGGTGGGAGAGCCCATCTCGGCGATCGTAGCTTTTACTCCGGCAACGATTTCGTCCTCGCCGGCGGCTTTGGGCAGGTAGCTTTCGATCAGGACGATCTCGGCGGCTTCTTTGTCGGCCATCTCCTGGCGTCCACCCTTGGTGAACTGCTCGACGGATTCCTTGCGTTGCTTGATCAGCGTGGTCAGAACAGCTTGCGATTCTTTCTCGTCGAGCGGAGCCATCTTCTCGATCTCGCGATTCTTGAGCGCGGTCTTGACCATACGCAGAGTGGAGAGGCGCTGTTCTTCGCGCGCCTTCATGGCAGCGGTGATGTCTTGCTGGATCTGTTCGATCAGGCTCATGGGGGGATTATAAACGGCAAGTGAATCCGGTCTCCTTTGTGACAGGAATCACCGCACAGGCAGCCTGGTTCCGGTAAACTAATAAACTATCTTACTCATAAGGGACTTTACCTATGCTGCACAAGAATCGTCTTTTTACTCCCGGGCCAACACCGCTGCTGCCGGCGGCGCAAACGGCCATGGCATCCTTCACGGCCCACCACCGCACTGCGGACTTTCGGGAGTTGTTCCAGCGCGTGCTCGCGGACATGAAGGAATTTATTGGCACCAAGAACGACGTGCTGGTGCTGGCTTGTTCGGGCACGGGCGTGATGGAGGCGTCGGTGTCGAATCTGACGTCGCCGGGAGATAAAGTCCTGGTGCTCACGGCTGGCAAATTCGGCGAGCGCTGGACTGGCCTGGCCAAGGCGTTCGGCTGCAACGTGGAAGTGCTATCCGCGCCTTATGGCGAAACGTTCTCGCTGGATGACATTCGCGCGAAGCTGACTCCGAACGTGCGCGCGGTGTTTGTGCAAGCGACCGAAAGTTCGACGGGCGTGCGACATGACGTGCGGGGCATTGCGAAGATTGTGCGCGAGCAGGATGACGCGTTGCTGGTAGTCGATGCCATCACCGGGCTGGGTACGACCCATCTCGACGTGGATAGCTGGGGCGTGGATGTAATCATTGGCGGATCGCAGAAGGCGCTGATGATGCCGCCCGGATTGGCGTATTGCGCGGTGAGCGAGCGAGCGTGGAAGAGGATGGACTCGACGACTTCTCCACGCTACTACTTTGATTTGCGCAAGGAGCGAAAGTCGGCGGCAAAGGGCGAATCGGCCTATACGCCGGCGACCTCGTTGTTTGCGGCCCTGGGAGCGGCATTGGAATTTATCCGCGAAATGGGAAGCGGTGACCTGGCCAAAGGACGCGAAGAGTTGGTGGACAATGCGGAACTCTGCGCCGAGATGACGCGGGCGGGGGCCAAGGCGTTGGGCCTGAAATTGTACGCGGCTTCGCCTGCGGCTGCGCTGACGGCGATTTGTTCGCCCGGCGGATTGGACTCGGGAAAGATCGTGAAAGAATTCCGCGAATCGTTCGATGCGGTTATCGCCAACGGGCAAGGCGAGATGAAGGGGCAACTGTTCCGCATCGCGCACATCGGCTACTACGATTATCTGGACACGATCGGGATTCTGGGCGCGCTCGAACATGTTCTGGCGCGCGTGACCGGAAAAACTGTCGAGTATGGCGCGGCGCTGAGAGCAGCACAGGAGGTATATGCGCGCGGGGTATCGAAGAATCCGCAGCTGGTGGAAGCGTGAGAGCAGCGTCAGTCCGCCTTGTCTTAATCGACTTCAAACTTCATAAGAGTTGAAACTCTTACCCTCAGTGGTCTCAAGAAAGCGATGAGTGTACCTGTGAAAATTGTCATAGCGGAAAAAGTGTCGGCCTCGGCGGTCGAGCAGCTGAAAGAACCCGGATGGATCGTCCTGACCGCGGAGCAGCTGAATGGGAAGCTGGACGCGGAATTAGAGTCTGCCGATGCGTTGATCGTGCGTTCGGCGGTGCAGGCGGATGCGGCGCTGTTGTCACATGCAAAAAAGTTGCGCGTCATCGGGCGCGCGGGCGTGGGTGTGGACAACATCGATTTGGATGCGGCCACACGGCAAGGCATCGCGGTGATGAATACGCCGGGCGCGAATGCCGTGGCCGTGGCTGAGCAGACGCTGGGCATGATGCTGGCGATGGCTCGCCACCTGTGCCGCGCCGATGCGCTGATGCACGCCGGCAAGTGGGAGAAAAAATCGCTGCAAGGCACGGAGTTGCGCGGCAAGACGCTGGGCATAGCGGGGCTTGGCCGTATCGGCATGGAAGTCGCGCGGCGGGCGCGGGCTTTCGGGATGGAAATTGTTGGGCATGATCCCTTCGTTTCGGTTGCCGTGGCGAAGGAACAGGGGATTCGGCTGGTGAGTCTCGACGAACTCTACGCGGCGGCGGATTACATCACCTTGCACGTCGGTCTTACGCCACAGACGGCGGGCATGATCAACGAAGTCGCCATCAGGAAAATGAAGAAGGGCGTGCGGCTGGTGAACTGCGCGCGCGGAGAACTGGTGAACGAGGGCGATCTGGCGCAGGCTCTGAAATCAGGCCAGGTTGCGGCGGCAGCGCTTGATGTTTTCAACGAAGAGCCGTTGAAGAACTCGCCGCTGCAGGCGGTGGAGAATCTAATTCTTACTCCGCACATTGGCGGGTCGACCTATGAGGCGCAGGAAGCTGTAGGCGTGCAGATTGCGCAGCAGGTGCGGGAATACCTGAAGCACGGGGTTATTCAGAATGCGGTGAACGTGCCCTCGGTGTCAGCGGAAGAGTATGCCGAGATGCAACCTTATATCGTGCTCGCGGAGCGCATGGGAGCTTTTCTGGCGCAGATTTCCGAAGGGTCGATGGAGGAGATTTCGCTGCGCTATAGCGGGCACATCGCGGAGTGGAAGACGGAGCTTATTCGCAACGGGGCAATCAAGGGCATTCTGAACCAGGCGCTGGAGGAAAAAGCGAATCTGGTGAATGCAGCGTCGCTGGCGGATCTGCGAGGACTGCGTGTTCACGAAGCGCACAAGGCGAAGGCCTCAACCGGCGGAGCGGGCAGTGTCCTCTCCGTTTTTCTGAAGAGCTCAACGGAAGAGCACATGGTAAAGGGCGCGGTGTTGCACGGGACTGCGCCACGGCTGCTGCACATTGATGGCATCGATGTGGAGGCGCCGCTGGAACGCAATCTCATCTACTTGCGGAACAGTGACGTGCCGGGCGTGATCGGCAAGGTGGGAACGATTCTCGGCGAGAGCGAAATCAATATCGCGGACTTTTCATTAGGAAGACGGAGTGCAGACGCATCCTTAGAACCGCGCGAGGCTATCGCCGTGGTTCACGTGGACGGCAGCGTGCCGGATGAAGTGCTGCGGAAGCTGGAGAAGATTCCTGCGGTGCGGCAGGCGAAAGCGGTGAGGCTGTTTTGAGTCGTGGCTCGTTATTGATCGTAGCCGCAGTTGATGGGCCGGGCCGTTACGTGCGCTACGTGCGGAGGTCGGGGAAAATCAAAAAAGGCGTGTGCCCAGCCACGAAGCTCTTTTCCGTGCCTGGTGAGCCTTAGGGATACGCCGGAAAATCCGGTTGTCCAGATCAGATCGAGGCCGTTGTTGCCTTGGGGCAGCCAGAACGAGCTGCGACGCGACGCCGGATCCGATGGAATCGTCCGAATCAGGAGACCATTTTGTTCAAACCCATCTCTGCCACGCTGGAGTCGGAGCTCAACGCGCGACGGTGGCGTGGCAAACCGAGTATCCTCACCCATTCCCCAGGGCCACCACCGTCCAAGGTTCAGTTCGTAGCAGCCTGCGAAGGGAGCGGCCGCTGACATCGAGATCGGCGGTCGGGAGGAACTTTCCTGACCAAGGCTGGGCGAAGGAAAAATCATCAAAACTAACAGCAAGCTCAGTCCCGCCGCGAGGCGGCTCGCATGCTTTGTCTTCTTCCGCATGATGCGGTTACGAACCCCCGCCATCCCTTCGCAGCTTGCGGCTTTCCGCCAGCAGGGCCATCGAGTGCATCAAGTTCTGCAACGTGACAATACCGACAAGGCGCTCTTCTTCGACCACTGGAATGATGCTGAGATTGCGTGCGGTCAGTTTACGGAAGGCGGAAGCGAGCGATTCCTGGCGGATCGAGACCTCAAACAGCTTGTTCATTACGGCCTGCACGTAGCCGTTGCCTTCGACGCGCAACGCTTCCAGAATGCGCTGGCGGGAAATCACGCCCACCATGTCGCTTCCGCGGACAACGGGGAAATCATCCTGCAAGGAATGCACGGCCTTATCCAAGGCGTCTTCCAGCGTGTCCGCCGGAGATAAGGTAGCGAAGTCGGTGAGCATCACTTCTTCCAGACGCACATTGTCTAAAACCGACTGAAAGATCACTGCGCGTTCTTCCAGTTGTGCCGCCGAAAAGATAATGATGCCGATCAAAGTCAGCCAGGCATTGCTGAACAGGCCCGCCACCATCAATAGCATTGCCATGGCGTGGCTGATGGAGACGGCGCGGCGGGTAGCCGCTGCAGAATCAATGGTCCGCGCGAAGTAAGCGCGCAGAATGCGGCCTCCATCCAGAGGATAGGCGGGCAAGAGATTCAGCCCTGCGATGTAAAGGTTGGTCCAGACCAAACTCCTCGGCAGATTGCTCGATTGAAACCAAGGCCACTCCCAAACTTTCACCTGGGGGACGGCAAAATAGATCACTGCAACGGCAATCAGAGCCCAGGCAAGATTCACCAGCGGGCCGGTGAGTGCGATGCTGACCTCGCGTCTCCAGGTGGCGTCAACTGAGGCTGGAGCTTCCACGCGCGACTCGTCGAAAACCGTTACGCCGCCGAGCGGCAGAAGAATTACGGCTTTCGGAACGAGCCCGTAGCGGTGGGCGACGAGCATGTGTCCAACTTCATGAGCAGCGACGCAGGCGAGCACGATTCCGACCAGCGCCAGATCGCGTGAGCCGTTCGCGGAACCGTGCACGTTGTATTCGGTCCAGAAAACGAACAGAGGCAAGAACAAGAACGTCAGGTGGAGGCGAACTTCGACTCCGAACAGGCGCCCGACGTGAAGGGAAAAACTTCTCATAGGTTTTTTCGGCTACTACAGTTATTTTACATGGTCGGATATATTGGCCTCGGTAGTCGAAGGTACAGAGGCATGCGGGTGATCGCAGGCAAATTCCGGGGGCGTCCGCTGCGGTCATTATCCGGGATAGACATTCGGCCGACTTCAGACCGGTTACGCGAGACCTTATTCAACGTGCTCACCGCCGGCAATCCTGCCGCATTGGAAGGTACGGTATGGCTGGATCTTTTCGCGGGTACGGGAGCTGTGGGGATTGAGGCGCTGAGCCGTGGAGCGAAGGAGGTGTTCTTCGTGGAGACGGCCACTCGCGCGGCTAGCCTGATCGAGAGAAATCTGAAGAGCCTGGAGATTGCGGAGGGGTACAGAATTTTGCGAGAGGATATTTCAGGAGTTTTGTGGCGGCTGAAGAAGGAACATGTTGCCGCCGATGTGGTCTTTCTCGATCCACCCTACCGCTTGCAGGAAGCCTATCAGCGGACGCTTGACGCTTTGGCCGATTCATCGCTGGTATGGGCCATGTCGCTAGTGATTGCAGAGCATGAAAAGAAATTTGATCCGGGTGAGGAGTTCGGTTCGCTGCGGAGAACGCGCAAGCTGGTCCAGGGTAACGCAGCTCTCAGTTTTTACCGCATCGGCGGGCGGCCCGAATTGACGGCGTAAAGCCCCAGCGAGCCGAGCCGCTAGCTACATGATGAGTTCGCTGTCCAGCCGGGCGATGGGGTGCTGCATCTCCTGCAGATCATTCTTCACCATGTTGAGTCCGTAGACGCAACCCTCGAATTCACGCGAGAGATTGGCGAACAGGGGCGCAACCTTCGCGTATTCGAAGTGCTCGAATTTCGAGACGATGTAATAGCTCTCTTTGCCGGCCTTCATCCACTCGACAAAATTCTCGAGGCGATGGCGGCGGAGGCGGAAGTGATTGATGCTCTCGGGAAACATCCCGGCGAAAAACAGCGCGTAATCCCCGATGTGTTTGCGGACCTGACGTTCGCGATCGAACGAGGGCGCAGGGCCGTAGACGGGATCGGATTCCAGAAGCATCTCGCCCAGGTCGGTCAGAGGGCGGTCGGCAATATCACGAATTTTGAAAAGTTGATCGGCCTCGCAGAACTCGGTTAGCAAATGCGAGACATAAGATACAACTTGCGGATCGCGAATGCCGATTTCCTCGGCGTAGTGACGACCAACCAATTCCTGAAACAGCTGCCGTAGCGGATGCGATTCGGGAATCATTTTGTTTGGGCCCCCTGGAATCCTTGTTGCATATGGAATTCCAACATTACTGGGTAACAGTTACCGTAGACACTCGACAAAAGCAAGTGACTTTTGTTTCTCGCTCGAATCATTTTTACTAATGATTAGAAGGCGGCATCGCGAGCAAGGTTTGCTGCGCACATTTGTTGGCACACTCGCTTCGCGGCTGCTAATGGCAACGCAGTAGCGGCGAATAAAATGACATTGTCTGGAAAGGAATAACAAAATGCGGCGAACAAACATCTCCAGCGGCACGGTATGGGAGCCGGTTGTGGGTTACTCCCGGGCGGTGAAGATAGGAACTTACGTGCACGTGTCGGGAACCACAGCAACTGGAGGGGACGGCAAGATTGTGGGGGTTGGCGATGTGTATGCCCAGGCCGTGCAGACTTTGAAAAATATCGACACGGCTTTGCAAAAAGCGGGGGCCAGTATGAAAGACGTGGTGCGCACCCGAATGTATGTGACGAACATTGTGGAGTGGGAGAAGGTCGGCAAGGCGCATGGAGAATTCTTTGGCGACGTTCGTCCGGCAACTTCAATGGTTCAGGTGAGCGCATTGATCTCGCCTGAAATTCTGGTGGAGATCGAGGCCGATGCTTATGTGGGGTGAAGGAGGAGTAGAATGCCACAATTCTCAAAGATTCTGATGCGACTTCAGGGGGACAAAAGTGAAGAACTGGGAACGGGCGCTACTCCTCATGATTCTTGCTACTGTTGCCGCGGCCGCACAAGAGAAGGCAAATTCAGCGGCTGAATCCTGGACGGTGATTCGTGCAGGAGTGCTCATTGATGGCAAGTCCGAGAAGGCACGGCACGATCAGGTGATCGTTGTCCATGGCAATCGAATCGAAAGTGTGACCGACTCGGCGAGCGCCAAGATTCCGCCAGGGGCGACGCTGATCGATTTGTCGAAAGCCACGCTTTTGCCCGGTCTCATCGATTGTCACACGCACATTTTCTTACAGGGAGAAGATCCGGCTCATGGTGGCTATGACGCCAACATCCTGAATGCGCCCCTTGCCTTGCGGGCGGCACGAGCGACGGTTGCGGCGCGGCGAGCGCTGGAACAAGGCTTCACGACGCTGCGCGACGTGGAGACCGAAGGCGCCGGTTATGGCGACATAGGCATCAAGCAAGCGATTGAACAGGGCTACATTCCGGGGCCGCGGCTGTTCGTTTCCACCCGCGCCATTTCGACCACGGGCGGCTATCCGCTGGAAGGTTACGCTCCCGAGCTCGACATGCCCAAAGGCGCGCAGATTGTCGACGGTCCGGTAGAAGCTCGCAAGGCGGCACGCGAGCAACTTGACCACGGCGCTGACTGGATCAAGGTCTACATGACACATCGTTCCTGGGTGGGCAAGAATGGCGAACTGGTCTCGCAGCCGACGCTGACGGTCGAGGAGTTGCGCGCGATCGTGGACGAGACTCACGGGTGGGGAAAGAAGGTCGCCTGTCACGCGTATGGCGGGATGGGCCTGCATCGGGCGCTAGATGGAGGCTGCGATTCCATCGAGCATGGCCTCGATCTGGATGACGCGGCGGTTTCCCAGATGCTCAAACAGGGCACGTGGTATGTCCCGACAATCAGCGCCTACTATCACGATTGGGCTCCGGCGGACACTCCTGCCGGAGCGCGCGATCGCCTGCGCGTGGCCGTTCACCAGCCGTCGTTCCAGAAAGCAATGAAGGCGGGAGTGAAGATAGCGTTTGGAACGGATATGGGCGGAATTCCCTGGGATGAGCCGATCGCGCAGGAGTTTTCGCGCATGGTGGAGTTGGGCATGCCTCCAATGGAGGCCATTCAGAGCGCAACCTCACGTGCCGCCACAATGCTGGAAATGGACGGGAGACTCGGCATTGTCTCGCCGGGAGCGTTTGCCGACATTATCGCGGTAGACGGCGATCCTTTGCAGGACATCATAGCCCTGGAAAATGTGCAGTTCGTGATGAAAGACGGCAAGGTCTTCAAGGGCGAAGGCGAACGGGAAGTGAGGCCGTGAGTTCGCCGGGAGCGGGCGATTCCCGCTCCTGCCTGGAACGAACAAAAGATTTCCTGAACTTTGTTTCAATTCCCTTGACATCGGGTTCGCGGTAAGCATAATTCATCAATCCCGAATTCTGGCTTCGGTTCGCCCAGGCTCGAGATGCCGGGCAAGCCGGAGGGGGTACTTATGAGTGTGCTGGAACTTTGCGACCGGGAAATTGCGGCGGTTCCGATCGAAGCGACCGTAGCCGATGCCATCAATAAGATGCTGGATCACCACGTGGGAGCGGTGGCCGTGGTTGATTCCGAATATCGCGTGGCGGGAATTTTCACCGAGCGGGATGTCCTGCGGAAGATGTCGCTTAGCCGTACCGACCCGCAAACTACTTCAGTTCGCGAGCTGATGACCACGCCGGTGGAGATGGCGACGCGGCACACCGGAGCGGGCGAAGCGCTCACGACCATGCTGGAGCGCCACTTCCGTCACCTGCCGGTGGCGGACGACAACGGCAAGCTGCTGGGTATTCTATCCATTCGCAATCTGCTGGAATGGCGTGTCGATGATCTTAGCCGCGAGCTGGAAGCGCTCGAGCAATACGTATCCAATGACGGGCCAGGAGGCTAGCGCCTCTCGCTTGATTCCACTCCGGTTTTTCTCTGAGCCTGTTCTGTAATCCAGTCGGTCCAGTAAGCAGAAGCTCCGCTCGCCAGCAGCGGAGCTTTGCCGAGGACTGCATCCACGAAGTTCTCGATGAGGGGACTCTGCACGTTGGCATGGTTTGGGATGTTTTCGCGGCCACCGGGATAAGTTAGTTCGGGGCCGTTCAGGGGGGTCAAATCCATTTGACCTTCGGTGCCCCGGATGCGGCATTCGTCCCGCCTGACTCTTGAGTGCCAGCGAACATCCACGATGCCGCGCAAACCGCCGGGATAGTCAACCATCACCGTCGCGTTGTCTTCCACGGGGTAGTCATGAACCGCGTTCGAAAGATGGGCACTGGCCCGCAGCGGTTGACCGAAGAAAAAATTCAGCACGTCGATACGGTGGGAGGCGATGTCATAGAGCGGACCTCCTCCGGCTTGTGCCGGATCGAGCAGCCAACTGCGATGGCCCGGTGTCTCTTCCCGCCACTCGTGGCAGGTAAGTTCGGCGAGGACCGGTTTGCCGATGGCGCCCGCCTCGAGCAACTGTTTGGCGCGCTGAACTTTCGGATAGGCGCGGCGATAGTAGGCCACTCCCAATGTGCGTTTGGTTTCCTCTGCCGCCTGTACCATCGAGAACGCTTCGGATTCGTTCATGGCCATCGGCTTCTCGCACAGCACATGCCTTCCAGCGCAGAGAGATTGGATGGTCAGCGGGGCATGGAGAAAAACCGGAGTCGAAATGTAGACCGCCTGCACGGCAGGATCGGAGAGAGCTTCGTCGAGTGTCGGCCAAACGCGCGTGTTGTAAGGCGCTGCTTTTGCGGGATCGCGTGTGACCAGGCCATATAAGCTGCTTCTGGGCTGGGACTGGATGGCAGGGATGACGCGCCGGGTAGCGATATCGCCGATTCCGATCAGGATCCAGTTCAGCATAAGTGCGCAAAACTTCGATTGTTGCACAAAACGAAAGGCCAGCCATGAGCCGGCCTTCGCAATCAAATTTTGAGAAGCGCAAATTACTTCTTGGGAGCAATCGCGTCCTTGGCAGCCTTGGCGACGCGGAACTTCACCACGGTCTTAGCCTTGATCTGAATGGGCTCGCCGGTCTGCGGATTCCGTCCGATGCGGGCTTTGCGGTGCGCTTTCACCAGCCGGCCCAGGCCGGGCACAACGAATACGCCATTTTTCTTGGTTTCCTTCACAGCCACGTCGGCCAACTGCTCCAGGAACAACGCAGCAGTTTTGTTGGGCAGCTCGGTTTTCTCGGCCAGATAGCGCACGAGTTGAGTTTTGGTCAAACCTGAAGCCATATTTCCTCCTCGGAAAAAACATCAAATTTTAATTCCAGCGGGCTCGATCTTATATCACGGCCCTGTGGAAAACAGCCTTATTTTACGCGGGTCTCGCACATATAACACGCGAAAAGTGCCACTTTTACATGCATATTTGCTGATGGGCATCCCAGAATGGCCCCAAACAGGGGTGCAAAAGCGGCTGCTTGCTCAGGGCGCCGGCATCCAATGCCATAATACTGAAGAGGAGAATTACGATTTGAGTTGCGCGATCTGTGAAGTCCGCAAGGAAAAACGCTTCTGTCCGGCGGTTCACGGGCGGATTTGCCCGCAATGCTGTGGCGAGCAGCGGGAAGTGACGCTCGATTGTCCCAGCGATTGTCCCTATCTGCAGCAGGCCAGGGAGCATGAAAAGCCGCGTTCTGCCGATGAATTCGAGGCGGCGTCGTTGTTTCTGCAAGTCGAGATTTCGGATCAGTTCACCTACGAACACGAGCATCTGCTCATGGGGCTCAGCTACGCGCTGATGAAAGCCGCGCGTGCGGATCGCAGCCTAAACGATCGCGACCTGATCGCCTCGCTGTCTGCTATGTGCACAAGTTATGAGCGGCTGGTGAAATCAGGATTGCACTACGAGCAGCCTTTGACCAGCACAGCCCAGCATGCGGTCGCGGCCCAGGTGGAAGAGATGGTGAAGCAGTACCGGCAGGCCGAGCAGAAGCACTTGGGCTACTCCAATTTGCGCGATGGCGACCTGCTCAAGGCTTTGGTGTTTCTGCTTCGACTGGGGCACGGGCGCACGTCGGGACGGCCAAAGTCACGCGCATTCATTGATTTTCTCAGCGCACAATTCCCGGAGAAGGAGTCGGGCGTAGTGACGCCGCAGGAAGCGGGCAGCCGGATTATCGTGCCGTAGGCAAAATTAGCCACGGATTTCACGGATAAGACCCGAAACCCCACAAAATTCTGCGAGGCGTTGCTCTTTTGTCTTGATTTGTGTTGATCCGTTAAATCCGTGGCTCAGATTTTCCTAGCTTTCGGACGATCTGTCCGGGCGGCAGCGCGTCGCGCAAGGCTGCGATCGTCTTGCGCAAGACCGGGTGCAGCAGCTCAGGCGCGATTTCGGCCAGCGGCTCCAGGACGAACCGGCGTTCATGAAGAGCGGGATGCGGAATCGTAACTTCCGAAGAATCCAGGACCGTATCGTCGAAGAGCAGGATATCGACATCGATCATACGCGGCCCTTTTTTCTGAACACGCCGCCGGCCCATCTCTTGCTCGATGCGAAGAATCGAGGCCATCAATTGCTGAGGTGTTTGGCCGGTTTCCAGCGCGACGGCGCAATTCAGAAACCAGGGTTGCCCGGTAAACTCCACCGGCGCAGTTTCGTAAAAGGATGAAACGGAGGTCACTCGGCCGATCTCAGCCAGACGGGCTACGGCGCTTCGCAGTTGGGCTTCGCGATCACCGACGTTTGAGCCGAGAGAGAGATAGACCAGCGACGGCATAGTCCCCATACGATACCTTGGTCACTTTTGGCGACCTTAAAGCTAACCTTAGAATTAGAGCATGCTGGAGTCTCTGCTCCTAAGTCGGGATGCGGAAGTGTTCCGGGTGCTTCGCCCGACGCTGGAAAAATTGTCGATTGAGGTCGAAATTTGCCAGGAAGCGAAGAAGGCCAGCGAGATCCTGATCTCGGAAAAATTCGATGCCGTCATTGTGGACTGCGATGACCTGCCCGGAGGAGTGGAGGTTCTGGAGGGGCTCCGGACTACGCCGAGCAACAAGAACTCGGTGACCTTCGCCATCGTTAACGGCAAGAAAACGACGACGCAGGAAGCGTTTGGCATGGGGGTCAATTTCGTTCTCCATAAGCCGCTTTCTGTTCTGAATACTTCGCGCTGCCTCAACGCCGCGCTGAACTTCATGTTGCGCGAGCGGCGGCGCTACTTCCGGCACCCGGTCAAGATGGCAGTCCGTCTAGTGATTGGCGAAAGAGAAATGCGAGCTACCAGCACCAACATCAGCGAGGGCGGAATCGCTCTCCTGCTGCAGCGTGCGCTTCCCAAGAATGCTACACCCAGGTTGCAATTTACTTTGCCGGGAACCCGCGCCCCTCTGGAAGTGGATACGCAAGTGGCCTGGGCCGATCTCAAAGGTTCTGTCGGACTGAGGTTCCTCAATGCGCCAGCCACTTTTCAGGAACTGATGGAACGCTGGATCGGCGCTGAGATGGAACAACATGTTTCCGAATCTGAAGGCAAGGCTTCCGGGCCGGATTCGGCAGGCATCCAGTAGGCGGTATTCAGTTGGTAACTCATCCCGGTGTTTTCCCATGGCAACCTATAGGGATACCGGAGGGCTGTTTGCCATGTTGCCTAATGCTTATCGGGTCAGCCGCGTCCAGAAAACTTTGCGCTGGTTTGAAGGGGATATGCCTTTGCTGAATCTTCGGATCAAGGATCTGTCTCCCGAAGGGCAAAGGTCCGCACGCCAGTTTGCTACGGCAATGATCGATCAAACTCGGGCGGAATTACACCGCTTGCTTCAAGAACAGCCAGAAGTTGCCTGTGAGTCCGGCGACGCGCCCTGCGAGCCGGCGGACTAAGTCCCACGTCTTAAGTTTATAACCGGTAGTAATCCGCCCGCCGAAGTCGCCTTCCATGGCCGTCGGACTGTACAATTGGCAGCGATCTGGCCGCAATCGGGTTGTGGGTGCGATGGCCTTTTTTCAAAATTGCCCCGTGAAGACAAGATTTTGGTTCGCGACGATCAATGCTTCTGAGATTGCATTCTGGAAACATTGACGTGGCGCTGGTTTAGTGGAGGCTCTCTGCCATGGCTTCTCTTTCCGATACTCTGGTCCGACACTTGTTGGAAGGCCGTTACATCGCGTCGCTCGCAACGAAGAATCCAGACGGCTCCACCCACATGGTTGCGGTGTGGTACTGGTTTGATGGTGCGGATATTTATATAGCTACGTCCACGCGCACTCGCAAGGCTCGAAATCTGCGATCCACGCCCAATATCTCGTTAATGATCGACTCTCGCGACCCCGCAGCATCGTGTGGCATAAACATCGTAGGCACCGCACAGATTTTGACGGGCGAACCGTCAGGGAAATGGAATGGGCGGGTTCATGCTAAATATCTGAGCAACTCCGCACTCGCGGACCCCCGAGTTGGCCCAGTATTCGCATCGTGGGATGACGTGACAATCCAGATCACACCGACCTCGGTCATATCTTGGGATATGCGCGAAGCAGATAGGCAAGTGTTTGGCAGCGCGTTCGAGAACAACCCCTCGTACCTGTTGCCTCTGGAACGTTGAACCGACTCGGGCGCCGCAACACGGGCGCTTGTTAGAGCGAAGAGCCGGCGCTGGCTTGAGCGCTGTAAGGTCTCGCGTCAGCGGCTGGTTCCTTCGGCAGGGTGACTTCTTCCCACAGGGTTTGGTCGCGGAGAATGCGCGAGACCAGGGCGGTATGCATGGCATGTCCAGCGCGGTCGGCAACGATCCTGCCGAGAATGGGCTTGCCGAGGAGCGCCAGGTCGCCGACCAAGTCCAGAACCTTGTGCCGGACGAACTCGTCGGGGAAGCGGAGTGGGCCGTTTTCCAGTCCATCACGAGTCAGCACAATGCAGTTTTCCCGCGATGCTCCCCGGATCAATCCCATATTGCGCATTGCCTTCTCGTCTTCGCGCGAGCCGAAAGTGCGTGCTGCGGCGATATTCCGCAAGTAGCTGCCGTTGGAAAGCTCGACCTGAAACGTTTCCTTCCCGATGAGCGGATGAGGGAAGTTGATGGAATAGGAGACGGAGTAGCTATCGGCGGGATAGACCGAAATAACCTTGTTGCCTTCGCGCATCTCCACTTCGCGAAGAATCTTCATATAGCGGCGTGGGCGGCGCTGCTTGCGGATTCCGGCCTGCTGGATCAGGTCGACAAACGGGAGAGCGCTGCCGTCGAGAATTGGGAGTTCCAGATTGTCCAGTTCGACGATGGCATTGTCGACACCGACGCCAGTGAAGGCGGAAAGCAGGTGCTCGGTGGTGGAGATGAGGACGCCCTTTTTCATCAGGCTGGTGGCGTAGCTGACGCGGGCTACGTTGCGGCTGTTGGCTTCGATCTCGAAGCCATCGAGGTCAACGCGGCGAAATACGATACCCGTTCCCGGAGGCGCGGGAAGAATCCGCATGCTAACGGGTGCACCGCTGTGTAGGCCTTTTCCACAGCACTCCACGGCCGAGCGGATTGTTTGCTCTTGAATCAAATGGGGATTTGATATGTGCCAGTTAATGAATAGATTACAGCCACGAGCATTTTCGTGACTGTGGTAAAAAAGCCACACTTTGAGGTTACCCGCAGTGTGGGAATCTCAGCGATTACCCGTCTTGCTGGCTCATAAATTCTGCCAGGTGATGGGCTAACTGCCGATTCGGCAGCTGCGCCAGAGTCGTTCCGCCGGAACCAATTTAGTGTTTCTGTTTCTTGCCCTCGGCTTTGATTGGATTGTAGCCAGAAGTGGCGTCAAACATTGCCGGGTTGAGACCCTGATTGTAACTGGCCGATGTCACAAAGCGCTCGGTTTGCATATCTCCGTTGAAGTAGCGAGTGAAGCCAAAGGGGGTCTGCACACCTTGCACGGCGCGGTATCCGTTGTAGGTTTCTTCCTCCAGATTGCGTTCTTTGTCGACCGGATCGCGCCAGGAGTAATCCTTCTTGATCGGCAGATGGGTATCGATATCGAAATAGACGCTAACGGACTGATCTTTCGAATTGATCAGGGTGACGCGCTGTGCGGCCAGATTGCCGGCCAGTGCGGTGCCGTCAAAGAATAACGCCACCGTGGGATCGTTCACCCATGAGCGCAATACCGTTTCCAGAGAGAACTTGCGGTGGCGCAGGTAGTCATCGAGATCTTTTTTCTCGACGGCGCGGGGTCCTTTGTAAGTAACCTCGAAGCCTTTGTCGGCGGTATAGATATAGGCAATATCGCGCTGCGGAGTGAGCTCGATGCGCTCCTTGTCGGGGAACTCCAGGAATCGCCAGAAGAAGACACCGTTGCCGGAGGGCCGTCCGTGATAGAAGCTGTAGGTGCGGCCTTGCTCCTGCATATCGTGGACGCTGAGGTAGGCTTGTCCACCCAGCGCCTGAATAGCTTGCTCCAGGACTTCGCGAGCTTTGTGGGCGTTCTCCTGGTCGGGCGGAATTGACTTGCTGGCTGCAGCAGAACTCGCTGGAGCCTGAGGCTCCTGGGCTGCCGCATAGAGCACACGGAGGACACACGCGGCCAGCACGAACGCGAAGGCAGCATTAAATAATGGACGGTTCATGCAACATTCAGTGGAAAGCTTTGAACAAGGAATTGTATCCGCTTGCGGAGCACCACATTTTTGTTGGATGCAGAAAAAACTGCCAGAGTCACCTTCCCGCGGAAGCCTGCGGGCGGCTATCCGACGAGTACGGCGCCTCCATTCACATTGAAGATCTCGCCGGTGATGAAGCCGGCGTGTTCCGTGCAGAGGAACAGGACGGGGGCGGCAATCTCCTCCGGCGTGCCAACGCGTCCGAGGGGGATGGTGCGACGGATTTCATCGCCGCTGTGCGGGTCATCGAGCGCAGGCTTGGACATGTCGGTGTCGACCCAACCGGGGGCCACGGAGTTCACGTAGATGCCGTCGTGTGCTAGTTCCGAGGAAAGGCTCTTCGTCATGCTGATGAGCGCGCCCTTGCTGGCGGAGTAGTCGCAATGGAAGGCTTCACCGCGCTGGCCGCTGGTGGAGCTGATGAGCACGATGTGGCCGGCTGTCGTGCCGTGTTTGGGCTGAGCTTTCATTTGCGCCACCGTGTGTTTGACCAGACCGAACACTGCATCGAGGTTGATGGAGATGGTGGAGCGCCATTGTTCATCGGTCATTTTATCAATGGGCACGTCTTCGACTGGCCACACGCCGTGATTGGCGACCAGGATATCGATCCTGCCGAAACGCTTGGCCGCTTCCGCAACCAGGGTGCGCGCGGAATCGGGACTGTCCAAGTTGCTGCTGACGGCGCGGCAGTTTGCATCGCCGCATTCTTTGGCCAGCGATTCGGCTTGCGAGCGGGCTTTCTGATAGCTGAATACAACTTTCGCGCCAGCCGCGGTGAAGAGGCGTACGGTGGCTGCGCCTATGCCGCGCGAACCACCAGTGATCAATGCTACTTTGCCGGAGAGAGAAAGAGAAACGGACATGGATAGTAGTTTCCAGTTTCTGGTTCCTGGTTGCAAGTCAGGCTACTGGAAACCAGAAACCACAAACTAGAAACTTTCTTTTGACGAGGAAGTTCGTTCCGATTTCAACTCGCGTAACAGCAAGCGGACGAGCATGCCATCGAAACCTGTGCCACTCATTTTGGAAAGTTCGTCGAGGGCCTGTTCAGGTGTGCGCGGCGCGGCTATGGATTGCTCGGTCAGCATGTTGGCGTAGGCGTCGGCGAGGGCGATGATGCGTGCCCACTGAGGAATTTGCTCGCCCTTGGCGCCCTCGGGATAGCCGGTGCCGTCAAAGCGCTCGTGATGATGTTCGATGGCCTGGCGGATCATGCCGCTATTGGGCAGGATGCTGGCGATCTCGGCCCCGACGCGGGCGTGCATCCGCACCAGGAAAAATTCATCGTCGGTGAGCGGGCCGGGCTTGTTCAGAATGCGCTCCGGAACGAAGATTTTTCCGACATCGTGAATGCGCGCGGCGTAGACCAGATCGCTGGTTTCCTCCGCCGGAAGGTGGAGCGCCTTGGCGATGACTTCGGCGTAACGGGCTACGAGATCCCCGTGACCGGAGGTTCGCAGCTCGCGAGATTCCGCGGCGCGGCTGAGCACTTCAATGGATTCCTTCAGGAGGGGAACATTGCAGTCCTCTTCGCCGCCGCAGTATTTGACCAGCATCGATCCCAGCTCTTCCAGATGTTCGGGACCGTTGTGCTCGCGCTGCAGGAAGCCTTCGATATAGGCGGAAATCTGCTGTCGCTGCGAGGCGAATTCCTCGCCCCCAGCGAACTCCTGGGCTGCGGACACGCGGTTGCCGCCGGAACGCTTGGAAACGTACATGCCCGCGTCTGCCACACGGATGATGTCCTCAATGGAAAAACCGTGCATGGGGAAGCTGGCCACGCCGAAGCTGCCCGTAATGTGATGTTCGCTGAGCATGGGGTCCGAAGTAATCCATTGGCGGAGACGTTCGGCCAGAACTTCAGCCTGCTCGGGACCAGTTTCGGGCATCAGCACGATGAACTCATCGCCACCGTAACGTGCGACCACGTTGGACTGGCGCGACTTCTGCTCCAACAGACGTCCGACACGAGCCAGGACGAGGTCGCCTTCGAAGTGGCCCATCGTATCGTTCACTTCCTTGAACTTGTCCAGATCGATCAGCACCACGGAGAACGGCCGTCCCGAGCGCGAGGCGCGCTTCCATTCCGCGGATAGAGATTCCCAGAAAAAGCGCCGGGTCTTGATTCCCGTCAGGCCATCGGTGATGGATTGCTGCTGCAGCTTCTGGAAGACAAAGGCGTTGTGCAGAGCGGTAGCGAGCAGGTCCGCGAGCGTGTTGAGAATGAGAACGTCTTGCGGGAAGAAAGCGCTCTCCCGGCGGCTCTCAATATTCAGCGCGCCGAGAAGGGTTTCGCCGTAGGTAATGGGGATGCACAGCACGGACCGCGATTCCGGCAGAATCGCACCAATCTGGCCTTCCAGGCCGTTCTGCACCAGCGCCCGCTCACCGGTCCGAGCCACGCGCCCGAGGATGCCGAGACCAAGTGGAATCCGTTTGCCCATGGCGTGCGCCGTGGCTCCGGCTTCCGCTTTGATTTCGATTTCCTTCGTGCCGTAATCGAGCAAGCCGATGCCGATATGATCGAAGCTGAAGTTTTTTTGGATTTCACCGACAATCTGGCCCAGCATGTGGACCGGATCGTCGCTGGAAATGGCGGTGCGCGAGATGTTGTTGAGGAAGGCAAGTTGCCGCGACCGGCGCTGTTCTTCCGCGAACAGGCGCGCATTTTCGACCGCAACCGAAACCTGTCCGGCAGCGGTCATGAGTACGTCGACGTCTCGCTGTTCGAAGACGTACTCCCGCGCCGTGCTCATGGCAACCATTACGCCTGCCGCCTTGCCGCCCAGAAGGATGGGTGCGGCACACAGGCACTTCGCGGGTTGCTCAGGCCGGTAGGTGATGCCCAGGCGGGACCGCGTCTTCTCGAGGTCGGAGCGTATCAGCAACGGTTGTCCGGAGCGAATCACATACTCCGTAAAGGCATTCTCCAGTTTGCGGCGCCGCTTCGGCAGGACGAGATCGTCCTCGACCTCAAGCTCGAAACAGATTTCGTCACTTGACTGGAATGCGATGTAGAAATTGCTGTTATTGAAAATCTGTCCTAACTCCGCATGAATCGTGCGCAGGACCTCGTCCTGATCAAGCCGCGAACTGATGGCCTGTCCGATCTCCGTGAGCAGTTCATACTCTTGCGTGCGGCGATGGGCATCGTGCGCGATCAGATAGTTCTCGACGGTGAGTCCGAGTTGCAGGGCCAGTCCGACCATCAGGCGTGGGCCCGAGGCTCCGAATGCTTTGCGCTGGGCGTGCGGAAAAAGGATCACGCCGAAGGCGTGTTCGCGGGTTTGCAGGCTGACGGCGGTCAGATTGTGGATTTCTGCCTTTTCCAACACTTCCTTCAGGCCGGCGAAGGTGCCGGCAGATCCCAAGGGGAGCGGCTCCGTCATCTGGCCGATATCGCGGACGGTGAAGAGTCCGCCTTGCCGGTAGGCCAAGTCGCTGATGTATTCGCCCGCCCCGCTCCTGGTCAGGACATCCAGGAACTCCTCGGAGAATCCTCGCTGCACGGAAGGCAGCAAACCGCGCCAGCGCTCGGCGACGTAAATGATTGCGCGCCGGGCGGACAAGGCGCCGGCCAGGCGATCCAGCGCAGATTGCATGCTCGGCAGCAAATCATCGGCGGACAGCAGGCGGCGGGGATCCGCGCCCAGGGTCGAAAGAGCAAGCGTGTTCTCCTGCACCGCGTTGCGCTCATTTTCAAATAGCACCATCACCATGGCGATGCCGAGCAACATCTGCGGAATCGGGCCGAGAAAATGGCCGACCGTCCCGAACATTTCCATGACTGGGCTCCCAGACTGTATCGCGCCCATCAGCACCGCCCACAGCGCCAGCGAAAAAGCGAGGATTTTGAAGGCGGGGGAGCCTTTGCGGTGAGCGTGCAAGTAGAAAACTGCGGAGCAATACAAAAGCACCGCACTCAGGAAAAGCACGGTCAGGCTGAGCGGGCGCTGGTCCATGGGGGGCGTGCCGGACGATAAGCGATTCCGCAAGTCGATACCGGCCATGACTGTACCTACGGCGGCCAAGGCCCAGTCATACCAGCGAAAGCGGAAAGAGGAGCGCGTGAGCCGCGTGGAAACAAAGATGCTCACCCCCATCGCCACCAGGAACAACAAACTTACAAAAAAAGCAGCGTGCGCCCTCGGCCGGTAATAACGAAGGGCATCGAGCGCGTAGTGAATGGAGTAGCAGGCCCAGGCCACCTGCCACGCGAGAAAATACACTTGCCTGCTCTGCTGGTAGAGATAACTGAACAACAGACAGAGCAACAGGGCAACAACACCTGGAATGATTACGATGCTGGAGGAGATGCTATTCATGAGGTCCGGCTAAGATTCCTGGGATCGCGGCGCTAGCGATTCGGTAGAAGGAATGGTGACTATGCTTTCACAGCTCCGGGTGTGAACACAACAGGATTTAAGTACAATACCGGTCGATTCAATCCCTGATTACTTCTGTTCGCCGAGCACGGTCGCTTGACGATACTTTTCATACGCCCATACCATCAAATCCTAGCCATTTATGTCTCTTCCGCCTGATGCAACGACCTCGAAACCGCGCGTTCGGTTTGCGCCCTCGCCTACTGGATTTCTGCATGTAGGCAGCGCCCGGACCTTCATTTTCAACTGGCTCTACGCCCGTCATCACGGCGGGAAGATGATTCTCCGTCTGGACGACACCGATGTTGAGCGCAATACGCAAGCTTCCGTCGATTCCATTTTCGAGGGACTAAAGTGGTTAGGCTTGGGCTGGGACGAGGAATACAACCAATCGGAGCGGCTGAACCTGCATCGCAAAATCGCCTGGAACATCTTTGAAAAAGGGCTTGCCTACCGCGACTTCACGCCGGCCCATACCGGAGATGGTGAGAAGTCCGGTGCGCAGGGAACGTGGCTGTTCAATCCTGGCGCGCGCGAGCTTTTGCCGGCGGAAAGCGACCGGCGTGCGGAGGCAGGGGAACCTTTTGCGCTGCGTTTTCGCGTGCCCCGTGAGAGTGGCCAGTTGGTGCGCTTCGCCGACGCTGTTTATGGCGAACAGGTGAAGGCGGCGGCCGACATCGAAGACTTTGCGCTACTTCGTTCTGACGGAATGCCTACGTACCATCTGGCTTCCTGCGCGGACGATGCCGACCTGCGTATCTCGCATATCATCCGCGGCCAAGACCATCTCTCGAACACTTTCAAGCATGTGCTGATCTTCGAGGCTGCCGGCTTTACGCCGCCGCAGTTTGCCCACCTGCCCTTGCTGGTGGCGCCCGATGGGACGAAACTTTCCAAGCGCCGGCATGGTCCGGTGGTGAGCGTTACTACTTATCGCGATGCGGGATTCCTGCCGGAAGCCTTCATCAATTTCCTCTGCCTGCTGGGCTGGTCGCCCAAGAATGATCGGGAGCACATGTCACTGCAGGAACTTACAGATGCGTTTTCGCTCGAGGGCATCAATCGATCGGACGCGGTGGTGAATTTCAAGGAGCCGGCTGCAACCCCGGAAGAGACGTTCGATCCGAAAGCAGTGTGGCTGAATGCCGAGCAGATCCGGGCGCTGCCGGTAGAGGATTTGAACGCGAGGCTTTTGCCGATCGTTAGGGCAGAGGGATCCGACGTTTCGCCGGAAAAGATGCTGCGGATCACGCCGCTGATTCGGGAACGCATCAAGCTGCTTCGGGACGTGCTTACGGCCGCCGATTTCTTCTTGGTCGATCAGTTGCCACCCTACGATCCGGCCGAACTGATCCCGCAAAAGGGAGACATGGCGATGGCGCGGAGAGTGTTGGAGAAAGGGCACGAGGTGTTGGCGAAAACCGAGTTCAAGCATGATCCGCTGGATCAGGCTCTGCGCGCGGCTGCGCAGGAACTGGGAGTAAAGGCAGGACAAATGTTCCAGCCCATCCGCGTGGCTGTGTGCGGAAGAAAGAATGCCCCGCCATTATTTGAGACGCTGGAAGTGCTAGGGCGGGAAACGACGCTGGCTCGAATCGAGCAGGCGGTCAGCAAAATCGCGTAGCAAGAGGAAGTGGAGCCCGGGACACCCTCGTCTGGGGAGTCAGCGGCACAAATCTATCCCAGAAAACCGACAGCCGTGGCACCCCCTCGGCGGACGAGGGCGTCCGCCGCTCCACAATCCGTTTTGGGAATATCGTTTTTCTTGGATGACGCTTTTGTGATTACCCACAGCTTCCCGATGACACAATTTCTGAATGCAGTATTACCGCCGCAATCTGCCCCACATGCAGCGCGACTACACGCCACATTTCATTACGTTCTGCACAAAGTTCCGCCGCATCCTGCCGGATTGGGCGCGCGATATCGTTCTGGGATGCTGCGTACACGATCACGATCGCCGGTATCGCCTGCGCGTGGCCGTGGTTATGCCCGATCACGTTCATGTAATCCTCACGCCGTTGACCGATGAATCCCGCCGCACGCTCATTTCACTGGTAGAGCTTATGAAGGCGATCAAGGGCGCGTCCGCGCATGCAATCAATCGTCATGCAGGAAATCACGGCGCAATTTGGCAGGAAGAATCATTCGATCGCGTAGTTCGTTCGTCCGAGAGCCTGGACGCCCAGATCGGCTATATCCTGGAAAATCCCGTGAGCAGCGGATTAGTCCGCGACTGGCGGGAATACAAATGGATCTGGCGAGAGCCTGAAGAGAATCCCTATAAGCCGTAACCGTAAGTGGAGCCCCGGACGCCCTCGTCCGGGGAGTCAGCAAATCCATCCCCAGAAAACTGTACAGCCGTGGTAGTTCTTCGGCGGACGAAGGCGTCCGCCGCTCTGGGGTTGCGATAAGATCAAACTATGAAACCTGCGTCAGCCGAAGCTGCGCCCGGCGAGAGCGCCGCGCCGGAGCCTCGCCCGTCCAACTTCCTCCGCGACATCATCGCCGAAGATGTGCGATCTAACAAGCATGGCGGCCGCGTACAAACGCGCTTCCCTCCCGAGCCCAACGGCTACCTGCATATCGGACACGCCAAAGCGATCTGCCTCGACTTCGGCCTCGCCGACGAATTCGGCGGGCACACGAACCTGCGCTTCGACGATACCAATCCCGAGAGAGAAGACGTCGAATACGTCGAGTCGATCAAGAATGATGTGAGCTGGCTCGGTTTCAAGTGGGACGGGCTCTACTACGCTTCGGATTATTTCGATCAGCTTTATGAGTGGGCGGTGAAGTTAATCAAAGCTGGCAAAGCGTATGTAGATGATTCATCCGCCGAGGAAATTAGCAAGAATCGCGGAACGCTTACGGAACCGGGAAAAGACAGCCCGTACCGTAATCGTTCGGTCGAAGAAAATTTGAATTTGTTCGAGCGCATGAGAGCCGGCGAATTCCCCGATGGCTCGCGGGTTCTACGCGCGAAGATCGACATGTCTTCGCCGAACTTCAACATGCGCGACCCCGTAATGTACCGCATTCTGCACGCCGAGCATCACCGCACGGGCGGCAAGTGGCCGATTTATCCGATGTACGATTTCGCCCACGGCCAGTCGGATTCGCTCGAAAAAGTTACGCACTCGATGTGCTCGCTTGAATTCGCCGACCATCAGCCGCTCTACAACTGGTTTATCGAGCAGCTCGGCATTTTCCCTTCGCGGCAAATCGAATTCGACCGCCTCAGCCTCACCTACACCATGATGAGCAAGCGCAAGCTGCGCCAGCTCGTCGAAGAACGGCGTGTGAACGGCTGGGACGATCCGCGCATGCCCACACTGAGCGGTATGCGCCGCCGCGGCTACACGCCGGAAGCCATTCGCAACTTCGTGACGGCTGCGGGAGTTTCGCGCACGAATGGAATTGTCGAGCTGGCCATGCTGGAACACTTCGTCCGCGAGGATCTGAACAAGCGGGCACCCCGGGTGATGGCGGTGCTGCATCCGCTGAAAGTTGTCATCGACAACTATGCCGAGAATCAGGTGGAGGAGATGGACGCGGTAAACAATCCCGAGGATGCCGGCGCGGGAACCCGCAAAGTGCCGTTCGCCCGCGTGCTCTATATCGAGCAGGACGACTTCCGGGAAAATCCGCCGAAAGGATATTTCCGGCTTTCGCCGGGGCGCGAGGTTCGTTTGCGCTACGGATATTTCATTACCGCGAAGAGCGTGGTGAAGAATGATCGTGGCGAAGTGGTGGAGGTGCACTGCACGTACGATCCCGCGACGCATGGCGGCAACGCTCCTGACGGACGAAAGGTGAAGTCGACGATTCACTGGGTGTCAGCCGCCCATGCGGTGGATGCCGAAGTGCGGATTTACGAGACGCTGTTCAGCAAGGAAAATCCCGACGACGTCGAGCCAGGCCAGGAGTTCATCGCAAACCTGAATCCGAACTCGCTGGAAGTGATCCGGCAGGCGAAGCTGGAGCCATCGCTGGCGACGGCGCCGGTGGGCGGCCGCTACCAGTTCGAGCGCTTGGGATATTTCTGCGTGGATCCCGACTCGAAGCCCGGCAAGCTCGCATTCAACCGTACCGTGGCGCTAAAGGATACTTGGGCGAAGCTGGAGAGGAAGCAGGGAGGAAAATAGCGAGGGCAATGTGGACCTGGCCATCGAAATAGTGCGATTCGTTAGTTGGAATCCTCAGCCTGGCGTCGTGGCTTGCGAGCTTAAAGATGCTGAGGGGCGGATACACATCCTGGCCGACAAGATCCCAATCTTTACTGCCTCGCTTATTGATGAACGTAGCCATTATCCCCTGCCGGGGTCTGTGCGTTGCAGCGTGCTGAATCGAGGGCGCGACGCGCAGGGCCGCGAGCTCGTTCGAGTCCGCACCCACGGAGTTGAGACACCTGCGGGGCTAAGCGAGTTTGTGGTCTTGCAGGAGCAGTTGTCCACGGAAAACGCGAAAAAGAATTAGCCATCCGAAAAAGCGAAAACCCCGAGCACGCCTTCCGCTCGGGGTCAGCATATCTGCCTGTCCAGCTTCAACAATATTATCGGCGCTGCCGGGAGAAACTTCAAAACCCCATCCTGTCACACTAAAAGAGGATGCAGCATGCGGGGACGGACGAATGCGTCCGTCGCTCCACGAGCTAGTCTAACTTTTCTCCCGTTATCCAGTCTAAAGGGCTATGATCTCGGCGGTGCCACGTCAGGGCTGCTCCTATAAACATGCACCTAACAATCCCCCAGGCCCTCTTCGCACTGATTTTGCTTGAGTTCCCCCGCACGCCTGTTTGGATGTGTATCGCCGGCATCCTGCTTTTCCTGATTGCCCTGTGGGTTTCGAAGGCTGACCTCGCCAAGGCTGGCGGCCTCGACAAGGTCGTAGCCTTGAGCAATCTTTGTTTCGCCGCCCCGTTGGCCGTCTTCGGCGCGGAGCATTTCTCTGCCGCCAGCGGCATCTCGCAGATTGTGCCGAAGTTTATGCCCTGGCCCTTGTTCTGGACCTATCTCGTGGGCCTCGGGCTGATTGCCGCGTCTTTGAGCATTGCCACGAAAATTCAGGTGCGCTGGTCGGGCCTGCTGTTCGGAATCATGATGTTTCTCTTCGTGGCGATGATGGACATTCCCGGAGCCCTGGCCGAGCCCCACAACCGGATTAGCTGGACCCTTCTGTTGCGCGAGATGTCGTTCGGCGGTGGCGGATGGATTCTGGCGGGAGATGCGCCGGCCAGAGGGGACGGGCGCGCAGGAAGCAAGCTCATCACAGTCGGGCGCATCGTGATTGGAGTGGCCGCGATATTCTACGGCGTCGAGCACTTTCTTCATCCAGTCAATGTCCCAGGCGTTCCTCTCGAAAAATTGATGCCTGACTGGATTCCGGCGAGCATGCTCATCAGCTACCTCACGGGCGCGATTCTTGTGGTTGCGGGAGTATGCATCCTGTTCGCCAAGAAGACGCGGATGGCGGCAACTTATCTCGGTGCCTGGATTCTGCTGCTGGTCGTGTTCATCTATGGCCCTATCCTGATCGCATCGATGATGGACCCGAGCACCGCCGTCAAAGTTGAGGGACTCAATTACTTTTTTGACACGCTGCTTTTTGCCGGAGCGATTCTCGCGCTCGCGAGCGCGACACCGCACACCGATTCCTGACGGATTGTCATCCTGAGCGGAATAAGGTCGTTCGCGGAGCGACTGACCTCGCGGAGTCAAAGGATCCCTATCTCCAGCACGCAGCGCGGTGATTGTAGGGATTCTTCGCTTCGCTCAGAATGACAATTTTAGTTATGTATGTGCGGGCTCTGCGCCGGGTTGGCGTGGTGCTCGGGCGGTTCCTTCACGACCTTCACTTCAAAACTTACCGGCAAAGTTTTCGGCGGATAGCAGGCGGCATTGTCGCAGGCCTGGTAGCGAAGGACGCCGTGCATGACATATTTCCCCGGCACCACGGAGTGCAGCGGATGCACGGCGACGGCGATGGTGAAATCTCCGGTATATACACTTAGTTTTTCGTCTGGCGAAAAGGGGAAACTCGCATCCTCGCCGGCGGGGTATGCAATCTTTCCGAGGATGATGTCGGTGGGCAGGTCCATCTTCAAGGCGGTCGGAATCAGGAACTCCGACTTCGGCGTGTTCGAATTGATGTGGTAGCCAGCAGGAACACGAAAATTCAGGTCTACTATCGTCGCCTTAGCCCGCTGCGCCGTAGTCAGCGGTATGGGGGCTATCGTAATGGACGGAGCTTGACCGGGCGTCTGCGAATACGCAAGCGCGGAAGCTGTGAGCAGAACGAGCGCCAGCGTTCCGCCCCGCCCAAGACGGCTGTTCAACTTTAAATTGCGAAACTTACCTTGGCCGATCATCATTGTGAGATCGCGTCTTTCCCTGAGGCAGATGCCTGGCTCGTGGCCGCCTTGGTGTCGAGCGCCTTCTTGATTGAATCCTCTATTTCGGCCCTGCCTCGAAGGCCAATGATTTTGTCCACAATCTTGCCGTCACGGCCGATCAGAAAGCTTTCGGGCAACGCGGGAACGCCGCCGTACTGCTCGCCAACCGACTCTTTTCCAATCAGAATGGGATAGTTTACTCCCATATCTTTGGCGAATTTGCTGATGTCTTCCTTACTGGCGTCGTCCATAGCGACGCCCACGATCTGCAATCCTTGCGAGGCGTACTGCCTCTGCAACTCGACGAACCAGGGCATCTCGATTTTGCAGGGACCGCACCAGGTCGCCCAGAAGTTGAGCAGCACGGCCTTGCCGCGATAGTCGGAGAGGCGCATGGTCTTGCCATCGAGCGACTCAAGAGAGAAATCGGGAGCGAGGCTGGATTGCGTGAGGCGTGGAGCGAAACCTGGGCCGGAGCGGCGTGCCGCGTGGAAGCCGACGTAAAGCATCAGCGCGACCACGAAGGCCACAACCACCAGCGTGAGAGGATTGCGTTTCACAAAAATACTCCATTTCAAAACAACAACTTACAAAGCAAACCGGTTCAGGAACGAAAGCCAGTTCGAAATCAAAGTAAAGCGGCCCAGCACCAGCAGCACTCCGAGCGCGATCAGCAATCCGCCGGAGGCCACTTCGACGGCGTGCATGTGCGAGCGAAAGCGGCTATAAAACTTTAGAAATCGCTCCACCCCCAGAGCGGTGAGCAGGAAAGGCACCGCCAACCCCAAGGAATAGATCGCGAGCAAAAACATGCCTTTCGACAACGTATCCTGCGCGGCGGCCAGCGTGAGAATACCAGCGAGAATCGGGCCAATGCACGGAGTCCAGCCGAAAGCGAAGGCGAAGCCGATCACAAAAGCTCCGATGGGTGTGCTGCCGCCCTTCAATTCGTGCAAGCGTGTATCAGAATAGAGCGCCTTGATCTTCAGAATGCCGGTGAGGTGCAGGCCAAACAGAATAATAACCACCCCGGCCACCGTTGCGAGCGTGTGTTTGTATTGCGCCGCAATCTGTCCGATCTCGGTCGAGATTGCGCCCAGGGTGATGAACACTACGCTGAAGCCAAGGATGAATCCGACGGAATTTGTCATCACCCGCCGCATCAGGCGCCCCTGCGACGATTTCAGTTCATCCACTCCTGCGCCGGATATGAGTGAAACGTAGCCGGGAACCAGCGGCAATACACAGGGCGATAGAAATGAGATGAGCCCGGCGAAAAAAGCGGCAATCGGAAGTGGAAAGCTCGACATGCGTCTTTATTGTACCTGCCGGAGTCTACTCCTCGGTTCATCTGACGATTGGCCGCGCATTTAGTTGCAGAAATTACAACCTACTTGGATTTAGCGGGAATTTCGGGAGAAGCGGCTTCGGGCCCGGCTAAATCCGGGCCGGATCCCGCCAGCATCTTTTGCAGGAACCCGTAGGGCACAGCGGCATTCAGAATGGCGCGGTCGCCATCCTGCTTGGCCTGGATGCTTTCGAAGAATGCCTTCACGTCAGGATCGGTTCCATGCATCCCTACGGAGGTTTCGGCCGAGTGAGTCAAGGCCACGAACACGTTTACTTTATCGATGAGAGCCCTCGCCTGCTCAGGATTTTCGGTGAAAGCCTCGGCGCGGAGGCGAATAGCACCGGCTCTCAAATTCAAATGAAGAGGACTGAGGTAGCTTCCTGACACGACGAGAGTCGCCGGTGCGCTTAGGAGCGAACTCCAGGTACTGCTCTCTGCAGCGGAAGGCTCGATGCGCGCCACGGCCCACGCCAGGCTGGCGAACTGGACGTGCTTATAGTATTGGCGCAACATCGCCGGACCTCCGAATGGGGACGCCAGGCGCCGTGACCGGTCGACCATTCCGTGAATGACTGCGGGGTCGTCGTGATTGGATGCTGCGACTGAATCAGCGCTCAGCACCGCGACTCGCAAAGATCGACCTTCAATTGGGATGGTGAAAATATCGACGGATTGATAGTTCTCTACTGCTTTAGCGATCTCTCGCAGGTATGCGGTGAGTCGCTCGCTATGAAACTTGCCTACAAGCACCTCCGAAAACCGTGGCTCGGGAGCGGAACCGCCGGTGCCGCCGCCCGGCCAGCTCGCAGGGTAGTGGACGGCGAATGCGGCTTCGTCGAGATCGCGCTCAAACTGAAAGCCGGTTTCGCGAATGAAGCGCTCATATGCAGGGTCGTGGCTGACGGCGGGCAGTTCTTTGCCTGAGTTAGCCTTCCGCACCCAGGTGAGATCCGCGTAAATAAAAGCGTCGGCTCCCGGCAACAGGCGCGCGGCTTCGGGGGGAGCATGCTTCCGGAGCTGCACAGCGATGAACACCGCCGCAATGATCAGGACGACGAGGACGAAGACAGGAAGGGTGCGCCTAATTCGCATGGAATGCGGTCAGGGCTGAAATCATATCACCGACGGCGTGGACGGAGGCGGCTGGATTCTAGGGAGTGGTTGCGCGAAATTTACCCCTTGTGATAACTTAACTAATTGTCCCGGACATCTGGGAGGGATCAGGGGTATACTTGTGCCTGTAGGGCGCGAGTCCCCGAAATGCTGGCGTAGCTCAGGTGGTAGAGCATCTGATTTGTAATCAGAGGGTCAGGGGTTCAAATCCCTTCGCCAGCTCCAGGAAACGAATTCAAGAGTTGAAGTCGGCAGGCGGCGGGACTCGGTACGTGGCGGCGCAACAGGTTTTTCCAACGCACTCCATTCGGAACGTTATCCGGCGTGTAGTGATCTTCGCGCAATAAATCCGTAGGCGCGATTCTTGGTTTCCCTGATTTGCGAAAACCAGTTTGTGAAAACTTGGTGAGCGAAAGTCCGGAGGGCGGAAGCTTGTGCGTTGTGCTCGGCCCGTTTGCCGGATGAAACGCGGCGACTGCATCGCCCGGCGGTTTTTGCACAGGTGGGTGAGTGGTTAAAGCCAACAGACTGTAAATCTGTCCCTCCTAGCGAGGTACGAAGGTTCGAATCCTTCCCTGTGCACCATTTGGTCGTTCTGCTTGTGCAGTAATAATGCGCAGCAGAGTTGTGCGGCAGGAATCATGAGTCGCTTGGCCATGGCGTTGATTGCATATGCGGTTTTGGGAGTGCTGGCACTGGCCACGCTGAGCGATTTCCGGATCCGCGCGCTGACGCTGTTGATTCTTGGGTTGTTTGCGTTCAAGAGCTGGGTGCGGCGGAAGGATGTTCTGCATCCGGACGGTGAGCAGGACGCTGAGTAAGATTTGCTGAGGGCTGACAGCCGAAGGCTGACAGCGGTGTTGAGCCGATGTAGCTCAGTTGGTAGAGCACTCCCTTGGTAAGGGAGAGGTCACCAGTTCAATCCTGGTCATCGGCTCCAGAAGATTAAGGCGTTGGCATGCACAGTGCCTGGCACATTCTGAGGTGGGCGTGGTCGGCGGTAACTATCCTCTATCTGGTGCTGGCGACCATCGCGGACAGGCGTTTGCATGGCGGAGAGAAGAAGCTTAATCATGCCATTTTGATCGTGATAGCGGTTTCCGTTGCGGTGCGGATTTGGATTCTTCATGCGCTTGGTGGCCGAGCTTATCGGCTTGCGGTAGTCGTCTTCGGGGTTGCGGCAGGAATTGCGGCTCTGATTGTGGCGAAGATGCTGATGTCGCAGACGCAAGACGGTGAAGCTGAAGTAGGCGAGAGCAAGGAGCGAATCCAATCGCTGAAGTTGAATTGAAGGCTGACAGCTGATAGCTGACAGGTGGATTTGCGGGAGTAACTCAGTGGTAGAGTCACAGCCTTCCAAGCTGTTGGTCGCGGGTTCGATTCCCGTCTCCCGCTCCAGAGTTGAGGTGTTTTGCGGGCGCGAGCGAAGTGGGAGCCCGCAGCCGAAATCCCGAGCGTTGTTTGCGAGGGATCTCAAAATAAGGTGCGATGACAGTGGCGTTCGAGCAAGCGACGATCAAGGTTCAGAAGCAGGAAGAGTTTGCCAAGCTGCAAGCTGCAGTGGAGCAGGCGTTCTTGCCGGGGCAGGCAGAGCGATTCATGAAGCTGCTGGACCGCAAGGGAATTCGGGTGCGGGATTTTGATGGAGTGCTGGCGGCCCGCGCTCTGGAAGAAGTGGCCGGACGGCAGGCAGAACTGAGTGCGGGACAGTTGTATCAGTCGCTGCCGGTTTCGGATCAGGCGCAGATGCGGGAGTTTTATTTGTCCAAGCTGGAAGGCATCGACAGCGCGCTGCGGCACAAGTTTAAGAAGTTGTATCAGTATTACTGAATCAATAGCTGCAAAGTTGCACGGGTCCTTCGCGGTAAACTGCGCCGATCAGGATGGCAAAGTTTGGATGAGAAGGGTTTGAGCTAAGGAGCTAAGAGCTGATTTATGGCGAAAGAGAAATTTGACAGAAATAAGCCGCACTGCAATGTAGGGACGATTGGTCACATTGACCATGGCAAGACGACGTTGACGGCGGCGATCACGAAGGTGTTGCAGAAGCACAATCCG
>Ga0074046_10000584_pt1 | contig 33504 bp, 28 predicted proteins | sample BogForMeECP23OM3_FD_94441 | JGI IMG/M metagenome (GOLD analysis project Ga0074046, IMG submission 94441) | Bog forest soil microbial communities from Calvert Island, British Columbia, Canada - Bog Forest MetaG ECP23OM3 | ecosystem: Environmental > Terrestrial > Soil > Wetlands ... | reverse complement strand
GATCCGTGCACACCTCCGGCGGCGAAATGAGTAGCAGGAAATCAGAGTTCGGGTTCGCGGCTCTCGCGATCCTCTTCGTCTTTTGCTGCGCGCTCCGCTTGCCGGCGCAGCAGAAGGGGCAATGGGTCCCCGGACAGACGGGGCTCGACGCCGGCATCCTGCCTGAGCCCGGACTCACCTACGCGAATCTGACCATCAACTATTCCGCCGAAGCGCTCAAGAACGCCAGCGGAAACTCCGTGCCGCTCAACGGGAACTACTCCTTCTGGGCGGTCGAAAACGTTCTTTACTACGTCCCGAAGCAGAAGATCCTGGGTGGCAAGCTGGCCCTGATGGCCCTAATACCCTGGGCCAATGGCTCGGTCACTCTGCCGCAATTCGAAGTTAACGGCAAAGTCAGTGGAATTGCCGACACCTACTGGCAGCCTCTGACGCTGGGATGGAACTTCAAGCACGTCGACACGTGGGTCGCGTACGGCTTCACCGCCCCAACGGGACGCTACACTGCCGGCGCCGATGACAATATTGGCTCGGGCTATTGGGGCAACAACATTGTCAGCGGAACTACCGTTTACCTCACCAAGAGCAAAGCGACGATGGCAAACCTGGCCACCGATTGGGAGATTCACGGTCAGAAGGAAGGCAGCAATATCACGCCCGGTCAGACTTTCACCATGGAGTGGGGCCTCGGCCAGTTAATTCCCCTCGACAATCAGATGAGCAAGATTCTGGAGCTGGGTGTCGTCGGATATGACCAGTGGCAAGTGACAGCCAACGGTGGAACGCTCGCTCCTGGCATTCCCGCAAGCAAGGTGCCTTACTACTCGTCTCACGCCATCGGTGTGCAGACCAACTTCATCATTCCGGCACACGCATTGAGTTTCTTGTTCAAGTACGAGCCGGAATATCTCGCGTATGCGCGTCCCCAGGGCAGAACCATTGTCTTCGGGGGTTCCTGGACTCTGCCCATCCTGAAATAGCCGGTCGGCGCTAGAATCCACGTTCACATCTGTGCAATATTGGACAGACAGGTAGTCTCGGCCGTGCTAGAGTTTTCGTAGCGGGGTTTCGTGATGCCTCCTCCGCGCGATTGGTTGCCACTTAAGTTTTTCCGCCAGATTACTCGGAACGGCGAACAGTTCCTGATACGTTCGACTTGTCAGACTTGCGGAGACGTTCGGACATGCCCACCCTTGGATGGTTCGCTCGGTGAGTGGGAGAAATCCCATAAATGTCAGTGTGACCCCGCCGACTGACCTTCACCATATCGCTATCCGGATGTCCCTTCGTTGACTCCGGCACCGCGCTCGACTACCATTCGCAACCTAAGCAAGTTCCCTCCGATGGCGGCAATGGAGATTCGAGTGAGCCCACGACCACCGAGCCTGAGCGGACGTTCGCGTAGCCCCCATCGGCCGGTCGCAGCCGCGCCGCAGCTCCGTCTCACCAGCCTCTGGCAGTTGTGCTTTGCCTTGCTGATGCTCTCTCTGCTGCTGAGTATTTCTGCTTTCCCCGCAGACGCCGGCCCCGATTTAGAGTTCCAGCCATCCCCAGTAAGTTTGCCGGTAGGGGCCGGACAGCAAGTCACCGCGCTCATAGTGGTACGCAACCGCACCGACGCGGCCTTGCGTGATTTGCGCTTGTCATGGCTACCAAAACCGGATCTTGAGGTTCAGTGCACCACAGCGTTGTCTCTTTCCGTGCTAGCTCCCCATGCCGATTATGTATGGACGCTCACCATCAAGCCGGGCCACGCACTTGCCCCCGTCGGCGCAACCGGGCCCTCGGCAGTTGGCGGTAAGACGGCGCCCGTCGGTGCATCGCCCATGATGATGGGCCCTCTGGGTCCGCAGGAAACCCGCATCGACGACAGCCTTGACCTACGCCTGGACTACCACGCTCTCGCAGGGGGCAGGAGCACGCCGCAGGTCATTCTGAAGTCCCTTCCCATCAAGACCCAGGACCTCGGAGATTTAGACAAGGTCCTCGATGTGCAAGTCAAGACGACACTTGAGTCGCTTGCCAGCTCAGAATCGGGCTCGATCTACCTGTTGTTGAAGAACAATTCCGCACGGACCATCAACATCCTGAGCATCGCGCCCATCGGCAAAGGCGTCTCATTCTGCCGAAGCGGGAAGGCGAAATTGCCCGACGACAGCCTTCCTTTCTGCTTTTACTCCACTTTTTACCCAGTGACGCTCACGCCCTATCAGACGGCGATCGAAGAGTTCCAAGTGAGGGCCTACGAAAGAGTAAAGGCTGGAAAATATCTCCTGGCGTTTCAGATTGCGACCCAGTCGTATGAGGGCGGTGTACCGCTTCGGCGCAGCATCGTTGTGAGCCAGACGGTGGACGTGGACGTACTCGGCGAATCGGCCATCCTGAAGGTTGCCGATCTGCCTTCCTTCTTTCTCCTGCCGGGTGCTTTGTTCCTTCTTGCCATCGGCGTGCTTTGGCAAACGAAGTGGCTGCAAGTTCCGCCCTTTCCCCCCGACTTCCCTTTGAAGTGGAAGGATCCCGGCTTCTGGCTTGTCTCTCTGACTCTCTCTTTGCTGGTCGCCATTCTGCCCTGGCTGTGGACTGGCAGGTGGTACTTCACCAGCCGTCGCGGCCTGCAGGATGTCGCGCTGCTCTGGTTTGCGTCCATCCTGGCGGGAGTCGCGGCTTACATGGCCTGGCAGTTGCTCCGCAATCTGCGCATGCCCGCAGAGCAGGACTCGCCGCTGGATGCTCTGCACAAATTGCAGCTCAGAAAAGATGGCCTGCTTCCGATTAAGGTGCTGCAAAGGCTTCGCCCATCCCAGGACTGGTTGTTGCGGAAGCGAGTGAAGCTGAAGGGTAGTACCGATCCTGCGTTCGTGCTCGCCGGTTCAAGCGAGGACGCCGTCGTCTGGCTGTGTCCTCCTGCCAAAATCGAGGTCACCGGGGAGGCAAGTAAAGTCGAAGGGCAAATAAAGGATCAGCTAGATAATAAGAATGGTAAGAGGGACCTCCACACTCTGTTCGTTCTGCTGAACCACTCAGATGTTAAAACAACGTGGCTTACCAAACCCGTGGACAAAGTGTCTTACGCGACCCAGGAGCAGATTGAAAGGTGGAACGACGAGGATATCTTCCTGCAGATGGAATAAGGAAGGGTTTGGGGCAAAACCCGTGGCTCTGCCCCAGAGGTTGGCGAACTTCGGGCCGTCACCGTCCATCGGTAACGATGGAGGCAGCGCACCATATCCGTTTACCTCTTGCGAGGCCGGACATGGAACCCTTGGACCTGTACCCCAGTCCACGACGCGCCTTCTGAGCGCCCGTCGCAGGCAGGGGTGCAGGTCTTGCACACCAAATGAGTCCAGTCGTATGTAACAACGGAAGGTGTGTTCATGTCAACCGAACCGGTCATTTTGGATTTCCGGCTATCCTTCGTTTGGACGGAAACGCTGCTCGGATTGCTCGACGGCACGTTGGAGCCGAAGCCCTCGTTCGAGTTCCTCACTCTAAGCAGCTCCTATAAGCAGCTCTTCGAAGCTATACAGAAACCAGGCGCCACCGCCGCCCTGAATGTGCCGTGGAGGGAGTCGCGTCAGCACTTCTGGAATTTTTACCTGCCCGGCTCGGTTGGCAAGCCAGTCGGTGGCAAGCAGGCTTGGGAACACCTGGTGCCACTGCGCGCCAAACCTCCCTTAACCCTCGACAAATGGTCGAAGGGCCAGATCGTAGCGGAAGGGTTTTATTATCCCCACGGTACTGCGGTAGTCTGCACATTTCGCTGCCAGGGCCGTTATAAGCCGGAACAGGTACAAGAGTTGGCCTACGCTATCCGGTACGACGAACGGTTTATCGCGACCGCTGACGGTAAGCAGCAGCAACTCTCGCTCAATAAGTTGGCCGGTTTGGCACGGAACCTGTTGCGGGCGCAGGCGGTGAAACCGGGCGACACGCCGGGACTGGCGAAAGACGATCCGTTCACTTTGATGACCGTGATAAAGGGCGAAGGTGTGGCCCCAGAACAACCGATTCCTACAGACGAGAAGAATCCGGTTTGGCGGATGCTAGGCGTCCTTGCTTGGTGGCCGACCAATCCCGTCGCCGCAACGGTCGCCGACTTCGTAAGAATGCCCCTCACGCTGAAGAAAGGGGCGGCCAAGGGCAGCGCTGCGATTGCCGGGCCGCGCGGAAGCACAGCCTGGCTTCCTGACCTGTTCACGGTGCAAAAGCCGAAGAAACCTTCCCTCGCTTGTTATCACCGCAACCGGCTCATGGGCGCTATGCAGGTCGAGAGTTTGGGAGCGCTGGTTGCTGCGGTTGCCGCTGATCTACGGGCCGGAATGGAACTCAAAGATTTCACTTCCAGCCGCAAAACGCGTGCCCGGAACGCCTGCGAGTGTCTCGAAGGGCTTTTAGGCGGTGATAAAGACCAGACCTACCGCTCCGACACTTTCAGACGGCACATCGACGATAACTACTTGAAAGCCTTGAACGAGCTCCGCGGCGCGTTCTCGCCGGGCATCGCCGACCTGGGATAGAGGCGTCAAGTTCCCGTAAAGTTTCGATTCGGGAATCAGCGCGAATTTTCTTCCACCAAATTCTCTCGCGAGCTCCCGCGAGTGAGATACTGCGCTGTAGATCCACCTGAGCCGCCCATCCATGACAAAAACCCAGGGCTCCGCAGTAGCACGCCAGAGCGAGCCGTATGATTTTGATTTCGTCGTCATCGGCTCCGGATTCGGCGGCAGCGTCTCCGCCCTCCGCCTTGTCCAGAAGGGCTACAAAGTCGCGGTCATGGAGATGGGCCGTCGCTGGACACCGGACAACCTGCCGCGCACCAGCTGGTCGATCCATCGCTGGTTCTGGCGGCCAGGACTGGCGTTGCGCGGCTTCTTCAACATGCGCTTCTTCCGTCACGTCACCATCCTGCACGGATGCGCCGTTGGCGGCGGCTCCATTACTTACGCCTGCACGTTGCTTCGTCCGCCTGACAAAGTCTGGGACAACGGATTCTGGGCCGGCCTTGCCGACTGGAAAGCGGAGATGCCGCAGCATTACGACACCGCTTCGCGCATGCTCGGCATCACCGAGAACAATATCCTTGGCCCTGCTGATCTCCTGCTCAAGCGCGCCGCGGAAGAGTCCGGCGTCGGCAGCACCTTCTATCGCACCCGCGTGTCAATCTTGCAGTCGCCGGAAGGCGAGCCGCGTGGCCAGACCGTTCCTGATCCTTACTTCGGCGGAGAAGGTCCTGAGCGCACCACCTGCAACGCCTGCGGCGGATGCATGATGGGCTGTCGTCATGGCGCTAAGAACACGCTCGACCTGAACTATCTCTACCTCGCCGAGAAGCGCGGCGCGACTGTCTATCCCGAGACCAAAGTCGTGGACGTTCGTCCGCTCAACGGCAAACTTGACGGCAGCGATGGCTATGAAGTCTCCACGGTGAAATCCACCGCGATGCTGAACCGGCATCATCGGCGCTTCACTTGTCGCGCTGTAGTTTTCTCGGCGTCATCGCTCGGAACCACTGAGCTTCTCTTCCGCCTTAAGACGAAAGGCTCGCTGTCGCGCATCAGCGACCGTTTGGGCAAGCACATCCGGACCAACTCCGAATCGCTCATCGGCGTGCGCGTCCCCGGTTGCGCTACGGATCTCTCCAAAGGCGTTGCTATCGGCTCGGGCATTTACATTGACGAGCACACGCACATCGAAGCTGTGCGCTATCCCAACGGCTCGGACGCGATGTCGGTATGGTCCACAATCTTGACTGGCGGTCGACCAGGCGCGAGCAGGGTTGCGCTCTGGCTCAAGAACCTCTGGTTCTCGGCGGCGCGTCATCCCATCAGGACGTTTCGCCTCTTCAAGCCTTCTGGCTGGGCGCGCGAATCCATCATTCTGCTTTGCATGCAGGCGCTCGACGCTCACATTGACATGTGCTGGGAGCGTCCGTGGTTCTGGCCTTTCCGCAAGTTTCTGGTCAGCCGCGGCGACAAGATTCCCACCTACATTCCGCAGGCCAACGAATTCGCCCAGAAGCTGGCGCGTCTCGCCGGCGGAATCCCAATGAGCATGCTGCCGGAAATCCTGTTCAACATTCCCGGCACCGCGCATTGCCTCGGAGGCTGCGTGATCGCCGACTCTCCCGAGAACGGTGTCATTGACTCGCGTCATCGCGTCTTTGGCTACGAGAACATGTACATCTGCGACGGCTCAGTCGTCGCGGCGAATCTTGGCGTCAATCCCAGCCTGACGATTACCGCTCTCAGCGAGCGCGCCATGAGCTTCATCCCGCCAAGCTGGACCGTTGACTGAACTCAGAACTGAGCTAGCGCATTCCGCTGACCACCCCTTCCCCCGTCCTACATAGAATCAATCACTTAGCGCACAAATCATGCGCATAATATAGATTCTACATGACTTACATGTAAGATATTCTAAACTAATGACTTAGATTTGGAAGATTGCGCTTTTTTCGCTTTCAACTGGTGCACTAGTGCTCCAAGTGGTCCAAGTTAAACATGTAAGCAAATTATACCGCGCTGATCGGGTGACTGGCTTCCCATTTGCGGTACCGGCGCAACGCTTTTGCGAGAACCGGCGTCTAACGTTCCAGGGAATGGGGGGTTTGCGGAGCGTCCATGGAAAACGTTCCGCCCTAGTTAGCAATTTCTAGCGCCACTTTGAAGTATTTCATGCCCGTAGTGAGGGTCCCCTCATGTGGGGTAACTTTCGGGGTCTCACAACTCGCTTCAGAGGAGAAGCCGCGATGCGGCATTTCAGCTGCGTGGTCTTGAGTGCGCTTCTTCTCCTCTTCTGCACCAACGCACGATTAGCCCGTTACGAGATTTATAAACCCACCCTGAAGCTGGCCTCGACACAGGCCTACCTTGACGGCGAGATCCGAAAGGAGTTGTCGAAGGCCACGCCGCCGCTATCTTTGGCTGGAGTAATTGCGGTACCGCTCCTGATCCGGACGAAAGCGATTCCGGTTCCGATCATCCTTTCGAGTTCGCCGCCCTTCGACGGATTCAATCCCGAACTCTGCCTCAGACCTCCTCCCGCCCTTTAGTTGCAGCATTCCTTTGTTCTTATCAAGGCTCGATCCGCAACGATGAGTGGCGCGCCTGCGCACCTTGTACGGCTGGTGTTTCGTTATTCGGCTCGCAGGCTCCCCACTCGCCAGCCTAATCCTGGCGCTGCGTCGTTCAAGCGGAATAAGACAGGCAAGAAAACATTAAGGAGGTCATATGAAAAAGATGTTAGCAATAGACTCAGCGACCCAACCCAAAATTCCGAAGTCCTCGAATCGTGAGCTTGAGAACTTGCGAGAGCGACTCCGTCAGCGGTACTTGCACGAGCAAATCCAGCAGCGCGCGTACGAGCTGTTTGAAGCGCGCGGTCGTGTTCACGGACACCATGAGGAAGACTGGGCACTAGCACAGGAACAAATCCGCGGCGAGCGCCGCTTCGAGAAGGCTGCGTGAGGACTCGGTTCGCGAGGGTAACAACGCATCAAGAAAAACTAAAGAAACGGGAGGCGAGGTCGTGTTCGCTTCCAGGAGGTAAACATGAAAAGCATAATTCGCATTTGGGTTGCAGCGGTGATGTTCGGAAGCACTCTGGGAGTTCTCGGCGCCCACGCCACGAACCCATCGCAAGCAGCGTACAACAAAACAGTTGAAGTAACCGGATGTCTGCAGCAAGGTCCCGTTGCCAAGGAGTACCTGATGCGTGCCAGCGATGGCACAACCTGGGGCGTCAACGAGGCCGACATGATGATTAACAACTACGTCGACCAGACGGTCACCGTTGTGGGTGATGCGGCGCGGCCAACGGCCGAAGAACGGTCCGATGGTGGCGCGCAACGCTATCTGAAGGCCCTGGACCTAAACTGGACAGCAAGTTAGCTCGACATGGTGCCCCACCCTTTCGTTTTTTTTTTGCGAAAGGGTGGGGTTACTCCGTTGCGCAAAATGCGCGTATACCTGCAGCCACCCCACTTCTCGCAGGGGTGGGGCATGGTAGCCGCTGGTCTGCGCCTTGTGGACTCGCGAGCCAATCTTTTTCCGCGCTGCTATCCACATGCAACTTATTCGCATCTTAATGTGTTGAAGGAAAATATATGGCGTGCTGCCTCGCACCCCGCTGGCAGCTTCTATTCCCGGCCCGCTGTGGCGGAAGCGAGCAGTGCCTCCAGGGAGGTTGATCATGAGACTTGCTGTTTCGCTCGTGACGCTCCTGTTGGTTCTCTCCGTGGTTGCCCTTGGCCAGGGCGTCCAGTCTTTCAGCAGTAGCGCAAGTCTACGACCAGTAAGCGTTCCATCCGGCGAAAGCATGATTGTAGGGTGCTTGTCCGGTCACCCTGACAGCTTCAGGCTCACCGAAGCGAATGGGACGTTCCATTTGCTGATGGACAATAACCACGTTCTCAGCAGCCATGTTGGTGACATGGTGCAGTTGTCGGGATACCGGGACAACAACCGCGACGCCAGCGCAAGCAGCGATGAAGGCACGTCGCATGGTATGGGCTTTTTCAGTGTCGACGGCGTTGTTTCCGACTCCGGCAAGTGCACGAAGCATTAACGTTTCACTCGTCGCGAAGCACAGCACCGCCTTCGCGATGGCAACCTGATGCCGTTTCTGCCGCTGCGGTCCGCGACCGCAGCGGGGGAAGCGCACTCCGCCTTCGGCTACGTGCTGGGCTAGACTGAGTCGCGCCTACGGCGCTGTCTGTGGAGCACTCGAAGCCCAGAGGCGTGACAGTGAACCCGGAGCATCAAGCACCCCAGGCTCTTTTGGAGTCGTCTCCCACCCTTCGCCAAAGGCGGGCGAAAGGATGGGGCACCCGCCTGTTGGAAGGGCATGGCTTCAGCCGTGCCGTCAAGGCGGTAATAGGACGAAGGCTTTAGCTCCGGTTCCATTTTCGCCCCCCTGCCGTGACTAACGCCATTCGGTGAGGTTGCCTGTCCTCGCCGGGCTGGAGCCCGGCGCTTCCACCAAGAAGAGAAAGCACTAGAGTATCCTCGTTAGACATCCCATCATAGGAGGCGAACCATGGAGTGGGAACGCCTGATTCGGTTTGGGCTGCTGGGCAACGCGGATCTGGAACAATACGCGATCTTGCTGGTGCGGGTTGCGCTAGGATTGTTTTTCGCGGTCTCCGGCGGGAACAAGTTGTTTGTCGCCAGCCGGACTCAAGTCATGTACGAAACCCTGGTCGCGGCCAAGGTCCCGCTACCGCGGCTGACGACCTACCTCGTGTCGGCTGTAGAGCTTGTCGGTGGCTGCCTGCTGATTTTGGGGCTCCTGTCAAGCTTGGTCTCCGTTGCTTTGCTGGTCGACATGTTGGTTGCGATCGTCACCACGAACCTCCCTGCCATGCCCAAAGGGCTTTCACCGCTCAACTGGCTGGACGATTTTCTTTATCTTCCGGAGGCCCTTTACGCTCTGTTCTTTGTCTGGCTGATCTGTTCCGGCCCGGGCAGATTCAGCGTGGATTACCTGATCGCAGATAGATGGTTGAGATGAGCCGATTCGGGATGCCGCGATCGAACTTAGTGGCCTCCTCGAAACAAGAACCGCAGATCCCTCCGCTCGGGCTGAAGCCCTCGGTCGGGATGACAAGTATAAGTGGATGGTGGATAGTGGTTAGTACAATTCCAAAGCTAATGCTAAATGCTAAATGCTAAGTACCAAGTGCTAACCGCTAAATGCTGACCGCCGACTATCGCCTCGTTCTATACGCCATCGCCCTGCTGATTGGGTTGGCCATCTTCCCCAGGGTGCGCTCGCGCAGTACACGACAGGGCGTTCTGCTCGCCGGCAGCTACGCGCTGTATGCTACGTGGGGTCTGTGGTTCGCCGCCGTGCTGCTGGCTTCCACGCTGATGAATTTCCTGTTTGGCCGGGCGCTGCGGCGAAAGCAATCTGCCGGCGTTTTGTGGATCGGCATCGTCTGCAATTTGCTGCTGCTGGGCAGCTTCAAATATCTTCCCGGATTCGCCGATTCGCTTCCGTTCACTTCGCTGCAAGAATTCGCGCACATCGCGCTGCCGTTGGGAATTTCGTTTTGGACTTTCCAGGCGATGAGCTACCTGTTCGATCTGTATCGCGGCGAGGAGCTCGATCCCTCATTGTGGGAGTTCGCGCTGTACATGGTGTTCTTCCCGGTTGCGATCTCCGGGCCCATCTGCCGCATGCCCGACATGCTGCCGCAGTTCCGCTCCGGGGAACCGGCGCCGCGCAGCGACATGGCGCGCGGCCTCTGCCGCATCGCCACCGGCGCGCTGATGATTCAGTTGGGCCAACTGTTGGGACGCGGCATCCTGAACGCGAGTGGAATCAATGCTGGATTCGATCAGGTCAAGCGGTGGAGCGGGCCGGACGTCTGGTGCCTGGCTTTCGGATACGGTTTGCAGCTTTTCTTCGATTTCGGAGGCTACTCGCACATCGCCATCGGCGCCGCCAAGATTCTGGGCTTTACCGTGCCGGAAAATTTCGCGCGCCCGTTCGCATCCACCACTCCGTCAATCTTCTGGACCCGCTGGCACATGTCGCTGTCGTTCTGGATTCGCGATTACGTCTTCCTTCCGCTGGCGACGCTGCGGCGCGAGATATTGTGGCGCAATCTGGCGCTGGTGATTTCGATGGTGCTGTTCGGCGTGTGGCACAAAGCTAGCGTGCTTTTTGTGCTTTGGGGTTGCTATCACGGGGTGCTGCTGGTGCTGCATCGTCAGGTGCAGCAGTTACAGCGGCGGTTGAACTGGGAGCCTCCGGCGGCGCTCTGGACGGCGCTTTCGTGGATGGTCACCATCACGCTGGTCAGCTTCGGCTGGATCTTCTTCCGCGCTAATTCCCTGCCGCAAGCCCAACAGATGTACGGCGCGCTAGTGTCGCCGTCAAGCTATGTCACGCACTTCCTTCCTGTGCCGCTGTATCTTCTTGTGGTGGGCCTTGCCTTAACATACGGAGCGGTGCTGCTAGTCATCGCAGGCCTCGATCGCTATTCGGAACGATTGGGTGCAGCGGAAACGACGTCCCGTTCAGAAGTTATCGCGATCATTGTGCGCGATCGCTGGGTGTGGCTGACGCCGATGTATGCATTCGCGCTGTTGGTTGTGATTTGGCTCGTAACCCGCGCGCAGAGCGCCGGAGCGTCGCCGTTCGTGTATCGCTCGTTCTGAAGTAGCAGGCTCTACATAATCGAAGCCCTACCACGCCTGACGTTGGGTGAAGAATTGCTGCCATCTCTCGCGTCGGCGTCGCGGCGATTCAAGTATCGCAAACGAAACTCGTTCGAGAGCGATACCGCGCAACCGCAACCTTAACGGACGGGACCTAAGGATTTCAGATAAGCAAGCACGGCCTCGGCGTCGCTGCGTGACATATGAAAGCGGGGCATGGGCCAGCGCAGGGGCTTGCCGTCGGTCCAAATTCCGGTCATGAACAGCGTGATCATCGCTGCGTCACTGGCCGGGGGCGTCCCGGCAATGCGAGGCTCCAAAAGCGGCCAATTGGGAGCGGACCAAGACGGCAAATAGGGCACGGGTCCCCCCGCCAGCCACCGGGAGATATCGGGTTCACCGTTTGCGTCGCGCGGGGTGTGACAATCGCCACAATGCGCCACCCCAACCACGATGTACTTGCCGCGCTCGACAGAGCTCGCATCGCCAGTCTTGGCCGCCTCCGCTTTGAGCTTGGATTCCTGCGCCGCCATAAGGTGCGCTCCTGTGGTGACAAACAAAGCGAAAACAACAACGCCCAAACCGGCGAAGACTTGTCTGAATGCGCTAGCGATACTTGCACGTCGAATTGGCATGGTTGGCGCTCCTAATGAATTGCTGGCTTTGATTGCGGATTCGTCTTCGCTCTGCAGCTTCGCGATCGCCAGTTCATAATAACTTACAGGAATTTTCCATACCCGCTGGCTTCCTGGCAAACATGTATACTGTGTCCCGTTCTCGAAGCAAAAGGGAAATTCCAGAAAACCTGCCATTCGTGTGAAGTCTTCTCCCACCACTAAGCCACGCTCCCGGTCCAGAGATCGGCAGGTTCGCAAGCCGTCTGTCCGGAATGTAGGGCGCATCAAGTGGACACTCCTACTTGCGACTCTGCTGGTCGTCGCGACGGTTGCGTTGTATTACCCCGTCCACACACACCTCTTTACCAACTTCGACGATGGCCCGTATGTCTATTCAAACCCCCACGTCCGCGCCGGCTTGAGTTCGGAAACGGTTAAGTGGGCCTTCACCTCATTCGGTTCCGTCACTCCCGACGTGCCCGACTGGCATCCGGTTACCTGGCTTTCCCATGCTCTGGACACGCAAATTTTTGGCGTGGATCCAGCCGGCCCCCACGACGAAAATGTATTGCTACATGTCTTGAACGTGGTGCTGCTGTTTTGGGTGTTGCAGCGAGCGACGGGTTTTATTGGGCGTAGTGCAATGGTGGCCGCGCTGTTCGCGCTGCATCCCATCAACGTGGAATCCGTAGCCTGGATTTCCGAGCGCAAGAACCTGCTCAGCATGGCGTTTTTTCTGTTGGCGTTGGCAGCTTATCGCTGGTATGCACTTAAACCCGGGACTGGACGCTATCTTGCGGTTGCGGCGCTCTTCGCTCTGGGGTTAATGGCCAAGCCCCAGGTAGTAACGCTGCCTTTTGTTCTGCTCCTTTGGGACTATTGGCCGCTGCAATGGATGTTTCCCGCAGACCAAGACGCTGGGTTGGAGAGGCCGCCAGACGCCGTTTTCCCCCAAAGAAGCTTTGCCTGGTTAGTCGTTGAAAAGTTGCCGCTGTTCGCGCTCGCTGCCGCCAGTTCGATCATCACCATGAGGTCACAACTGGCGATTGGCAGCATCGACAAACAGCTGCCTCTCACCGTTCGCCTGGGCAACGCCATTGTTTCTTACGTCCGATACCTGGGAAAGGCGTTCTGGCCGTCGCATCTTGCTCTCTTTTACCCTCATCCGGGAAGCTCTCTCGCTGCGTGGCAGGTCTTTGCTGCGTCCGTTGTTTTGCTCGCTATCTCCGGATTGGTGATTGCGGTCCGCCGTCGGCGGTACCCACTGGTAGGCTGGCTTTGGTTCCTGGGAACGCTGGTCCCCATGATCGGTCTGGTGCAGTTAAACCACCAGGCGATGGCCGATCGTTACGCCTATCTCTCGTTCATCGGGCTGTTCATTCTGGTCTGTTGGGGAGTGGCCGACTTCGCACAACAACAGCATCTCTCTCCGATCTGGCTCCGTAGCATAAGTATCGCGGCATTGTTCCTGCTGGCGGGTGTTACGTACCGCCAAATCGGGTTCTGGGGCGACAACATGACGCTTTGGTCGCACGCGTTGGAGGTTACGCGCGGCAACTACCTAGCTGAAGACATCGTCGGTTCGACCTTGATGGACCAGGGATACTCTGACGCAGCCCTGCCTCACTTCCAGAACGCTGCGGAAATGAACCCGACGGACCCCGAGGCTCACATGGCCATCGGCGCTTACGACCAGCAACATGGCCAGCTGCCGCAGGCGATTGAGCAGTATCAAAAGGCAATTACGCTCACCGACGGCGCGGTCCAGCGTAACCTTTGGCTGCGCTCCACGACACTGGCCCGCATGGGCTCTGCCTATCGGCAGTTGGGGGACTTTGACCAAGCACGCCAGAGTTTTCAGAAGGCGTTGGAGATCAATCCCAGGCAGGCAGAGGTGTGGCTCTCTCTGGGCATTGTCACGCAGCTGTCGGGAGATCCCACTGGAGCCATTCAGGCATACTCCCAGGCCGTGAAAATTCAACCCTCTGATGTTGGCTATTTGCTGCTGGCTCGGGTGTTGGAGCAAACCGGACACGGCGACGAAGCCCGAAAGGCTATCTCCGAAGGTCAGCGCCTGTCCCGCGATTTCCCCGCAGCCCAGAGGACCGTGGATGCGATCGCAGCGCAGCAAAGTAACTCCGCTCAATCTGGCGGTGGAACTCGATAGGGTTCGAGTGGGCGCGCGGGTTTTGGTCAGATCCTGCTATTTGATTACTACGAGTCACATAGTATTTCGCTCCGTGTATTGACTTGGCAGAGCTGCCCACAGTAATGTTTATCAACCAAATTGCTCGACTGGAATTTGCTCAATCTCAGAAACGGAAGTAATCCATCTGCCATCGTGGGGCGGCGATGGTGCTGACTGAAACCTGCCTTTGACAACAATAATCACTTGAGGAGAAAAATGAAGCTTTTGCGAATGCTCGGATTCGTCACGGTCATTTTGTGCGCTGTATTTGCCAGCGCGCAGTCGCCGTGGACACCTGTCAACAACGTTCCTAATATCGGGGCCGGCGCGGTGGCGCTGCTTACTGATGGTAGGGTTCTGGTTCACGATGAAAGCGGCAATTCTGGAACATGGGGAAATTGGTGGACGCTGACCCCTGACAGCCAGGGCAACTATGCGACCGGGACATGGACCCAGGTCGCCACCATGCCTGCCAGTTACGGCCCTCTCTATTTCGGTTCCGCGGTGCTGCCCGACGGCCGCTACATCGCCGAGGGTGGTGAATACAACTTTGGTCGCGATGCATGGACCAAGCTGGGAGCCATTTACGATCCGGTTGCCAACACCTGGACGTCGGTGACCCCGCCTTCCGGCTGGAACAGCATTGGCGATGGCTCGGCGACGGTTTTGAGCAATGGAACCTATATGCAGGGCGACTGCTGCGACAGTCCCCCGAAGTCCGCTTTGCTAAACGCGTCGACCTTGACCTGGACCTCTACCGGAACGGGCAAGTTCGACATTTTTGATGAAGAAGGTTTGACGCTGCTGCCGGGCGGAACGGTGCTCGACGTGGACGCCTACGTCTTCAAGTACCAAGCCAACGGCATGAACTATGAAACCTACAATCCCAACACCGGCACCTGGACGAGCCAGGGCAACACTCCAGTGCAGCTCTGGGACTCGGCCGCCAATTGCGGCGGATCGGGAAAGGCCTCCTATGAGTTGGGTCCGGCTGTCTTGCGGCCCGATGGGACGGTTTACCAGACTGGAGCCAATAGCTGCGCCGCCGCTCACACCGCCATTTACAACGTGAGCGCAGGTACCTGGACGGCTGGGCCGGACTTCCCCAACAATTTGGGCATCGCCGACGGGCCAGCAGCCCTGCTGCCCGATGGCAATGTCTTGATGATGACCAGCCCGTTCGTTTTCCAAACCCCTGCGACCTTCTTCGAGTGGGACGGAACCAAACTCAACCAGGTCCAGGCACCGCCCAATGGTCCCGTCGACACCTCCTACTACGGACACCTGCTGGTGCTGCCCACCGGCCAGGTCCTGTTGACCGACTTCAGCAATGACGTGGAGCTGTACACCTCGACCGGCAGTCCCTATCCGGGTCTTGCGCCGTCGGCGCTGCTGGCCTCGGTCGTCGTGCATAAAGGAACCACGTTCGTCTTGAACGGCCGCCGGTTCAACGGCGCCTCGCAAGCCAACGCTTACGGGGATGATTTCCAGGATGCCACCAACTACCCGCTGGTCCGCATTACCAACACGTCCACAGGGCAGGTTACGTATTGCCGGACCCATGACCACAACACCATGGCGGTTGGATATCCTGGGCCCACTTACACCCACGTTGACGTACCCGCCAGCACGCCTACGGGCGCAAGCACTCTGGAAGTGGTGGCTAACGGTATTGCTTCCCAGGCGTACCCGATTGTCATCGAGTAGATGCCGCGAGAGGCTGTCGCTACTCGCTTAACCGCGCCACGCTCCTAATGGGGCGTGGCGTTTTTTTGTCGCAATTTGAGTCCGGGTAGAGCGGACCTTCAGGCCCGCGTCAGGCCGCGCCTCAAAGTTCAGGCTTTCAGCCCACTGCAGAGCAGTGGGCCGAAAGCCTCCCCCCAGAAGATCGGACGATGGACGCGGCGCTGAAGCGCCGCTCTACCCGAGCTTCGCGGATGCAACAATTCAGAGATTGTCCTACTTAATGCCGAACGCCCATTTCGCTCGGAACCTGGGTTTGACTTTGCAGAGGCACTCAGAGTAGATTTCTCCAACCGATTGCTCAACTCAAACTCTGTGGTTTATGGCGCACCCAACGGCGCGTACAGTAACCTGCCCTAAAACAAATTAACCAATCGAGGAGAAAAATGAAGCGTTCGCGAATGCTCGGATTCGCCCCGTTCGTCCTGTTGGCTGCGGTCGGAATAGCAAGCGCACAATCGTGGCAACCCTTAACCAACCAACCCAACTTCGAGGCAGGCGCCGCCCTGCTACTCACTGACGGCACAGTCATGGTGCATCATGAAGGCGCTAACAACGGATACTCCGAGTGGTATAAGCTCACTCCGGACATCAACGGCAGTTACGTCAACGGAACGTGGTCGCAGTTGGCCTCGCTGGCATCCAATTACGGCCCTCTGTTTTTTGCCTCGGCAGTACTGCCCGATGGCCGACTGATCATCGAAGGTGGAGAACAAAATTTCGGCAATTATGTCTGGACCAACATGGGCGCAATTTATGACCCGCTGGCGAACGTGTGGACGCCCGTGAATCCACCGGCCGGATGGGGCAATATTGGCGATGCCCAGAGCGTCGTCTTGGCGAACGGGACCTTCATGCTCGCCGATTGCTGCAGTGAGCAGCAAGCCCTTCTGAACGCGTCCACTCTCACCTGGACTTCCACTGGTTCGGGCAAGTTCGATGAAAACGACGAGGAGGGATGGAATTTGCTTCCGGGGGCAAAGGTAATCACGGTTGACGCCTACGTCAATAAGAACAACCCCAACGGCACGAACTCCGAAATCTACGACCCCGGCACGGGTTCCTGGACCAGCGCCGGCAGCACCATCGTGCAACTCTGGGATTCCCACGGCTCTTATGAAGTAGGTCCCGCTATGTTGCGTCCCGACGGTACGGTCTTCGCCACCGGAGCGAACGGCGCCGGCGCCGGTCACACTTCCATCTACAACGTTAGCGCCGGTACCTGGACAGCGGGGCCGGACTTTCCCAATGGTCTTGACATCGCCGATGGTCCCGCCGCGCTGTTGCCCAGCGGCAAGGTCCTGATGATGACCAGCCCGGGTATCTACAACAACGGAGCGGTCTTCTTCGAATGGGACGGAAGCAATCTAAATCAGGTTCCAAGCGTTCCCAATAGTCCCAGCGATTCGTCCTGGTACGGACACATGCTGGTGCTTCCGACGGGACAAATTCTGTTCACCGATTACAGCAATGATGTCGAAATCTATAACCCTGTCGGAAGCCTGTATCCCGGTCTGGCGCCGACGGCTCTGCTGTCGACGGCCGTTCTAAAGCGAGGCGCGTCTTTCACTCTTTTTGGCACCAAGTTCAACGGAGCCTCGCAAGCAGTGGCTTACGGGGACGATTACCAGGCGGCCACGAATTATCCCATCGTGCGCATCACCAACAAGAGCACGGGACATGTGTTCTATTGCCGCACTCACAATCCCAACACCATGGCAGTTGGCTATCCCGGGCCCACCTATGTCCATTTGGACGTGCCGACCAACATGGAAACTGGCGCCAGCAATTTGGAAGTGGTGGCCAACGGTATTGCTTCGCAGAAGTATCCGATCGCTATCGAGTAGCAACAAGGCTGCTCCCGACGAACCGCGAGGCGCCAAGTTCCTGGAATTTGGCGCCTTTGCGGAAGTAGCGGACTCAGCAGCATTGAGAGTGAACTACTTGCCGGTGGAACCGAAGCCCTTGGCGCCGCGGGCGGCCTCGCTGAGCTCATCCTCCACCACTTCACCGGCCAAAAAGGGGTGCTCCAATAACTGTGCAATTTTGTCGCCCTTGCAGATGGAATACGGCTCGTCGCCCAGGTTTTCCATCAGCACGATGATTTCGCCACGGTAGCCGGCATCAATTACCCCGGCGTTGCACATCAGACGCTTGCGAGCCAACCCGGAGCGCGTCTTCACGATGGCGCCTGCGGTGGGCAGAAATTCTATGGCGATGCCGGTGTGCACGCCTGCGGCGCCCCCCGCAGCAATCGTCACGTCTTCGCGGGAGTAAAGATCGTAACCGATGTCTTCTCCCGGATGTGCGACCGTCGGTAGGACAGCATCGGTCGAGAGTTTCTTCACTTTCAGCATGCTCACATCACCGGCGGCACAGTTATTCCCATGGTGCCGAGCACGCCGATCAACTCGCGGCGGACTACCGCCGCCGTGGCCAGTAGAAACTTTTTCCGCCCTTCATCTGCTTCCGTGAGGATGTGATGGCGATGATAGAAGTTGTTGAACTGCTGCGCGAGCTGGAACGCGTGCTTAGCTGCAAACGCCGGCTCGGTGGCCGCGATGCACTGCTCGACGACGAACGACGTCTTCCCTGCCAGCAGCCATAGCTCCCAGATCTCGGTGCCGCTCTCGTCGGCGAAATAGCGCGCGTAGTCCACATCAGCGGCGAGCGCATGCTCCGGCTCGACGCCTGCCTTGCGGAAGATGTTGGTGGCGCGCACTACGGCATACTGCGCATACGGCCCGGTTTCGCCCTCGAAGGCCAGCGCCTCCTGGAAGTCGAAGGCGATGACCGACTGCTTAGTGAACTTCAGCATGAAGTAACGCAACGCCCCAATGGCAATCTGCTGGCTGATCCGCGTGCGCTCCTCTTCCCCGAGCTCGGGATGCCGGCAATCCACTTCTTTCTTCGCCGCGGTAATCAGCGCGTCAAGCAGATCGTCCGCCTTGACGCCGAAGCCCTTGCGTCCCGAGACCTCGATGTACGACTTGGCACGGTCCTCCTCACTGACCTCGTAACCCAGTTCGATGGCGCAGCGCGGCGTGAGCGCAACCATCTCGTAAGAAAAATGGGTGTAGTGCGCAGCTTGCTCGGTGTAACCCAGCAGCCGCAGCGCCTCAACCACCGTGTTCTGGGGATCGCTCTGCCGTGAGTCAATGACGTTGTAGATGGCCGCCACGCCGCCGAACTGAGGATGGTCAGCCTCGCCATGCTCGGCCGAAATCCACACTTCGCGCCCATCGGGATAGCGATAGAACTTTCGATATCCGAAGTCGCGCCCGAGAAGACCGAACTTCCACAGGTGATAGGCGATATCCTTGCCAACATAGCCGACTGTGCCGTTGGAGCGCACAATGACTTTTGCGTCTTCGTCGGGGCCGGTTTTTTCCTCGTCGGAATCTGGAGAATCCGGGTGCCCCATCTTTTCGCCCGCCTTTGGCGAAAGCGTGGGACTAGGCCGTTTCATCACCCAGCAACCCTTGTTCTTTCCCTCGGTCTCGAAGTAGAGAACTCCCTTCTGCTTCAACAGCTCGAAGGCGGACTCCCAGAAGTGCAAGTGCAGAATTTCGCTCTCCCGCGGCAGGAAGTCGTACTCGATATCGAGCCGGTCCATAGTCTCAAGATGGCGCCTCAGGACCGCCGTCGAGATGAGGTCAGCCACTTCAGCCATCTCATTGCTGCCTTGCTCGATAGCATGCAGGACTTGAAGTCTTACCTTAAGATTTTCCTTGTCTTGCTCGTACCACTGTGAGACCCGCGCGTAAAGGTCCCAACACACGTAGTCGAAGCGCGGGTTCGAGGCGATCATCTCCGCAATTTCCTGCTTTGACTTCTTCTCCAGGTGACTGAAGCCGACCACCACGTCAGCCACCTGCACGCCGGTGTTGTCAATGTAGTTTTGGACGTCAACCGTGTGGCCCGCCGCACGCAGAAGACGCACGAAGGTATCGCCGAGGATCGCGTTGCGCAGGTGACCGACATGCGCCGCTTTGTTCGGGTTGATGCTGGTGTGCTCGACCAGAATCTTTCCGCTGACATCAGCCGCGCCTTCACCTTCGTGACTCGTTACTTCGACCTGCGCTGCGTCACTGGCTAACGCCCTCGCCGCAACGTCCCTCTTCAGGCGAGCGTTGATGTACCCAGCGCCTGCGACCTCGAGCTTCTCGAAGCCGCTCGGTAGCGGTAGTTCCGCCGCAATCTCCTCCGCAATCTTGCGCGGAGGCTTGCGCAACCGCTTGGCCAACTCGAACGACAACGGCAGCGCGAACTCGCCCATCTCCACCGAGGGCGGCTGGTCAATGACGATGTTGGCCAACTCGATCTCGTACTTCTCGCGCAGGAAGGCGCGGACCGCGTCGGCGAGTTGTTTTTGATGTTCCAGGTACACAGCTGCTTTTGGCTTTCGCTTCTGTTCTTCTCTGTGCCTCTGTAGTGAAACAGAATGCGTGATTGTAGCAAACACGGGATTCGTGAGGTTTGACGCTGCATCACGCGTTACCTATGATGAAGTTTTCCCCAGTGAATCGACGACTCCCATGCGCATTGCCTACCTCGATTGTTTTTCCGGCATCAGCGGCGATATGTTTCTCGGCGCACTGGTCGATACCGGCGTTCCTTTCGAGTTGTTCCAGAAAACCGTCGCCGACTTGAACATCGGAGCGGCGCTGGAGCTTTCACGCGTGGATCGGGCAGGCATTTCGGCCAGGAAACTTGACGTCGTCGTACATGGGGAAAAGGACCTGCCGCGTGAGGAGTTCTGGGCCAGTCGCCATGCCCACGGTGACTCGCAGGAGCGCGGCCATCCACAAGATCACCAGCACGAACGCCGGCTGGCGGAAATCCTGAACATCATCGCCGCCGTCTCTCTCACCGACCGCGCAAAGCAAACTGCGAACGCAATCTTCAATGCCCTGGCTGTGGCGGAAGCCAAAGTACACAACGTAAGCGCGGACGACGTTCAGTTCCACGAAGTCGGCGCCGCCGACGCCATCGTGGACATCGTTTGCGCCGCGGTTGGCGCCGAAGCGCTGGGAGTCGAACAGTTCATCTGTTCTCCTCTCAACGTTGGCAGCGGGACGGTCGCTTGCGCGCACGGAGTCATGCCGGTTCCCGCGCCCGCCACTCTCGAATTGTTGCGCGGCGCGCCGATTTATTCCGGCGACATTCAGAAGGAGCTGGTCACGCCCACAGGAGCGGCCATCCTCAAGGTGTTAGTCTCGAGCTTCGGACCGCGGACGGCGATGACCACCGAGAAAATCGGCTACGGCGCTGGAGCGCGCGAGTTTTCCGGCCATCCTAACGTCCTGCGGATTAGCGTCGGCGAGACACAGGCTGCAACGTTTAGCTCTGGCGATGCCGGGCCACATTATGCCGAAGAAGAAATTGTGATCCTGGAAGCGAATTTTGACGACCTGAACCCGCAGCTCGTTGGCTACATCGTCGATCTCGCGCTGGCTGAAGGCGCGCGCGATGTTTTCACCACTCCGGTTCAGATGAAGAAGAACCGCCCCGGCACGCTGCTGACGATCCTGGCGCAGCCCGAGCACGAAGAGAAACTACGCGCGCTGTTGTTCCGCGAGAGTAGCACCTTGGGTGTGCGCACGCGCCGTGAAAAGCGCCACTGTCTGCCGCGCCGATTTGAAGCCGTTACAACGCCCTGGGGTAAGGTCCGAATGAAGATCGCCAACCTTAACGGCACGGTGTCGCAATATGCGCCCGAGTACGAAGATTGCCGTCGCATCGCCGTCGAGCATCACGTCCCGTTGAAGGCGGTGATGCAGGAAGCCATCCGCTTATACCTGGACCGGAAGAATGGATAACCTCGGAAAGTTTTACATCACCACGCCCATTTACTACGTGAACGCGCGGCCACACATCGGCCACACGTACACAACCATGGTGTGCGACGCCGTCGCGCGCCGCCAGCGCATGATGGGTGTGGACACCTGGTTCCTCACCGGAACCGACGAGCACGGGCAGAAGATCGAGCGCTCGGCCGCAGCTGCCGGCTGCTCGCCTCGCGAGTTCGTGGACAAGATCTCCGCCGAGTTCCGCGCGCTGTGGGACCGCATGGGGATCACCTACAACGACTTCATCCGCACCACCGAACCGCGGCACGTGCGCGGGGTGCAAACCATGTTCACGCTCCTGCAGGAGCGCGGCTACATTTACAAGGGTTCCTACAGTGGGCAGTACTGCGTGTTCGATGAGCTGTACGTTGACGCTACCGGGCCGGGCGCGCCTTGCCCCGAGTGCGGACGCCCCACCGAAACCGTGCACGAAGAAAACTACTTTTTCAAGCTGTCGGCAATGGAGCAGCCTCTGCTGAAGTATTACAGCGAGCATCCAGACTTTATCCGTCCCGAGACGCGGCGCAACGAAGTAATTGCATTTGTGCGTAGCGGGCTTCGCGATCTTTCCGTAAGCCGTACCTCGTTCAAGTGGGGCATACCCGTCCCCAACGATCCCAAGCATGTGATTTACGTCTGGCTCGATGCGCTGGCCAATTACATGACCGCGCTAGGCTTTGGCTCTGACGATCCAGCTGACCAGCAGAAGTTGGCGCGCTACTGGCCGGCCGACGTTCACATGATTGGCAAAGAGATTGTGCGCTTCCACTGCGTCTATTGGCCGGCGTTTCTGCTGGCCGCCGGCCTGCCCCTGCCGAAGTCGATCATCGCGCACGGCTGGCTGCTCTTCGAAGAGAGCAAGATGTCGAAGTCGCGCGGCAACATCGTCCGCAGCGAAACCATTCTTGACACGCTGGGGCAGGATGCACTGCGTTACTTCCTGCTGCGCGAAATCGTGTTTGGCCAGGACGGCTCTTTCAGCTTCGATGGGCTGGTCGGACGATTCAATTCCGATCTGGCGAATGGGCTGGGCAATCTTGCCAGTCGTACATTGTCCATGATCGCCCGCTATTTCGATAGCGAGGTGCCGTATCCGTCGTCAACTGAACGAACGCCTGCGGATGAGGCGATCGGCAACATAGCAGGACAAACGATTGCAGATTTCCATGTGCAGTTCGAACAGTTCCAGTTTTCGCGGGCGCTGGAGACAGCGTGGTCCCTGGTGGCCGCGGTCAATAAGTACATCGTGGAGAACGAGCCGTGGGCGGTCGCCGAGCGCGAAGACCAGGATTCGCGCGCGCGGCTGGCGACCATCCTTTACACGTCGGCGGAGGCGTTGCGAGTGGTGACCGCGTTGGTACATCCCGTGATTCCGGATGCGACGGCGCGTATTTGGAGCCAGCTTGGGCTCGGCGAGATCGACAAGTTCGACCTGCGGTCGCTCGCCTGGGGGCAACTACAGCTTGGCACCAAGCTCGGCACCATTGAGGCGGTCTTTCCGCGCGCCGACAAGAGCATGATCGAAAGGATGCAGCAGATGGAACAACAGGGCTCCGCAGAGGGCGCGGCGACAACCAAGGAGACTGGGCCGGCCGCAACCAGTGCGGTTACGCCACCATCGTCACCCGCTGTTAGGGACAGTGTGCCTGCACTTCAGCCGACTCCTGCCGCAGACAGCAAGATCACGATTGACGACTTCATGAAAGTTGAGTTGCGGGTCGGGCTGATCAAGGTCGCCGAAAAGGTAAAAGGCGCTGACAAGCTGCTTCGCATGGAGGTTGACATAGGAACGGAAGTGCGGCAGATCGTCGCCGGTATTGCTAAGGCCTACGACCCGGACAAGCTGATCGGGCGCAAGGTGGTGATCGTCGCCAATCTGCAGCCGCGCAAGCTGCGCGGGCTGGAATCGAACGGCATGATCGTAGCTGCCTCTCTCGGCGAGGATGGCCAACCAGTGCTGGCGGGATTTCTGGAGGATGTGCCAGTCGGGGCCAAGCTGAAGTAGCGGATAGTGGGTAGAAAAGCGATTCAGGTTTGGAACGAGCCAGCATGCCTTCGAAGAAAGTCCGCGATGTGATCAAGCTGGTTGAAGAGGATGGTTGGAAACTTGCTCGCGTAACCGGTAGCCACCGGCAGTATCATCATCCTAGTAAGGTTGGTACAGTGACTATCGCGGGCCATGCGGGGCAGGATATGAAGCCGGGCACTTACAATAACATCCTCAAGCAGGCGGGGTTGAAGTGATGCGATTCGCAGTTGTATTTGAGAAAACGGACAACGGCTGGAGCGCCTATGCACCCGACCTTCCGGGGTTGGGTGTTGCCGCCAGCACAGTGGAAGAAACCAAGCAATTGCTGCGAGAAGCAATCGAGCTGCATATTGATGACTTGCGCTCTACTGGGCAACCAATTCCCGCCGCAGCATCTCGGGCGGATTACGTTGACGTGCCGGTACCTGCTTAGCCTGATGTACACCGATTCCCACGCCCATCTCGACGGCAAGCGCTTTAACGCCGATCGCACTGAGGTATTCGCACGCGCGAACGAAGCGGGCGTTACCACCATCCTGGCGATCGGCAATGCAGACGGGCCCGGAACCGACACGCTGGATTGCGCCGTCAAGCTCGCACAGCAGCACGAAGGCGTTTACGCCACGGTAGGCATCCATCCCCACGAAGCTGCGCTGGCAAAGCGGGAAGACTTTGACCAACTGCAGCAACTCGCGCGCGATCCCAAGGTGATCGCCTGGGGCGAAATCGGACTCGACTACTTCTACGATCACTCGCCGCGCGACGTGCAACAGAAGGTCTTCCTCCAGCAGACGGAGATGGCGCGATCGGCGAAGTTGCCGATTATCATTCACTGCCGCCCGTCGGACAACAGCGAAAATGCCTGGGAAGATTTGCTGCGCCTCATCCGCGAGAACTGGGCGTCCAGCGGCCTCGGTGGCGTACTGCACTGCTTTACCGGCACAGTCGAGCACGCGCGCGCCGCACTCGATCTCGGTTTTGTAATTTCGTTTGCCGGCAATATCACCTATCCAAAAGCGCAGAATATTCGCGATGCTGCGTCCATTGTGCCGCTCGACAGCATGTTCATCGAGACCGACTGTCCGTATCTTGCGCCTGTGCCGCATCGCGGCGAGCGCAACGAGCCGGCATATGTTGTCGAGACGGCCCGGCAGATCGGAACGCTGCGCCGATTGTCCCCGGAGGAGATCGGCCGGCGAACTTCCGAGAACTTCCAAACCTTCTTCCGGCTCAAAGAGTCCGACTGACCGGTGACGTTCCTGGGCCTGTACGTCTGGTGACTGCATCTGCAATTGTAGAAATCACCGCATCTCTTGTTACACTTGATTGCTTATGGCTGAATCGTTCGATATCGTCAGCAAAGTTGACCTACAGGAAGTCTCCAACGCCATTCAACAGGCGCTGAAGGAAGTCCACACGCGCTACGACCTGAAGGACTCGAAGTCCGACATCCAGACGGACGAGAAAGAGGCGCTGGTGCTCACCTCTTCCGACGACTTCAAACTGAAGGCCGTCAACGACGTCCTGCAGAGCAAGCTGGTGAAGCGCGGAGTTCCGTTGAAGGCGCTGACCTACGGCGCTGTCGAGCCTGCCGCCGGATCGACGGTGCGCCAGCGCATCACGATGCAGCAGGGCATTCCCATTGAGAAGGCGCGCGAGATCGTCAAGGTCATCAAAAACTCGAAGAAAAAAGTGCAGGCGGCCATCCAGGGCGACCTGGTTCGCGTCAGCGGTAAAGACCGGGATACGCTGCAGGAAATCATCGCCATGCTGAAGCAGAGCGATTTCGGCATCGACATGCAGTTCACGAATTATCGATCCAACTGACGGGACAAGCTTTGAATCCGACCGTGACCCATAACGCCAAGGAAGTCTTCGACCTGCTGCACGACGACCTCGCCGCCATCGAACGTGAGTTCGGACGCGACACCGTCTCCGGCGTGCGGGCGATTACGGAGATTGGCGAGCATCTGCGCGCGGGCGGCGGCAAACGCCTGCGTCCTGCCCTGCTGCTGCTGTCCTGCAAACTGCTGAACTACACCGGCCAAGGCGCCATCAAGCTCGGTGCCGTAGTTGAAATCATTCACACAGCGACGCTGGTCCACGACGACATCATTGACGAAGCGCAAACGCGCCGCGGACGTCCTGCCGCCAACACCCAATGGGGCAATGCGAAATGCGTGCTCGCCGGCGACTGGCTCTACATGCAGGCCTTCAAGATCGCCGTCGAGGAGCGCAACTTCCAGATCCTGGATACGCTCATTGATCTCACCCAGGCCATGGTAGAAGGCGAGTTACTGCAAATCGAGCGCCTCGGCAAGACCATCACCATGGACGAGCACTTCGAGCTTATCTATCGCAAAACGGCCTGCCTGTTTTCCGTGTGCATGAAGCTGGGTGGCATTCTCGGCAGCGCGAGCGTGACCGAACTGCAGCGCCTTGCTGATTACGGTCGCAATCTCGGTATGGCCTTTCAGATTGTTGACGACGTGCTTGACCTCACCGCATCGGAAGAAGTGCTGGGCAAGCCGGTAGCCAGCGATCTGCGCGAAGGCAAAGCAACCATGGCCGTTCTGCACGCCTTGCAGCATTGCACCGCGGCGGAGCGCGCCACCATCGAATCGGTTCTCAGCAACGGCGGCTTCAACGGCATTACGCCCGCGGACATCGTTGCCATCCTCAATCGCCACGGCTCCATTGACGCCGCCTACGCGCGCGCTGTGGAGTTCTCCAACAAAGCGCGCGAAGCCATCTGTACCTTCCCCGACTCAGAGATCAAGCGCGTGCTGCTCTGGGTGCCGGAGTTCGTGGTGGAGAGGGACAGCTAGAAGAACGCTATCGCCGTTCGCCTTCTGCCGGAAGAAAGCGGTGGGCGTCTCGCGGATAGCGAAAAGCGAAAGGCGCGCTTACACTCTCCCTCATGCCAGCTCCACAAGAAGTCGAAATCAAATTCCTTGTTCCCAATCTAAGAGCGCTCGGAACAAAGCTGCGTGAATTGGGATTTCGCGAAGACACGCCATCCACCCACGAAGTCAACACGCTCTACGATCTTCTCGGCCAGAAACTGCGCCGTAAGGGCGAACTGCTGCGGCTGCGCGATTACGGTGGCAAGTGGCGACTCACGCACAAAGCGAAGGTCAAGCTCGGCCGCCACAAGTCACGCGGCGAGCTCGAGACCGGCGTCTCCGAAGGCCACCAGATGGACGCGATACTGCGTGCGCTCGGCTACTTGCCGGTGTTTGTGTATGAAAAGTATCGCGCGGAGTGGAGCGACGGCGATGGCCACGTCGTGCTTGATCGCACTCCCATCGGCAACGTCGCCGAGATCGAGGGTAAGTCGCGCTGGATCGACCGCATCGCCCGCGAACTTGGAGTGACGCCCGCAGACTACATCACGAAATCCTACGCTGAACTTTTCTTTGAATGGAAACGTAAAACTGGTAGCAAGGCAGAGAATATGACATTCCGCGAGTGCGGGGCGAAACGCAGTGTCTAGTCCAGTCGCGTAGCGACGGCACACAAGTTCCGCGGAAGCCTGCGCCGGCTCCGGCGTTTAGACCTTGCCGGGCCTGAACCGGAGCCGGAAGCAGCGTCAATCCCAATTACTTTTTCAGCCTCTCCAGCACCGCACCCACAATCAATGGCAACCCAACGGTTGCATCGACGAACACTTCACCAAATTTGCCGCCTTCTTCTTTCGGCACGAACTTCCCCCACGACACCGCCTCGCTGTACGGACTGCCCGACAATCCGCCCCAATGCACCGGCTCCGGACAAATGCGCAACCCGTAGTGATAGCGTTTGAGCGGCAGGTCTTCCCCGCCCCGGCGATGGCGCAGTTCAATGAAGGGCCCGAACTGCTGCGACCAGTTGCGCGGCACGCCGCCGCCGATGGTGAAGATGCCCAGTCGCGCTTGCTTAAGCAGCGTTTCGGCGAAATACTCCAGGTCTTCGAACGGATCGTAGCGCAATGGAGGCATGTTGTTCTTGCGGCGCATGCGATTGTGCAGCGCGAAGTCGAGGCCCATCTCGGAGTCAGTAAACGCAGGCACGAACACCGGCACATTCTTCTCATAGGCCGACTTCAGAATGCCTCGCTCCTTCACGTTCTCACTGAGATGCTTGCCGATGGCACGGTTTAGCTTGTGCGAGGCAACGACCTCACTCGCGTCCCACTCCTTCAGAATTTTGGCGACAATGCGCTCCACGAAGTCGAGGTTCGTCTCCGGCTCCAGCGTGTCATACACGCGGTTGTAGCCGGCTTCGTAGAGCTCCACATCGTTCATCTTGGGGTCATAGCGAAAGTGCGACCGCCCAGCAGCCTCCACCAGCCCGTGCGCCATCAGCGCGCCGGTGGAGACGACGGCGTTCACGATGCCGTGATCAATCAGATCTGTGACCACCAGCCCTTGTTTGGCGACCGTCATCGCTCCCGCCAGAGTCATCACCACAAAACACTCTTTGTCGCGTGCCATGGCTTCCAGGACGTCAGCGCCCTCGCCCACCTGCCGCCCGGTGAAGGCGGTGTTGCCCATCGCCCGGACGAGGTCATCCACGGTGTTGATCCGCGACAGGTCGAGCGGCTCCAGCGGTATCAGCTTGTCAGAAATGGGATCGTGGAGCTCGCGCTCAATGCCTTCGCCGTGACTCTTGTTATGCTCGTCGGTCAAGATTCACCTCAACAATCAACTTTGAACAATCGAAGCTACAGTCTTGTCGCGGCTCCCGTCAATGAGGCGCGAGCCGGGGTCATTTATCCTGTATTAACAATCGCTGCGCGCCCCATTGTGTCCGTCGCAGGATGCTATCCTTGAGACGCATTCACTGCGGAGCTGAGGGTTGTCCGAACGAAACTTCCACGTTGGCGTTGTGCAGATGTCGTGCACGCCTGAGCCTGAACAGAACCTGGAGCGAGCCGTTGCGCACATTCGCGACGCCGCGTCCAAAGGCGCGGAGCTCGTCTGCCTGCCGGAGCTATTTCAGACGCAATACTTCTGTCAGCGCGAAGACGTAGCCCTATTCGATTTGGCCGAACCGATTCCCGGCCCCACAACCCAGCGTCTGGGAGAAGTTGCCCGCAAGCTGAAGATCACGATCATTGCGTCGCTATTCGAGCGGCGCGCTCCCGGCATTTATCACAACACCGCGGCCGTCATTGACTGCGAAGGCAAGCTGCAAGGCATCTATCGCAAGATGCACATCCCCGACGATCCGCTCTATTACGAAAAGTTCTACTTTGCGCCGGGCGATCTTGGGTTTAAGACTTTCGCAACTGACTTCGCCAGGTTCGGCACGCTGGTGTGCTGGGACCAGTGGTATCCGGAGGGTGCGCGCCTGACCGCATTGCAGGGCGCGAATGTGCTCTTTTATCCCACGGCGATCGGCTGGCATCCTGACGAGAAGGCGCAGTACGGCGAGGCCCAATATGACGCGTGGCGCACCATTCAACGCTCGCATGCCATCGCCAACGGAGTTTATGTCGCGGTCCCCAATCGCGTCGGCTTTGAGACCGGCAACATTCGTGGCAATCAAGCGCCAGGCAAGGGTCTGGAATTCTGGGGCGGATCGTTCATCGCCGATCCCTTCGGACAGGTGATCGCGCAGGCCTCGCACGACAAGGAAGAAATTCTGATCGCCGAAGTGGATTTCGCGCGCATCGAAGACGTGCGCCGCAACTGGCCGTTCTGGCGCGATCGCCGCGTGGACGCCTACGCGCCGATCACCCAGAGGTTCATGGTCTGAATGAACTACGTGGTTGTCATCCTCAGCGGAGGATTCGGCCGCATCGTGGACGAATGCGGACTCGAAGGACCTCTATAGTTTCGCAAATCGTAGTTGTAGGAATACGGGTTTTTCGACTTCGCTTGGCCGCCAAGGCGACCTCGTTGCGCTCAGAATTGACACCGTAAGGATATAAAGCTTCGAGACGATTTTTCCCGATGCCCACTAATCGCACTCCATCGCAACCTCCCGCCGCGCTTGGCTATAGCATGCCTGCGGAATGGGAACCGCACGCGGCCACCTGGCTCGCGTGGCCGCACAACCGCACCGACTGGCCGGGCAAATTCGAGACGGTACCGTGGATCTTCGCCGAAATCGTCCGTCACCTTGCACGAATTGAGCGCGTCAACATTCTCGCGGACGACCAGGCTTCAGAAGCAGAAGCACGCGATGTGCTGGTGCGTGCGCATGTGCTTCCTGCTAGAGCCGCAGCTCCGGGCAAGACCATCGGCAATGTTCGTTTCTTTCACATTCCTACCGACCGCGTGTGGACGCGTGACTACGGTCCCATCTTTGTGCGGCGAGATTCGCGCAAAGGCGACTTGCCCGCGGTCGCAGCCACGGCATGGCACTTCAACGCCTGGGCCAAATATGACGATTGGAAGCTTGACGCTCCGGCGGGTGCGGAGATCGCAAGGCGCCTGCGTCTTCCGCTGTGGCAACCCGAAATAAAGGTGGACGGCGAAACGCGGCGGATTGTGCTGGAAGGCGGCAGCATCGATGTGAACGGTCGCGGAACCCTCATTACAACCGAAGAGTGCCTGCTAAGCGACGTCCAGCAACGTAACCCTGGGGTTTCACGCGAGGAACTGGAGACGATTTTTGCCGACTACCTCGGCATCGAGAAGGTCATCTGGCTGGAGCGCGGAATCGCCGGCGACGACACTCACGGGCACGTGGACGACGTTACCCGCTTCGTCGGGCGCCGCACCGTGGTCACTGCGTACGAGCCCGACCCAGACGACCCCAACTACGAGCCGTTGCACGAGAACTTTCGCTGGCTCAAGAAGAGCACCGACCAGGCGGGCAAATCGCTGAATGTCGTGCGCCTGCCGATGCCGGCTCCGGTGTACTTCGAGGGACACCGCTTGCCCGCCAGCTACGCCAACTTTTACATCGCTAACAAAGTTGTACTCGTGCCGGTGTTCGGCGATCCTAATGACCGCGCCGCATTGGACACTCTTGCCGAGGTCTTCTTTGAGCGCGAGATTGTCCCCATCTATTGCCGCGACTTTATCTGGGGACTGGGCGCGCTGCACTGCATGACGCAACAACAGCCGGCGGGGTGAAGCAAGCATTCCGCTTCATTCTTCTCTGTGTTCTCTGCGCCGGAGCCTGCCCTGAGCGAAGCCGAAGGGTGGTGCTTATCTTTTCTTTGTGAGCACCGTCACCACTGCGTACAGTCCGGCAGCAACGCCCGCGTAAAGACACCCGTTGGCGAACAGGATGGTGCCCGCGGTCAGCACCAGTTCGAGATCGGAATCCGGCCTCGGACCAATAGCGAACGACAGGATGAACGGCGGGCAGACTGTCAGCGCAGCCACAGCAAACAGCCCTTGGTTCTGCGCCGCCCCAGCGTGTGATCTCCAAGCTAGATAGACGCCAAGCGCCACCGCCGTCCCCAGCACGAAGCTGAGGACCATCACCATGACAAAACGGCGATCGCTTTTTCCCGATTGCGGCTTCAATCTGGGTCTCCGATTCCCTTCTGCGAGTGTACGCGGCGCAGCCGCCGAGCGCACAGCGCAAGGTGATACCGGCATGTTATGCTGCCCTCGAAATCATCGGAGGAGAATCGCATGAGCACCGCCACTGCAACGCCCGCTAGCACTGTCGCTGTTTCCCACAATATGGTGACCACGGCTTTCACCCTGGATGGCTACCGCATCGTCCGCAATCTTGGACTGGTGCGCGGCATCATCGTGCGCTCGCGCTCCATCATCGGCACCATTGGCGCGGGTCTGCAAACGCTCGTCGGCGGCAACATCACATTGCTGACGAATCTATGTGAGCAAACGCGCGAACACGCCTTCGACCTGATGCTGCAACACGCAGGCGATCTCGGCGCCAACGCCGTCATTGGGATGCGATACGACGCCACCGAGGTCATGAACGGTGTCACCGAAGTGCTGGCGTACGGGACCGCGGTTTATGTGCAGAAGGAAGGTTGAGGCCCGGGGAGGTGTGGCGCTCGACATGGTGAGCCCGGCAGGAATCGAACCTGCGACCCACGCATTAAAAGTGCGTTGCTCTACCAACTGAGCTACGGGCCCACACTGTTTTCAATCTAACACAGCCAAACGGCTTGATGGGCGACAGCAGACGGGCTGCTCATTCCTGGCCAGATCATGGAAGGCAGCCGGCGCCGCTCTACTCACCTGAATGTGCCGTGTCTCTCCCCCCTTTTTTAGGCGAAACCACCAGCAACTTCGTCACAAAATCCGCATTGTTTATGTCACGTCAAAACTGAGCTTGTACTACTTTCTTTGCCACTACTCTACCTATTCTTACGACATACATTCCCATCAGTTCGCCCTACACTTCGCAAATGAGGGAAGGATGTGGGGCCGGTTTGGCTCGCGAACGACCTTTCCCTAGGGAAACACCCAGAATTTAACGACTGACCCACCTTGGAGCGAAGATGAATAAACTATTACTAACAGTAATGCTGCTCTCCAGCATGGCATTTGCCGGCACCCTTGACTTTACCCAAACAAACAACTCGAGCCAAATTCCCTGTTCTGGTTCTTCGCCTTGTGGAACATTTACTACCACAAACGGAACCGGAGCTTTCGCCGGAGATGTGGTATTCACAGTTGATTTGAGCCTTATCGGCAATTTGCAGTTTGACAAGCTAGGTTTTAACGGTGACTTGTCATTTGGTGACCTCAGTTTACTTTGCTTTAACTTTGGAAGCGCCTGCTCCTCTGGAGTGGGCGGGGCTTCGCTTAACGGCTCAGGGCAGGAAGACGGCTTTGGCAAGTTTGACTACACGCTGCTGACTGGTCTAGACGGAGGCTCCGGCTGCGGATCGAATGGATCAGGATGCAAACTTCTGTTTACCTTCGTCATTGGGGACAGTCAGGGCTCGATAAGTACGTCGGACTTTACGAACGCCGCAGGTCATGTCGCGAACGGAAGTTATAGCGGCTACATTGCTACCGGCGACGCGCCATCGACTCCTGAACCTTCCTCGCTTCTTCTTCTTGGCAGTGGCATATTACTCGTCGGGTTCCGTCTCCGGGCCATTTGGCGATAGAAGGCTCCGGTTTTGTCACAAGGATTCTGGTGTGGTTCCCCCTCCCGCGCCATAATTGGCACCCTCCCTGGGTTAAGCGTGCAGAGCCAGGGAGGTAGCACCATCTTTTCCCGGTGTCAGTTCCTCACGGACCCGTCGCGGGATTCGCCGTCGCGACGGGAGGCTTTTCCGTAAAGCCGACGCGCCCTTCGCGAATCAGTTCAGAGAAGTCGGGACTATCGTCGGCCGCTTTCGCGGCGGGGTTGATGTGCGCCTGCGCCTTCAGCGCGGGCAGCGACAACCCATCCGTGACCAGGCGGTGATTGTCGTACATCATTTCGTCCATCTTGCCATTGAGCAAAATCCGCCAGTCAAGGCGCGTGCGAATGTCCTGGGCCTCGGCGGCCGACACCGCAATGTTCGTGGTGCAGTTGTTGGTGATGGCGTTGTACCACTCGGGATGCCGGTGCAGGCTGTCGGCGCGTTCCATATATTCCAGGAAGACTTTGCGCGCCAGCTCCGGAGACACTTTGATGCGAAAGAGGTACACCTCTTCGTCCTTGCGGAAGTTGGTGCGCAGGCGAATGACGTCGCGCTCGTCGGCGGCGATGTAAGTTAGCGTGTATTGGCGGAAGAATCCGCGGATGGCGGAATAGCTCTGACCAACCACGTCTCGAGTCTCAATGGACATGGCAACATGTCCCTGATCCCCGAAATCGTAGCTGACAATGGGATGCGCAATCCAGGGCGAGCCCCACCAGGTAATGAAGATGTCTGCGCCGCGGAGCTTCGCCAGATCGTACGACCGCGTCTCCCACTGGCAGGTGTAGTCCTCCTCGGTGCGGTAGTCACAGTTGCGGAAGTTGTGGATTGTGACCTGATCGCCCTTGT
>Ga0074046_10000582_pt1 | contig 33541 bp, 28 predicted proteins | sample BogForMeECP23OM3_FD_94441 | JGI IMG/M metagenome (GOLD analysis project Ga0074046, IMG submission 94441) | Bog forest soil microbial communities from Calvert Island, British Columbia, Canada - Bog Forest MetaG ECP23OM3 | ecosystem: Environmental > Terrestrial > Soil > Wetlands ... | reverse complement strand
CCGCGGACGCGCCCGCCGCGGAAAGCGGTGCGGCACCACCGCCCAGACCGGACATCACGGGCGGAGTAACACATCGGCGTTCACGACACGCCGGAAACTCAGGTTATTTCGGAGCGCTCACATAGCCCCCCGGATGTTCCGTGGAGCCCGGATGTTCCGCGATAATCTCGCCTCTCTCACACCGGTGAGCTAATTGCCGATGCTGATGGGGTTAACGAGACCAGTGAGGGTATTCACGCGTGGTACCGCGTGTCCATGACCCGCGGTACTCATCTGGAGCATCGCCTTTACGGCCTCGCTGCGTGTCAGCGAGCGCTACTTCCGCCTAAGCGCGTTTAAGCCAGAACTGCAGGCCGAGTTCAGGCTCCGCGTGCTCTGGCGCGTCACCGGCCGCCACGTCAGGTCCGTACTCCGTGGCCAGCACCTCACCGGCGATCAGCGAAGCGTGCTCGGTCAGCGCCGCGGCCAGGTCCGGGTCGCTCGCCGACCAGCGCAGCGCGATTCGGTCGGTGACATCGAGGCCGTCGGCCTTCCGAGCCTCCTGGACGAGCCTGATGACCTCGCGCGCGAGCCCTTCGCGCCGCAGTTCCGGCGTGACGGTGGTGTCGATGGCCACGGTTTCGCCCGCGTCGGTGGCCACCGCCCAGCCCGTGCGGGGCGTCTGGGTCACGATCACGTCGTCCGCGCCGACCGGCACGGCCTCCTCGGGAAGTCCCTCCACCGTCACTGGTACCGTGCCGCCCGTCAGTACCGCACCGGCGATGTCCGCGGCCGGCGCGGCCGCGATGGCGGCGGCCACCGCGGGCGTCCTCGCCCCGAACCGCCGGCCGAGGTTGCGGAAGTTCGGCTTGACGGCGTAGTCGACAAGTTCCCCGCCGGAGGCGTCAAGTGCGTCGAGCGAGGCCACATTCAGCTCCGCGGCGACCAGCGACCGCAATTCGGCGGGCAGCGCCTCGAAGCCAGCCGCTCCGATCAGCGCCCGGCGCAGCGACTGCCTGGTTCGGACCGAAGCACCCGACCGGGCCGACCGTCCCAGCTCGACCAGCCGCCGGGCCAGCGCCATCTGCGCGGAAAGCTCCACGTCGATCAGCGAGAGGTCGGCCGCGGGCCACGACGCCAGGTGCACGGACTCCGGCGACCCGGCGGGCCGCAGCACGCCCCAGAGGTAGTCCGTCACGAACGGCACGAAGGGTGCCATCAGCAACGTCAGCGTCGTGACGGCCTCATACAGCGTGGCGAACGCCGCCGTTCCCTCGGCAGACGAAGGTCCATCCCAGAACCGCCGCCGCGACCGGCGCACATACCAGTTGGACAGGTCGTCGATGAGCGTCGTGAGCCGCCGTCCGGCCGCCGCCGTGTCAAAGGCCTCGAGCGATGCCGTGACGTCCCGCACCGCCGCGTGCAACTCGCTGAGCGCCCACCGGTCGATCAGCGGCCGGTCCGCCACGGGCGGCGCGGCGGAAGGGTCCACGGGCGTCCAGCCGCCCGCGTTCGCGTACAGGACCAGGAACGACGCCGTGTTCCAGTAAGTGAGCAGGACCTTCCTGACGATCTCGGCGAGCACGTCGTGGCCCACCCGCCGTGCGCCCCAGGGCGAGCCGGAGGCCGCGAAGAACCAGCGCAGCGCGTCGGCGCCGTGCGCGTCCATCAGCGGCAGCGGCTCGAGCACGTTGCCCAGGTGCTTGCTCATCTTGCGGCCGGTCTCGTCCACGAGCAGCCCCACGCACACGACGTTCTCGTACGCCGAACGGCCGAACACCATCGTCCCCACGGCCATCAGCGAGTAGAACCAGCCCCGGGTCTGGTCCAGCGCCTCGCAGATGAACTGCGCCGGATACGACGCGTAGAACTCCTCCGCGTTGCGCAGCGGCGCGCCGTGCTGCGCGAACGGCATCGCGCCCGAGTCGTACCAGACGTCGATCACCTCGGGTACTCGCCCTGCGCGCTCCCCGCACGAAGGGCACACGAACGTGACCTCGTCCACGAACGGCCGGTGCGGGTCGAGCCCGGTCAGGTCCCGCCCGGCCCGCTCGGACAGTTCGGCCAGCGAGCCGACGCAGGTCAGATGAGACTCCGAGCACACCCACAGCGGCAGCGGCGTGCCCCAGTACCTGGTCCGGGACAGCGCCCAGTCCACGTTGTTCCGCAGCCACTCGCCGTAGCGGCCGTGCTTGACCGTTTCCGGATACCAGTTCGTCCGCTCGTTCTCGGCCAGCAGCTTGTCCTTGACCGCGGTGGTCTTGATGAACCACGAAGGCACCGCGTAGTAGAGCAGCAAGGTGCCGCACCGCCAGCAGTGCGGGTAGCTGTGCACGTGCCGCTCGGACCGGAACAGCAGGCCCCGGTCGCGGAGATCGCCGATCAGCCGCGGGTCGGCGTCCTTGAAGAACATCCCCCCGACCAACGGCACGTCGTCCTCGAAGTGCCCGTCGGGCCGGATCGGGTTGACCACGGGCAGCCCGTACGCGCGCGACGCCTCCATGTCGTCGGCGCCGAACGCCGGCGCCAGGTGGACGAGCCCGGTGCCATCCTCCGTAGTCACGAATGACCCTGGAACCACGATATGAGCGTCAGGGATTTTAATGATGCCGAACGGAGGTTGGTAACTCGCCCCGACCAATGCCTGCCCGGGGAACCGGGCGGCGACGTGCCAGCCCTCGCCGAGCACCCGGGCGAACAGGTCGTCGGCGACCACCACCCGGTCGCCATCGGCGGGCCGGCGCGCCACCACGTAGGTGGCGTCCGGGTGCACCGCGACCGCGGTGTTGGAGACCAGCGTCCACGGCGTGGTCGTCCAGACGAGCAGGTCGGCGCCCTCGAGTTCGCGCGGCGCCCCGCTCACCTCTTCCTTGCACGGGGGGCTCCCGCCCTCCGTTCCCCCTGGCCCATCCCCCTCCACTGGCAGCGTGCGCAGCCGGAACCTGACCGTGACGGCCGGGTCGGACACCGTCTGGTAGACGCCTGGCTGGCCCATCTCGTGGTCGGACAGCGGGGTGCCGCAGCGCGGGCAGTACGGGCTGATCCGGTGGTCGCGGACCAGCAGCCCGCGGGCGTAGATGGTCTTGAGCGACCACCAGACCGACTCGATGTAGCTCGGGTCCATGGTCCGGTAGGCGTTGTCCGTGTCGGCCCAGTAACCCATCCGCCGGGACATCTCCAGCCACGCGTCGACGTACCTGAGCACCGACTCGCGGCAGCGCGCGTTGAACTCTGCGACCCCGTACGCCTCGATGTCCCGCTTGCCGGTCAGGCCGAGTTCCTTCTCCACCGCGACCTCGACCGGCAGCCCATGGCAGTCCCAGCCGCCCTTGCGCGGGACGTGGAACCCCTGCATGGTCTTGAACCTGGGGAACAGGTCCTTGAAGGTGCGCGCCTCCACGTGGTGGGCGCCGGGCATCCCGTTGGCGGTGGGCGGTCCCTCGTAGAAGATCCAGGCGGGCCCGCCCGCGGTCTGCTTCAGCGACCGCTCGAAGATCCCGGCGTCCTGCCAGCGGGCGAGTACCTCGTGCTCAAGCGCGGGCAGGTCGACCTGCGCGGGGAGCGGCTGGAATCCCTGCACCGGCCCAGCGTAGCTGAAGCCCGGATAGGCTTCTCGCATGACCTCCAGGCCGCCTATGTCCGCAGCTCCGCGGCCTGACGCTGCCGGGCTTCCGGTACGGCCGGGGGAGGAAGTATGCGAATCCTGCGGTCAGCCGATAGGCCAGGCACACCTGCTGGCGTTCCCGCGGGCGACCCTGTGCGTGGCCTGCAAGCAGCGCCAGGAACGCCGCTGAACGGCCCGGTGTCCGCCCCGCCCGCACGGCCGCGCCGGGTCGGGCTGCTGCTTGCGGTGGCCGCGTTCGTCATCGCGGCGGACGTACTCTCCAAGGCCGTCGTGGTGGCCAGGATGCCGGACCATGCGCCGATCCGGCTGCTCGGCGGGCTGCTGACGATCACGCTGACCCGCAACGGCGGGGCCGCGTTCAGCATCGGCACGTCGATGACGATCGTATTCACCGCCATCGCCCTCGGCGTGATCGTCTACATTCTGCGCGCCGCCAAGAACCTGCGCAGCATCGGCTGGGCCATCGCGCTCGGCCTGCTGCTCGGCGGAGCCACCGGCAACCTGCTCGACCGCGTATTCCGCGCGCCGGGGTGGTTCGAGGGGCACGTGGTCGACTGGATCGAGCTGCCGCACTGGCCGGTCTTCAACCTGGCCGACTCCGCCATCGTCTGCGCCGGCGTGCTGGTCGTCCTGCTCGCGCTGCGCGGGATCCGGCTGGACGGGACCAGGGTCGCCCGGGAATCGATATGACGGCTCCGGGCGAGCGCCAGGTCGCGGTCCCGGACGGGCTGGACGGCGAGCGGCTCGACGCCGCGCTGGCCAGGATGTTCGGGCTGTCCAGGTCCCGGGCCGCGGAGCTGATCGGTGACGGCATGGTGCTGATCGACGGGCGGACCGGGTCGAAATCGGATCGCGTGCTGGCCGGGGATCCGCTTCAGGTCACGCTGCCGCCGCCGCGCCCGGCCGAACCCCCGCGGCCGGTCGAGGGCCTGGTCGTGCTCTACGAGGACGACGACATCGTGGTGGTGGACAAGCCCCGCGGCGTCGCCGCCCACCCGACCCCCGGCTGGTCGGGGCCGACCGTCACCGGCGGGCTGGTCGCGGCCGGGCACACGGTGGCGACCAGCGGCGCGGCCGAACGCCAGGGCGTCGTGCACCGGCTGGACGCGAACACCACCGGCGTCATGGTGGTGGCCAAGAGCGAGCGGGCCTACAGCGCGCTCAAGCGGGCCTTCCGCGAGCGCACCGTGGACAAGCGCTACCACGCGCTCGTGCAGGGGCACCCCGATCCGCTGCGCGGCACGGTGGACGCGCCGATCGGCCGGCACCCGTCCGGCGACGGCCGGTTCGCGGTGGTCAGCGCCGGCCGCCCGAGCGTGACCCACTACGACACGCTGGAGGCCTTCCGGGCCGCCAGCCTGGTGTCCGTGCACCTGGAAACCGGCCGGACCCACCAGATCCGGGTGCACATGGCCGCGCTGCGGCACCCGTGCGTGGGTGACCTGCTCTACGGCGCCGACCCGGTGCTGGCCGCCAGGCTCGGCCTGACCCGTCAGTGGCTGCACGCGGTCAGCCTGACGTTCGCGCACCCCGCCGACGGCCGCGAGGTCACCTTCACCAGCGACTACCCCCCCGACCTGGCCCGCGCCCTGGACATCCTGCGAACCGAAAGCTGACCGGTATGGAGATCCCTGAGCACCTTGACATGCTGCGCCGCCAGGGCGACTCGCTCGCCGATGCGGCCGAACGGGCCGGGCTGGACGCGGCCGTACCGCCGTGCCCGCCCTGGCAGGTCCGGGACCTGCTGCGGCACACCGGGTACATCCACCGGTGGGCCGCCCGGCACGTTACCGAGCGTCTCGGCCAGGTCATCGACGGGCCGCCGGAGGAGGAGATCCTGCGCGGCGGCGCGGCCGATCCGGAACTGCTCGCGTGGTTCCGCGACGGCCATGCCGCCTTGGTGAAGACCCTGGCCACGGCCGATCCCGCCCTGGAGTACGCGACCTTCATGGCCGCACCGTCCGCGCTGGCGTTCTGGGCGCGGCGCCAGGCCCACGAGACCGCCATCCACCGGGCCGACGCGGAGCGCGCAGCCGGCGCCACACCCGGGTACCCGCCGGAGTTCGCCGCCGACGGCATCGACGAGCTGATCATGGGCTTCGGCCGGCGGCGCAAGTACCAGCCGCCCGCCGGGGCCGACGCCGGCGGCGGCCTGCTGCGTGTGCAGGCCGCCGATACGGGCGACGCCTGGTCCATCGAGGCACACGACGGCCGCCTGCAGCCGCGCCGCGACGCCCACGGTGACGCGCCGGATGACGCCGGATGCACGGTGAACGGCCCCGCCTCCGGCGTCTACCTGTACCTGTGGAATCGCCTCGACGCCGGGCGGGCAGGTGTCACCGTCACCGGAGATGACGGCCTGCTCGCGTCCTGGCAGGCCAGCGTCCGGGTCCGCTGGAACTGACCAAACGTCGCCCCAGGATTGTCAGACCCTCATGCTACCGTCAAATACATGTTCGATACACAGGAGCCGGGTTCTGTCCCTGGCAGTACCACCCCTGTCCTTGACGCCCCTGCCGCGTTGCCGCTGGAGCGGCTGGAGGAGCAGATCTGCGAGCTGGCCGGGCACCTGACCGCGGCGACGTGCCAGTTCCCAAGGCGCGGGCGCTGACCCGGATCGCCACCCCGGACACCGAGCGCGGCTTGGCCGAGATGGCCGGGCCGATGACCGGGAACCAGTTGGAGCGGTTCGCCCGCGCGCACCAGAAGGTCACCGGTGCCGATGACGCCGCAGCCCGAATACGTCGGCGGCTGACATGGCGCCTTGCCGGCCCCCGATGGCGCGATCGAAGGCTGCCACGACGCCGACATCACCCCGGACACCATCATCCCCGCCTGGTACGGCGAGCGCCTCGACCTGGATTACGCCATCTACACCTGCTTCGCCAACGCCAGGACCCCGCAAGAACGGCAGGAGCAGCGGGAGCAGGCCGAGGATCCCGAGCTGTTCCGGCCCCGTGTCTGGGTCGTCGAGATGGCCGACTGGATCCGGGGCATCCAGGAGCGCACGGCCGCATGACTGCCCGCCGCAAGACCCGAGCGACCCGGCCGGCGCGCCAGACCGGCGGCGGTGCCCTCGCTCCGCTATGGTAATGAGCACCGGTTGATGACCAAACGCGCAGGCCCCGCAGGGTCACGCGCGGTGCGCAGCGTGCCCAGACCAGAAAAGCCCAGACCAGAAAAGCGCTGAGGAGGCGGATCGTCATGGCAGAGTCCGGTGCGCCGTTCGCTCACCTGCACGTGCACACCGAGTACTCCATGCTGGACGGCGCCGCCCGGCTGAAGGACCTGTTCGCGGAGGTGAAGAGCCAGGGCATGACGCACGTGGCGATGACCGACCACGGCAACATGTTCGGCGCCGCGGAGTTCCACCGGCTCGCGAAGGACGCCGGCGTCATCCCGGTGATCGGGATCGAGGCCTACGTCGCGCCCGAGGCCAGGAACAACTTCAACCGGATCCTGTGGGGGCAGCCGCACCAGAAGAAGGACGACGTCTCCGCGGGCGGCGCCTACTTGCACAAGACCATCTGGGCCAGGGACAACCAGGGGCTGCACAACCTGTTCCGGCTGTCCTCCCGCTCCTACGCCGAGGGCATGCTGGCCAAATGGCCCCGGATGGACAAGGAGATCATCGCGCAGCACTCTGGGGGGCTGATGGCCTCCACCGGCTGCCCGTCGGGCGAGCTGCAGACCAGGCTGCGCCTCGGTCAGTTCGACGAGGCGCTGACGTCGGCCGCCGAGTGGCAGGACATCTTCGGCAAGGAGAACTACTTCCTCGAGCTGATGGAACACGGCCTGGACATCGAACGCCGGGTCCGCGACGGCCTGACCGAGATCGGCAAGAAGCTCGGCATCCCGCCGGTCGTCACCAACGACTCGCACTACACCCGCGAGCCGGACGCCCAGTCGCACGACATGCTGCTGTGCATCCAAACGGGCAAGACCCTGGCCGACGCGGACAGGTTCCGGTTCGAGGGCACCGGTTACTACATCAAGCCCGCCGCCGAGATGTATGCCCTGGACCGCAGCGACATCTGGCAGGAGGGCTGCCGTAACAGCCGGCTACTGATCGCAGACCGAGTCGACGCCAGCGGCATGTTCGAGTTCCGCAATCTGATGCCCAGGTTCCCCATCCCGGATGGTTTCGAGTCCGAGGACGACCTGTTCCGTGCCGAGGTTTGGAAGGGTATGGAGCGCCGCTACCCGAACGGGTACGACGGGCAGCGGCGCCAGCAGGCCGAGTACGAGATCCAGATCATCTGCCAAATGGGCTTCCCCGCGTACTTCCTGGTGGTCGCCGACTTCATCATGTGGGCGAAGAACAACGGCGTCGCGGTGGGCCCGGGCCGCGGCTCGGCGGCAGGATCGATCGTCGCCTACGCGATGGGCATCACCGACCTGGACCCGCTGGACCACGGCCTGATCTTCGAGCGCTTCCTCAATCCCGAGCGCGTGTCCATGCCCGACATCGACATCGACTTCGACGAACGTGGCCGGGCCGACGTGATCAGGTACGTGACCCAGAAGTGGGGTTCGGACCGGGTCGCGCAGATTATCACCTACGGCACGATCAAGGCCAAGGCCGCGATCAAGGACTCCTGCCGGGTGCTCGGCTTCCCCTACGCGCTGGGCGACCGGATCACCAAGGCGTTCCCGCCGGCCGTGATGGGCAAGGACATCCCGCTGTCCGGGATTTTCGACGAGTCCCACCCCCGGTACAAGGAGGCCGGCGAGCTCCGGTCGCTGTACGAGGCTGAAGCGGAGATCAAGCAGGTCATCGACACCGCCCGCGGGATCGAGGGGCTGATCCGCCAGCCCGGCGTGCACGCGGCCGGGGTGATCATGTCGGCGGAGCCGCTGACCGATCACATCCCGGTCTGGACCAGGCCCGCCGACGGCGCGGTCATCACGCAGTTCGACTACCCGACCTGCGAGGGCCTCGGGCTGCTGAAGATGGACTTCCTCGGCCTGCGCAACCTGACGATCACGGCCGATGCGGTCGTGGCGATCGAGAAGAACCGGGGCATATCGATCGACCTGCTGAGCCTGCCGCTGGACGACAAGCCCACCTATGAGCTGCTGTCCCGCGGTGACACGCTCGGCGTGTTCCAGTTCGACGGCGGGCCGATGCGGACGTTGCTGCGCGCCATGAAGCCGGACAACTTCGAGGACATCTCCGCCGTCGGCGCCCTGTACCGGCCGGGCCCGATGGGCGTGAACTCGCACACCAACTACGCGCTGCGCAAGAACGGGCTGCAGGAGATCACGCCGATCCACCCGGAACTCGAGGAGCCGCTGCGCGAGGTGCTCGAGCCGACCTACGGCCTGATCGTGTATCAGGAGCAGGTGCAGAAGGCCGCCCAGATCCTGGCGGGCTACACGCTCGGCCAAGCGGACTTGCTCCGCCGGGCCATGGGCAAGAAAAAGAAGGAAATCCTGGATAAGGAGTTCGTCCCGTTCCATCAGGGCTGCCAGGAGCGCGGCTACTCGGACAAGGCGATCCAGGCGGTCTGGGACGTCCTTGTCCCGTTCGCGGGCTACGCCTTCAACAAGGCGCACTCAGCCGCGTACGGCCTGGTGTCGTACTGGACCGCCTACCTGAAGGCAAACCACCCCGCCGAGTACATGGCTGCGCTGCTCACCTCCGTCGCCGATGACAAGGACAAGTCGGCGCTCTACCTCAGCGAGTGCCGGCGGATGGGCATCAAGGTGCTGCCGCCCGACGTCAACGAGTCGGTGGCGACGTTTGCGCCGGTCGGGCGGGACATCAGGTTCGGCCTGGCGGCGATCCGCAATGTGGGCGGCAACGTGGTAGAGGCGATCATCGCCGCTCGCAAGTCCAAGGGCGAGTTCACCGGCTTCACGGACTTCCTGCGTAAGGTCCCCTTGGTGGTGTGCAACAAGAGGGTGATTGAGTCGCTGATCAAGGCCGGAGCCTTCGACTCGTTCCAGGACCCGCGCAAGGGCCTAGTGTTCGTGCACGAGCAAGCCGTCGATGCCGTGATCGACATCAAGCGGAACGAGGCGATCGGGCAGGACTCACTGTTCGGCGGCGACGACGAGGCGGAGGCAGTCTTCGACGTACCGGTTCCGGCGGGGGAGTGGGACAAGTCCACCCGGCTGAACTTCGAGCGCGAGATGCTCGGGCTTTACGTCTCCGACCACCCGCTCTTCGGCGTCGAGCACATCATCGCCAGGGAAAGCGACCGCTCGCTCGCCGACCTGATGGCGGACGACGCCGAACCGCGGCCACGTAGCGGCGACCGGTCAGACGCGCAGATCGTCAAGGTCGGCGGCATCTTGTCGGGGGTGCAGCGTAAGGTGACCAAGCAGGGCAACCAGTGGGCCGCGGCCACGCTCGAGGACCTGGGCGGGGCCATCGAGGTGCTGTTCTTCCCGCAGACCTACCAGCTGTACGCCACCTCGATCGCCGAGGACGCGGTGGTGGTCGTGAAGGGCAAGGTGGACCGCAGGGACGACGCCCCCAAGCTGATCGCCATGGACCTGACCATCCCGGACCTGACCGTAGATGACCCAGGCCCTTTCGTGGTGTCGATGCCGGTGGCCCGGTGCGTGCCACCGGTGGTGGAGCGGCTTAGGGAGGTGCTCGTCACTCACCCCGGCCCGACCGAGGTATACCTGAAGCTCCGCGGTCACGAGCGCACCACGGTGGTCCGGCTCGACGACAAGCTCCGAGTAGCTACCTCGCCCGCCTTGATCGGCGACCTGAAGCAGCTACTCGGCCCGGCCTGCGTCAGCTAGCGTTAACTGGCCCGGGAGCCGATGAGCTGGTCGAGGAAGGTCTTATACAACCGGCGCAGGATGAACTGCTGCCCCTCGTGCACGCCGTGCCGGGAGAACGCGGCCGCGGTCGCCACCGACAACGCGTGCTTGGCCGACCAGAACGCCGTCTGGAAGTCGGGCGCTGGCGGGTCATCGGTGAATTCCTCGGACATGGCTGAATTCAGCGTACGGCCCTAGAGTACGTTAGCCGGCTCATGGTAAAAACGGCGACTGCTCGCCCGCCTGCGCGAGCTGGCCGCGGTCGGCATCGACCACGCGCTGGTCTCGCCCCGCCGGTCCTGGGACGAGGCCACCTTCGAGGCCATCGCGTCGATCCTGCCCGAGGTACACGCCATCGAACCCAAGACGAGCCGACGAGTACTATCGTCCCCGGAGCGACGAAGGCGATAAGGGGAGGACCGACGAAGGGGCGACTGGCCGCGTTCGCGGCGGCTCTGGCGGGCAGCGCGCTGCTGGGCGTGGCCGCCGGGCTCATCTGGGCCGCGGTGGCGCCGCGGGCGCTACTGCAAGAAATCGGGCCCGGTGAGGCCCAACTCGTCAACGCGGAGAGTCACGCGTTCATCGTCGCCGACGCCTGGTTCTGCCTGATCGTCGCGCTCGGCGGAGTGATCACCGGCGTCGTCGGCTACCGCCTGCTCGTCCGCCGGGCCGACTGGACCGCCGCGGCCGGGCTCGTCCTCGGCGCGGTGGCGGCGGCCCTGCTCACGCTCTGGGTCGGCGAGAACATCGGGCTCGGAACCTACAATCACCTGCTCGCCACCAGCCCGGACGGCGCTTTCTTCCACGCCTCGCTGGGGCTCGGGGCCAAGAGCGCGCTGGCGTTCTGGCCGGGGCTCACCTCCGTGATCATCCTGCTGGCCGAGTACGGCGGCCGCCGTCCCGCCGAAGCGGCCGCGGGGCCCGATGTGGAGATGGGCGGGGCGTACTCTCCGTAGACTAGGCAGGTGATTTCCCGTATCGACCTGCGCGGCCGCGCCCCGGGCAGCCTCAGCCGAACCATCCTGGCCGGCGTCCTGCCGCGCGCCACGACCGATGTCGAGGCGGCGGTGGCCCAGATCAGGCCCGTCTGCGACGACGTCAAGCGCCGCGGCGCCGACGCCGTCCGCGAGTACACCGCCCGTTTCGACGGCGTCGACCTGGCCACCACCCGGGTACCGGCCGACGCCCTGGACGAGGCGCTCGCCGGGCTCGACCCGGACGTCAGGGCCGCCCTCGAGGAGGCCATCAGGCGCACCAGGCGCGTGCACCAAGCGCAGCTGCCGTCCGAGACCCCGACCCGGGTCACCGGCGGGCTGACCGTCACCGGCCGCTTCGTCCCGGTCGGCCGGGCCGGGGTGTACGTCCCCGGCGGGCTGGTGGCCTACCCGTCCTCGGTCGTGATGAACATCGTCCCGGCCCAGGTCGCGGGCGTGGGCTCGATCGCCGTGGCGTCGCCGCCGCAGGCCCGCCACGGCGGGCTGCCGCACCCGGTCGTGCTCGCCGCGTGCGCGCTGCTCGGCGTGCGCGAGGTGCACGCGGCCGGCGGGGCGCAGGCGCTGGCGATGCTGGCCTACGGCACCCAAGACTGCCCGCCGGCCGACGTCATCACCGGGCCGGGCAACGTCTACGTGGCCGCGGCCAAGCGGGTGCTGCGGGGCGTGGTGGGCACCGACGGCGAGGCCGGCCCCACCGAGGTGGCGATCATCGCCGACGACACCGCCGACCCCCGCTACGTCGCCGCCGACCTGGTCGCCCAGGCCGAACACGACGAGCTCGCGGCCTGCCTGCTCATCACCACCGACGCCGCCCTGGCTGACAACGTCGAGGCCGAGCTCACCAGGCAGGTCCCGGTCGCCCGGCACCACGAGCGGGTGGAAAAGGCCCTCCGAGGCCAGTCCGCCTGCGTGCTCGTCGACAACGAAGACGCTGCGCTCGCGGTGAGCGACGCGTGGGCGCCCGAGCACCTGGAGATCCAGGCTAGGGACGCGGCCAAGCTGGCCGCGCGGGTCACCAACGCGGGCGCGGTCTTCGCCGGCTCGTACACGCCGGTGTCCCTCGGGGACTACCTGGCCGGCTCGAACCACGTGCTGCCGACCGGGGGGACCGCGCGGCACACCAGCGGACTCTCGGTGTTCCCGTTCCTGCGCCTGGTGAACGTGGTGGAGTGCGACCGCGAGACCCTGGCCGCCACCGCGCCGCTGATCGACGCGCTCGGCGGCGCCGAGGACCTGGACGCCCACGTCCAGGCCGTCCGGGTGCGGGTCCCGATCCAGGGCGTAAACCGTGACCAGGGCTGAGGCCCCGCCCGTTCGGGATGATCTGGCGGATCTGCAGCCGTACGGCGCTCCGCAGATCGACGTGCCGGTCCGGCTGAACACCAACGAAAACCCCTACCCGCCGAGCCCCCGGCTGGTGCAGGCGGTCGCCGCCGCGGTGGCGCAGGCGGCAGGCACCCTGAACAGGTACCCGGACCGGGACGCGGTCGAGCTGCGCAAGGACCTGGCCGACTACCTCGGGCACGGCCTGACCGCGCGCCAGATGTGGGCGGCCAACGGGTCCAACGAGGTCATCCAGCAGTTGCTGCAGGCGTTCGGCGGGCCCGGACGGCTGGCGCTCGGCTTCGACCCCGGTTACTCCATGCACTCGCTGATCGCCAAGGTGACCTGCACCGGCTGGGTCTCGGCGGACCGCGACGAGGACTTCGGCCTCGACCCGGCGCGGGCCGCCCGCGTGATCACCGAGCACCGGCCGAGCCTGGTCTTCCTGACCTCGCCGAACAACCCGACCGGCACCGCGGCCCCGATGGCGCTGATCGAGGCGGTCTGCGCCGCGGCGCCGGGCCTGGTGGTGGTCGACGAGGCGTACGCGGAGTTCGCCCGCGAGGGCACGCCGAGCGCGCTCACGCTGCTGCCGCGCTACCCGCGCCTGGTGGTCACCCGCACCATGTCCAAGGCGTTCGCCATGGCCGGCGCCAGGATCGGGTACCTGGCCGCCGCGCCCGAGGTAGTCGAGAAGCTGCTCTTGGTGCGGCTCCCGTACCACCTGTCCGCCGTCACCCAGGCGGTGGCGCGGGCCGCACTCGCGCTGGCCGCCGAGCCGCTGGCCACCGTCACGACTCTTCGGGCCGAACGGGATGGGCTCGTCGTCTGGCTCAGGCAGCGGGGCCTCGCGGTGGCGGACTCGGATGCCAACTTCGTGCTGTTCGGCGAGTTCGACTCGCGGCGCGCGGTCTGGCAGGGACTGCTCGACCGCGGCGTGCTCGTCCGCGAGGTCGGCCCGCCGCGGTGGCTGCGAGTGACGGTGGGGACCCCCGCGGAGATGACGGCGTTCCGTGCGGCCCTGGATGAGGTGCTCGACTGATGAACCGAATGGCGCGGGTGGAGCGGCTCACCCGCGAGACGCAGATCATGGTGGAACTCGACCTGGACGGCATCGGGGTGGTCGAGGTCGGCACCGGCGTGCCGTTCTTCGATCACATGCTGGCCCAGTTGGGCAAGCACGGCTCCCTCGACCTGACCGTGCGGGCCAAGGGCGACGTTGAGATCGACGCGCATCACACGGTGGAGGACACCGCCATCGCGCTTGGCCAGGCGCTGAAGGAAGCGCTGGGCGACAAGTCCGGCATCGCCCGGTTCGGCGACGCGCTGGTCCCGCTGGACGAGACGCTGGTGCAGGCCGCCGTGGACCTGTCCGGCCGGCCCTACGTGGTGCATCACGAGCCGGACGGCATGGCCCCGCTGATTGGCAGCTACGACACCACGCTGACGCGGCACATCTTCGAGTCGCTGGCGTTCGCCGCGGGGATCTGCCTGCACGTCCGGGTGATCGAGGGCCGCAACGCCCATCACATCGTGGAAGCCCAGTTCAAGGCCGTCGCCCGGGCGCTGCGCGCGGCCGCGGCGCCCGACCCGCGGGCCGGCGGCATCCCGAGCACCAAGGGCGTGCTCTCCTGATGCCGCGGGTGGTCGTGCTCGACTACGGGTCGGGGAACCTGCGCTCGGCGCAGCGCGCGCTCGAGCGGGTCGGCGCGCAGGTCGCGGTGACCGCGGACGCCGACGCGGCGCTGGAATGCGACGGGCTCGCCGTGCCCGGCGTGGGCGCGTTCGCGGCCTGCATGGCGGGGCTGCGCGCGGTCGGCGGTGACAAGCTGATCGCCCAGCGGCTCGACCTCGGCCGCCCGGTGCTCGGCATCTGCGTGGGCATGCAGGTGCTGTTCGCAGCCGGCGTGGAGCACGGGTGCCAGACCGACGGCTGCCGGGCCTGGCCGGGCACGGTGGAGCGGCTCGACGCCGGGGTGCTGCCGCACATGGGCTGGAACACGGTCACGTCACCGCCCGGCTCGGCGCTGTTCGCCGGGATCGCCCCGGGGACGCGGTTCTACTTCGTGCACTCCTATGCGCTGCGCGCCCCGGGCGCGCACGAGCTCGCCGCGGCCGGCGCGCTGATTACCTGGGCCGAGCACGGCGAGCCGTTCGCCGCCGCAGTCGAGCAGGGGACGCTGGCCGCGACCCAGTTCCACCCGGAGAAGTCGGGCGACGCCGGCGCTGCCCTGCTCGCCAACTGGCTGGAGACGCTTTGACTAAGCTGAGGGCTCCGTGACCCGGCTCACCTTGCTGCCCGCTGTCGACGTCACCGGGGGACACGCGGTCCAGCTCGTCCAGGGCGTGGCCGGCAGCGGCGGCCAGTACGGCGACCCGATGGAGGCGGCGCTGGCCTGGCAGCGGGCCGGGGCCTCGTGGATCCACCTGGTGGACCTGGACGCGGCGTTCGGCCGCGGGTCGAACGCGGACCTGCTCGCCGACGTGGTGCGCAAGGTCGACGTGGCCGTCGAAATGTCCGGCGGCATCAGGGACGATGACTCGCTGGCCCGCGCGCTCGGCACCGGCTGCGCCCGGGTCAACATCGGCACCGCGGCACTGGAGAACCCGGACTGGGTGCGTGCGGTCATTGCCCGGCACGGCGAGCGGATCGCGGTCGGCCTCGACGTCCGCGGCACCCGGCTGGCCGCCCGCGGCTGGACGGCCGAGGGCGGGGACCTGTACGAGACGCTCGACCGGCTGAACGCCGAGGGCTGCGCCCGGTACGTGGTCACCGACGTGCTCAAGGACGGCACGCTGCGCGGCCCGAACCTCACCCTGCTCCGCGACGTCTGCGCACGCACGTCCGCGCCGGTGGTGGCCAGCGGCGGCGTATCGAGCCTGGCCGACCTGCGCGCGATCGCCTCGCTGGTCCCGCTCGGCGTGGAGGGCGCCATCGTCGGCACCGCCCTGTACGAGGGCGCGTTCACCCTCTCCGAAGCGCTGGCCGAGGTGGCGCGATGACGGTGGCGGTCCGGGTCATCCCTTGCCTGGACGTGGACGGCGGCCGGGTGGTCAAGGGGGTCAACTTCCGCGAGCTGCGGGACGCCGGCGACCCGGTGGAGCTGGCCGCCTTCTACGACACCGAAGGGGCCGACGAGCTGACCTTCCTGGACATCACCGCGTCAAGCGGTGGCCGGGACACCATGTACGACGTGGTGCGCCGCACCGCCGAGCAGGTGTTCATCCCGCTGACCGTCGGTGGCGGCGTGCGCAGCGTGGCGGACGTGGACCGGCTGCTGCGGGCCGGAGCGGACAAGGTCTCGCTCAACACCGCCGCCATCGCCCGGCCGGAACTGCTGGCCGAGGCCGCCGAACGGTTCGGGTCGCAGTGCGTGGTGCTGTCGGTGGACGCGCGCCGGGCCGCGGGCGATGAGTGTCCGCCCAGCGGCTTCGAGGTGACCACGCACGGCGGCCGGGTCGGCACCGGGATGGACGCGGTCGGCTGGGCCCGGCGGGGTACCGGGCTCGGCGCGGGCGAGATCCTGCTGAACTCGATGGACGCGGACGGCACCACTGTCGGCTTCGACCTGGAGCTGATCCGGGCGGTGCGCGCCGTGGTGACCGTCCCGGTGATCGCGAGCGGCGGCGCGGGCACGCTCGCCCACTTCGCGCCCGCCGTCGACGCGGGCGCGGACGCGGTGCTGGCGGCCAGCGTGTTCCATTTCGGCACGCTGCGCATCGGCCAGGTCAAGACCGCCCTGCACGGCGCCGGCCACCCGGTCCGCTAGTGGCCGATTCCGATCGCGCCTGAGGTGTCCGGGCGGCCTCGGTCGCGGTGGCCATCGCGGCGCCGACGATGCCGGCGTTGTTGAGCAGCGCCGCGGGCACGATCCGGGCCCGGATCCCGGTCAGCCGCGGCACCCACTTGTCCGCCTCCTTGCTGATACCGCCGCCGACGATGAACAGATGCGGCGAGAGCAGCGCCTCTATGTGCCGGAGGTACTCATTGACCCGGCCGGCCCATTTGTCCCAGCTCAGGTCGTGCAGTATCTTGGCCCGCTCGGACGCGCGCTTCTCCGCGTCGGTCCCGTGGATCTCGATGTGCCCGAACTCGGTGTTCGGCACCAGCACGCCCCGGGTGAACAGCGCGCTGCCGATCCCGGTGCCGAAGGTCAGCATCAGCACCGTCCCCATCTCGCCGACCCCCGCGCCGAACGTCATCTCGGCCACGCCGGCCGCGTCGGCGTCGTTCAGCATCCGGACCGGCTCGCCCGTGGCCTTGCCGAACAGCGCGGCCGCGTCCAATCCGATCCAAGCCGGATGCAGGTTGGCGGCGCTCCTGATCTCGCCGTCGGCGACCACGCCGGGGAACGTGATGCCGACCGGCCCCGACCAGCTAAAGGAGGTGGTGAGCTGTTTCACCACGTCGGCTATCGGGTCCGGCAGCGCCGGGCGCGGCGTGGGTATCTTCTGCCGTTCGGCGAGCAGCTTGCCGGTGGCCACGTCCACGGGCGCGGCCTTGATCCCCGTACCGCCGATGTCGATGCCGAGTGCATGCATGGCATCAGCGTAATAAATGCTCTGCCTGATTGCCGCGCGCCTTCGGCGGCCTGCGGGACGGCCCAGTCAGGTAATATCGCGAGAGGGGCCAGATTTCTCTCGAGAGGGGATGTGGCGGATGCGGTGGTACAAGGTCGCCGCCATCGGCGTCGGCATATTGATCGCGTTCCTGGTGGTTGGCTCGGTGATCGGCTTCGTCATTCACGCTGTGACCTACCTGGTACTCGCCGCCCTCGTGGTGGGCGGGATCGCCGTCGCCATCAAGGTGGCCAGCTCCCGGCGGCAGGTCTCGGGGAAGAAGGCCGAGCGCGAGGTCCGCGAGCAGGACTACTCGCAGTACAACAGGCCGCTGCCGCGGGCCGACGTCGAGCATGTCTCCACTCCGTACCCGCCGCCGTCCCGACCCGCTGCCCAGGACGTGGACGACGAACTGGCCCGGCTCAAGCGCGAGATGGGCGGCTAGCCGCTACCAGGTCGTCCCGTATACCTCGGCGAGCTTGGTCACCGCCGCCTGGGTCCCGTCCATCCGGACCCGCGCGGCGGTCCGGCGGCCCATCACCCACATGGTGAGTTCGGCCGGGCTGCCGACGACGGTGACCGCGGGGGTCGCGTTCTTCGCCGTGATGCGATAGGCCGGGCCGTCCGCGCTCACCCCGCCGGCCTCGATGTCGTCCCTGGCCAACTCGACACCGACCGGCGCCTTGCGGAGCATGAACCGCGCCATCCGCAGCCGCTGCCAGAGCATGTCCGATTCCCCGTCGCTGAGGGCCCTCGGCTCCCAGCCGGGCACGGCGCGGCGCACGTCCTCATGGTGCACGAAGTACTCCACCGCGTTGGCCCGCTCGTCCACCCCGGGGAGCGCCATCACCGACAGCCGGGGAGGGCCCGACCTGATGGTCCGCACCAGGTCACCGAACGGGGTCCGCGCCTTGATCCGCTGCTGCACGCGGGCCGTGTACCCCGCCAGCGGGCCGCCGATCACGCCGGCCGCCGCGTCCGGCCTGTGCTCGCGCAGCACCAGGTGTGCGGCGAGGTCGCCCGTGGTCCAGCCTGCGCACAGCGTCGGCGCATCCGGGCCTATCTTGTCAAGCAGCGCGCACAGCGCGAGACGCTCTTCCCGGGAGTAGCTCACCAGCCGATCGTAGAGGGCATTGCTACCCTGGCTGAAGTCTCGAGGAAAGAGAGAACGATGCTGGACCCTGCCATCGCGGCACGGCTGAAGCGGGATGCGTCCGGCCTAGTCGCAGCCATTGCCCAGCAGTACGACACCGGTGAGGTGCTGATGCTCGGCTGGATGGACGACGAGGCGCTGCATCGCACTCTCACCACGGGCCGGTGTACCTACTGGTCGCGCAGCCGCCAGGAGTACTGGGTGAAGGGCGACACCTCCGGGCACTACCAGTGGGTGAAGTCGGTGGCGCTCGACTGCGACGGCGACGCCCTGGTGGTCAAGGTCGACCAGGTCGGCGCCGCCTGCCACACCGGCGACCGGACCTGTTTCGACGACGGCGTGCTGCTTAAAGAGCACTGAGCTAAATGCGCAGGGAGTTCATGCTGGTGCTGCTGGCCGGGGCGGCCGGGGCCGGGCTGGTCGTGCTCGCCGTCCGCCAGGCCTGGGCGCAGGCCGTCTTCACCCCGCCGCGGCCGCTACCCGCGCAGGACATCTCGGTCACCGGCCAGCAACTCATCCCACTGGCCGGCGCGCTCGCGCTGGCCGCGCTGGCCTGCCTGGCGGCGGTGATCGCCACCCGGTCGGTGATCAGACGCGCCGTCGGCGCCCTGCTGGCCGTCCTCGGCGCGGGTGCCGCGGTGGCCTCGTCGGCCGGCGTGCGGACCGCGACCGTGCTCGCCGCGGCGCGGGCCAGCGCCCTGGACGGCCCCCTGGGCGGCTCCACGACGAGCGGCACGTCCTCGGGGGGTGCCGTGCACGGGATCGTCATCTCGGGAGCGGGCCGGGCGGTCCTGGCCGGAGCGCCCTGGCGCGCGGCCGCCGTCGCCGGCGCGGTCGTGATCCTGCTGGCCGGTCTGGCCACCGTCTCGCGAGGTCCGCGCTGGCCGGTCATGTCCTCTCGGTTTGAGCGCCCCCAGCATCCAGGGGCGTCCTCTCGGGCCAACACCGAGACCATGTGGGAGTCGCTGAGCCGCGACGTCGACCCGACGGTCGATGGCGGGACGCGTACATAGGGTGGGCTTGGGGGAGAAAGTAGAGCCCGAGCCCCTCTCGGTCCTGCTGGCGGAGCACGAGCCCGAGGTCGCCGAGATGTCGGCTCGCTACCTGCGCCGGGACGGGCTGCAGGTCCGTCTGGTGACCACCCCGGAGCAGGCGCTGGCCGAGCTGACCAGCGGCCCGGACGCCGCAGCCGTGCTCGACCTGACCATGCCCGGCCTCGACCCGCGGCGCATCCGCCGCGCGCTGCGAACCCCGGTGATCTTCCTGGTGGCCGGCCCACAGGGACCCCGGCCGCGCGGGCTGGCCCGCAGCGGCGGGACGACCGGCCCGCGGCGGTGGCTGGCCCGGCCGTTCGGCCCCCGCCAGCTGGTCGCCATGGTCCGCGACGTGCTCGCCGTGCCCGCGCCGTCGCCTGTCCAGGGCGCGGAACCAGTCGGCGGCGGGCCCCAAGCCGGGCCTGGCGGAGCCGCGCCGGCCGGACGGCCCGTCGGCAGGCTCTGGCTCGACGGCCGGACCCGGACCGTGGTGGCAGGCGGCCAGCCGGTCAAGCTGACCGCGACCGAGTTCGCTATCCTGGCCGTCCTGGTTGACCATCCGGGGCGCGTCCTGTCCCGCCGCCAGCTGCTCGCCGCCGCGGGCCACCCGGCCGCCGCTGACCGGGCTGCGGACGTGTACATCTCCCAGCTCAGGGCCAAGATCGGCTCGGCCGCTGTGATCAGGACCGCCCGTGGCGCGGGCTACGCGTTCGATCCCTGACCCGGTGGCACCGGCGCGATTTCAGGGGGGCAGTCACGGGAGCACCCGAGTGGCCGGGCTACCATCAGTGGCGCAACAGTACCGATCTGAGGGGACGAGCGAACCGCGTGAGTGTGCTCGACGAGATCCTAGAGGGCGTGCGTGCCGATCTCGCCGAACGGCAGCGGCGCGTCTCTCTTGAGCACTTGAAGGAGATGGCGCGGCAGGCGCCGTCGCCGCGGGACGCGATGGCCGCGCTCAAGGCGGAGGGCGTCAGCGTTATCGCCGAGGTCAAACGGGCCAGCCCGTCACGGGGCCAGATGGCGGCCATCACCGACCCGGCCGCGCTGGCCGCGGACTACGAGGCCGGCGGCGCCAAGATGATCAGCGTGCTGACCGAGTCGCGGCGCTTCGGCGGCAGCCTGGAGGACCTGGACGCGGTGCGCCGGGCCGTGCAGGTGCCGGTGCTGCGCAAGGACTTCGTGGTCAGCTCCTACCAGCTGTGGGAGGCGCGCGCGCACCGCGCGGACGTAATACTGCTGATCGTGGCCGCGCTCGAGCAGAGCGCGCTGGTCTCGCTGGTCGAGCGGGCCGTCTCGATCGGCCTGCTGCCGCTGGTGGAGGTGCACGCCGAGCCCGAGCTCGACCGGGCGCTCGACGCCGGGGCCACCGTCATCGGTGTCAACGCGCGCAACCTGGCCACGCTCAAGGTGGACCGGGGGATCTTCGGCCGGATAGCCGGCCGGATCCCGGACGGCATCGTCAAGGTGGCCGAGTCCGGCGTCCGTGGCCCCCGCGACCTGCTCGCCTACGCCGCGTCCGGCGCGGACGCCGTGCTGGTCGGCGAGAGCCTGGTCACCGAGAAGGACCCGCGCTGCGCCGTCGCCGACCTGGTGACTGCGGGTTCGCACCCCGCGCTGCGAGGAGAACGCGGTTGACATCTTCCACCCAGGACGTCCACGTCACCGAGCAGGCACAGTTCGAGCAGGCACCGGCCGCCGAGCCTGACATCGCCCCGGTGCCCGATCTCTGCGGCCACTTCGTGGTCGGCGCGGTCGGAGTCGCCGAGGAGGGCGGGGCCAGCGAGACCCCGGGCGTGGCCTACGGCGGGCGGTTCGCCCCCGAGGCGCTGATGGCGGCGCTGGACGAACTGGCCGTCGCCTACGAGCAGGCGCGCCGGGATCCGGTCTTCCGGGCCGAACTCGACGGGCTGCTGCGCGGCTACGCGGGCCGACCGACGCTGCTCACCGAGGCCAGGCGGTTCGGCGAGCAGGCTGGCGGCTGCACGGTGCTGCTCAAGCGTGAGGATCTCACCCACACCGGGTCACACAAGATCAACAACGTGCTCGGTCAGGTGCTGCTGGCCAGGCGGATGGGCAAGACCCGGGTGATCGCCGAGACCGGGGCCGGCCAGCACGGCGTGGCCACCGCGACCGCGTGCGCGCTGCTCGGCCTGGACTGCGCCGTCTACATGGGCGAGGAGGACACCCGCAGGCAGGCGCTGAACGTGTCCCGGATGCGGATGCTGGGCGCTGAGGTCATCCCGGTCACGACCGGCACCCGCACGCTCAAGGACGCCATGAACGAGGCCTTCCGCGACTGGGTGCGGTCGGTCGGCCACACGCACTACTGCATCGGCTCGGTCGGCGGCCCGCACCCGTTCCCGATGATGGTCAGGGACTTCCAGCGGGTGATCGGCCTGGAGGCCCGCGAGCAGGTGCTCGAGACCACCGGTCGGCTGCCGGACGCGGTGATCGCCTGCGTGGGCGGCGGCTCCAACGCCATCGGCATCTTTCACGCCTTCGTCCCCGACGCCTCTGTACGCCTGATCGGCTGCGAGGCGGGCGGCGACGGCCCGGGTCCCGGGCACCATGCGGCCACGCTCACCGGCGGGTCGCAAGGGGTGCTGCACGGCATGCGGACCTTCGTGCTGCAGGACGACGAGGGCCAGACCCTCGGCACCCACTCCATCTCGGCCGGCCTGGACTACCCGGGCGTCGGCCCGGAGCACGTCTGGCTGATGGAAACCGGCCGGGCCAGCTACCGTGCCGTCACCGACGCCGAGGCCATGAACGCGTTCTCCGTGCTGTGCCGGACCGAGGGCATCATCCCGGCCATCGAGTCCGCGCACGCGCTGGCCGGCGCGCTCGACGTCGGCCGTGAACTCGGCCCCGGCGGGCTGATCGTGGTCAACCTGTCCGGTCGCGGCGATAAGGACGTGGACACCGCCTCGAAATGGTTCGGAGTGTAAGCGGTATGAGGCGACCGGGAGATAGGGCATGACCAGCGCCGTCACCGTGGCCTTCGGCAAGGCGAGCGCCGACAACCGCGCGGCCCTGGTCGGCTACCTGCCGGCCGGGTTCCCCACCGTGGACGGCGCCATCGCGGCCGCCCGGGCCATGGCCCAGGCCGGGGCCGACATCATCGAGGTGGGCCTGCCCTACTCCGACCCGGTGATGGACGGCCCGGTGATCGCCGCGGCGGTACACCGCGCGCTGGCCGCCGGGACCCGGGTCGCCGACGTCCTCCGTACCGTCGAGGCGGTCGCGGCGGCGGGCGTTCCCGTCCTGGTCATGACCTACTGGAACCCGGTCGACCGGTACGGCGTGCGCGCCTTCGCCCGTGACCTGGCCGCGGCGGGCGGCTCGGGGCTGATCACTCCCGACCTCCCCCCGGAGGAAGCGGGCCCCTGGCTGGAGGCCTCGGACTCCCGCGATCTGGACCGGGTGTTCCTGGCCGCGCCTAGCTCGACCGGCCAGCGGCTGGCCATCATCGCCGGAGCCTGCCGCGGCTTCGTCTACGCCGCCTCGCTGATGGGCATCACCGGCACCAGGGACGCGGTCAGCGGCGACGCGGGCAGCCTGGTCGAGCGGATCCGCGCGCACACCGACCTGCCGGTGGCGGTCGGCCTCGGCGTGAGCAACGGCGTTCAGGCGGCCCAGGTGGCGGCGTTCGCCGACGGCGTGATCGTCGGTTCCGCCTTCGTCCGCCGTCTCGGTGAGGAAGGGATCGACGCCGTCCGGGAACTCGCCTCCGAGCTTTCCGCGGGAGTCCGCAGGAGAGTGCCTTCTTAGCTGTCCTGGAGACAGAGCGAGTAATCTCGCAAGATGCCGCTCGCGTCGATCCCGAGCCCCGGCCACGCCGCCTGGCGGCTAGGACCGCTGACGATTCGGGCCTACGCGCTGTGCGTCATCGCCGGGATCCTCGTCGCGGTCGCGGTGGCCAGCCGGAGGTACCGGCGCTCTGACGGCCGGGGAGTGGCACGGCCCGGGGTCATCCTCGACGTGGCCGCCTGGGCCATTCCGTTCGGCCTGGCGGGCGCCGCGGCGCACGCCATCCTCCTGGACACCAGGCATGACTTCCGCCATGCGTTTCGGCTGTGGCACACCGCCACGGTGGGGGTCGCGGTTATCGGCGTGCCCGGCGCGGTGGCGCTCGGCACGGCCGGCGCGTGGATCGCCTGCCGCCGGTCGGGGGTGCGGCTGGGGCCGGTCGCAGGCGCGGCCGCGCCCGCCGTGGCGTTCGGGCTGGCCGTCGGCGGGCTGGGCAACTGGTGGGCGCAGCAGTTCTACGGCCCTCCCTCGACGTGGTCATGGGCGGTGCGTATCGCGCCCGAGCACCGGGTACCCGGATACGAGAACTACGCCACCTTCCAGCCCGCCTTCTTGTACCAGTCGCTGTGGGACGTCGCGCTAGGCTTCGCGGTGATCTGGGCGGCGCGCCGGTTCGCGCTCATCGGCGAGCGGACGTTCATGCTGTGCGCGGCCGGGTACGCGGTCGGCGGCTTCTGGGTAGAATCGTTGCGGGTAGGACCGTTGCCGCACGCCCTTGGCATGCGCTACGGTGCGCTCGGCGACATCGCTGTTTTCGTCCTCGCCGCGGTGGGCATGTACCTGACCAGACCCGGGCGCAAACCGCCGGCTCGCGGGTACGCCAAGCGAGCCCTGGTAGGGGATTCTTCCGGTGATGTAATGTCTATGTAACAGGGCCAGTGTCGTCCCCAGCGCACTGATGTGGCGTTTTCGAGAGACGACGGGAGAGCGCATGGCGGCTGCTGGCCTTTACGACCCTCAGTTTGAGCACGACGCCTGTGGCGTCGGCTTCGTCGCGGACCTGTCCGGACGCGGCGGTCACGATGTGGTGGCCAGGGCACTGCGGGTGCTATGCAACCTCGAACACCGGGGCGCCCAGGGCGGCGACCCGGGGACCGGGGACGGGGCGGGGATCTTGACCCAGCTCCCCGACGAGTTCTTCCGCGCCTCGTGTAGTTTCGAGCTGCCGGAAGCCGGCGCCTACGCGGCGGGCATGGCCTTCTTCTCCGCCGAACGGCACCTGGTGACACCCGCCCTGGCCCGGCTCGCTGCCGCGGAGGGGCTGACCATCCTCGGCTGGCGTGAGGTCCCGTTCGACATCACCGCCTGCGGCGACGGCGCGCGGGCGGTGCTGCCCGACGTGCTGCAGATGTTCGTCGCGGGTGCCGAGGGTCAGCGCGGCCTGGAGCTCGAGCGGATGGCGTTCTGCCTGCGCAAGCGGGCGGAACACGAGGCCGGGGTGTACTTCGCCAGCCTGTCCGCCCGGACCATCGTGTACAAGGGGATGCTGTCCGCGCCGCAGCTCGGACCGTTCTACCCGGACCTGTCGGACCCCAGGTACGGCTCGACGCTCGCGCTGGTGCACTCCAGGTTCTCCACCAACACGTTCCCGTCCTGGCCGCTGGCCCACCCCTACCGGTACGTGGCGCACAACGGCGAGATCAACACCGTCCGGGGTAACCGCAACTGGATGCGGGCCCGGGAGGCGATGCTGGCCAGCGACCTCATCCCGGACTCCAGGGACGGCCGGGGGATCGAGCGGCTCTTCCCCGTGCTGAACGAAGAGGGCAGCGATTCGGCCAGCTTCGACGAGTGCCTCGAACTGCTGCACATGGGCGGCCGGTCGCTGCCGCACGCCGTGCTGATGATGATCCCTGAGCCGTGGGAGAACCACGAGGAGATGACGCCGGAGCGGCGCGCCTTCTATCAGTTCCACGCCGCGCTGATGGAGCCGTGGGACGGCCCGGCGCTGATCGCGTTCACGGACGGCTCGGTGATCGGCGCGGTGCTCGACCGCAACGGCCTGCGCCCCGGCCGGTACTGGGTGACCAGTGACGGCCTGGTCGTGCTGGCCAGCGAGGTCGGCGTGCTCGACATCGACCCGGCCACGGTGATCAGGAAGGGCCGGCTGCAGCCGGGCCGCGTCTTCCTGGCCGACACGGCGGCCGGCCGCATCATCCAGGACGAAGAGGTCAAGACGGCCCTCGCCGCCGAGCGCCCCTACGAGGACTGGCTGCACGCCGGCCTCATCCACCTGGACGACTTGCCCGACCGCCCCGACGGGGTGGCGGACCACGACGGCGAGGACGTGTTGACGCGGCAGCGGATACACGGGTACACCGAGGAGGAACTGCGGGTCATCCTGACCCCGATGGCCCGGGCCGGCGCGGAGCCGATCGGGTCGATGGGGACGGACACGCCGGTGGCGGTGCTCTCCAGTCGGCCGCGGCTGGTGTTCGACTACTTCACCCAGCTGTTCGCCCAGGTGACCAACCCGCCGCTCGACGCGATCAGGGAGGAGCTCGTCACCTCGCTCGGCACGATTACCGGGCCGGAGCAGAACCTGCTCGAGCCGGTCCCGGCGTCCTGCCGCCAGATCGTGCTGCCCTACCCGGTGATCAGCGACAACGACCTGGCGAAGATCGCGGGTATCAACGACGACGGCAGCCTGCCCGGCCTGGCCTCGCACGTGGTCGACGGCCGCTACGACCCGCGCGGCGGCGGCGAGGGCCTGTGCGCCCGACTGGCCGAGATCTGCGCCGACGTCTCCGCGGCGATCGCTTCCGGTGCCCGCCTCATCATCCTCTCTGACCGGATGAGTACCTCCAATTCGCTGGTCCCGATCCCCTCGCTGCTGCTGACCGGGGCGGTGCACCACCACCTGATCCGGGAGAAATCACGGACCCGGGTGGGCCTGATCGTCGAGGCCGCGGATGTCCGCGAGTGTCATCACGTGGCGCTGCTTATCGGGTACGGCGCCGCCGCCGTCAACCCCTATCTCGCCATCGCCACAGTGAGGGACCTAGTCCGCCGGGGTGTGCTGACCGGGATCACCGAGAAGAAGGCCGAGGCCAACCTGCTCAAGGCCCTCCGCAAGGGGCTGCTGAAGATCATGTCCAAGATGGGCGTGTCCACCGTCGCCTCCTACACCGGCGCGCAGATCTTCGAGGCCATCGGCCTGGGCGCTGAGGTGATCGAGGTCTGCTTCACCGGCACGACCTCGCGCCTGTCCGGTGTGGGCTTTGATGAGCTGGCCGAGGAGATCGGCCGGCGGGTCGGCTACGCCATCTCCCCGGGGGCGGGAACGGCCTACCGCCGCCTGGAGGGCGGCGGGGAGTACCAGTGGCGGCGTGACGGCGAGCCGCACCTGTTCAGCCCGGAGGCGGTCTTCAAGCTGCAGCACGCGACCCGTAGCGGCCGGTACGAGGTCTTCAAGGAGTACACCAAGCTGGTCGACGACCAGTCGCGGCGGCTGATGACGCTGCGCGGGCTGCTCCGCATCAAGGGCGTCGACCAGGAAACGGGCGCAGGGGAACCATCGCAGGCACCGCAGCCCGTTCGGGTCGATGATGTGGAACCGGTCTCCAGCATCGTGCGGCGGTTCGCCACCGGAGCCATGTCTTACGGCTCCATCTCGGCCGAGGCCCATCAGACCCTCGCGATCGCGATGAACCGGATAGGCGGCCGGTCGAACACGGGCGAGGGCGGTGAGGACCCGGACCGGTTCATCCGGGACGCCAACGGTGACCTGCGCCGCTCCGCGGTCAAGCAGGTCGCCAGCGGGCGGTTCGGCGTCACCAGCGAGTACCTGGTCAACGCCGACGACCTGCAGATCAAGATGGCGCAGGGGGCCAAGCCGGGGGAGGGCGGCCAGCTGCCCGGGCCCAAGGTGTACCCGTGGATCGCCAAGACGCGCCACTCCACCCCCGGCGTGGGGCTGATCTCGCCGCCGCCGCACCACGACATCTACTCCATCGAGGATCTCAAACAGCTGATCCACGACCTGAAGAACGCCAACCCGGCCGCCCGGGTGCACGTCAAGCTGGTCTCCGAGGTCGGGGTGGGCACGGTAGCGGCCGGGGTGTCCAAGGCGCACGCCGACGTGGTCCTGATCAGCGGGCACGACGGCGGCACCGGCGCGGCCCCGCTGACCTCGATCAAGCACGCTGGCGCGCCGTGGGAGCTCGGCCTGGCCGAGACCCAGCAGACGCTGCTGCGCAACAAGCTGCGGGACCGGATCGTGGTGCAAGCCGACGGCCAGCTCAAGACCGGCCGGGACGTGATCATCGCCGCGCTGCTGGGCGCTGAGGAGTTCGGCTTCGCCAGCGCGCCGCTGGTCGTATCGGGCTGCGTGATGATGCGGGTCTGCCACCTGGACACCTGCCCGGTCGGCGTGGCCACCCAGAACCCCGAGCTGCGGGCCCGGTTCACCGGCCGGCCCGAGTTCGTGGTGAACTTCTTCGAGTTCATCGCCGAGGAAGTCAGGGAGTACCTGGCCCGGCTCGGGTTCCGCCGCCTGGAGGAGATCATCGGCCGGGTGGACCTGCTCGACGCCGCGTTGGCGGTGGAACACTGGAAAGCCTCCGGGCTCGACCTATCCCCGATCCTCTACCGGCCCCAGCTGCCCTCCGGCGCCGCCCTTCGCTGTGTCACCAGCCAGGACCACGGCCTGGACAAGGCGCTGGACAACACGCTCATCCAGCTCGCCGAGGGCGCGCTCGCCGACGGCCGCCCGGTCCGGCTCGACCTGCCGATCAGGAACGTCAACCGGACCGTGGGCACCATGCTCGGCTACGAGGTGACCAGGCGCTGGGGCGGTGAAGGGCTGCCCGAGAACACGATCGACATCTCGTTCCGGGGCTCGGCCGGCCAGTCGTTCGGCGCCTTCCTGCCGCGCGGCGTCACGCTGCGCCTCGACGGCGACGCCAACGACTACCTGGGTAAAGGGCTGTCCGGCGGGCGGCTCATCGTCCGGCCGCCTGCGGAGGCCGCCTTCGCCGCCGAGGACCAGGTCATCGCGGGCAACGTGATCGGCTACGGTGCCACCGGCGGCGAGATCTTCCTGCGCGGCATCGTGGGCGAGCGGTTCTGCGTGCGGAACTCCGGCGCGCTCGCGGTCGCCGAGGGCACCGGCGACCACGGCTGCGAGTACATGACTGGCGGCCGGGTGGTGATCCTCGGCCCGGTCGGCCGGAACTTCGCGGCGGGCATGTCCGGCGGCATCGCCTACGTGCTTGACCTGCCGCAGATCCGGGTGAACATGGAGATGGTCGACCTGGACCAGGTGGATCAGGAGGAGGATGCCAAGTTCCTGCGCGAGGTGGTGGAGCGCCATCACGGCCAGACCGGCTCCGCCGTCGCGGCCAGGCTGCTCGCGGACTGGGATCCCGGCCGGTTCACCAAGGTCATGCCGAAGGATTACAAGCGGGTGCTGTCCGCCGCCTCGCAGGCCGAGCGTGAGGGCCGCGACGTCAACGAGGCCGTCATGGCCGCGGCGCACGGATGAGAGTGACCTACCATGGCTGACCCGAAGGGTTTCCTTTCCACGCCCCGCGAGACCCCGGTCCGGCGCCCGGTCGACCTGCGGCTGCGGGACTGGCGCGAGGTGTACGAGCCGTTCCCGGCCGGCCGCCTGGAGCGGCAGGCGGGCCGGTGCATGGACTGCGGCATCCCGTTCTGCCACAACGGCTGCCCGCTGGGCAACCTGATCCCGGAGTGGAACGACCTGGTCTGGCGGCACGACTGGCAGGACGCCGCCGACCGGCTGCACGCGACCAACAACTTCCCCGAGTTCACCGGGCGGCTTTGCCCAGCGCCGTGCGAAGCCGCCTGTGTGCTTGGGATCAACGCCGACCCCGTCACGATCAAGCAGGTCGAGGTGGAGATCATCGACCGAGCGTTCGCCTCCGGCTGGGTGGTGCCGATGCCCCCGGCGAAGCTGTCGGGCCGCCGGGTCGCCGTGATCGGCTCGGGTCCGGCCGGGCTCGCAGCGGCTCAGCAGCTGACCAGAGCCGGGCACGCGGTGACCGTTTTCGAGCGCGACGACGCGCCGGGCGGCCTGCTACGGTACGGCATCCCGGAGTTCAAGATGGAGAAGCGGCACCTGGACCAGCGGCTCGACCAGATGCGGGCCGAGGGCACCGAGTTCCGCTGCGGCGTCGAGGCCGGCACCGGCATCACGGCGGACGAACTGCGTTCGGTTTACGACGCGATCGTGCTCTGCGGCGGCGCCCGGGTGCCACGCGACCTGCCGCTGCCGGGCCGGTCGCGGGACGGTATCCACCAGGCCATGGAATACCTGCCGCTGTCCAACCGCGCGGTAGCGGCTAACCCTGGTGAGCCGGCTGACCCGGCCATCAGCGCCCGCGGGCGGCACGTGGTCATCATCGGCGGCGGCGACACCGGCGCGGACTGCCTGGGCACCGCGCACCGGCAGGGCGCGGCCTCGGTGACCCAGCTCGAGATCCTGCCCCGTCCGCCCGCGACCAGGCCCGGCCACCAGCCGTGGCCCACCTACCCGATGATCTACCGGGTCTCTAGTGCGCACGAAGAAGGCGGCGAGCGCACCTACGCGGTGACCACGCTGGAGTTCCTCGGCGATTCCGCGGGCCGGGTGCGGGCGCTGCTGCTGGCCGACGCGGCCGGCTTCGACCCGGTGCCGGGCACCGAGCGCGAACTGCCCTGTGACCTGGTGCTGCTGGCCATGGGCTTTACCGGGGCCGAACGGCCTGGGTTGCTCGCCGACCTCGGCGTCGACTTCGACCAGCGGGGTAACGTCGCCCGTGACGGCTCGTACACGACCTCGGTGCCTGGCGTTTTCGCGGCCGGCGACATGGGCCGCGGCCAGTCGCTGATCGTCTGGGCCATCGCCGAGGGGCGCAGCGCCGCCGCGGCCGTCGACCGGTACCTGTGCGGAGGCAGCGACTTGCCTGCACCTATCCCGCCCACTGCCCGTCCTCTGGTATTAACTAACTAATCTAGACGGCACCGGAATGCCGGTGCACGAGCGGTTTTGGCGGTCGCCCCATGACAACGAGCGTCGGCGTATCGTCCGGCCAGCGGACCCCCGTGCCGGCGACGCGCCGCTCCTGGTGGCGGTTGCGCCTGGACACCGCGACCACCCCCGCCAGGCTTCGGTTGCTGCTTGTCGTCTTGGTCCTGCTCAGCCTGGCCTGGGGGGTGCTGGCTGCGCTGACCGCCAATCAGCACGCCTCGGCGGCCGCCGACGTGGTCGCGGTCAGCGAGCCGCTGAGCCTGGACGCGGAGCAGGTCTACCAGAGCCTGTCGGACGCCGACGCGACCGCGGCGAACGCATTCCTGGCCGGCGGGCTCGAGCCCGCCGCGGCCCGGCAGCGCTATGAGGCCGACATCACCCAGGCGGCCATCCGGATCGAGGCGGCCAGCGCGCTGGTGGGTTCGTCCGCCGCCCGGACCCAGATGCCCGGCCACCTGGCGAAGCAGGCGTCGGCGGCAGGCTCGGCCGTCGGCGATGATCTGGCCACGTTGTCCGGGCAGTTGCCGGTCTACACCGACGAGGTGGGCACGGCCCGGGCCGACAACCGGCTCGGCCTGCCGCTCGGCGCGGCCTACCTCAGAGAGGCCTCCTCGTTGATGCGCGGGACGCTGCTCCCTTCGGCCAGCGACATTTACACCCGGGAGAGCGGGCTGCTGACCTCGGCCAGCGCGCAGGCGACCGGGCTGCCGCTTGTCGTGATCGCGATCGTGATCGGTCTGGGCATCGGCTACGTGTTCTACCGCTCGTCGCGGTGGCTGGCCGGGCACACCCACCGGGTAGTCAACTACGGATTGCTGCTGGCCGCCGTGGTCGGCCTGGTCTCGCTGGCGTGGCTGGCCGGAGCCTTCGTGGTGGGCCGGTCCGACCTGCTGCACGCCCAGCAGCAGGGCTCCGCGCCGGCCCAGGCGTTCGCCCGGGCGGATGTGGCGGCGCTGCAGGCACACGCGGATGAGAGCCTCACCTTGATCGACAACAGCGGCGACGACGCCTACCAGCAGGACTTCTTGGCCCAGCAGAAGCTCCTCGGGCCGGGACCCGGCACGCTGCTGGCCGCGGTAGAGGCGTCGGCGGTGAAGGGGGATGGGGAGGCGGGTGGGAATTCCGTCGCGGCCGATGCCCAGGCCTGGTACCGGGCGCACGCGGCACTGCGCGCGCTGGACAACGGCGGGAACCACGCCGCGGCGGTCCGGTCGGCGCTGTCCGGCGACGCCGCCACCGCCTTCGCCCGGCTGTCGGTGACCCTCAGCGACGGGATCGATGCCCACCAGGCCGTCTTCGCCTCCAGCGCCCGCGGCGGCCGGGACGCGTTCACCGGCCTGGCCGCGGGCATGATCGTGGCGTCGCTGGTGATGGTGGCAGGCTGCGCCTGGGGGCTTAGCCGCCGGCTCGGGGAGTACCGGTGAGCGCGCGGCCCGGGCGGCTCCGGGGACCCTGGCCGCGCGCACTGCTCGTGCTGCTCGCGACGTTCGCCCTCATCCTGGCCGCCGCCGCCGCGACGGCCGCGCCCGGCCACCCGGCCGCGCTCCGCACCGTGAACACCGCCAGCACCGTGAACACCGCCAGCACCGGGAGCACCGCCCGCACCGGGAGCACCGCCCGCACCGGGAGCACCGCCCGTGCCGCGAGCGCGGCCAGCTGCAATCCGAAGGCGAGCAGCCTGAGCCCGTCGGGCCCGCCGCAGGTGACGACTGGCTCGTTCATGGCCAAGATCCGCGCCCGCGGCTACCTCATCGCGGGGGTCGACCAGAGCACCTACCATTTCGGCTTCCTCAGCCCGCTCACCGGGCAGATCGAAGGCTTCGACATCGACATGATCCGGGCGGTGGCCACGGCCATCTTCGGTAACCCGGACAAGCACATCGAGTACAAGGCGATCTCCGACGTACAGCGGAGCCCTGACGTCGTCTCCGGCGCCGTGGACATCGTGGCGCACACGATGACGATCACCTGCAAGCGGCTGCAGCAGGTCGACTTCTCCAGCGTGTACTTCGACGCCGCCCAGCGGGTCCTGGTGCTCAAGAACTCCACGGCGAACAGCCTCGGCAGCCTGCGCGGCCACAAGGTCTGCGCGACCGCCGGGTCCGACTCGCTCGCCCAGATAGGCAAGGCCGGAGCAATCCAGGTCGCCGTGCCCTACTGGACCGACTGCCTGGTGCTCCTGCAGCAGGGCGACGTGGCCGCGATCTCCACCGACGACTCGATCCTGGCCGGGCTCGCCGCGCAGGACCCGTGGACCAAGCTGATCGGGCCGCGGCTCACCGACGAGCCTTACGGCCTGGCCATCTCCAAGCAACACCCGGAATTCGTCCGCTTCGTGAACGCGGTCCTGCAGCAACTGCGGACGAACGGCCAGTGGGCTGCCAGCTATGCGCACTGGATCGGCACTCCGGTTCCCGCCCCGCCGCCAGCGCTATACGGGGGCTGACCGATGGCGGGGCTGACGATGGGAGCACGGTGGCGATGAGCACCTGCACGAGCTGCGGCGGGACGATCGAGGACGGGTACTGCAACGTCTGCGGCCTAGCCGCCGCCCCGGTCCCGGCCGCCGCCCCCGCCGGGTCGGCGTCTGCGCCAGCCGGATCAGCCTCTGTGCCAGCCGGATCAGCCTCTGCACCGGCCGGGTCGATGTCTACACCGGCCGGGTCGGCGTCTGCGGGGTCCGGGTCGGCCGTCAGCCGCCGGACGTCGGGCACCCGGAGTTCCCGGCGGGCCAGTGGCCGGTCGGCGCGCGGCCGGCTCGGGGCGGGGCTGGTCGAGATCCCGCCGGTGCCCTATCGTGACCCGGCCAGCGCTGTGCTCGCCAACCCGCAGGTGCCGGAGAACCGGCGTTTTTGCGCCACCTGCGAGCAGCCGGTCGGGCGCGGCCGGGACGGCCGGGCCGGGCTGACGGAGGGGTTCTGCCGGAACTGCGGCACCCGGTTCTCCTTCAGCCCGAAGCTGGAGCCGGGCGAGCTGGTGGTCGGGCAGTACGAGGTGCTCGGCTGCCTCGCCTTCGGCGGGCTCGGCTGGATCTACCTGGCCCGGGACCGCAACGTCAGCGATCGCTGGGTGGTGCTGAAGGGCCTGCTGAACACCGGGGACGCGGACGCCATGGCGGCCGCGGTCGCCGAGCGCCAGTTCCTGGCCCAGGTGGAGCACCCGAATATCGTCAGGATCTATAACTTCGTCCAGCACGCGGACCGGCGCACGGGGGAGTCGGCCGGGTACATCGTGATGGAGTACGTGGGCGGTAAGTCGCTCAAGCAGATCCTGCAGGATGCGCGGGCCATCGGTGGTTCGGTT
>Ga0074046_10000581_pt1 | contig 33586 bp, 24 predicted proteins | sample BogForMeECP23OM3_FD_94441 | JGI IMG/M metagenome (GOLD analysis project Ga0074046, IMG submission 94441) | Bog forest soil microbial communities from Calvert Island, British Columbia, Canada - Bog Forest MetaG ECP23OM3 | ecosystem: Environmental > Terrestrial > Soil > Wetlands ... | reverse complement strand
GACGCCCTCGACGCCGATGTCCGTGGATACGGCCAGCCAATCCTGAATCAGCGGCGCGCCACACTGACCCAGTTCTTCGATGCAACGGATCCGGCCGCAAGGGAGCAGGCGCTCCGGGCGATTCTGGCCCTCAGACGTCCGGTTGCCGTCATCGCAGAGCCCGCACATGCTAACCTGCTAGAATGGCTAAAGAAAGGCCAAAGCGCGACCGAGTTATACGAGAACAATGGCGTGAGTCTATGGCTTATCGATGAAACCGGTAAAACCCGAAAACAAACATAGGCTAGCTATGTTCTTATAGTCAAATGGGTTTCCGTTTTTGTCTACTCTTATTCCTTCTTTGTCGCAAGTCGCTAGTGCCGCCGATTTCAGTAAGGTGAGATTGTAATTCAGTCAACTATGGACTCTCGCCAGGAAAATGATCCCATGCCACCTATTGCGCCACCGGAACGTAATGTCGTGATCATCGGCGCCGGCCCCGCTGGCCTGACGGCAGCCTACGAGCTGTCAAAGCATAACGTCCCGGCCGTGGTTCTGGAAGCCGACAAGACCGTCGGCGGCATTTCGCGAACGGTGAACTACAAGGGATATCTCTTCGACATCGGCGGGCACCGGTTTTTCACAAAATGGGATGAAGTCAATCAGATCTGGCACGAGATTCTGCAGGACAAGTTCCTGGCGCGGCCACGGCTTTCCCGCATTTTTTACCGCAAGAAGTTTTTTTATTATCCGCTGCGGGCCAAGAATGCTCTTTTTGGTCTTGGACCGATCGAAACCGTGCGGATCGTTTTCAGCTATCTTCGGTCGAGGCTTGTCTATTACCACAATGAGCAGAATCTGGAGCAGTGGGTAAGCAACCGGTTCGGTAAGCGCCTGTATGAGATCTTCTTCAAGACCTACACGGAAAAAGTTTGGGGCGTTCCCTGTACCGAGATACGTGCCGAATGGGCGGCTCAACGCATTCAAGGTCTATCGCTGACCACGGCGATCCGCAACGCCCTGTTCAAACAGCAGAAAACTTCCGTCAAGACGCTAATCAACAGCTTCCATTACCCGGAGCGCGGACCGGGACAGATGTGGGAGATGATGACCGACCTCCTTCGGAAGCAAGGATATCCGGTACTACTGCAAAAGCCGGTCACCCGCATCGTACACGGTGAAAACCGCATGATCGGTCTGGAGACGCGTGGACCCGATGGCGTCGAGCGGTTCAATGGCACAGACTTCATCAGCTCGATGCCAATACGAGAGCTGGTCAATGCGTTGGACCCACCTGCCCCCGAAGAGGTCCGTCGGGCAGCCAACCGGTTACGGTATCGCGATTTCCTGATCGTCAGCTTGATCGTTAATCGCAAGGACGTGATGCCCGACAACTGGATCTACATTCACGAACCTGGCGTGCGCGTGGGACGAATCCAGAATTTCAAGAACTGGTCCCCGGCGATGGTGCCAGACTCGAGCAAGACCTGCCTCGGCATGGAATACTTTGTCTTCGAGAACGATGACTTGTGGTCCAGTTCTGATGAAAAACTGATCGAGCTGGCCAAGCGAGAAATCGCCGAGCTCGGACTGGCAAAAGCCGAAGAGATCGAGGACGGTGCCGTCGTGCGCATGCCTAAGGCCTATCCAATGTATGATACCGGATGGGTGCAGCAGGTGGCGATCATCCGCCGCTATCTTGAAACCGCCTTACCCAATCTGCAACTGGTGGGCCGTAACGGCATGCACAAATATAACAACCAAGACCACTCCATGATGACCGCCACCTGCGCTGCACGAAACATTCTGGGCGCCAACTACGATCTTTGGGCCATCAATACCGAAGCTGAGTATCACGAGGAAAAACAGGAGAAACCTGCTACTCTGGCTGAAGTTGAAACTCGTCGTCCAGCTTATGCGGAACCTTCGCGGGTCACCCACCGCGAGCGCACCGATGGCAACCCGCCCGACGAACGATCTAAGGCGGCTAAAGCTTCGGTGTAGGGCGTCCTCCATACTATCAAAACCATTTTGCTTAGGCGTCAGGCAATGTCTTCCGTGCACGGAAACAGCTCGAATGTTCAACCCATGGCCCCGGCAGAAGCCACTCAACATGTCTCGCTGAACAATACACGGCAGGAAAGCCCGGCCGTCCGGGCTGTGGACGTCGAGTTCCCAGAGGACTACCCGCTGTGCGTGGATTTAGATGGGACCCTGATCCGCACAGACTCGCTGCTGGAAACATTCATCGCTGCCTTGCGGAAGAATCCAGCACGCTGTTTTCAAGCTTGCCTGCAGGTCCTGGAAGGCCGAAGCCAGTTGAAAGCCGCCTTGGCCGAGATCGCTCTTCCGTCCGTCGATCACCTACCCTACCGCGAAGAAGTTATGCAGCTCGTGCAGCGGGAAGCGGCATCGGGACGAAAACTCTTCCTTGCCACCGGAGCCGGACAGTCGGTGGCGGAGGCTGTAGCGCGGAAGGTAGGCTGCTTCGATCAGGTCTTGAGCAGCGACGTGGATGTAAACAACACGGGACATAAGAAAGCCCAGGAGCTTGAAAGCAGATTCGGACGGGGGCGGTTTTATTACGCAGGTAACTCGGCGGCGGACCTTCCAGTCTGGCGAGGCTCCGCCGGAGCGTTGGTGGTGGACGGGTCGAACCTGGCCCGTGAATTGACAAGTTCGGGTGTACCGGTGCTGGCACGTTTTCCCGGCGAGCGGCTTTCACCGTCCCTCGTAATCCGGGCCTTGCGCGTCCATCAGTGGTCCAAGAATCTCCTTGTGTTTGTTCCCATTCTCCTCGCCCACCGTTATCGTGACGTTGCGGCCCTGTACCATGCCGCCATCCTGTTCCTGGCCTTCAGTGCGTGCGCATCGTCGGCCTACTTGCTGAATGACATGATGGACCTGGAAGCGGACCGGTCCCACGCCAAGAAGCGGGCGCGACCCATTGCCTCGGGAGCCTTGGGACTGATCTACGCCATTGCTGGAGTGCCCTTGCTCTTGTTCATCGGGGGCGTGCTCAGCATGCTCCTTCCGGCGGCTGCGCGATGGTGGCTCTTGGCTTACTTTGCATTGACAGTGGCGTATTCGGTGGCTCTCAAGGAGGAGTTGCTGGTTGACGTTCTCTTGCTTGCCACCTTGTATACCCTGCGGGTGCTCGCCGGCGGTAGCGCGATTGGTATCGTCATCTCGCCCTGGACGCTGGCTTTTTCCATGTTCCTCTTTTTGAGCCTTGCGATGGTCAAACGCTATTCAGAGTTGAACGTGGTTACACACTTATCGGATGCCTTGCCGCGCCGAAACTATTACCGTTCCGATCTCCATATGCTGGGCTCGCTGGGAACTGCATCCGGCTATATCGCGGTATTGGTGCTGGCCCTCTACATCCACTCCCCAGAAGTTGTTATCCTGTACCGGCATCCCATGGTGCTATGGGCCCTGTGTCCGCTTATAGCGTACTGGATCAGCCGAATCTGGATCCTTGCAAACCGAGGCGCCATTCCAGACGATCCAATTGTCTTCGCGTTAACAGACCGCATCAGCTATAGAGTCGCAGGGTTGTCTGCCGCTCTCATTTTCCTGGCCTCATAAGCCAGGGACGCTAGCAACGAGATACTAAGACCAATGTTGACGCGGAGCAGACTTGAAAGTACAGAAGAGACCACTGGTATGAGTTCTATAGTCGCGACAGTTCCGAGCATTTCGGCGCCCGGCGTTATCAGGCGAAAGGTGTTGATAGCCACCGCCGTTGGGTTGGTAGCTGCGTGTTGGTTCGTTCTCTTGTCCGGGTGGCTGGGTGTGATGCCGGGCACGGTTACGGTAAAGCGGAACAATGTCCTCTTCAATTCCGATACCAGTTCCTGGATGCACCGAATGACGGACACCGATAGACCCCGCGAGGACTTCGTCCACCCGCTAGACTTTGCCCTCTGGCGTCCCGAATGCCGGGGACTTTATCACTTGCTTCACGTCTTTTTGCCTCCTGAATACGCCGCCATCCTGGCTTGCAGACTATTTGTCGGCTCTGTGGCTGGTTTAGGCGTGGGCTTTATGGCGCTCCTCGCCCTGAGCGTTGGAATAGGGACGACGCAGCTAATACCACTCTTCCTAATGTATCTGCTGTTTTCCTCCAGTAGCACCGTGGCGCTACCTGAGCACTTCGGCATTTCGAACGGGTTGCTCTCTCTCACTTTTATCGTCCCCCTGGCGGTGACGAACACCGCAATGCGAACAGCCTTCCTTGCGGTCATGGCTATTCTTTGCGGGGGGACGACTATTACCAACGCTATATTTCCGCTGTGGTCCTTCTATCGCTACATAATTAGGCCTCTTCGCCAGAGGTTTGCGATAGTTGCGGTTGCTGGTTCACTGGGGCTGGCCGCCTTCATCTTTGTTTACCTCAAAAGTAGTCATATACATTCTTTCGTCATCCAGTATCTGAATCGTTCTGTGCTCTACCATCCTTGGAGGGTGGTTACTTACACAATCTATGCGGTCATCTGTCCAGCAGTTGCTCCAACGCCTCGTGTTTACCGCGTTCCCGGTTGGGACATGGTGTTCTATGAGACAGGCGAAACGTTGCGATTGAGCTACTATTTCGGTATCCAAGCCATCGGCGCGATTGCATGGGCCATTCTTCTGCTGATGTCTGTCTATAAAGGGCTCCAGGATGACCGGACCCGCCAGGCGGTACAGCTACTCCTAGGGTGGGTTCTGTTCAATATCGTGTTTCATAATGTCTGGGGGATTGAGCTCTTTCTTTATGCGCCTCACTGGTCTTGGGCGCTGATGGGACTTGTCATTCTGGGAATTCGACATCTGCCGCGGTGGGTGACGGGCTTGCTGGTGGTCCCAATCATGGGGTGCCAGATCTATACTTTACTTGCGATAAAGAGCGCCCTGCAAACTATTGTTGAGTGACGCGGATACTGTCATGGAAGGGCGTTCCTGCCAAAGCGACAATTCAGGTCCAGATGCCCGGGCGGTGGAGCGTGCAGCCTTGACAGACCCTTACGGAGTCGAGCGCGTGCGGATAGAGCAGCAGGGGGAGGCGGCGGAAGCAAGTGCGGATGCGCCGGGGATCAGGCGTCCAACCTTCATGGGCCACATCGAGATAGCTCGGGTGGATGAGTGGGTCAAAAATGTCTTCGTGCTGCCGGGAGTGGTGGTGGCCCTGTCCGTGGATCGCGCCCGCTTGCTCGCATGGTCGTGGACTACCTTCGCGCTGGGCATGTTCGCGATTTGCCTCATTGCCTCCAGCAACTACGTTCTCAACGAGATCCTGGATGCCCCTTTCGACCGTATCCATCCCGTCAAGCGGAACAGGGCGGTACCATCGGGGCGCGTGAGTGTCCCCTGGGGCTACGCACAATGGATCGGGTTGATGGTCGTGGGGTTGCTCTTGGGCTGGTACGTTTCGAAGGCGTTCACGTTGACGCTCGCGGCCCTCTGGCTGATGGGCTGTGTTTACAACATTCCTCCCCTACGGAGCAAAGACGTCCCCTACGTCGATGTGCTTTCGGAAGCGGTCAACAACCCCCTGCGAATGCTGGCAGGCTGGTATCTCACTGGCATTACGCTCATCCCGCCTGCGTCGCTACTGTTGGCCTACTGGATGATTGGTTGCTACTTCATGGCGATCAAGCGCTTCGCGGAGTTCCGGGATATCGGCGACCATCACACCAGCGCAAGCTACCGCAAGTCGTTCGGCTACTATAACGAGCAACGGCTGCTTGTCTCCATCATGTTCTACGCGGCGCAGGCAATGCTGTTTTTCGGTGCCTTCATAATGCGGTACCGCGTGGAACTGATCCTGGCCTTCCCGCTGGTGGCCTTGGTTTTGGCCTTGTATCTGGCGCTTGCCTTCAAGCCGGACAGCGCTGTCCAGCGCCCCGAGGGCCTTTACCGGGAACCTGTACTGATGAGCGCGGTAATTGCGTGCACTGCAGTGATGGTCGTCCTGCTCTTTGTCAACTTACCAGTGCTGCAAAGAATTTTTGCTCCAACGATTCCCTGGGAGGGTCACTAAATATCTGCGGCCCCAGGCCGGCTCAGGTACGGCAGGCAATGTTGCGCGATTGACTCATGGCGAGCGAACCTTCCCATTGCCGGCTTTGCGGGTCTGAGAAATTGAAGCTGATCAAGCTCTCGAACGTTAGTGCTCCATTGACCAGCGAATCCTTCTCCATCACCGATAGCCACTATGGTGTCACCGCGGCCATTTATCTCTGCACGGACTGCGGCTTTATGCAGTGTTCCGACTTACCTGAAGTCTTGCCCTTTTATGAAAGCCTGGAAGATTCTGCTTATGAAGCGGGACGCCGCGAAAGAAGCGCACAGGCGCGCAAGATTCTGGAGGTAGCACGCAGGCTTCAGCCACAAGGCCGCTTGCTGGACATTGGCGCCGGCAGTGGCATGCTCGTCGAGCAGGCCATCCAAATGGGATTTCGGGCGGAAGGAATCGAGCCCTCGGGGTGGCTTTATAACATGGCGCGACAGCGCAACCTGCCGGTTCATCTAGGGACCTTTCCCAATCCCGCAGCCGCTGGGCCCTTCGACGTAATCACGCTGATTGACGTCATCGAGCACGTCACCAGTCCGGTGGAGCTTCTGAGCAGCATTGCCGGAAGCCTATCGACCAGTGGAATCGTCATTATCGTGACTCCCGATGTCGGCTCTCTTGCCGCCCGCATTTTTGGCTGGAAGTGGTGGCATTTCCGCGTCGCCCATATCGGTTACTTCAACAAGCGAACCCTAATGTACGCTGTGGATCGAGCCGGCCTCCGGCCGGTCTTAACCACGCGTGCGGCGTGGGTTTTCCCCGCGGATTATCTGTGGGCGCGAACGCATCGTTATTTGCCAAAATTCCTTCGAGTCCCGGCGCCGCGGTTCCTGGCGAATGTGGTGGTGCCCGTCGATCTTCGAGACTCCTGGCTGGTTGGATGCCGGCTCAAACATGAGCTTCCCTGATGGCGGAACTTTGGACTGAAGAAGCGGAAAGCTCCCGCTGTGACACGGTGGACGAGAACCGCAACTATCTTAGAAAGAGCACGCCTCTGCTTCTCGTGGTCATCTTCCTCAGCCTGGCGTATCTGGCGGGACTCATGTATTACGCACAAGTGCGACCGCTGGATCCCGACGAGGGATTCTACATTTCGGCGGCAAAGCTGGCTGGAGAGGGCAAAACTCCGTATCGGGACTTCTCCTTTCATCAGGGGGCCCTGATGCCATACTTGTACGGCTTGACCTGGCGTCTCTATCCCCACTCCCTGATAGCCATGCGGTTCCTGTCCGCCGCGTGCGGAGGCATCGCGGTTCTTTTGTGGGGTCTCTGTCTGATTTCCGTGAAGAAGCTTCCCTCCAAAGTGGCTCTTGCCACCTTTGCAGTTATTCTTCTGAACCCTTACTGGATATCGTGGAATGTCTTGACCAAGACGTTCGCTGTTGCCAACTTGTTGATGACGGTCGCAATGATTTCTCTCTACGCCGCCATCCACTCCGGGCGCGCCAGATGGTACTTCGTCGCGGGTGCGGCTATTGGGGCATGTGCATCCGCACGCGCGCTTTATGCGCCGCTCGTGCCTTTTCTCTTCTTGTGGCTCTTCTACCAGGACTATCGGGCTGCCCAAGCGGGGTTTCGCAAAACGTTGGCATACCTGGCGGGTGCGGCATGCGGTCTAGCGCCAATGCTCTACAGCTTTACGACTGACCCAGGCGCGTTTGTTTTTTATAACTTTAAGTACCGCCCGCTGAGTAGTCCTTATGTAACCTTACGACACTTCGTGCACATTGACGGCTTCTGTCTTATCTCCCTCGGCCTGAAGCTCTATTTTGTCGCCGAGGTACTGCTGGCAATTGCCGGCGGGGTAAGCATGCTGAAACTGCGTAAGTCGCGAGGGGACCCATATTCACAGCAGGATTATCTGTATCTCCAGCTGGCTCTTGGCATGATGGTTGTTTACGTGGCAACATCCTTGATTCCTTTTCCGGCGTGGGCCCAATACTATACGAGTCCGTTGGTTCCTTTCTCAATATTTTTCATCGCTGAAGGTCTACGTGTCATTTTGCGGCCAGGAGCAGAAACCATGGTGCCCGTGGGCGCAGTGGCTCTTATTCTGTCCTTGGTCGGCATAAGGGGGGAGTTGGAATTTTCAAGAGTCCCCTACCAGCAACTCTCTTCTTATCGAAAAATCGCACAGGCCATCACAGCAAATACCGATCCTAATGATGTCGTGCTTTCGATATGGCCAGGATTCGTATTTGAGTCAGGAAGGCGTTACTTCCCAGGATCGGAGAACCACTTCAATTATACGGTGGCGGGTAAGCTGAGTCCCGAGGCGAGACGGCGATATCATCTCATCTCCAAGTACGAAATTATCAAGGCAGTATCCGACCGCGACATCAACTTGGTCGTATACTCGCCGTACGTGGCTTACTTGGACAGTACGATGTCAGCGACTGAGTTGCACGATTTTCGAGCTGCATTGGATAGCAACTATTCATTAGTGGAGAAGATTGACGGTATTGGCATTTATCGGCCACGATCACCAGTCTCATCGCCTCCCAGTCCTGCGGCTGATAAAAACTTGCCGAGCGAAACGAAGGGCGGAAGCTAGATTCAAGCAACAGATTGTGGTTTCGTTCTTGCCTTGGCTCCTATGCTGCAATGCAAGCAAAGCCTTGCACTTGCTGGGCCGATCGTGAAGCGCCTCTGTCCACACATTCAGTTTACAAGGTGACCCGTCAGTGAATTCCATCCGGCGAAAGCATCTGTTTCTATGCGTCGTATCGGTCATCTTTTCACTGCTGGTCGCAGAGGTACTGTCTCGTTGGTTGCTGCCAAAGCCTTTTCGAGCGAGCCATGGAGCGCATTTCATGAGACCATGGCATCAGCCCGACCCAGTCATCGGTTGGATTCTGACCCCTGAGTCAATAAAAGTCCCGCACCGGGTTCTCGACTCGCAAGGATTGGTTGAATTCGATGTCGTCTATTCGTTGGCCGGCGGTCAGAGAATAACTTCGGCGCACCCGCCCAACGCCCCCGCCATCATCGCTACCGGTTGCTCGTTTACCTTTGGCCACGGATTGAACGATGAGGACACTTGGCCCTGGCTTCTGCAAAAAAAATTCCCAAACTATCGGGTGATGAATTTGGGTGTGATGGGATACGGCACTGACCAAGCGCTGCTGGCCGCGGAAAGGCAGGTGCTGCGCTCCCCGCAGCAAACCGCGGCGGTCGTCCTTGGGCTTGCGGATTTCCAGATTGAGCGCAACCGCAGCCCCCAGGGCTGGCTGGCATACATCCCGTATGCCAAACCCCTGTTCGTTACTACTCCAGGGGGCGCCATGTACAAGCGTCGTGTCCGATTCTGGTCACCGGGTCCCCTTGCCGAGCAGTCCGCGTTGATCGCACACTTCGCAAACACCATGGCGAACCGGGTGTACGGCATAACGTCCCACGACGAAGCCAGAGCGCTTACTGTGGCGTTGATTACTACATTTGCCCATCGGTTCCAAGCGCTCGGGGTGCCCTTGGTTGTCGTGTGGCTTCCTCACGCAGGAGACACAGCGCCGCAATCTCGCAGCGACAAGGATTTTCTCATTGAACATTTGCGCGCGGCCAGCATTCCGATCTTGGTACCTGATATTCCTCGCCTCGGCAACGGCCAAATTGACATGCATACGTACGCGGTCAGTACAAGTGATTGGCATCCCAATCGCCAATACAACCTAATCGTGGCAGATCAATTATACCGATTCCTGTTAGAATCGCTCCAAGACCGGATAACGGCTCACTGATCATCGGTGATGACAAAGTGGGCGCCATGCTTCGCTTGCCTTCCGGGTGGCTTACCTGGAGCAAAGGGGATGGTCACAGAAGGGCTGCTGGCGCGAGGGATTTATCGTATAGGAGGATTTGCTTGCGAATCTCGATTCTAGGTTGCGGTTATGTCGGCCTGGTTACGGGGGCTTGTCTCGCCGAAATCGGCCACGAGGTAGTGTGCACGGACAACGACGAGAGCAAGATTAAGACGCTCAATCAAGGTTCCTTGCCTATTTATGAGCCGAACCTGGACGAAATCGTGGCAAGGAACGGGAAGGCCGAGCGACTAACGTTCACGGCGGACCTGGCGGAGGCGGTTCGGTTCGGTGACGCGATTTTTATCTGCGTTGGCACGCCGCCACTTCAAGACGGCGACGCCGACCTGAGCTCTATTGACAGCTCTGCTCGTCTCATTGCAGCGGAGGCCCGCAGCTCCAAGCTCGTCATCGAGAAGAGCACTGTACCGATGCAAACCGGCCAGAAGCTGAAGCGCGCTCTGGATATTTACGCTCGCAAATCGGGCATCAGCTTTTCGGTTGCCTCCAATCCCGAGTTCCTACGCGAAGGGACTGCAGTTCTGGATTTCCTGCACCCTGATCGCATCGTCATCGGCGTAGGAGACGAACGTACCGAGGCCCAGCTTCGCGAGATATATCGGCCGCTGGTTGAGCAGGACATTACCTGTCCCATCCACAATGGAAATTGTCCTCCTAAAGTAGCGCCGCGGCTCCTGGTGACCAGCATCAATAGCGCGGAGCTAATCAAACACGCGTGCAACTCGTTCCTGGCAGTCAAGATTTCCTACGCCAATCTGATCGCAGATATTTGCGAAAATATGGGCGCGGATGTGGACGAAGTGGTGGAGGCAATGGGCCTGGATGCGCGCATCGGGCCGCAGTTCCTTCGCCCGGGCTTGGGGTTCGGGGGATTTTGTTTGCCCAAGGACGTTCAGGCGTTTATCCGCTTAGGCGAAAAAGCCGGTGTGGACGTTGCACTGCTGAAAGATGCCGAGTGCATCAACAAGAAGCGTATCGACAGTTTCCTGGCCAAGGCCCAACACGCGTTATGGATACTGAAAGATAAACGCATAGGTATTCTAGGACTGGCATTTAAGCCGGAAACGGACGATATCCGGTTCGCGCCAGCGATAGAACTGATTCGCAGACTGCTACAAGAGAATGCCCTGGTCCAAGTTTATGATCCACAGGCGATGGAAAAGACGAAGTCCTTATTTCCCTCGATTCGCTACTGCACGGATCCTCACGAGGTCGCCGAGGATGCTGAAGCGCTTATGGTTGTGACCGAGTGGGATGTTTTCAAGAACCTGGACTGGCACCGGATCAATCAGTTAATGCAGCGCCCACTGATACTGGACGGCCGCAACCTTCTGAATGGCGAAGAGATGACGGCTTTAGGATTTGAGTACCAGGGAGTCGGCAAGCCGATTGACGAAGCTGTGTACGCGAATAGCGCGAAATCCAGCTAGGATTGCGGACCGGACGGCTTCCTCTCCTACCTTGTAGTTTGCCAAAGAGTCGCGGTACTGTTCCAGAGTATTTCACCAAGGTCAATCCCAGATTGGATCCCGAATTTAACCGCCCGGCTGACGTGGTTGCCGAGGTCGCAGTGCCGATTGCGGCGCCGCCGCAGAAACCGAAGCCCGCCGATCAAACCATGGTCAGGGCCATGGCATGGACGGGTGCAGGCCGATGGGCAACTCAGCTCTTGACGTGGGTATCGACGATCGTAGTCGCGAGAATCCTCGCACCTTCCGACTACGGACTCATCGGAATGGCCACGATCTATATCGGGCTCGTGGCAGTGGTCAGCGAATTTGGCTTGGGGCAGGCCGTGATAACCCTGCGCGAAATGTCGGGAAAACAAGTAGCGCAACTCAACTCTTTATCGATCGCTGCGGGCTGCCTTCTGTTTGGAATTTCCTGTGCCGCAGCAAGCCCTCTGGGTAAGTTCTTTCACAGTCCAAAGCTTCCGCCCGTTGTGGTGCTGATGAGCCTTAGCTTCTTGATCTCGGGGACGCAGGTCGTGCCCGATGCACTCTTGCAAAACGATCTGCGTTTCAAGCTGCTGGCATCATTTGACACGGCACGTGCGTTGGTTCAGTCCCTCACAACAGTAATGCTGGCGTTGCTTGGATTCGGCTATTGGAGTCTCGCTTTTGGCACTCTGGCTGGAGTCGTGGTTGCAGCCGCGATGGCCGTGATCGCGCGACCCCACTCTCTTGCATGGCCCCGATGGAAAGAGATCAAACACGCCTTGGGCTTCAGCGGCGATGTGCTTGGGTCGCGGGTGGCATGGTACGCCTACTCCAACTCGGACTTCCTCGTCGCCGGACGCATGTTGGGACAGGCTCCTTTGGGAGCCTACACCATTGCGTGGACCATCGCTTCCACGCCGGTGGAGAAGATCACCAACATGATCACGCGCGTGACCCCGGCCTTTTTCTCTGCTGTGCAGGACGATAAGCCACATCTGCGCCGATACCTGCTGGCCATCACCGACGGGCTGGCACTGCTCACCTTCCCGGCAAGCCTGGGCATGGCGTTGGTTGCCGATCAATTCGTGCTCGTTGTGCTGGGACCCAAGTGGGTGACTGCCATCATCCCATTGCAACTGCTGGCGCTGTACGCGGCGATGCGCTCCATCACAACGGTCTTCCCCAACATGCTGTTTGCCATGCGCCACTCGCGGTTCGTGATGTGGAACACAGTTATTGCTGCTATCGTATTTCCAACCGCGTTTTACTATAGTAGCCGCTGGGGAACCACCGGCATCGGCATGACATGGATCCTGCTGTATCCCCTTATTACCGCTCCCTATGTCTGGCGGACCTTTGTGGCGACCGAGCTATCCGTCTGGACATACCTCCGATCGATGGTGCCCGCGATACGAGCCTCTCTCGTTATGATGATCACGGTTATCGGCGTCCGGGCGGCTACACCCGCCACTTGGTCACTTGTAATGCGGTTCGCGATTTCGGTGCTTACGGGCGTACTCTCGTATTCGGCTGTAGTATTAATCGCCGAACGGCAGCGTATGCGAGACCTTTATCGGTCGCTGCGTGGCGGGGAGATCTAGTCCTTCTATCCAGTTCATCGACGCCGTACGAATTCGACACGTTCTTAACTTTGTGGGTCAATGAGGAGTACTGATTACGGTGGATGACCAGGCGTTTTACGATCTGCGCTGGAACACTGAGTCTTTGGTTACGGACAGGGAGCGGCATCGAGTAGCAGTCACAGCCGATGCCGTTCCAGACGATTGCCATTCGGTTCTTGACGTGGGTGCAGGCAATGGGATGCTTTCGCTCGCCGTCGCCCAGAAGGGTAAGGCAGTCACAGCGGTGGATTTCAGCGAGGTTGCCCTGGCGAAAGTGGACCTTCCCACCCTATGCCGGTCGGCGGACGACCTTGCCGGAGTTGACGACCTCTCCTACGACTTGGTCCTTTCCACCGAAATGCTGGAACATCTGGACGATGCCACATATCGGGGTGCGCTACGGGAGTTTAGCCGAGTGGCCCGGCTGGCGATTCTGATCACCGTTCCTAATCGAGAACTCATGCGTGAACATCTGGGCGTTTGCGGCGATTGTGGCGCTCAGTATCACATTTGGGGACATCAGCGCCGTTTCGCACCGGCGGATCTTCGTTCCCTTTTCCCGGACTTTAGGGCCATCTCGATTGTCCCTTTCGGCGACACTCTACCAAAATACAACCGATTTCTCCTGTGGACTCGAACCGCTGTGGCCAAGGCATGGTTTGTTGATGAGCGCAGCCCCTGCCCGGTGTGTCACTCCTTCCTGCCAGCGACACCCAAATATCCCAAACTGGCGCAACTTTGTGACCTGGTTAATTCAAATCTCCCGAAAATTAGATATAAGCCATGGCTGATGGCTCTTTACAGGAGACACTGAGCTAGCTTGGCTGCGTAATTCATGCATTGATCGTTTAGCTCGCCGTCGGTTTCTCTGTTTCTCTTAATCCATGGCCACGTCCCTCACCGGGCGAGGCCATTTTTTCTTCGGGTGGATCACTATTCGCTTTGGATAAAGGATACGGCAGGCCAAAGGGTTGGATCGCTGGGTCCAGATCGCCATAATAGCCAACGACTTCATCGACGACGGTTTAAGCAAGGTCAGAAAGAGGTTTTCGGTGTGCGCTAGTCTATCTAAGCTAGTGTCGAGTGGAGGAGGAGTTGCCGTCGCTGACCGGAGTACTCATATCTCTCCGGACTTCCGTTTGAGAGAGGGCCCGGGTATAAAGCCGGAAATCATCCAGCAATCCTGAGTAGAATGCATCCCTCCCGGTAAAATATGAACCGATCTTGACGCTGCCACCAAGGTTCTTGCCCGCATAAGGCGCAGTTCCAGACTTAATACCGTCAACATACCCCGTTGCCATTCCAGACGCGCTATCCAGCACCAACGCGACATGATGCCAAGCGCCAGCCGGAACCGAGCCAACAGAATGCCAGGCTCCGTCAGAAAGACTCAAACTGTCGGCCGTGGCGTAGCGACCGAAATCGATAACCAGGCGGTCGAGACCATTGTTGCTGTCAAAGATATACTCTTCATTCTGCCGCTTGACCCAGAACTCAAAAGTGTAGGTCTTGCTGGTCGAAGACAATGCATCCAAGTTGAGGTAATTGTTTGCCCCGTTGAAACTCAAAGCCGAGCCGTACTTGCCTCTGGCCCACGAAGGGCCATTCACGAGCGTTCCGTTGTGACCGTTGCCCGAGACATCATGTATGATCGTGCCGGTGCCTTCGTCAAAGGAATAAGCGACCAGCAGTCCGGTTCCGGGCGGCGGCGGAGCCATTGTCGTCCCGCTCACAGGAGGCGATTGCGCAGAGCGGCTCCCGGCGAAATCATAGGCGGACACCGTGTAGAGATAAACGGTTGAAGGGGTAAGGCCAGCGTCGGAATAAGAGTTGTCTGCGGTCATGCCTATCTGGACACCACCTCTGTAGATCGTATAGCCCCTAACTCCTACGGTATCCGTGGAAGCGGCCCAAGAGAGTTTGATCTGGGACTCAGAAACGGCGGTAGCGGCGAGTCCACTGGGGACGGGGGGCGCGGTGGTGTCTGTCGGAGGGTGGCCAACATTGCCATACTCATACGCCCCAATATCGATGGCCGAACCGACGACGGCACGCGTTTTGGCCTTTAGCATTGGATGAACGTATTCGTATAGCGGTGTTAGGTCATAACCCGCAGCGGTGCCGGGAGGTGTTCCCGCGTCGATCGCAGGGGAGCCGGCGGAGAGGTGGTAATCATAGGCTGCTTGATTCACCAGGTGCGCGTTGCGCGTGGCGAGGTTCGTCTTTTGGGTTCCTTGTCCGCGAAGGACAGCTCCGGGACCGATGAAGAGGTTGTTGACCAAAATCGATGCGGACGGCGATCCGGAGACGTAGACAAAAGTACCGCCACCGTAATCATTCACGATGGTGTTATTAACCACATAGAGCTCTTGGACGGGATTGCTTGCCCGTTCTTCGCCGTAGGAAATGATAGTGTCGTTGTCGGTGTTCGGGCTTTGCTGGATTAGGTTCCCGATAATGTAGGATCGGCCGCCGTTCGGAAGATTAATTTCGTAGCTAGCTCTGCCGGTTTCGTCGGTGAGGCGGTTGTAGAGAATGTAATTGGTCTGCGCGCGGCTCTTGACCAAATGGCCGATTTTGGCTTGGTGGCTGTACGAGTAGCGCAAGGTAAAGGTCCGGACGTTACCGATGTAGATGTTGTGAGTCTGCCCGTCGCCGTACCCATTGCGGGCGAATTCCGTGTATTCAATGAGAATGTCACTCTTTGAATTCGCACCGGTCAGAATTCCGTTCTGATTATCGTGAAAATAGCAGTTGCGTAGAGTAAGCCCTGCCCCTTCCTGTCGGATCCCCGCGCCATTTTGGTCTGAGACAGCCGCTCCAGAGAATTCGACATTTTCGACGGTCGTATTCGCCCCTCGGATGACCCAAGTGCCTTTCCCTTGCGCGTTCTTGCCGTCGGCGTCGATGTGCGCGCGGCCCCCGACGCCCCGGATGGTGAGATTGTTCTGGGTCCAGGTGGCTACGTCTCCTGAATAAAGCCCGGCATCGATTTCAATAGTATCGCCGTCCCTGGCGACCGCCGCGGCCTGGCTCGGGGCCTTCAGCGTGTGTCTGGGACCCACTCTTATAACCTTGGCCGCAGAAGCATTCGTTACCGTGGCATGGACGTAAGGCCCTTTTGCCCGTCCGGAGAACGATTCAGCTTTTCTAAGCAGCGGATCTGCTTGGAACTGCCCGTTGGACAGCCCGACGAAGGCTAATATGACACACGCCGTGAGCGGCACTCTATTCCGTCCCCACAAGAAGGCTATATTAGTCAAATTCGTCATCATGGGCTTGTTCTGACCTAGATGAGTCTGAAGATTGACGGCAGCATCTTCTTGAACCAAGCCAATTTGCGCCCAGAAAGACTCTGCATTTCCTGGCCACCCAGGCCGTGAGCTAGCACATTCCAGTGGCCAAGCTCAATTCTACCGGAAGTTCTGCCGTATTCCCGCCGAATCTTCGGTTTCGCTTGAGTAAGGCGTCAACGGGTTCGGCGGCTTGAAATCGGGTTGTAACAGCCAGGCCTTGCGGTCGGGATAATAATCTAGAAGTTCCTGATTCTTGGCTTGGCCCATATCCCACGCCCACACGATCGGGGAGCGATCGATGTTCGCGTTGTTATAGACGTATTCGAACCCGGAATGCTGGGTGAGGTCGTAGTGGACAAGCACTAGGTGCTTCCCTCCCATTTTCATAAGCTCGCTTGTTAACTTCGTGCGCGGGTTAGGATCGCTGTGGTGGGCCTGAAGGATACCCATAAGGCCCTGTCCGAAAACGACGAAAACAAATAGAAGCAGCAGCGCCGGTCGGAAGCGTTGGGCCTTAAGGAAAAGGACCCGAATGCCGTACATGGCAATCGCGAAGAAGAGCCCGCAACCCGGGGCGATGTAGTGGGTGTGCGGACTCTTCTCCACCAGCACCGTCAAGAAGAGCGCCGCCAGAACCACCAGAGCCGCCCGGACCCTGGAACCGCTGGAGAAGAGCGCCCCAATTAACACAGCGAAGAATATAAGCGTAGAGGTGTAGAATGCGACCATGTATTGCAGGATCCAGACGTTGTGCCAAGGGTGGGCTCTCTTGTTAAGAAATCCGGGTACGCTGTCATCGGAGTAATACTTGCGCATCACATCATTGTGGTAAGTAAGCTGTCGGAGGGGCAAGAATAGAAGAAACGGCGCGCGAGCGTAGGTGCGTTCGTATAAGATGTAAGGCAACAGTAGTGGATGCCCGGTAACGCGATAGTTGTAGCGAGCCATTGCACCGGCGGTTAGGCTGCCAATTAGAAGCACTGGGATCAGTATCGCCGGGGCGATCAATTCTGACATTTTGCGCCCCCGGCGGCGTCTCTGGATCAGCAATAGCACTCCCGCCACGACTAGGACCACCGCCCCTTCCAGAGGACGGCTGAAGGCGATCAGTGATACACCTAGTGAACCGAACACCGCCGCCGACATGTTCACGCCGCGCTCCAGCCGCGGCAAGGCTCCGAGTACCAGGCAGCCGCCCGCAGCAGCGATGGCTCCTCCCCAATAGGAATTCATCCAGTACCCGAAAATGCCGATCTGCCCCATGCCGACCAGGGTCCCCAGAAGCGCATAAACCGGCGGCATCCACCCCTGCAGCATCCAACACAGGCAAGCGCACAGCAAACCAAAACTGAGCCAGACTCCAAACAATGGGTGCCCGAGAAATTTCTGCCCCACCGCAAGAAACAGGGCTTGCGCCGGCGGGTACCTCGAGGAATACGTGGGCTGAAAGAGCACATGCCACGTTTCGAAATGCAGCCACATCGGGTGGGGCGGGTTTGTCAAACGCCCCGAAGCAAAAGTGTCAGCTCCCAGAAGGTAGCTGAATTCATCGCTGACAACGGGATCTGGAATGGGGACATAGGGAAGCGTCACCAATCGAATCGCAATTGGCACGAGACCCATCAAGACACAGGTCAGCAGTCTGTACCGAGCCGCCTGCCGCGTATACCTCCACAACCCTGAAGCAAGGCCCAGCATGAAACTCGAAACACGAACAGAGTGCATAGCGAACCCCTCCCTGGTGCGCTCTGGGTGAATACCTTGAACGCGATGTTTTGGTAGCCGGATATTGACGCTGTCTGCCGCGGCACCAGAACTATTGAGGCACGTCTCGATCTCGTTGCGACCCGCAGCTACTGCTCCTGACCGACCTTGCCCTCGACGGCAATGCCGGAAGCCGGCAGCTCCATCCTCAGCGGGTTCTTTCCTCGTGCGACAAAAGCCAGGTTCTCATAAATCTCAAGCCGCGAGTCTTTGTGTGGGAAGTTGCTCGCGATGGGAATCGCGGTCAGCAACTTAAATTGACCTTGATGTAGGACCGCAACCAACATTTGCATCGACTGCAAGTCGTTCCAGAAATCTGGTTCCGCCACGATGTAACGCACCCCATAATGGCCGAGCAAATCTCTGAATTTAGCCTCCGAGACTCCAAGTTCCTGGACGCCAAACAGATCGCGATCTATCGCCACCTTTAGCAGTATCTTGTCAGATCGAATCACAGTCAGATTCTTACATTCCGGCATGCTCCTCACATTGAATATGAAAGAGCCATCCCGCAAACCGGAAAACATTACCACACTGTTGGGCGGTGCCATCGAACAAACGAACTGAGCCGCAGCCCGGTATCCGGATACATACGGGGCGTGATTCTTGACTAAAGTATAAGTGAAGCTTGCAACCGCAAATGCCAACGCAAAGTAAGGGCCGAACTTGGCTGGTAGACCTCGAGCAATTGCCAGTACCGCGAAGAATACAAGCGGGAAGATCAAGAATATGGTATAGCGCGATGAGGTTACCGAAATCATTGTGAAGAACACGTAACCTACGAGTATCCAAGCGGCAAAGAAGAACAGCACCGGCGTGGCCAGCCGCCATTGCCTGCGAAGGGCGGCGCCTGCGCAGTACACGACTGCGAGAGCCAACAAGATCCAACCAAGCTGGCGTGGCCATTCGTAGCTCGCCACATATGACCAAACCGTGAAACTTAGACGTGAGTGTTTTACCCAGCCTCCACCCGCAGCCTGGTGCACATTACTTCTACCCCACAGCCACGTGAATGCCACCAACGGCGAAATTCCGACAACCAAGAGTACAGCCGACCACCACACTTCCCTCCGGCGAAACATGCCGTTCCGATAAACGTGGTAAAGCGTCAGGAGGTAAACCGGCACAATAAAGATTGCCGGCTGTTTGGTACATGCTGCCCCAAGAACGAGGATAACCACCAAGTATAAGTCGCGGGGCTTTCTGGAATCGAGATATTGGAAGAAGAAGTAGACGCTCCACAGAAGAAATGCGAAAGTCGGAATTTCAAGCATCACCTGGCGGCCCCAGAGCGCCATGATTGGTGTGCCAATAAATACGAGCGCGGTTGAAACAGCTGCGATGCTGCCTACCCAGCGCCGGACCAAGAAGTACGCTCCATACGCCGTAGCCAGAAAGAAAGTACTGACTGTCAACTGCGCCGCCATATGGGACACGCCGAATAGGCCGAAGAACGCAGCCTCTACCAATGCAAATAAAGGCGGGTACGTTAAGACAGTGACTGCAGGATACTGTATATAGTAGTTGATCGCCCAGAGCTTGAGGTGAGTTATGGGTAGAGCGCGCGCCAAGTCGTAATAGAACGCGCCGTCCATGGCATGTCGGGACGCGTCGGCCCACCAGAAATCCCCTTGCGTTGGGGAGGTCTTAAAGAGAAGAAAAACTGCCAAAGCAAGGAGCGCCAGACAGGCGAGGTCCCACCATTTCGAATTGGACGACGGGCCAGCAGACGAGTGGTGCATTTACCTTACTTTACTTCACTATTCCTAATTTTGGCAGACTCACACACCATAACGATCAGTTTACGCGCGTCGCGATTCGGCTGTCGAAATGGGCCCTCCTCGAAATCCTCAGTGGCTTACCGCACCTTTTTTTCGAGGCGATATCTCAAACAAATAGAACCGCCGCAAGGGCCAGTCGCGATAAGCATACGATACCTCATCACGCTGAATTGGTCTAGAAGATTTAGCCGCAATGCCTCATTCCATCTCCCCGGCTCGCCAGAGGGGAACCTTGGCACAATCCTGGTCTAAGTCAGAATAGTGAGAAAGGCGCTCTGAAGACTTTATAATTTGGAGAAACAGGGCAAACGCGCTTCCTTGTGAATGTATCGATCTCAAACTCGGAAAAGAGTCTTGGCTGGTTCGGAAACTCAAGGGCCTAACGTGTCGTCAATTTTCCTGCGCAGCCCTGCTCCGGAGGCACACAAACCGATGCCCAGTACCGAGAGAGTCGTCGGTTCCGGAATCGTCAACTGGAGAGTCGACTGACTAAGGGTTCCCACGCACTGCCCGCCGGTTAGGCAGGCCGGATCGACATTGAAGACGAAATCATCGTCGTGACCACCTTGGAAGTGGTATGTCCCTAATAACGGGTTCAGGACAATGCTGGCCAAACTCACTCCCCCGACAAACGCCCCTGACCCGCCGATGACCGTTATGCCTGCTCCTGGGGCGAACGTCGCGCTGAAGAGCGTGCTCCCATTGGCGATACTCAGGGAGGCAATCCCCCCTATGACCTGGATGCTTCCTCCGGCATTAAAGGTGTATGAGACACCACCGGGAAACAAGGTCTGACTGGCTTGGGTACCGGTGGTCAGTATGAGATAGCCGGCGGTGACTGAACAATCCCCGGAGCAAACACCGGTGGTGTTCAGAAAATCAGTAATCAAGGCACCGTCGCCGCCGCCACCTGAACCAATGGTAAGCTGAGCTCCAGCGCCCGGCGCAAAACTCAACAGTCCCTGCCCGAATAGAGTATTACCTGTGAATTGCAGGGTTCCTGCCCACATCGGGCTCGACAACGCCAAGCACAATACCACAGCGGCGAGGAAGGTCAATCCGCGAATAACCATTAGGTGCCTGGATTCCCCTAGACCCATATCGCAATTACCTAGCACTTAAGTGCAAAGCATGCTGCGACAAGAGGAAGGGTACGAACCCTTCCTCTTGGATGTGTGAATACCTATATATGCGGGTCTTGACCCGGCGCGAGTCTCAATCTATCTGTCCCAGAAACTCAAGCCGCCGTGCGTGCCGTCATTTTCCTGCGCAGCCCAGCTCCGGAAGCGAACAACCCGATACCAAGTACAGAAAGAGTCGCCGGTTCAGGGATCGTCAGTTGGAGAGTCGACTGACTAATCGCTCCCGTACACGTACCGCCGAATAGGCAGTTCGCCCCATCGATATTGATACCAAACTCATTGTCGTTACCAGCGATGTAATGGTAGGTTCCTAACAAGGGGTTCAGCTGAATGCTGGCCATATTGATCCCACCCAGGAACGACCCTGAGGTTGAGAAGATCGTAATCCCTGCTCCCGGCAGGAAAGTCGCGCTGAAGAGGGTGCTTCCGTTGGCTATGCCCAAGGAGGCAATTCCCCCAATGACCTTAATGCTCCCTCCCGCATTGAACGTGTAGTTGACGAACACGCCGGGATCGACCGTCTGACTGGCTTCGGTACCGGTGCTAAACGTAAGGTAGCCACCCGTAATTGTACAAGCCCCGGCACAAATATTGGTCGTGTTGAGAAACTGTTGAATCAGGGCACCATTGCCGCCGTTCCCAGCACCAATGCTTAGAATGCCGTTGCCGCCGCTTTGCGTGGGATTGATGCTCAACAGCCCCTGCCCGTTCAAAGCGTCACCCGTGAATTGTATCTCTCCTGCCCATACTGGGCTCGACAACGCCAAGCACGCTAGTACCACGGCAATTAAGGTCAGTCTACGAACACGCATTGGGTGCCTCCTCTTTCTAGGCCGCTGGTTGTTTGTTTGTCGCCAGGCACATAAGTGCTACACGACGGCACTCCTACCCGACATTAGATACATTGCACTTTACCCTCCAAACCACGGAAATCTTATGTATATGAAAATAAGAGATTTAAGCAAGCTGCAAGAAGCGGGCGACATCCCACTGCGCAAAGTTCTGCCTACGAAAACGGAACAGACTTGCCAATTGGCGAACTCAGCCGCGATTACGAAGCTCCCAGGTTTGGTACTGATCACTGTACAAAGTCATCGTATGTTGCTCGCCAACTCCGAATAAGACATTCCCCGCGCGAAGTCGCTCAGATCGTCAACCGCCTGTGATCTGTCGGAGTTCAACCGCGCGGAGATCGCGAACAGATACACGCCTTGGGGACGGCCAAGCAATCGATATTCTGCTTGAACCGCCTTAATACGCCAAGGGCTGGCAGTTAATCGATCGCCGGTTAGATACCACATCCAGACGACGCGACGCTGCCCTCCACGGGCAAGCCAGTGCTCAGCAACCGTTACGGACTTGCCCGCAATGATCGCCTCGCGGCGATCATCGTTTAACACAGCCCATTCGCTGGACGTCCCCACCACATTCGAAGAATTGACGAGTTCAACACCACGTCTCGTCGCCGGATAGGAGGCGATGTACAAGGAGACTTCGCGCGAACCATTTGTGTACGTTTGTGATGCCTCCGATTTGATGGCCTTAAATTCCGGGGCCCAGTCGTGATCGGGATCGGAGGTTATCGCGAACCAGCCCGCAGGTCCCGACCATAGTTTTGCAATAGGCCGATCAGGCGGGGTACGGGACCATAGGAAATTGGCTGTCGAACTCGCTGATACCACGATCAAGATCGCGACGGCCGCACACCATGACAGGCGAGTGACCCGGATGGGAGCCAACGGCGGGCCGGTCGAGATCTGAGTAGACTGTAGATGTGGAAGATCCGGCTCACGCCATCCTAACGCTATGCCGATCAGCACTGCTGTAACGAGCGAGAAGAAGAACCAGCCGTAGATTACGTGATCTACTCCTACGGCTATTCGATTGTTGCTGAGATACGCCAAAACCACGATCAGATATGCCCTTACTGCATTCGCGAGGACGGGAACCAACGCCGAAATCAAGACAAAAGCTACCCGCCGCTTCCAACTGCGAAATGCTATGCCCGCGAACAAGACACCAACAAGAATCGACGACGTCAAATATCGAATCCCGCTGCAAGCCTCGGCGATTTTCCAGTCGCCGGAGGGCGTTGATAAGAGAAAACCATCCTGCACAGCGGGGATTCCGGAGAACCGAAGCGCGTTCACAGTGAACGCCGCCGTGAATTGCTGAAGCGGCAAGACCAGGCTTTCACCCGCCGGGACCGTGAAAAAAAGAAATAGAAGCGCAAATGCCAGGACGCGGGTGATCTGAGTTCCCAGAAATGTCCAGACGAGGACGCCAATCAACCCAACCAAGGCGAACTGTTGAACCACTTGCACATCGGCAACCGTGCCGCCAACCCAAATCCCGGCAAATAGCAAGAACAGAGCTAGACCGATGAACGAGGTCGTGGGACGCAGGTTCTTAAGTTTTGCTTTGCGTCGCCACACTAGGAATGCAGATATGGGAACGACCACAAACCCATAGGAATAGGTGCTGCTGCCGTACCAGATGCTGACCATGGAGCCGACGGTAGATCGGAGCAGAAAAACGGTGACGAGCCCGGCCAGTGCCAGTCCAATCAGCGGCCGAATCCACGAGCCGTCAGATAGGTGTCTTTCCCCTAGACTGGGTTCGGCCGTGCAGGCGGGAGTGGAGGAGCTGGAGGTCGACAATTACGCTTCCTTGGGGTCACAGACGCTCGACCCCAGTTCGAATCCACATTGCACTTTCATCGCCATAGCCTTACAGTCGCAACCAGGTTACAAGAAGCCCATTGTCAGGTGGACCTGACGTGCTATTGAGGTACCCCGAAACGTCGGATGCGTTTTTCTGCGTTAACCCCCGGCCCCCGGCCCACGTCCTACAGCTAGGTCAGAGCTGGAACGGAGCGCGTCCTGACCATCAATCTTTGGCAGAGCCCTCGATAAACTGCGATCTTCAGCAGTTCGGAAAACACCAGCCTTCGCGGGTTCGGATCTCGCCACCAATGCCTGCGCAGGTATCGGCTCTCGTCAGGAACGGCGACAAAGTGCAGTTTCGTACCCTCAGGCACGAGCTGGCGAAAGCACATACGTACCCGCTTAAGATGGAAGCCGCTGCTGACGATCGTCGCCGACCGAACAGAAGAATGTCCCTGCAGCCACTCTGAAAATGCCCGAATTTCGCTCAGCGTTCCGAACCGACTTAGGGTAATACGGCTCGCCTGTGCGGTTCCGGAGTCTATCTCCACAAAGTAGTGACGGCGCCGGGGCTCCGTGGTGGAGGCGATAGCCAGCAGATCAAATTCGGCAGGCAATTCCAAATTGGAGAAGCGCCGTATCTCAAACCGGCCGACGCTAAGCAGCAGTATAGGAGCCCAGCCCGTTCGAAATAATTCTAAGGCGAAATGTTTACGGCATTCTCGCCCTGCAAGCACGAAAATAACGTCGGATGTTTGCAATGGATCAGACGCAGCAAGCCAGTCGTACAGTCTGTTCAGAAGACCAGCATTGGGAGCTCCATGCATCAGACTCACCTCCGACTAGTTATCGCCCCTTGATCTTCACACCTGCCAATGATCAGCACTCTTGAAACAGTTACCAACGGATTATAGCTTGGCAGCGGCGCGAATCAAACAGCAACCCGCTCGTGGCTGGCGAAAAAATCGGACAGATCCGACTCCGTTCAGCACGCGGAACAACTTCTCTGCCGACAATACGCGCTGGTACATCAGTCATAGGCCATTACGGTTGGATTGGAGCAAAGCAACTCCGATACCTTCCGGGCATTTGATTCCCACAGAAACCCGCGTTCATGGATAGTTCGCAACGCCCTGCTGCCAATTTGCGCCCGCAGCTCAGGTTGAGTCGTGAGCGATACCAATGCCCGGGAGAGACTTTCCGCATTTCCAGGCTGAAAAAGCAAGGCGTTCCGGCCGTTCTCGAGGAGTTCCTCGATATTCTCCTGTCTAGGCGCCACGATTGCCTTGGCGAGTCCCATGTACTCCAGAATCTTCATCGGGCAGCAGTATTCATTGGCCGCAGGTTGCACTGCAATATCGATGAGCTTCACATAACGAGGAATCTCCTCGTGTGAAACAGGTCCGGCGAACACAACCGAGTGCTGGAGGCCGGTCTTCTCTACGTAGGCTTTCAGTTGTGGCATCACCGGGCCGTCTCCAATCAGCAGCAACACGGCATTACCTGAGAGGCTCGACTTGCGAAACGCATCAAGCAGGAATTCCAGGCCATGCCAAGGCCTGAACCAACCCACGAACCCAATTACAATGCGACTCCCGATTCCCAAAGAATTTCGCAGTGCGCCGACGTCTTGGGCAACGTCAAAGCGCTTCAGGTTGACCCCGTTGGGAAGCAGGAAGAGTTTGGAAGGTTCGACCCCGCTTTGGATCATGATGCGGCGCAACGGCCCCGAAACAACCACAACTTTCGTGGCAGCATTGCAGATCAGCCGCTCAGTCCAACTCGCGAATCTGCCTGCCCGGGTTTCTTTTTCGCGGGTCTGTTCGAGCGCCAGCGGCGAGTTCACTTCAAGAACAACGGGTTTTCCGGCGAGCCAGGCTGCGCATACAGCCGAGAAGTTCAGCAACGCATATCGCTCGTAGACCAAATCCACTCCGGTGCGCCGAATTCTGTATAGGAGCCACGGAATGCCGATCAAGTTGTACCCGAGTTGCACAAGTTCGTACGCAAAAGGGATCTTGCGCACAAGCACCTTCCAGGTGGCATCTCTTGCTTCACGCTCGGGGTCCTGCGGCTTATTCTGGGTTTCTACCAAGGACGCCACCGTGACCTCGTGCCCTATGCTGCGAAAGGCTTCGATCATCTCCAGAATATGAACCTTCTGAGCGTCTGTGGCCCGGGTGCGGTGATGGTAGAGGATTTTCATGGCGAAACCGTTTGCCCGCTTAACGCCGGCAACGAATCGTCCAGGATGTGTAGCACACATCCGGTGATGTCCCGGAGTAAGCGGAACCTGACCTAGTGGTCCCACATATATAAGTACCTATCGTGAGGCCGAGCCGATTCTTGAAACACGCTGTAGTAGACTTGCCGGGATGCTGCCCAATCCATTTGCAGAGCCAGCGACAGTGCGAACGGCGGCGGCCCATAATGCATCATATGCCGCAAGTACATCACAATTGCAAAACGACGGACGAAAGAATGACAAGGAGAAGACTGCAAAAGCGCTGACGGACCTGTGCGCAAGAACAAACGGAATAATCCTTGTAGCAAAAGCGTAGATTGCGGTAACTGAACCGCTACTTCTCACCGTTCCTCTTCGCTAAATCGCCGAGTGCTAGAATTGTGCCTGTTGTACAAGAGCACCATCCCGTAAACCGCGCCGTCCGTGGCATTGGTTCTAACTAGCTACCCTGGGGCTCGGTGTATATCCTATGGCGCGAGCAATCGCGGACAACCTCAATCCTTCGATTATTTACTCCTTACTTGCGCGCTCGATGCAAGCTTGCCGGTGGCAACCTTGATGAAACCGTCCTCCGGATCAGGATAACTGACATATAACGTGTCTTTAGGCCCGATCGCCGCATCGACATACCTGTATTGTTGCACGGCACCCGAAACAACCGTCTCTATCTGCCATTTCTTGCCGTCCCAAAACGCATGCTTCACCGCACCAAAATCACCATAAATGATATGCGGATTACCGTAACTATCCAGAAGAAGAGTCGTGCTGCCGCCATAGTAATCGTAACCGGACGCAACTATGTCAACCTTTGCTATAGTCCATTTGCCGTGCTCCTGATGAGCGTACTTCAACGTTGCGCCGTCAAAGTAGCTAATAGATGCCGAACCATCTGGAGATAGCACCAAGCTGTTGTCGTAACCTCTATAGCTGCCCCCATTGTCCGACGAATCGACAGCGGTTATGCTCCAATTACTGCCGTTCCATTCCGCATACCTGACTTCACCGGCTGACTTACCGTTAGAAAAGAATTGGCTGTAACTCGCATGTGGGAACCCTTTCGAATCGACGACCATCGAGCTCCACTTACCTGAGACTCCCCCGTCAACCGAGCGCACCATCCAGGCACCGTCTTCCAGATCAGCATGCCTGAAGTGGAGGTAATTCTGACCGTCCGGCAGTTTTTCGTGATACCAGCCCAGATGCGGTGTGCCGTCAGGACCGAGAGCAATCGAACAGTAATAAGAAAGCGTTCCAGAACCCCTGTCGATCTCTTCAGTTACCCACCTTTGATTCAGGGTGATGTACAGCAGCGCACCGGTTGCAACGCACAGATGCGGTCTGTCTTGCTTATCGACCGCGACCCGAGGGAATATGTGGTCAGTTGAGTGGGTTGAATCCACCACCTTGATGGAAAACCACTTCAACGAACCCGGAGGCCGGAAGGCATAGTAAACCTTGGCTTCCCTAGTCAGATAGGTGAGATGGAGATTCTGATCGCGGTCCAGAGCAATCGAACTGGTCAACCCTCTCGCCACCTTCTCAAATGTCCAACTCCGTTCCTGCGCGGATGATTGACCGCAGTAACACATCAGGAGTGAGACTACTAAAGGGAGCGCTAAGTCTCGCAACCCGCCCTGGCTCGTGGAGATCATCCCCATACATGCTCTGCTAAACGACTTTGACATTCCAGGTGTCTCGTTCTCCTTTGACATAACTCTTATCTCACTAAGCTACGACGGGCTCCAGCCTATCCACGGGATGGAGTTCTGGCATCGCCTGCTCAAGATCTTTCTTGGCCAGTACTTTCAAAATGATGACGCATGCAATCACTTGATAAAAAAAATCAAAATAGGCCCTTCCGAGAGTCGCACCGTTTGTCATATAAGCCAGCAGCGTAACCTGGAACATGTGGGTATATGGCACAGTCCATTCTAAATTGCTGTAGATTTTCGCTCGTTTTCGAAGCCTTTGCAAGCTGGCATAACTTGACACCAAGAGCGCAAGAAACAATCCAAGTCCCACAAATCCCTGCTCCCCCAACATGCCGAAGTAGATACTATGGGAGCTGTGCAACCTTAGATTCAGGCCGTACAAGGCGCCTCTTGCACCTTGAGGAGCATATTGGGGGAAAACCGACTGATCTGTAAACACGTCGAATCCACCGCCGGTCAGCGGATACTCCTTTACCAGGTTCCACGCGCCGCCCCAAGCGGCGAGCCGCGAGTAGGCTGACGCGTCTATATTGCCATGAAGGAATTTATCCATTCGGTCCTTCCATGCCGTAGTGCTGAACATCACAAGGCATAGCATGGCGACAGCAACTAGGCCTGCACCAATGATCTTCTGCCGCGACTTCGCCCAAATCGCGAGTGTCACCACACTAAGACCTACCAATCCGCCTCGCGAGTAAGTACCGACTACAGATATGATGACACATACCATCAGCACTCGCAGCGTGAGACGCATCCACCACTTCGGTTCTGCACGCGCCATAAAGAAGAACATGGGAATCGTCATGTTCAACCCCAGCGCGAAATCGTTGTTATCAGCCAGGAACGTGTCTTCCGGACCCCAGATCATATAGTGGCCGCCGGTCCTGATAAAAAAGACTGCTGCGAACAATGCGCGAAACCCGAAGCTCACCAAAATGACGAGTATCAGGCCGCGAAGCTTTCCTTTCGAAGTGACCAGCAGTATGGTGACAAACGTCATTAGCAATATTTTACTGACCTGTTCCAAGTGCAAATCGGCGTCAAGCACGTGCCTGGCAAATTCATGAACATGAGAAATGTAAAAGGTGGTGAACGCCATCCAGGACCAAAGTCCGGCAAGAAAAAAAGTCTCGCGGGTGAAAATTTGGAGGTTTTTTCGGGCGAACAGCGTGCCCACCAACGTAGGTATTGCAATAATGATTGCAGGCTCAAAGAAGTACTTAGTGAACCCCCACGCGTACCGGTGCGGGTTGAAGTACGCGATCCACTCCCACATCAACACACCGAAATAAGGGCTGAACAGCGTTATCGGCGCTGCCAGCAGAATGATCATAAGTACAAATATGTCTCGGAACGCCATGAATAGTTACCTTTTGCCCTGCTACGCGCCAGCGCTTGCAGCGGCAGTCAACTCCTCGTCTGGGGAGCGAAACAACAGCCGGTGCAAACGCAATGCAAACATCGCGATGGAGCGCTCTTCCCCTTGAACCATCCGCCGCAAGCGGTATTTGTCTGCTCCTGGCCCATTGACGCCCGGGATCGTGGTCATAGCGGTACGGAGTCCAAGAGCCGATAGAGCCTTCGCGCCAATTGCTCCACAATCACCAGGCTTACCAAAGGGAAATGCGAAGTCCTCCACCGTCGAGTCCAGGCGATTTTCTATCAGCCGTTTTGATTCGCCCACTTCCCTCTGCAAGGCATCGGGCGTGAGGCGACTTAGCACTGGATGAGTCATCGTGTGGCTTCCGAAAGAGATTCCCGCACGGTGCATCTCTCGAACCTGGTCCCAATTCATCATCGAGCCGCGCAGTTCTCCGGCCTGTAAAGGCATCTCCCTTTCGAGGGACTCACACCAGCGCTGACGTTCTCCGTCGGGTAGAGTGCGCAAATACGAGACCACCGCCGTGGCGGCATCCACCCGGCTGCTAAAATCGGTCAATTGAAAGTTCTGCTGAGTGTCCAGCATCAACGTCACTTCCGACTTGGCCCTCTGAAATCGCAAAAAAATCCGGTCGTACCAAGCAATGTTGCCGCTTTCGATCGAATCGGCAATTAGGTACACGGTCGCGGGAATGCCATACTCCTTGAGGACTGGGAAGGCGTCGGTGTAAGTTCCCAAGTAACCATCATCGAACGTGACCACCACACCTTGCCCCTGCGCTTTCGGGTTGTGAAGTTCCGCTTCCATCTGGCGGAGGGAAAGAACGCGATAATATCGCTTGATGTACCTCATCTGTTCAGCAAAAAACCGCTTTGGAAATCTACAATACATCGGGACTTCGTGTGCTCCCACTCCGTGATACCCAAGTACCACATACTTCGGTTTCCGTACTCTCCGAAGCCGCTCGCCGCCGCCGTTGTCGGAAGCCAACTCGCAGTGGCGCGAGACCGCCTGAAAAGCTCGCAACAGTCCCGTTTGATACAGACCGGCGGCGACCATGTGGCGCCAGTCAGCAGCTGCAGATTCCTTCTCTTCCTCAGCTCGAATTTGCATCTCTGACTCCACAGGCTGCGGGTTCTCCGCCGAGGTAAATCCGATGGCGACGGTGCCATAGCTCCAGCATGAGCAATACCCACCGCACTTCCCCGTAATAGTAGGGTAAAGTGTGGTTTAACTCTTTGATGCGAGACAAAAACTCTGGCCGAAAATAGCCTCGCTGGCGAGTTTGCGGTTCGTCCAGCACAGCCGCAAGAGCTTTCATGCCTGGATCCTGAATCATCCAGTAACCAACCGGAACACCAAATCCGTGCTTTTTCTTGTAAAGTATGCGATCGGGCAGGATGCCCTTCATCGCCTCCTTAAAGATGTAGCGCTTCTTAAATCCTCTCAGCTTGAGGTCGGATGGAATGCGGCCGGACAGTTCCGCCAAACGGCGGTCCAACAACGGATACCGAACCCGAACACCCGCCAACTCGGCGGTTCCAGTAACTTTCCTGATATCGTTATCAGCCAGCGTCATCTTCACATCCAGATACAGGAGGCGGTTCAACTCCGAGCTGGCATGAGGTGCCGAGTCAAAGTGCGCCTGAGCAATGTCAAACACCGCCTCCGGTCTCGCCTGTTCCAGAAAATCTCGCTCGAACACCTCTTCGCCAATCTGTGTAAGCATGTAGTTATATGACAACATCCGCCGCGGATTTGGAATTTCGGCGCGACGAATGTAGCGTACCGGCAATGAAAGTGGGCCGGTTTGAGGCAAAATGCTTGCGGCGGGCTTGATTACTCCATTGCGCAGAATTGCGGGGATCGAGTGATACAGCGCGAACTTCTTGTCAGCTGCGTACCGTTCGTTTCCCGCGAACAGCTCATCGCCGCCATCTCCAGCCAGCAGAACATCAACGCCGTTCTCATGAGCCAGTCGCGCACAATGATATGCTCCGATCGCCGAGGAGTTCGCAAACGGCTCGTCGTAGTACTCAATAATCCTGGGTATTGCTTCCGCCGCATCGCTTGGCTGCAAACATTTCTCGTGATGACGAGTGTGGAATCGCTGTGCTGCTGTGCGCGCAAATCCTATTTCATCGTAGCGCGGGTTTTCGAAGTAAACAGAGAATGTATTAACAGGCGAGTGCAGTTCGCTCGCAAATGCAACAACGCTGCTGCTGTCGGTTCCTCCACTTAAGTATGCGCCGGTTCGCTGGGGCTCGCAGCCGGCCAGGTGCGAGTGGACCGCCTGCCGCATGCATTCCCTAAGCTCCTGTGAGTATTCGTTGACATCGGACTCGCGCGACTCCTGATAATCCAAGTCCCAATATCTCGTCTTCCGAATCTGGCCCCGTTCATACACCAAGAGCGTGCCCGGTTCCAGCCGCTCGACCCCTTTGTACATCGTGAGAGGTGCCGGAACGACAGTATGAATCAAGAATTGCATGAGTGCAGTGGCGTCAATCTCCGTCCGCGGCTTCATACATGCAATCGCTCCGAGCCGCGAGGAAAATAACAATCGCCCATGCTCACAGGACCAATACAGAGTCTTGAAACCGCAGCGGTCGATCGCAAGTACCAGTCGTTGTTCTTTGGGGTCCCAAAGCGCCACCGAGAACGCACCCTCAAGCCTCTCGACGAAAGTCAAACCATACCGAGCGTATAAAACCCCGGCCAGTTCTCCGATCGAACTTATACTGCCACCATTCGCTCTCTCGTTTTCAGCAAGCAGCGCACTGGAGTTGCACAAATCAGCATCAACCGCAACCAGCAAACCGTGCCCCACACCAAGCGACGAGCCATTCGAACGATGAGCTACGCCCAGTAACGCTCCATTGCCACCGATCGGAAGCTCCTTTTGGTCGTCCGTAAGTCGTGTGGTCAAGGCCATCGGCTCCAATTCATCAGGCTGGAGTTGAACGCCGGGTTCGCAGATGCCGTAAATTCCGTTCATGGTATTTGCTAGGAGTGAAACACTTGTTGCCACTTGCGGAACATCAATACAGCCCACAAGTGGGCCGACCGGTCAAACCTACCCGACTGATGCTGCTTCCAGATCTTGGACAAGTAATTGCGATCGAGAATGTCATCCTTATTACTTGCTACGACCATGTCGTAGGCCAGGTCTTTCAACTCACGGCGGAACCAGTGATCGGCTGGAATGGCAAACCCCTGCTTTGGACGGTATAAGATGTCATACGGCAACAGTGGTTCCATCGCCTTCTTAAAAATGTACTTTCCAGTTCTGCCCCGCAGCTTGAGGTCAGACGGAATCGAAGCGCCAAGTTCCATGAAGTGATGGTCGAGTATTGGAGCGCGCACCTCAAGGGAAACCGCCATACTCGCGCGGTCTACCTTGGTCAGAATGTCATCCGGCAGATAGGTCTTGATATCCACATACTGGATGCGAGACAACGGATCCGTCGTGTCCGCCTCATCGTAATATTTCTTGAGCACATTGAGAGAATCGTAATCGGCAAGCTGCTGTTGGAAGTCGCGAGTGAATAGGAGCGCCTTTTCGGCAGGTCTGAAAGCCGAAATGGAATTAAAATAGCCCTCCAATGGCGATCGCGACAGGGACTGGAGCGTCGCCTTCGCGCGAAGGGGACGCGGCGCCCAGGCCAAACCTGGATACCACCGACCCAGCGGCCCGAAAACATTGCGTCGTACCGATGCGGGCACGAAGCTGCGCATCCGGTTCTCCATCTGGTCAAAGATATAGCGGCGATAGCCGGCAAAGTTTTCGTCTCCGCCGTCACCTCCCAAGGCCACCGTGACCTGCTGGCGAGCAATCTTGGAAACGTAGTAGGTCGGCACGGCACTTGAATCAGCGAACGGCTCATCGTAGTGCCATGCCAGCTTATCGAGCACATCCAGAGCTTCGACCTCGACCACATCCTCGTGGTGATCGGACTTAAATCTCGTGGCGACTTCACGCGCGAACTCCGATTCGTCGTACTCCTGTTTACTGAAGCCGATCGAGCAGGTCGTCACCGGACGGTCCATCAATCGGCTCATCATCCCTACGATGGAGGAGGAATCCACGCCTCCGCTCAGGAACGCACCCAGCGGCACCTCGCTCATCAATCGAATACGCGTGGCCTCGCAAAGCTGCTGCCGAATGAGTTCACACCACTCCGCTTCAGTATGGTTTTGAACATTGGCGAAGGAGAGCCTCCAGTATGGGACTTCCCGCAGGCCTGCAGCGCTCACCACCAGATAGTGGGCGGGTAGAAGCTTTCGTACACTCTTGTATACGGTCCTTGGAGCAGGGATGTAGCACAATGAAAAATAATCGCAGACCGCCAGTGGATCGATGGCGCGCGGCAGGTCGTCGGCAGCTAAAATCGCCTTTAGTTCTGAGCCGAAAATGCAGCGATCCCGATCTGCGAAGTAGTAAAGTGGCTTTTTCCCTACGCGATCGCGCGCCAGCAGTAAATGACGCTGGTTGCTGTCCCAAATGGCGATGGCGAACATGCCCCGCAATCGCGCGAAGCACTGCTCTCCGTATTCCTCGTACAGGTGAACAATAACCTCAGTATCCGAACGCGTAGTAAACTTGTGCCCCCGAGAAAGTAGATCCTGGTAAAGATCGGTGAAGTTATAGATCTCGCCATTCAGCAGAACCCAGATCGT
>Ga0074046_10000580_pt1 | contig 33650 bp, 26 predicted proteins | sample BogForMeECP23OM3_FD_94441 | JGI IMG/M metagenome (GOLD analysis project Ga0074046, IMG submission 94441) | Bog forest soil microbial communities from Calvert Island, British Columbia, Canada - Bog Forest MetaG ECP23OM3 | ecosystem: Environmental > Terrestrial > Soil > Wetlands ... | reverse complement strand
TTTTCCCTTCTGCCGGTGTCGGCTTGTTTTTTCTTTCACTTGAGCGGCAGCGAGGAAAAACAAGGCGACACGGGCGAAGGGACAGAACGGAGGCCGAAGGAGGGTGGCAGGGCGTGAGTGAAAGCGAGGTGAGTGCCAAACGGGGTCGGGGTTAGTTTGGCGCGAAACCGGCGCAGTCCGAAAGGCCCGTCCGAGCCGCGGCCAAGCGGCGTCCACCCGGAAGAGGACGAAGTGAAAAGAGATGGCGAAGCCTCTCCACGATTCATTGTCATAGCGTTTGAGACCAGATCGGGCCTGGCGAGCTACACTTTGGAGTTCAGCCATAGGCTGCTGTGACCCTCGGGGTACCTATTTTTAGGCGGTGAATGAAATGCCAATTGATGATTCACAACTTGGCTCTGTCTCCGGGCGAAGCGACCGGGTCGCTGGCTGCTTGGTTGGGCTCGCCGTGGGTGACGCGCTCGGCGCTCCTCTGGAATTCCAGAGTCGCCGCCAGGTTCGGAAGCAGTACCCGGAAGGCCTTCGAGACATGATTGCTTCCAGTCTTTGGCGAGAGGGTGAGTACACCGACGATACTCAAATGGCTCTTCTGATTGCAGAGTCGCTCGTTCAGAGCAAAGGTTTTGTGGCATCCGATCTTGCCCAGCGATTCCAAACCTGGGCGAGAACGGCCAAAGACGTGGGTATCCAAACGAGGGCCGTGGTCAACATGGCGGGGTATGTCCGCGATCCGGAGGGATGCTCATCGCGGTACCACGCGGCTCATCCTGATTCGAGCGCCGGCAATGGAGCCGTGATGCGGTGCGCTCCCGTCGCGCTGTTCTGTCTGGACTCTGTTGATCGACTCGTCGAAATCTCCCGTGCCAGCGCCCGCGTCACTCACCATGATCCGAAGGCTCAGTCGTCGTGCGTAATACTCAACGCCTGGATCCAAGCGGCAATCTGTCGCGGCATTAGGGACGGACGTGTAGAAGCGATCGCGCTGATAAGCGAGACAGAGCGTCCCGCTTGGCATCGGCTAGAGCAGATCGAGGCCTATAAAGAAGATGACATCAAGAGCTCGGGCTATACCGTAGACACCTTGGAAGCAGCAATCTGGAGTTTTCTCACGACAGGGTCCTATGAAGAGGCAGTGGTCCGGGCTGCGAACCTCGGAGACGACGCTGACACGGTAGCCGCGGTCTGCGGGGCTCTGGCGGGCGCGTATTACGGATATGCTTCAATCCCGAAACGGTGGAGGAACCAACTTCGGGAGAAAGCGCAGATTCACAAGATTGCTTTGGCGTTGGGCGGGTTCGCAAATGAGACTCGCGGCGAATCGGACTAGGGGCAAACCTGTGCCTATGCATCAATCAAAAAACAGCATGTCACACCCCTTAAGGATTGACTCCGCGGCGGTTGGCGGAACGTTTGGTCGCATCGGCCTAACATTCTGCCCCGGTAAGAAGCAGTCTGATGCGCAATCCGGAGTTTGGGACCGAAGCCTGGACGATGACATGAAAGTAATTAAGGCTTTTGGCGCGGCGGCGCTGATAACTCTGATGCCGGATAGCGAGCTTCGATCGCTGCGAGTTCCTCCTCATCAAATTCGCGCCAAAGCTTCGGAGTTAGGTATTGAGTGGTACCAGTTGCCAATATCAGACCAAGGCACACCGGACCAAACTTTTGAAGATTCGTGGGCCACCGTGGGGCCGCAACTACATGCTCTTCTGAAGGCTGGGCACAATATCGTTGTTCATTGCAAGGGCGGTCTGGGCCGGACGGGGACGATAGCTGCTCGGCTTTTGATTGAGTCCGGGGTGGACCCTGAAATGTCCATTCGATGCGTTCGCAAGGCACGACCTGGCGCGATAGAGAATAGTCGTCAAGAACAATACGTGCTTTCATGCTCCACCGAGGAATTTGGATGACGCGTACAACCGTTGTTGTCCCTGGGCGTCTCGCTTGGCATGAAGAACGTTTTCGAGCTGCCGAGCAGAATGCGATCGGGTTGCAGATACTAACGCCGACGCAGGCTGCGAGTCGACTTGCTGGCGGTTTTCTGGAGGCGGCATCGCGGGACACATGCCACGTGCTGGTGCGTGATGCGTTGACCAATCTTAAGTTCGCTGAACTCGAACAACTCCGAGAAATGCCGGGCGCCGTCAAGGCCATCTCCACCTCGTTGATGAAGGTATGGGATGCTGACCTGGACCTTCAAGCGCTTGCTGCCCGGTCTCCGCGCATCAGCGATTTAGCGCAGATCGAAGCCTACGTTCGGGATCATCTGCCGGTGGGGATGATGTTGCAGCGGGAACTGGTCTCTGCTGCGATCAGAAACTTGAGGAACGCGAGTTGCGTGTTGGGCTCTGTGAGCGTGCGCGGATTCGTCTTCGTGGCTCCCTGCTGGCGTAGGCTGTTTCTCTCCTTGGCCGGGAGCATCTCGATCGAGTGGCATTCGATCGAGACGCTGAGGGAACAGTTAACCTGGACCCAAGACTCCACCATCCGTGCAGTTGTTAAACCGAAGCAAAAGGCGAGGCAAAGCTCGGTCGTTTGTGCCACACCCAAGCACGAGGCGATCGAAGCGCTCCGCTGGGCCCGCCAACTGATCGTGTCTGGTCGTGCCAAACCGCACGAAATTGGGATTGTCGCGTCAGCCACCGAAGACTGGGATGAGGATTTTCGAGTGCTCGTGGCCGACAGCCAGTTGCCTCTGCATCTTGTCCACGGTCGCAGCGCAACATCTACCTTTCCCGGTCAGCAGGCCGGTTCGCTCGCTACCGTCCTGCTTGAGGGGCTGAGTCATGATCGCGTGGTTCGGGCGTTGCGCCTTCTGCACAACACTGTAAAACTAAAGAGCTTGCCGGGTGACTGGTACACAAACCTAGACCCAGATGCGCCGCTGTTGAAACTTGGTCACTGGCAGATTTCTCTGGACAAGATCGCGGAGGATCGCGAGAGACCGGATTTTCGCCCAACCTTGCTCCCGATTCTCGACCTGCTGTCGAAAGGCGCTCCGGCAGCGGAGCAAGTTGGTGAGGAGCTGCTGTCTGGGCAGGCGCGAGCCATCTGGCGGCGAGCACTGCTGGATGGACCTGCAGAGGCTCTCTTGACCACAATCGGGCAGGTCCGCATCCCGGATGAATCTGATCCGAACGCGAACATCGTCTGGGGACCGGCTCACACTGTTGCAAGTGCTCCGCGTCCGTTCACATTCATGTTGGGCCTAACCAGCCGTAATTGGCCTCGGCAGGGCCGAGAGGACGGTCTTCTTCCGTCGCACATCCTAGACGCGGCATTGCTAGAACCGGCGAGTGTGACCTTGCAGGACAGGACTCACTTCGCCGTGTTGCGTGATGCCTCCAATGAAATCGTCTATTCACGCAGTCGCCGCGACAGCGAGGGACGACTGCTCGGGATAAGTCCGTTGGCACCTTCCGAAATGGCATTGCAACACTTGCAGAGGTCGCGGATACCGCAACACGCCTTCAGTGAATCCGATCGTCTTCTCGCGCGCAGGCAGGAGTTCTCCGAGACTGAACGCGCAAAGTCGGCTGTCGCCTGCTATCGAGATTGGCGGAGTCTTAAGATCACGGCTCACGACGGTCTGCTGAATTCCGGGCATCCGGTAATCGAAGCGGAAATTACGAGGGCGCACTCGGCGACGTCGCTTCGCCGGATGCTGACTGACCCACTTGGATTCGTTTGGAGATACGCACTTGGATGGAAGCCGCCATCCCCGCTGTCACAGGAGGAGCCCCTCGCTCTCGACAAACCAACCTACGGGATACTGGTGCATGAATTGTTGCGTCTGACGGCCGCGTCCCTCGAATTAAACGGCGGCTTCGCGGTGGCTACTCAGAAGCAGGTCGAGTCGGCCATAGCGGAAGCTATGGGCCGAGTCGCGCGTGAATGGGAATTGACGAAGCCATTGCCACCTCGGCTTCTCTGGCAACGTACATTGACAGAGGCCCGCGACACTGCCTTATCTGCGCTTATGTGGCCGCTGCCGAAGTTCAAAGGTCAAAAGAGCTACGTTGAGGTCCCATTCGGAGGCCTAGAGGATGGCGAAGATAACGCGCCTTGGGATCGAAATGCCCTTGTAGCCGTACCCGGTTCGGATCTCAAACTTCGAGGCAAGATTGACCGCCTCGATTTGGATGCCAAATCGATAAACGCCCGCGTGATTGACTACAAAACCGGACGCTGTCCGGACGAAGAACCTGGTCTGGATAACGGAAAGGAGTTACAACGCTGTCTGTACGCGGTGGCCGTTAAGGCACTTCTCGGACAAGTTGCAGCGGTTGAGGCGGCGTTGCTGTATCCGGGTTCCGAGGGAAATTTGTATTTGCTCCCCGATTCGAGGGTACAAACCGAGGAACTCATACGCTTCCTTCAACTTGCGGAGCAGATGCTTCGGTCGGGGCGATCTGTCTTTGGTATGGGAGCGGAGAGCCGCTACAACGACCTGGCTTTTGCCCTTCCCGCAAACGCGGAGGGTGTGTATTTCTCGCAAAAGGCTGCGGCGCGGGATGCAATGGTAGGAGACTTACGTAGCCTCTGGAGAGAGAACTGATGCCGGGGTTGAGTGACACAAAGCATCGGCAACGGGCGCTGACCGATCACACATCAACACTGCTTGTCGAGGCGGGGGCTGGAACAGGCAAGACATCCCTATTGGCTGGACGGGTAGCGTTGCTTCTGGCCTCGGGAGTACATCCTCGCAACGTTGCAGCAATTACCTTCACCGAACTGGCCGCTAGTGAGTTGCTCCAAAGGATTCAAGAATACGTTCGGGAGCTTGTGAGGGGGAATGTTCCCGAACCCCTGGAGATCGCAATGGCAGAGGTTTTCGCCGAAGAAAAGGCCGAACCTCTTTCTTTGGCGGCGTCAGCCGCAGACGGACTCACGGACAAACAGATGGAATACCTCTCATCGGCGGCAGCCGCATTGGACGAACTGACGTGTACGACCATCCATGGATTCTGTCAGCGGCTGACTACGCCTTACCCCATCGAGGCAAATGTCGATCCGGGTGCGGTAATGATGGACGAAGGCGAAGCCGATCTGAACCACAAGACGTTGCTGCGGCGGTGGCTCCGAAAACGCCTGGAGGGGCCACAGGCGGACGATCCACTCGCAGAGCTGTTGGTGATCGAAGGGGAGCAGGGTCTAAGGCTGATAGAACAACTGGCCGAAGCACGCCGAGCTCGTCGGACCGCACGCGCACCGGAAGCGAATCTGTCACAGAAACATATAGACGAATTCCGTAAGTCAGTCAGTTCGTTTCGAAAATGGTACGCAGGAGCACAGAGTCTTGGTCTTCAAGAACCTACAACGGAAGAGTACATCTCTGGGTTCGAGGCGCTTGCCGTCCAGTACGTCTCTGGCTATCGGGCTGACACCAGCTTTCGACAGGTGTGGGGTTATGCGCATCCACAACAGATTTCGGCAATGAAGAAGAATTCCTATGAATTGAGGCAATACAAGTGCAAAGGGAAATGGGTTGCCGCTGCGAAATCGACCGGTCAGTCGCAAGCTAAAGCCGATCGACATAACGGCGAAGCATGCGCGCTCTACGAGAGAGTTGCGGAGTCTCTTCAGATACTGGTTGGCCTTGCTGCTGAATCTGCACAGTCGCAACTGATCTCAGCCCTCGATGATTTCCAGGCTTCTTTCCGGATGTTCAAACGGGAATCTGCACTGCTCGATTTCGACGATCTACTTTACTTTGCCCGCGATCTCCTCCGAACGCATCCTGCCGTTCGGGCCGCTCTCACAAATCGCTACCAATATATTTTGGTCGACGAATTCCAAGACACAGATCCGTTGCAGTCCGAGATCTTGTTCCTGTTGTGCGGCGAAGATGGCGCCGATAAGCCTTGGCACGAACAGCGGCTTCGGCCGGGGCAACTGTTCCTGGTCGGAGACCCGAAACAATCGGTTTATCGGTTCCGGCGTGCAGATATTCGGTCCTACAAAGAGGCGAAAACTGCAATTCAGCGACAATGGCCCGAGAACGTCCTCCCCATCACAGATAACTTTCGCTCGCGGGGACCGATTCTCGATTTTGTCAATCAACGCTTTGCTGTTCCATTGAGCTCAATCGGGTACGAACCGTTGGTCTCTACCGTCACATCCAGCAGTAAAGAAGCGTTCTCGATTGGACACATCCCGATCGGTGCGGAAGGCTCGGAGTACAAGGTGTATGAGTGGCGCGAACTCGAAGCGCAAGCAGTAGCGGAGCTTTGCCACAAACTGATCGGGAGATTCACGGTGCGGAGAAAAAACGAATTGGTTCCCTGCCGTCCCGGCGACATCGCTCTGTTGGCTCCGACCGGAACGGACCTCTGGATATTCGAGCGGGCTCTTGAGGAGATGGACATCCCCATTGCTACCCAGGCCGGCAAGGGATTCTTCATTCGCCAAGAAGTGCACGATCTGGTGGCCATAGCTAGGATTCTTTCGAACAGCCGGGACACGCTAGCGTTGGGAGCACTGCTTCGTGGACCTCTCGTGGGACTTACGGAGCAGGAACTCCTAGACATCGTTGTTGGATTGCCACAACGTGACGGCGAGTACGGACGGTTGCGGCTTTGGACTGACGCGGCCGAAATCAATCATCCGCTAGCGGCGGAAGTCATGCGAGTTCTTCAGGGTCTCGGGCGAAAGGCGTATCAAACCTCGCCTTTTGACATTCTGTCGGCAGCGGTTGAAGAGCTTTATGTCCGCGCGGTCCTCGCCCAGCGGCATCCACGCTATGTCGAGCGGGCCCTTGCTAACGTCGAGCGCTTCCTTGAAATGGCAAAGCCCTATTCGGTTCGTGGCCTGCGCGTCTTCGCTGACGACATGACACGACTTTGGGAAGAGGGCGAACGCGAAGTCGAAGGCCGGGCTGACGCGACCCACGACGCCGTCCACATAGTCTCCATTCACAGTGCCAAAGGGCTGGAGTGGCCGGTCGTGATCCCGATCAACCTGGTGACAGCCATGCGATCCGCCACTGGAGTTCTTCATCGGGCGACGGATGATACTTTGCATTTCGGCCTGAAAACTTTAAACCCGCCGGAGTACGACTTGCTCAAGGAAGTTGAGAACCGAGAGCTCGGCGAAGAACGCATTCGCTTACTTTACGTTGCCTGCACGCGCGCCCGAGACCTGCTCGTATTCCCTCACTATTTGGGTAAATTTGGTGATTGCTGGCACAAGCAAGTGGATTTGCAGTTGCACCAGATACCCGAGTTCCCAAGTCTGGATGCGACAGAAGGAGAGCGCAAACCAACCGCGCCATCGCTGAATGAACAAACGCCAGAGGTCTTCCGCCAAGAGGCGTTGAGGCTTTTAGAACAAACGAGGAATATCCGGTGGCTGCAGCCGAGCGCAGTCGAAATCGAGGAGATCCCGCTACCCGCGCCTCCGGAAGACGAATTCGCGGAGCCCATTCCTGATGTTCGGGGCAGCGCAGCGCGTGGGAGGGCACTCCACAAGTTGATGGAGGAGATCCTTTTGGGCGGGACGCGGGACGACGAAGTTGGTCTACAGGTCCGAGCCGCCGAACTGCTGCGGCAGCTTGGAGAGAATGATCATCTTGACCCATCGAAGGGTCCATCGTCTCAGGAAATCGCTTCCACAATCCGCCGTACCCTTCAATTACCAATCGTGGCGCAATATCGTCAGGTGCTGCAACCGGAATTTGAAGTGTTTCAGCTTAGGTCGACCGAAAGGAACGAAACCGTTTGTACGGCTGGTATCGTCGATGCCATTGCCTACAACTTTCAAGGGGCTCCGGAACTCGTATTCGATTGGAAGAGCGATGTGGCGCCAGCACCAGATGCCCGCCAACGCCACGCATCTCAAGTTCGCGAATATCTGGATTGCACTGAAGCGGCACGCGGATTTGTTGTATACATGACGATTGGTGAACTACAAGAAGTCGCGAAGGGCTCATTCCAGGAGCCGCCCATTCCTTAGGTCGATTTGCGCGACGAGGGCCTTGTATCCGAGGGAGCATCGTACGGAGAGAACTGACGAGAATTGATACGAATCTGATTTGGTAGCCCGCGGTGATCGGAGCTCATCGTCAAGACGACGGATATGACCCAAATTCACAACGACGCTTCCGGGAAGATAAAGTTAACTTCCATTCGTTAATTATTGACTTCCACAAGCTGTCTTTGGTAAAAAATCAGCATGCGAGGAGCAACCCTTGAGGTAACCACGCCTGCGGTTCAAGCAAACGATCCTTCAGAATCGTTTTCCTACGTATTTTCAGCTCTCAAAGGAATCCAAGCGGGACGCGACTACTACGTTGCAATGTGCCCTTTGAAGCTCATTCCTAAGATCTTCCTTTTCGACGAAGATGAGCTACCGGCGGAGTTGCGCGCACAAAGGGCGATTAATCGCTCTCGCGTTCCGGAAATCTCGCGATATCTGATCGAGAATCCTCGCGAATACGTTTTTTCCTCGATTACCGCCTCGATGGACGGAGATGTGCGATTTGTGCCTTTTGAGAACAGCAATTCGCTTCTCGGCAAGCTCGTCGTCCCGATGACGGCGAAATTCATCATCAACGACGGCCAGCATCGACGGGCCGCCATCGAAGATGCAATTAAAGAAAGGCCGGAGCTTGCCGACGAAACGATTTCTGTCGTCTTCTTTTTGGACGGTGGGCTTAAGAGAAGTCAGCAGATGTTTGCGGACCTGAACAAACACGCCATAAGGCCAACCAAATCTATTGGAATACTTTACGATCTTCGAGATCCACTGTCGCAGCTTGCGACAAAGATTTCGGGCGCGGTGCCATGGTTTAAGGGTCTGACCGAAACAGAGAAAACGACAATCTCAAATCGTTCCCTGAAATTGTTCACGCTGAGCAGCATCTATCAAGGAACGATGGCGCTAATCAACAAACCGAAAAGAAGCCGGGTCACTCAAGCTGAGGAGGGACTAGCTATAGAGTTCTGGACGGAGGTGGGCCGGCATATCCGTGAGTGGCAGCTGGCTCTTGATCGTAGAGTCACTTCGGCCGAGCTACGGCGGGAATTCATACATGCCCATGGACTTGCACTTCATGCACTTGGAATTGCTGGCGCAGCACTTTTCGCGGCTGAGCCTAAGAAATGGAAAGAACGACTCAAGGGTTTGGACTCACTGGACTGGTCTCGTTCGAACTCCAAAGTCTGGGAAGGGAGAGCGCTAATCGGGGGGCGTGTCAGCAAAGCCCGTACCAATGTTGTCCTGACCGGCGCTGTTCTCAAGCGATCTCTGAAGCTACCGCTATCGGCAGAGGAACAACAACTTGAACGTTCCCTTAGCAAAGGAAAAAGATTGTGAATGAATTGGTGACGGCTACAGCAAGCCTTGAGCGGGATCGACTTGAGAAACGATATTCCGAAATCAGACAGGTCTATCTCTCTGACTCGCGACCATGGGTGATCGGCTACAGCGGCGGCAAGGACTCCACTACGGCCTTGCAGCTAATTTGGTATGCGCTCGCGCCACTGAAGGCGGACCAGTTGAAGAAGCCCGTTTTTGTAATTTCTTCGGATACGCTCGTGGAAACTCCCAAGATCGTCGACTACATCGATAAGTCGTTGGAGCGGATTAATGCCGCGGGAAGGCGTTTAAAATTGCCGTTCTCTGCCCATAAGGTGAGTCCCGAGATTGACGACTCATTTTGGGTGAATTTGATTGGGAGGGGCTACCCCGCTCCTTCGAATAAATTCAGGTGGTGCACGGAACGCTTGAAGATCGATCCAGCAAATAAGTTCATACGTGAAAAAGTTGCGGAACATGGCGAGGTCGTTGTCATTTTGGGAGTTCGCACATCTGAGAGCGCAACCCGCGCTCAGGTGATGAGCCTTCACAAGATCGCTAACAGTGCACTATCACGACATACGACCCTACCGAATGCGTACGTTTACACGCCAATTGAAGACTTCACTTTGAACGAGGTGTGGACCTACCTTTTGCAAGTCAAGTCTCCTTGGGGGAATGAGAACCGCGACCTGGTTACGATGTATCGGAACGCTCAAGCGGGCGAGTGCCCGCTTGTGGTTGACAAAACCACGCCTTCTTGTGGCAACAGTCGATTTGGTTGTTGGGTGTGCACCGTTGTCACAAGGGACTCGTCGATGGAGGCGATGATTGAAAATGGGGAGGCGTGGATGGAGCCGCTGCTCGACTTCCGAAATCGGTTGGCAGAAACGCAAGACCCCTCGATAAAGCGTCAAGTACGCCAATTTAAGCGGCGCAACGGCAAGGTCACCTTCACGGCGGATGGGAAGGTGATTCCTGGGCCATACATGCCCGATTTTCGGAAGCAGCTATTACGTGAGCTGCTGACGGTTCAGAGGCAAGTCATTGCATCCGGTGAATTGGATGAATTGATCTCTAAACAGGAATTGGAGGAGATTAGGCGTATCTGGCGCAGCGAAGAACAGGACTGGGAGGACTCAGTTCCCAAGATTTTCAGAGAGGCGATGAGTTATGACCTTTCGTGGACTGCGGACGAGACTCCAGTGTTCGGGGAAGAGGATCGTAAGACTTTGGATTTGATCTGCGCTCAGGTCGGTGTACCGGGAGCCATGGTTGCGAAGTTGCTCGATGTTGAGAAGGACTTCCATGCGATGAGTCGTCGTTCGGCTGTCCATCAAAGGATTGCGGCGGTGTTGGAAGAGGACTGGAGAACAAAGGACCAGATCGCATCAACAGAAACCGGTGATATCGATGATCCTGAGTAGCATCACGCTAACCGATTTTGGCACGTTTGGGGGGGAACAACGTATCTTGCTACGCCCCAAGCCAAACAAACCAATTGTCTTGTTTGGCGGAAAGAATGGTGTCGGGAAAACGACACTTCTTGAAGCGATCCGGCTGGCCTTCTACGGCCAACACTGGAATGGGACAAAACTGTCGAAGGAGCAATATTCGAAGTACTTAGAGGGCCGGATACACCGGAATCCAACCGCTCTCATTCAGGCTAATTCTGCAAGTGTGGGCCTTGAGTTCGATTTCGCCGATAAAGAAGGCACTCACTCTTACAAAGTCGTCCGTGGATGGGAGCGAAAATCAAGCGGTCGGACCGAGGAGTGTCTGCTCATCGAACGTGATGGCAAAGCGCTTGACGAGGTAACCGCGGAGTATTGGCCGGAATTTGTTCGGGACCTGCTTCCTCTGGGAATCTCACAACTCTTCTTTTTTGACGGCGAACGCATACAGCAACTGGCCGAAGATGGCTCGGACCAGCAGACGCTGTCCGAAGCGATCAAACTTTTATTGGGCGTAGACTTGATCGAGCGCCTTAATTCCGACCTCAGCCTCTATGTCTCGCGAGCGGTTGCTGACACCAAGCGAAGCGGTGAAGGTAATCGCGAATTTCATGACGCTCAACAGCAAGTCGAGACCCTCAGTGTTGAGATATCGGAGTTGACGGCCAAAGCCGAGGGCGTTCAGAAAACGCTCGATGGTATCAAAGGCGACGTCTCTTCGCTGGAGCAACAGTTGTCTTCATCGGGCGCCTCATTCGCCCACAATCGTGATCGACTGCTGGCCGAGCAACATCGTGTTCGTGCCGAACTGGTTCAAACAGAAGATGCAACACGCGAGCTGTGTGCTGGGCTGCTCCCCTTCGTCCTCTTGCCAGATTTGTGTGGCGAGCTCAGAAATCAGTTTACGAAAGAGACTGAATTTGAAGAGATTGCAGCCGCCCAAAAGGTATTGGCGAAGGTAAAAGGGCAGGTCGCGACTGCGATTAACGCATTTGAAGTAGATGGAAAAAAGCTGCCTTCAGCAGTCCGATTGCGGATCGTAGATGCGCTCTTGAAGATCCTCGACAGCTCAGGCGCGCCAGACGTTATGCCGCGCATGCACGATCTCTCCAGCGCTGAAAGACGGAGACTTCAGGGTTGGCTCGACGGCGGTATCGGCCAGGTGGCCCAGACGACTACGCGCTACGCGCATGGTCTTGAGGGTCTCCACCGGCAGCTAACGTCCATTGAGACGCAGCTGAGAAAAATTCCTGCTGAAGACCAGATTCGCCCTGTAATTGAAGATCTGAAAGGCAAGTACCAGCGGCTGGCAGCGTCACAGCAAGAACTAGCGAGTGTTCAGGGAGAGATTGATCAGCGAAGAAACAAGATGGCAGATGCGAAGAGGAAATACGATAAGGCGGCTGACAGTTTATCTCGCCGCGCTGCGAGTGAGAGCAGGTTACATATGGTTCCAAAGGTCAGAAGTGCGTTGGAGGAGTTCAAGTCACTTTTGATCCTCAGAAAAGTGCGCGAACTCGAAGTGTCGGTAACCACGTCTTTCAATCTGCTCTGTCGCAAGAAGGACAACATGAGGCAGATATCGATCGATCCGAACACTTTTGCCGTCACGGTCATAGATCGGGACGGGCATCCGATTCCAAAGGCTCAGTTGTCAGCCGGAGAGAAGCAGGTGTACGCAATCTCCATGCTGTGGGCTCTGGCGAAGACCTCGCACCGGCCATTACCCGTCATCATTGACACTCCCTTGGCTAGATTAGACAGAGACCACAGACAACTGTTAGCCGAAAACTATTTCCCGCATGCTAGTCATCAGGTGCTGATGCTTTCGACGGACACCGAAGTGGACGAGTCATATTTCGAGAATATCTCGCCCAGTATTAGCCATGCCTACCTCTTGGAGTTTTCTCCCGAGGAGCGTTTCACTAGCGTAAAATCGGGTTATTTTTGGAGGAGCAGAGATGAAGCTTACCAAGTTGCGGGTGACTAAAGAAGCTTCCAGTCGGCTCCGATTCTTGGCAGGTAAGACTGGACTGACGCCTAATCTCCTATGCCGAATAGGATTCTGCTTGTCTCTGGCCGAACCTCCGATCCCTAACCCTGCCGATTATCCCGAAGAGGAACGTGAATTCAACCGCTATACTCTGTTAGGTGAATTCGATCCTCTTTTCGTGGCACTTCTCAGGCAAAGATGCTTCCAAGATGGCATCGTGGATCCGGCAGCTCTACCCAATTATTTCCGAGCTCACATCAATCGCGGAGTAACTCTTTTGCAGCAAAGGACACGAAGCATCTCCGATATTGCGAACCTGGCTGCGAAGTCGAAATGGGGTAGCGATCTTGAAAAGGGATAAATTCCGGAATTCCGTAAAATACAAGTTTCGGCAAGAGACCGAATGGATCGCTACACCCTTTCGTGATTGGCATTTTTCCTGAAGATCTAATGAGAGGCTATCGATGTCTGAGATCCAGGAGCAATGCATCGAAGCGGTACAACAGCTTAACGTTTGGCGTAGGCGTGGGGAACGGGCTCCGCACAAGCCGCTGCTGGTTTTATTCGCACTGTCTCGCGCCATGCGAAGCTCCGAGCGGCTGATCCGATTTAAAGAGTTATCGGATCCATTTAAGAAGCTACTCCTTGATTTCGGAATTGCAAGGGCCAGCGCACACCCAGAGTACCCATTTTGGCGTTTGGAAACCAATATTTGGGAGGTTGTCCCACGCTCTGAGCTACGGTTGCGTAAAAGTAATTCAGACCCACCTCACTCCGAGCTGTTAAGGGTTGACGCGCGTGGTGGGTTTCTAGAGCCGATCTGGAGCGAGTTGCAGCGAGATCCAGATTTTGCTTTTAGGATCGGTTGTGTCGTTCTCCACAGCTATTTCCCCGGAGTCGTCCATTGCGATTTGTGCAGCGCTGTGGGATTGCATATACCTTCGCGCTGGACGTGGCCGCAATCGATGCCCTGTGGCGGATCTCGATAGCGTTCTCTCGTTCTCTTAGGACTTTCTTTCGTAGACGTATAGCAGATGCCTTGCACGAGAACCCTCAACGTAAAGGGCTTTGGCACGCTCTTCTGAGGAGACATTAGTTCCTAAGAGGAGTAGTACGACATCGGCTTCCAGGCCCTTGAAGATTTCGATAGTTGCGTAATGGATATGTTGTGCATGTGGATCGTAACGCCCGTAAGAACTTACTAGTGGGTATCCTGCAATAGCTTTTGTGTCACGGAGGCTAGAGTCTTCTTTTGAAGAATTCAACAGAATCACAATTGATCCTGGTTTGATCTGTTCGTTCCCTGTCATGTACTTAATATCCCGAACGATCTGAGTTTGTTCATCCACGTCATTCTGTACAGTTCGTTGAATGACCGGTACCCCCGCCGGTGATTTTTCAAAACACGTCATCTGGACGGGATAGGCCCGCGTCAGAAAATCGACGATCGCTCGTGTATTTCGGCAGTTTTTGGTTAATACTTTCTTGGCGGCAGGAGGCGAACACGGGAAATGGCTCCAATGTCCGAAGATGTCCTGGTGTTCATCTAGAAAAACACAGAACCGAGATTCGGGACCAGGCTTCAATAGTGTCTGCAAGTACTCGTACCACTCTGGTTTGAAATCTTGCCCTTCATCGACGATGATCGCATCAAACTTGGGCTGTTTCTCGTCGTCGATATCCAGGAGCTTGGAGGGGAGGATGAGATGCCAGAATTGATTGTCTTTTTCAGTCTGCGCTTCCCACCATTCTGGGTCGCTCGCTTCGACCAACCGCTTAGCGAAGCTTGCGAATGTGCTAACAGAAACCAGAGATCTTTTATCAAAGGCCGACCTTACCTTTGTCGCAATCCCCTTGTTATAGAAAAGTAGTAGTACTGATCGACCGTCGGCTTCCAGTCGTTTAGCAAACTCTTGTGCTAGCACGGTCTTGCCGGTCCCTGCTGACCCGTGCACAATCATTCGAGAATTAATTTCGAGGTCCGCCAGAGTTTCACATTGTTCCTGGGTAACTTGGATTAGCTGTTCGGCCTCGCGAGCGATTCTGACCCCTAGAATCTCTACAAACCCAATACTTCGCGTCATCCGCTGTATAAAATCACGTACCTCTTTAGGCGTCATGCCTTTTCTTTTGAAAATCGATCGAATGTCACCTTCAAGCCGCAAGACTTCGGACACTATTTGCGACAAGCGCGACTCGTCAATAATGCGCCCGATTGGAACTCCGGTTGGAGCTCCGGAATCGACAAGGCTACATTGAGGAAAACAAAGGGCCCAGTCCACGTTGGCAGACTGCACTTCTTGCGACAATTCACGAATTAGACAATGCGTTGCGGCGGACGCTTGGCGGTCTGGCCCCTTCGCCAACACCTTGTCGTTCTGCAGCCACTGATCTTGCTCTCCGTCGTAATAGAGAACGCCGCCCTTTACTTCCAAGCAGATTATGACGTCGCGCTGGTTAAAAATGACAAAATCGATCTCACACTCTGGCTTACCAAACAAGCCGCCTTTGAACCGTTTCGAGTAGAAGACGACGTGGGAATCAGGGAGCGCCCGAAGGCTCTCGTATACCACGAACTCCGGGTTGCCCTGATCACGGGCACCGGGAAACAAATCTGGATACATTCGTGCCATTTCTGAATTATTCTCCTTGCCAATAGATGACCTGTGAGTAATTGGGGCGATCCCAGGTGATCTTCGGGATAAAGTGCTGGAGCCAATTGTAGAAAATCCGGGTATTCTCTTTGATCTCCCACCGATATGGCAAGGGCACATCCTCGCATTTTTCGTGAATCCAATCATTTACCGCACCGAATCGCAAACTCCTCTCAGTTTTCAAGACCGCGACAAACTCAACCACGAACGGTGTGAGGCGAAATGACCCACCTAACTGGTCGTCGAAATCTGGTCGGTTGAGCCCAGGAGGGATGCCAAACGTAATCAGGTCGTGCGCAGCCCTGCGTACGACTTCTGGCGAGTAGTCGGTTCGGCTTGGAGAGAAGTAGTATGCGGCAAGATCGACAGGGGATTCCGTCGCTGGCAACGATGAGATGGTGTACGTTTTTGAAACAGAGCCCAAATCCAGTGGAGGACCTGCAGCCGGCGAGGCCTTTGGACAGGTATCGACATAGCGCTTGTAGCGCTGATAGAGGTCTTCGTCAACTTGGCGGCTGCCGTTGATCAATTCAAAAATCTTTGACCAGTCTTGTCCCGCTAGCTGCACGAATGTTCCCGTCTCTATGTTTGCGTTCTCGCTGTATCCAAGTCCCCTTAGGGTCAGATTCCCAGAAGTGTTGAAGGCCAGATTGCTTTCGAATACAAAGAGTTTCAGATGAATATCCAGATTAACGTAGAGGGCGATTCCTCTTGCAGCAAGATAAGGGAATATAGCGACATCACTCACGCCGCTTCTGAGGTCCTCTGGTCTCCATCTGACAATCACCTTAAGCCCTCGATCACAGCCAGCAGATTCAATAAACCGCTTCAGGGCCTCCAAGCCAATAAAAGGTGAGATCAGTAACAGAAGCGAATCACCACTTTTGCAATGTGCTGCGATTGGCTCATGCAAGGGACTCCAGATGAGATTTGCATTCATTTCAGTCAAAGTATTTTGGCTCTCCTACCGACTTCCAGGCAAACGCTTGGTCAGACGTAAGAGCCGCTCGTCGACCAACCGCTTAATCTCACGGATACTGTCAATCTCCCCTTGCTTGCCTCGAAACGCAGTGAGCTGCAGGCTCTTGAGCTGTTTCTTGATCTCTACCAATTGATCCAGAAGTTCTCTCTGTCCTTCGCGATTCTTTATACGTTCAAGAACGGCGTCAATGGGCTGCTCATTCAATTCCACAAGACCTTTCTCGTTGTCAGTTCCTTTCCTGTATATCTGTGCAAAGCCGCGGAAGTCTTTAGGGTTGTTGATTGGTTTTTTCGATCGAATACACAGTCGATCGAATCTAGAGAGGCCGCGACTAGAGAATTGCAAATCAGTCTGATTCAGGCCGAAGTACTCCTCGCTGAGCTGTCTGTCCGTGACAGCCATGTCAATCAGCGTGAAATGATGAGGCAGCACGCTGTACTCCTGCTGCTTGAGCTGTTCGTAAATCCGATAAACAATGAGCTCTTTCCTGACTGCTCGTACCGCTAGGTTAAAAAAGCTTGCGACTTCCCGGGAACATTCCACCACGTAGCTGAAGTCTGGGCTCTTGGTGTGTTTCTGCAACTCTCTAAGATAACTTTTGTAGATGTAATGCGCACGTTCAAGAGCACCCCAAGCAAGACGGCCAGTGATATGTATCGTTCCCAGCAAAATGTCGATCACAGCTTCTTCAGTGAATTCTCGGTTCGGCTTGAAAATGAATTCCTTTACGTTCAGCTTGAGGAGGGTGCTGCGGACCACCGGCTTGAGTTTTGCTTGATCTTTCAGGAGATGCTTGATGGCCGTCGTACGGCGATTCCCCTCAATCACCAAATACTTGGATGACTTGGGCATCCGCTTGACAATCATGTCATCGCCTTTGCTTATGAAACCGGATGCTCGAATTCCACGAATGAGATCCGCAATATGGTGTTCCTGTTTGTTAATTACAGAAAGGATGTAGTCCTGATTCGTTGCGGATGTGAGATCGTTTTGGTCGAACTGTCTATCGGTGCGAACGTCCAAAACAATTCGCGGATTGTTCGGGTCAAGAAGCAGCTGTGCTGGCCGCACGGCTATCGGTCTCAGGTCGTAGTGCTTTGAAATCGAGGAGATATCCATACGTATCGGCAGGAAACGGTCATTGCCATGAATCGGCTGGCACAGTCATACGTTCATGATTTTCCGGAGTGGCTCCATCGTGTTTTTCAGCTCGTCCTTATATCCGCGATCAGCACCTTCACCTAAATATTGGTCGAGTGGTAATTCCTTGTCCTGTTTGTTGAGGAGACCTCCAACAGTGTCTGCCCATTCGGTGCGAGTCTCAAAATTTGTGAAGTCGTCTACCGCTTGATCGACTGTCATCTGGCCGTCCTCTTCGTCTTCCACGCGCTTAATGAGGTCGCTAGCGTATGACTTGATCGCGGGGTGAGAGGCGGCGTGCATTTTGGCCACCAACTTCGCAAAGAGGTTGAAACTCCGGGGCTCGGGTAGGATCTTCTTTTTTCCATTTGTAGTGCGTTCGGGGTTTTTGGAGTCCCGAGTGGCGAATTGGCACAACGTATTCAGCTTGGTCAGAGACCCTTCGTCGAGTTCAAATGTGTTGTCGTCGACTTTGAAATACTCAATCCTCAAGCGCTTATTTCTTATACCAGTCTCGATCAGTGAAAAATGCTCGTCCCTGATTTCGGGAAATCTTTCTCTCAATTGCAAATATGCCACGTATGTTCTGAGCGCACCGCTGACGTCCGCAGATTGAATGCACAATCGATCAGCTACGGCTCTTGCTTTAGTATTTTTGAAGCTGAATTTCTCACTTTGTGGCTCTTCTTCCATATATTCCGAATAGATGTTAAACGCCCTTGGCAAGAGGTCCCAGGGCAACAACGACCCGTGGTGACGGATCCCGAGTAAAATTGCAACCTCGTGTTGGATTTGTTCCCTGGAAAGATTGTTGGTGTCCAGCAGTATTACTGTTATTGTGCGAAGAGACGGCAAGTGTTGTTTGATCTCTTTTTGGGCCGTAGTTTTGTCAAACGGAGGGCGCTTCTTGTCAAGATCTTCAAGAATGTTTTTTATCGTAGCCACACGTCGGTTGCCTTCCAGCACAAGATATTTCTTCGACGACGTGATCTTCCGAACAACGATTCGATCGATGCCGACATAGCCAATCCGTTGCATGGACGCGTATAGATCACCGATGTTCGTCACATCGGATTCTTCATCATCCGCCGGCGGCGTTCGTTTGAAACGCTGAAGTGTTTGATCCTGCTTCGCCGAGACTTGGTCGTCGGGGATTTCAGCGGGTTGATCGAGGCTCCGGATAAACCGCGGATTGTTTGGATCCAATAGAAGATCATCGATATCAACGACGATTTCCGAAAGCATGAAGTGTTTCTCCTCAGTGCAAGTCTCTTTGGTCCAATTCCTTGATTAAGTTCACAAGCTGTGTGGTCGTTTGCTTTGCTTTAGCACTGCTGAAATCGTCTCCAAGAGAGACTCTCTTCAGAATGGAGTCCACCTCGAAAAGCCATTTACTCCAAGTGGGCTTGAACAGTTCCATCGCACGCATAGCCCAGACCTTGCTTGGCGCAAGCTTTTCGTCCTCGACCTTCTTCAGATTGACATTTCGCTTCTCCAGATCTTCGTCCGAGAGGATTTTGTCAAGATATCGCCATTCTGGAGGATTGCTTAGAGGTGCGCCTTCGCGATTGGGTACATTGAAGTGACAAAGGTTATTCATTCGCTTGACACCGTCATCGGAGAGGAGAAATGTCGTCTCATCTTGGGCTATATATGTTCTGAGTGTCTTTCGAGGACTGAGCAAGGGCTCTGCACAGATTGAATAATAGCGGTCTTCCATTCCACCAGGGCTGTCTTGAACCTCTGGAGTTTTTCCCACCTGAAACATGACTCTGTAGACCTTGAGCCGCTTCTCGACTTCTTCAAGTTGAATGCTCAGAGTACTCGCTACCTGTTGTCCTACACCCTGTTCCCATTTGAATGTATCCGAGGTTTGGTGAGCTATCTCGATGTAGCGAGTGAAGATGTTGTGCGCCTGTGCAAATGGTGTCCACTTCTTTAGTGAACCATGATGACGGACACCCAACAGATAGGTGATTTTCTTCTGTACTTCCGCTTTAGATCCTGAGTCGAGAACTTCCATTACTCTAACAGTCTCCAATGACTTCCGGAGAGAGGTAGATATGTCTGGATCTTTCATGAGCATCCTGATAGCCGCCACACGCCGATTGCCTTCAAGGACGACGTAGAAGCTGTCATGATGAGCAAGCTTGCGAACAAAAATAGAGTCGACCGGCAACCATCCGTTTTGCCTAATTGAGTTGGCGAGCTCCTCTATTCTGTACAGGTCGGTATCCTTTCCCTCCGGAAATAGTTTGCCCTTCGTAACTCCATTCAAGTCTTGCTCAAGAAAATGTTCTTCTGCGACCTGATCTTCTTTTCGTGTTATGAAGCGCGGGTTGTTTGCATCGAGCACGAGATGATCGTACTTAACCGGGATATCCTTTAGATTGGGGGCAAGATGTTCCTGCATCGCGACTTCCTCACAATAATTTGAGATTGTACAGCTCGTCTGTTCTGGCAATCAGGATGAGACAGTCGGCATAAGTCAATTCGATGGGTATCACTGATTGTGCGAGAAGATTGTGCACATCTGCTCTGTGGTCTTGAGTACCCTTCTGGGCACGCAGGTTGCGAAGCTGCTGAATGATCGAATCGATCCTTCCAAATTCGCTGGATGTGACGATTCGCCCTACTGACGACTTCAACGGTAATGGCAGTTTAAGCAGGTAAGAGCCCTGCTCAAAGTCTCTACAGCGAATCATTTCGAGAATGTCGTCTTTATTAACCATGTCCGAAACAAATGCCAATATTTCCTGAGGAATGGCCGGTTGTCGGTAGTGAAACGCCGCAAATGTTATCCAAGGATACCCATCTTCAATAAACTTCGGTGGACTGTCATTGCTGGTAGCCGGAACGGTATGAGTCATGGCTTCGTAGACCCACCTGCGCTCTTGTTCAGTCGGCAAAAGAGAAAAAGCGCTGCTGCCGGTCATCTGGAGTGCGGCATCACAGACAACTCCGCGCTCTACAAATTGTGCCATTCTTTCGGACAGAAAATTGAATACATTCGAAACCTTTAGACGATTGTCATTTGTAATCACTATAGGGAAGTGTACATACTGCCCTGGGGAGAGATACCTGCGGAATAGAAGAAAGGAGTACCGCTGCTCGGTTTGGTACGCAGGTGTGTGGCGCTGCTCAACGGGGACCGCATATTCGTCATAAAAAGCGCCGACCTCTTTTGCGAACTCCGCTGGGGTGCCGTACTCCCGATCGATGACGGCTGGCTCTAGAGAATCCGAGATGTCTGAAAAGAGCCATCTATTGTCGATGCGGTATCGAATATTTGGTAAGCGATCTTCGACCTCGACGCAGAATGCCTTTTTCAGTGGGTTTTCGGAGTCGTGGCGAATTGCTCTACCCATTGCTTGCATGTAGTACAGCTTTGATTGACTGGGAGTGGCCATCACCACGGTATTAACGGAAGGATCGTCGTACCCCTCGCTGAGCACCATTACATTTATTAAAATCGAGCGTTTATAAAGCTTTTCTTCTTTAACAAAGGTATCCCTATCTTGATTGCGGCTGTTCGTGGCCCCAGTAATGTACGAAATTGATTCATACTTCGCCTTGAGGGGAGATTCAAGAAGCTGACTGTAAAGAGACTTCACGTGATTAACCGTACCAACGTATATGATCGCTTTCTTGTAATCGTCGGTATGGGCGAGAAGTTCGTCGACTATCTTTTTATTGCGTGCTTCCGTATTCAGTTGTTCGAGGGATTCTTCCTCACTTATGTCATGAAAGTCGAACGTGCCACCCTCAACCTTACGTACCTCTGGCTTCAGGACGATCCCTTTTTTCACCAAATCGGGAAAGCCAATCGAGAACGATTCGCGATCGAATTCAAGTGGTTCGCCATCATGACGCGACGGGGTGGCAGTGAGCCCCAGAATTCCGAGCTCAGGCTGAGCAAATATCGGTCGATAGCTAATGTTTTTTAGTGCAGCGTGGTGAGCTTCGTCGATGACAACTAGCTTAATGTTTTTGTTCTTTGTGATGTGCTCTTTCGCATCGCCGATCATTAACAAATCGACATTTGATGCGAAACTTCCCAATTTCGGATAACGGTCGGGGAAGCTCTTGAACGTGTCCATCGCTTGAACAATAAGTTCCGTTCGGTGGGCTGTCCAAAGGACTCTGTCTTGGGCGGGGTTCAATACACCCTGTTCAAACAGACGGTTGACTGACTTAACCGCGGTGAATGTCTTGCCTCCTCCGGTAGGAATTACGAGGAGAAATCGACCCACGGGTCGATCCGTAAAATCCGCAACGATATTGGAGACGGCTTGCTCTTGAAACTGATCGTAGCGTTCTTGAAGGCTTGATAGGCTCATTTTCAACCTTATCTTGAGAAAAACGAGTGTACTCTTATCCCGACACCGATGAGAAATTGCGGCCAGACTTCCTGTGGGAGATTTCCCGGAAGGCGAAATGTTTCCTGGTGGAAATCTGATTTCTTGTCAAACGATTCCATTACTTGTTACGTCGGATCAGCTCAGTCGATAGATAGATTGTAAGACTAGTATTATCATATAGTTACATCGTACTGCATGAGGTTAATAACGCCTCCCGGCCTCATGCCAAAGGGACATGTCTGCATCCAGAATATTCGTTAAATAATCGCCAATTTCAGATTCCTAGCCCAATTCCATGGGCGATGGATGAAGCTTGATTGATTTCCAGAGCGGATGTTTTGGAGACATCAGCTCCGAGTTGGGGGCCGAGCTTTGCAATGTCATCGGTAAATAGCGTGGCCTCATGGCTGGCGCGGGAGATTGAGACGTAGCCGAAGCGGGAGTTGAGCAGGTCCGGGTGGACTCTAGTGTCCGCGTGAACGAGAACGCGTTCGGCGGTGAGGCCCTGGGAGCTGTGACTGGTGACCGCATACCCGTGGTCGAGATGACGATGCTCGCCAACGTTAAATTCGATCTGGCGGTAGTTGTCGAGGTGGACGGATAGGCGGCCATCGGGATGGATCCACTCGATGGTAGCGAGGTCGCGATTGGCAACATCGAGCGATTTGTCGGGCGCGGTGAATTGAATGCGGTCGCCAACGGAGAGCTCCCGTTCGATCTCTCGATAAACGCTGACGCCTGTGAGACGGCGGGGATCGTAGGTGACAAGTTCTTGGTTCGGTTTCTCGACCGTGAGCAGGTTTGTGGCTGGATCGATGGCGACGACCGAAGCGTAGGCGGCGGCTTCAATTCCAACGGCCTTGCTGCCGCGTGCGTAGCGTACTACGTCGTCGATGTCGTAGTGGCTTGCCCATGATCGTTCGGCTCCGGTCATGTCCTGACGCTGAACCAGGACACGAAACGAATGATCTTCCGGCGCAAGGCTTCCTTTGGCCCTCAACTCCTGGCGAACAGCGACGTTCAGCTCGCGGCGGGAAGCATTGTCTGGTGAGACGATGAGAGTGTTCTCGGGCGATTCGACGTAGGTCTTGGCGATAGCGCGGATACGCTCTTCTCGGTCGGGAATTTCCTTCACCCGGCCCTGCTGTTGGAGTGCGTCGAGCGCAGCGGAGACTTGGCCCGTCGCCAGCATTTCCACGACGGATTTCAGAGCTGGGTCTTGCTGGCGAACGATCTCATCGAGCTTGGTCGTGCGCATTCCAGCTTCCTGTAATTGCTCGAAGGGGCGGCCCGCTTCGACGCCTTGATGCTGGCGGATGTCGCCGACCAGAAGCACGCGGTCATCGGGCCCAAGCCGCGAAAGGAACTCGCGGATCTGGTTTGTGCTGGCTAGGCTTGATTCATCGACAAGGTAGAAGTGCTTTTGCTCAGGCAGGTCTAGATTCGCACTGCGAGCGAGGAAGCGTTGGAGGGTTCCGGCTTCGATACCTGCTTCATTCAGTTGTCGCGCGGCGCGAGAGGTCGGGGCGAAGCCTTCGACCAGATAGCCCTGCGATTCCGCCGCGCTGCGAATGACGGTGAGCGTGGTGGTCTTGCCCGCGCCGGCAAAACCTTGGATTCCTTGGATGCGGTCGGGCGCGCTGAGCACATCTTCGACCACGCTCTTTTGCGCGTGGTTGAGATGTTTATGCTGGTCGGCAATGGCGATGGCCTGTGGGCGCGAAAGAACTGGCTCAACCTGATTTTTCCCCTCGCGCATCCGATGAAGGATTTCCTGTTCGGCGGCGATGGTCTTGGCGGTGGTGAACTGACGGCCCGGAAGGCCCTGTTGCCGCTCGACAATTTGGAATTCCCCGGACCCCAATCGGGCGTCAAGATGGGCGCAAACCTGGGCATGAGTGATTTCGCCCATGCCGCGCCGGAGTCCGTCGCGGATCAGCGCACGTTCATCGACGACCGCCTCGCGCTCGAAGTTCTTGTCGCGGGAAAAAGTGAGTGATTCGCGGACACGGTCAACCGAGTTTACGGGCTTGTCTTGATGTTGTGAGCGTTCCTGGGCGGCGCGGACAACAGCTTCGGCCTGGTATCCGAAGTCGGCGGCTAGCTTGCGGTGCGCGGCCATCACCTCTCCCGGCGAATGGATTTCCTTACGGTCGCGGGTCGAGTGCGCGGCGATCTCGGCGGCCTCTTTCCCGGAGTAGCCGGTGCGTTCGAGGTGCTCGCGAATCTGTTGGCTGCGGGGACTGGATGCGTCAAGATACTCCTGAGTGTAGCCCTTGATCTCCGGCGCACCGCTCCGCCCGGCCGTAATTTCGTAACCGAGTTGGCGGAGTTTGTAGGTCAGTTCGGATTGATAGACGGCAGTGGCGAACTGCTGTGAAGCGAAAAGACTGTGCGGCTGGATGGCGCGTGGGTGACCGTTGTCGCGCTCGGTGACGTTGAAAATGACGACGTGTGTATGCAGTTGCGGCGCGACATAGCCATCGACCGGACGGGCCGTGTCGTGCTCGAATTTGGCGGCAATAAACTTGCCCGTGGTTTCGGGTGGATGATTACCGCCGATCCGCGCTTGCGTGTAGCGTTCAAGCTGGTCAAGGGCAACGCGGACGCTCTCGCGGTGCGCTTCGCGTACGCGTTTATCGCAGCCGACAAGCGCCGTCAGCGAGACGGACTTGGGAGCGGAGAAAGTCGCGTCCCAACCGGCACGGTGCTCCATCGTCTTGACGGTCTTGCCGTCGGCGCCCTGATATTCATACGACGCTCGTTGCCGTACTAATTGTTCGTCGGTTTGCGGATGCTGGCCTTGGCTGAGTTTGGCGAAATCCTCGCTGGAGACCTCCCCGGCGAGACCGAACTGCCCGGCCAAGCGGCCTTGCCAGTCGCCCGCAATCACGCCGCGCTGCGACCAATAGTTCTGCTCCTTGGCGGTGAACTCCTTCTGGTGATAAGTCTGCGCTTGGGCTGCGGAAAGCGGTTTGGAGATGGTCAGCATGGCTCAAATCTTCGGGCCAAAGTTCAAGTTGGGTTGATGTTCTTCTTGTGCTTCACTGGCGGGCTTCGTCACCGTACTTTGCCGACTCTGTTCATCGCTCGTGGGCTTCGGTTCGATACGGGGTACGGATTCTGTACGCTTCTCACCGTTTGTAGTTTCCGGTTGTTCCTTTTGCTCCTTTTGCGGTTCGCGCACTATGAAGTCGTCCTCCAGACGCTCGATGAACTTCGGCTTAGACGCGGGAACCTCCAGCAGTGGAAACGAGAACCGCGTCACGTAATTACCGTGCTTGAGATATGCGTGAAGGTTATCCAGTCCGCTGATTTCGGAGTCGAGCACCAGCGGCTCGGTCTGGCGGTCGAGCGAAAAGTTCCTGCCGTCTCGGGAGCCGTCGAAGTGTGTTTCCTTCATGCGTTCGATCTCCACCTTGCCGATGGCGCGGCTGACCCACTCGGCGGCATTCGGTTCGGTCGTCTTCAGGAATATCTTGGTAGCGGGCTGTGACAGCATGACCTCGGCAAGGTGACCGTAGATGACTTCCAATTGCGCTTTGCCCTGGAAACCGAGAACGATTGGGTTGCGCGACTTACGGTTTTCGGTGATGGCGGTATGGAGCTGCGGCAGCTTTTGCAGGCTGGCTAGTTCGTCAAGTACAAACCACACCGGATGCTGTTCGGGCGTCGGCGCGCTGAGCAGACGGAGAACGAGCATGTCGATCCAGAGGCTATGCAGCGGGCGAAGCGCCTCGCGTTCGGCGGGCTGCGAAGTAATGAAGATCCATCCCTGGCGATTCTTCGACCAGTCGCGGGCCGTCCATTCGGTCTTGGCATCGGTCTTCTTTGGGAGTAGACGAAAACTGTCGGCAATAAGGCTCAACGAGCCGAGCACGCCGGAACGCTGGTGCGGCGCGGATGGGTCGATCAGCGAGGCCAGTTCGGTATTCTTCACGCGGTGGTCGATCTCCTCCGGGTGTGACATCCACTGCACCAGTTGCTGCGGCGAGGGCAATTCGAGAAGCAAATGGGCGAATATTTTCTGCGGGCTTTCGATGAAAAACTCGCCCTTCTTATCATTGGTGGGTTGGAAGAGTGACGCGGCAACCGTTCGGGCCTCGGCGCGTCGAACCAACTCCTCCGACGGCCCCCAGTACGGACACCGGCGGTCGAGCGGATTGAGGACAATGTCGCCGCGATGCGCGTCATAGAAGCGCTCGATAAATTCGCAGGCCGGATCATAAAGAATGGCAGAGTGGCCGCGCGATTGGATCTGACGCAGCATTTGCATGATGATGGTGGTTTTACCGCTGCCAGTGTCGCCGATGATCTCGAAATGCTGGTCCTCGGCGCGCAGTGGAACACGCAGCATTTCTCGGCAGTGGTTCACATAGAGGCCGATGCCAGTGCCTTGAATGGCCCTGTTAAATTGCTTCGGAGTCACGAACACCGGCCCCTTCAAGCGCCGCCCGTACTTCATTTCCTTGCGGCGGCGAATGTCCTTGCGAATGGCGAACGGAAGCTGCGCCAGGAGCGCGACCACTCCGAAGATGAGTGGCCACTGAAACAGACCGACAATCGTTGTTCCGCCGTAGACCTCCTGCCTGAAATAGCTCACGAGCGAGCCGTTTTGGTAGACCGTCGGCACGCTGCGGTAGAGATAAACCATGCCGCGCTGGCGGGCGGAATCGGACAAAACCAGCGGGATGGGCTGGGCATTCGCTTGCGGCGTCAATCCCGTCGCAACATCCCCATCGCGGGCGTACAAGGCGTGGCCTTGCTTGTCGGCCATGAGCAGCAATTGATACTTGCTGGACTGGCGAATACTCGCCCCGATCGTGGTCTTTATAAAGATTGGGAGATCGAACTGTTCGAGCGGAGTGAGCACGAACGCGAAGTGAAGATAGACGAACAATCCTGTCAGAACCACAGCAAACAAAAACGCGCCGAAAGTGTAAATCGGGTTGTGGGGCGGCCAAATGATGGTCTCCTTTCTCCCCCAGTTGGTTTCAGGCATGGCGTTTTTCCTCCTCGTTTTCGGCGGCGTACTGCGCGACGACCTCGCGCGCGGCGCGGTGCTTGTTGGTTTTTACGTTGCGCATCAACTCCTGGTATTGCTCGGCGCTCATCCGTTCGCCGCGCGCGACCGGCGAAAGCGCGTTGGTCAAGAACAGTTGCAAGGCGACGATTTCGGTCATGAGCGGGTCGGCCCCGAGCGCGCCGGATGAAGAGCGGGCCGCCTTCAATACGATCTCGCGTGCCCATTCGCCTATCGCCCGTCCATCGGCTTGGGACGCGGCCTCAACTACGGCATATTCGGTCTTCGTCAACTTAGTATTGAGTGACTGGTCGCGGCTTTCCCGGCCGCGCACCGCACCCTTTTTCCTAGGTGTCTCGGAATGATTTAATGGCATCGAAGGCCCTCATTTCTCTTTTGGAGGCAGGAAACTAATAGGTTCCCCCTTCGCGATAAGTTCATTGTTTTCGTGGGGAACCCATTAGTTTCCAAAGAACCTAATCGGCTCCCTAAAAGGGGTGGAGTGTCACAATTCTTCCGGTGCGAAGCACCGTTCTTGCTCCGACACGAAATTGAATGCAGGATCATGCCTTCACTGCTCGCACAGAAGGCGTTGACTCCACCCCTGCTACAAGCTTCTTTGCAGGCTCCTCCGATTCGCTATTGCTCGGCCCCTTACGGACACGCAAAGTGCAAGGCACCTGCTTGGCCTGAGGCGTCTTCAGAAAGTCCTGAAAGTCGCGGTCCTTCGAGAAGACATAATTGAGCGCTTTGTCCACTACATCGTCGGCGGAAGCGTGGACGAAAGCGGCGTACTGATCGACCTGCTCGGCGGTGGACTCATCGAGCCGAACCGAAGCACTGATATAGCGGATCTGGTTGATTTCAAGCAACGGCATTGTTGTTCTCCTTATGGGTGGTGGAATCAAGCAATCTTTCTGCGGGCAATCATTCTCTGCGCCGTCTGTACAATCTCCCGTGCACGAGCGCGGCAGAGTGCGATGGGAATCTCAAAGCGGCGACGAACTTCAAGCAGCGTCACCACGTCGTCTATCGGAATGCCTTCGATGAGCCAAAGTCTGGCCGATGCAACGTCAACCGTCCGCTGAGCGTAATAAAGAGGATTGGGCTTATCGGATCGACGCGAGGCAAGCTTGCGTGTGAGCTTCGCCGCGTCTTTGCCGCGCGCAAGCTCATGCAGAACCCATGCCCAATCGAACTCGGAACGTGTGTGGTTCGAGGGACGCTTTCGCTCTGTGATTGGACGGGACGGAAGAAGGGCATCGGCGGCTAGAATGTCGAGCCGGAAGTCATCGGAATTCCAGGTGGAATCGCCGGGGTATTCGACCGTCACTTCATACGCGGGATCGTACTTACAATTCAGGAATCCGGGCAGACGGAGAACGCGGTTACAGTCGGTACAAGCGGGATCGCCGCCAAAGGTAATGGCAAGCAGCTTCAGTGCGCTTTCTTGTTGTTCCAGGGTGAAGCCGTCGACTCGCCAGAGGATCTGGTATTTACCGAGCGATGTCGAGAGGACTGCATTCGGCGGGGGAACCGTGTACGAGGCCCGGAGCGAAGTTAGACGGGTCTCTCCATCGGTATCCAAATCCAGATAGAGATGGCGGACCGAGGCGATGCACTCTTTGGTGCGTTTGCGGCTGTCCGAGCGAAGCGGATTGGCAGCTACGTAGACATTCGCGCCAGCAGAGTTCTCATGTGCGAGCCAGGCGAGGTAACGGGGACCGAGCGCAGTCTCCAATTGGACGATTCTCTGAATTGTCGCGGTGGGCATTTCGCGCCGTAGAAGCAGAGCAATGGTTTCCCCCGGAGCGAAACAACGCGTAAGGAAGTCAGCAGCGGTGGTGGTTGCATTCTGATTATTTGGCTGTGGCATGTTTCACCTCGAAGACCGGCTCTATTAGGAAGCGCTTGGCGTCCCGGTCGTATCCACGAAGCGCCAGCACTTCGCGGATGATGCGGCGACCTGGCTGCCGCTCAACATGGACGACAAAATCAACCGCTTCCCCGATCTCGGCTTCGGTGTCGGAGAAGGTGGTTTGCGCGTGGTTGCGCATCACTAAATTGGCGAAACGGCGGAGCGCTTTCTCCCCGGAATTGGCATGGATCGTCGCGAGTGAACCGGCATGGCCGGTGTTGAAGGAATCGAGCAGCGTCCGCGCCTCGATTCCACGCACTTCGCCGAGAATGATCCGGTCCGGTCTCCAGCGCAGAGCAGACTTCAAAAGATCATCGAAGGAGATGTTGGCCTTGAACGTGTCGGTCTGGCATTCAGCCGGCACAATGTTCGGCTTCTGGATGTGAAGTTCCGAAGTATCCTCGATGACCACGATGCGATCGTGGTCCGGAATGAAGTCAGCTAATATCCGCAACAGCGTGGTCTTGCCGGTCCCCGTTCCGCCACTGATAAGCAGAGTCTTTCCGCTCCGGATTTGCTCCCCCAAGAAGTCCGCAAGTTGCCGTGTAATCGTGCCACGAGCGATCAGGTCATCGATCGTGTAATGCCGACTGGTGAACTTTCTGATCGTCAGAGCAGGCGCCGGGCGCACAACCGGAGGAATCACCGCCGCTAGGCGGCTTCCGTCTGGAAGCTGCGCGTGCAGCAAAGGATTGTCCTCGTCTAGCTTCTTGCCGAGTTGATTGGCGATTACTTCGAGGCCGGTGCGGAGCTGGCTAGCGTTGAAGGAAATGGTTCCTTCTTGGCGCATGATCCCATCGCGTTCATACCACCATGAGGCATCGGGATTGCCCATGATCTCGCTGATGCTCTCGTCCAGCAGCAGCGGCTCTATCGGCCGAAGGAATGGCAGGATCAATTCAAAGCTCATAGTGGGAACCTCACGGCGATGGAAGCCCAGCGGTTAGCCAGGCTTCCGGGAATGAAGAACGCTGGTTTACGCTGCCGCTTCCTCCTGAGGTAAGGTCTCGTGTTGCTGATCTTCCGGCTGGTCTTCCGGGCCGGCTTTCTCAGCGCGATCCAGCTTCAGGATCGAGGAGACCCGGATTTCCCATACGCGACGTTTCGAGTCCGTTTTCTTGCTGTCGTACTCCCGGCTGCGCAGTTCGCCTTCCACCTGGACATGTGCGCCCTTGGTGAGCGTCTTGGCGAACTCGGAGAGCTTGCCGAAGACGACGCAACGGTGCCATTCGGTGTGCGAGACGTACTTGCCATCCTTCTTGTAGGAGGACTTGGTTGCCAGCGAAAGAGTGGTGACGCTGAAGTCCGCGCTGTTGGTGCGAGCTTCTGGGTTGCTGCCGAGGAAGCCGATGAGGGTTACTTTGTTCTGGTACATGATTGTCTCCGTTTGCTGAATTTCCCGATCTTGATCGGGGCACTATTTAGCGAGTGGGCCATGCTCCCAAGTGCCGAAGCTCTGCATTTGCGGAGGCTCCGGAGAAATCTTTTCGGCGTTCTTTCCGAACAAGATTTGGAGGGAAACCGTAACCCGCAGGGCGGCGCAGCCGAAGCAGAAGAGCGAGTTGCCGCAGGGCGCATGAAAAGCCCCGAAGCGGTGCCCGAACAAAGGCGGGATACAGAACGGCAGACACGCTTCAGAGCAAAGCTTTCATCGGCACACTGGCTGCGGAAGGCCACCGCGATTAGCGCCCGCTCAGAGCTGACATGTCCGTCGCAAGAAGCGTGCAGTTCGCCACCTCCCTTGAGTCTCGGGAGGCTCTTGTTCGCCCGCTCCAACATGCTCAGTGACACGTGTGGCAGGCCAGCCGGATTGGCAGCAGAAATGGACATCGTTTAGTCTCTGGGATTCTCTAAGTGTCCTTAGCTGAACGCCTGGTCGGCCCGGAAACGCACGATGGTCAGACCGAGGGGGTTCACGGCAAGCTCATTGTTCTTCACGTTCTCGCGAAAGACATAGGTGACGCTGGCTGTCCATCGCTCTCGCTTGAGTTCGGTGTGATCGGACGGATTGCTGTATACCTTCTCGAACTCGATGCGCGCCGAATACGGCGACTGGCGCAGGTCGTCGAGGATGACGTTCTTGATCTCGACATCGACATACGGCAAGGTGCTGTCTTTGACGTAGTTCTGAATGCTATTGTCCTTGCGCTCCTGGTCGATGACGGCGCGTTGTACATCGCTATTAAGGAAGTAAAGCGACTGCGTTTGATCACGTTCGATGGTGAAACGATTGCGATTGAAATAGAGCTCCGCCCAGCGGGTGAGGTAATACTTGTTCTCCGCCTCCTGCGGGCGATACTGAAAGTTCCGGTAGTCGATCGCTTCAGCGTGGCCTACGTCATTGATCCGCACAATCATTGGGTGCATGTTGGCCAGCGCTGTCTGGCTTTTATAGGTGAGTCCGGCCAGGCTGATACACACAGCGGCGAGCACAAGAATGGTCACCTTCAAATACGTATTCATCACGAGCGGATCGCCATACTGTTCCAGGTAACGCTCTGCAGCTCGCGTGATTTCCGGAGTGGCTTTCGTTTCTAGGCTCATCGTTTCTGTGCTCATTTCGACCTCGTTTTCCCTGACGTCTGATTACATCGCGGCGCGTAACGCCATCACGGCTACTCCCAAACCGCCACCGTGTCCGCCGGTACTGCCGGTGAATAAACTGTGGGTCATAGTCGGAATCTTGAAAAGAATGTAGATGTTGACAAGCACCAGAAGAACAAGAAGCGGCAAGGTCTGAACGATCGTTGAAGGGTCCGACACGCTCTGGCCAAGTTGGATGTAATAGTTGGTGAGTACGTGAGACAAAACATTCAGAGTGGCCGCAGCCACGACTTTGTAAAAGCTGAATCCGAGATAAGCCTTGAGCCATCCCCAGAACAACCAATCGAGCTTGTCGAACACGAGGAACGGAATAAAGATCGGCCCGAGCAATCCGATGATCGTTGCCGCAATTGCGCCGTAGGCCACGATTGCAGACACAATTGCGGCCAGCAGGGCTAAGAGGAATTGGACGGCAAAGTACACGATCGCGTAGTAGGGAGACATCATGGTATTCAGCAGCCCCGGCCCCGTCTTGGAAGACGCCGCATTGATCTCGTTTAGCATGGTGTTGGAGCCATCTGATCCAATCAGATTCACAAGATTGATTGTGCCGCCGTCGATGAAGCCCTTGAGGGAAAAGCCAAGTCCGGGGATGGAACTGTCGTAATAGTTCACCATCACATAAGCGAAGGTAAGCAGCATGAAGAGGTTGAGAAACCTCCCCATGCTGAATCCGGCTTCGCCGTGTGCCGATGCAAGTGCTTCCTGCACCCCGAACCAAACCATCACGATGGTGGCGAGTGCCAGGACGATGTGAATCCCCATCGCGGTGATGGAGGGTGCCACCGTGGCGGCGAGCGACTGGCACGCCTGAGCGATAAACTGGAAGAGACTCATATTTCATCCCCTTGTTTTTGCTCCTACTCAGTACGCCTGTGTAAGGAGATTTCCCGACCCGCTACTGGTTGTGGTGATGTTGGCGTTGTAATAGTTTTCGTATCCTGCCGAGTCGCGGAAAGCCGACTTCATTGCGTCTTGCTGCTGTTTTTGGGCAACTATCTGCTGCAGGGCAAGATTGGCGTTGATTTGGTTCGCATCCTGCTGGGTGCGGAGTTGCAACAGCAAGGCCTGGTTGATGCGCTGCAATGTTGCCATGACGGTCTGTTGGGAGGCGTCCTGAGTTTGCGTCGCGGCTTCAAGATTGGCGATGTCGGTTTGTCTTGAGGTCTGATTCGCCCGGATGGTCCCGAGAGCCTGCAAGTTGTTGGTCATTACGGAGTCGTTGATGTCAACGGTGGCTCCCTGTGCGGCAATCTGCAACTGCCCAGCAGCACTGGCAGTGCTGTAGCCAGGGATTACGTTGACGGTAGTCGGCACGCTCACTTGCTGGTAGGAGGCTGCGGCTCCCTTTCCCGTATTCGCAGAATTGAGCCATCCCATCGAATTTCCATAGGTGTTCGATATCTGCTGCAGCAGTAGCAAGTCGGAAGTCGGAGACAGAAATCGCGAATAGAGCATTCTGGGCGCGAGGATCATCTGGTGCACAAGGTTGTACTGCTGCTTGGCGACGTTGTAGGCTTGCAGCGCCGTAGTAGCAATCTTGACGGTGTTGGTAAAGATTTGCTGGCCCTGCTCGATCTGCTGGAATTGGTTGGAGATGGATTGTTCTTCGTGTTCGATCTGCGTAATGGCGTGGACCGATTGCGTAGGATCGTAGACGATACCGGAACCGAATTGGGCGTGCGCAGCGGGCTGAAATGCCGCAGCGAGGCCGATAGAGAGTGCGGTAACGATTAGCTTATTCACTTTCTTGTCCTCTCGTCTGCGGTTGGGGTGGCAGGCTCTCACAGCAATACCGCGCTACTGCTGTGCGGCAATCATTTCCTTCTGAATCTGTGCGAGGCGGTCCGCTTCTGGCTTACACCGCGCGTCTCGTTCTCTCTTCTTGGCTTCCAGGGCAGCTATCTGCTCCGGAGTCAGCTTTTCTCCTGTCAGAAGTGCTGATGATCCGGCGCTTACTGGGTCAATGCAGTCCTTGGCATAGGCCGGGTATTCGGCGTTGTATTGATCCTGCAACTGTTTCACCTTTGCCGCTCTGCTCTGGCAGCCGGGAAGGGTGAGAGTCCACAGAACGAAGAGGGAAAGAGTAACTTTTCGCATCGAAGCCTCCTTAAAAAGTCTGTGGAATAGTGTGGTTCGAGTACGCAGGAAGAAGCAAGTCCTGCGTGAAATAGACTTTCACGCGATGTCCTTCCCGAATCGTGATCGTGGGTGGTATCTGGAT
>Ga0074046_10000579_pt1 | contig 33678 bp, 27 predicted proteins | sample BogForMeECP23OM3_FD_94441 | JGI IMG/M metagenome (GOLD analysis project Ga0074046, IMG submission 94441) | Bog forest soil microbial communities from Calvert Island, British Columbia, Canada - Bog Forest MetaG ECP23OM3 | ecosystem: Environmental > Terrestrial > Soil > Wetlands ... | reverse complement strand
TATTGACGCACTCGCCTATCGCCGCAGAGAGCGCGAGCGCCGTTCGATCAGTGTGCGTGGAATCTGGATTAGCGTTGCTTGCGGTGTGCTCATGGGCGTTTTTTATCCGCTCGTGACCAAGGCGGTTACGGGAGAGCATTCCTTGGGGCCATACTCCGTAGCCTTGTTCTTCGCTTCGGGGGTAGTCCTTTGCGCGATACCAGTGAACTACCTCTTTATGAAAAAGCCTCTCACCGGCACACCCCCGGTCAACATGTCTCAATACTTTCAGGCAGGAACGGCATGGCATTTCTGGGGCGTCATGGGTGGACTCATCTGGTGTACGGGAACGGTGTTCAACTTCGTGGCATCCCACGCACAAATAATCGGTCCCGCGGTCTCCTACGCCATCGGCCAAGGTGCGACGATGGTATCCGCCGTCTGGGGCGTCTTCATCTGGAAAGAATTTGCCAGCGCTCCGTCGGCCTCTCGCAAACTCATTCCAGCCATGTTCATCTTCTTTCTGTTAGGGCTGGGATCGATCGCGATCGCACCCATGGTGAAGTAGTCGAAATCAAATCGTCATGCAGAAGCCCATTGTTGTCGTCGGCAGCATCAATCTCGATTTAGTCGTGGGAGCCGATCGTATTCCCGAAGTGGGGGAGACGATCATTGGCAATAGCTTCAACACTTTTTACGGAGGTAAAGGTGCAAACCAGGCGGTCGCAGCAGCGAAGCTCGGGTACCCCGTTACGATGGTGGGGAACGTTGGGAGCGACGCCTTCGGAACGCAGTTGCGCAATGGTTTGAAAGAAGCCGGCGTGGACACAGCTTACGTGAACACCGTAGAAGGGCCATCTGGCGTTGCCATGATCACGACCGGACGCCTTGGCGAAAATAACATAGTGGTCGTGCCCGGAGCCAATGGGCGACTCACGCCGAAACTGCTGGAAAAAGCGGCGACGATTCTGGAACGCGCTGGATTTCTTTTAACGCAGCTTGAGATTCCCTTAGAGACGGTTGAGTACCTGGCCCAGTTTGCTGAGCGGCACGACATCCCGCTTATGCTCGACCCGGCTCCGGCGCGCGAGCTTCCGACGGCCCTGCTCCGCAGGGTCACCTGGATTACGCCGAACGAAACTGAAACCCAGGAACTCCTTAAGACCCGCATTGAGAATGGCGACCAAGGCTACAATGCGGCGGCAGATCGCCTCCTAGCTCGTGGCGTTAAGAATGTTTTGCTGAAGTTGGGATCGCGCGGTTGTGTCATTGCCCAGGGGAATCTTCCGAAAGAGCATGTGCCCGCGTTTTCCGTGACTGCTGTGGACACGACTGCCGCCGGGGACGCGTTCAATGCGGGATTTGCGGTGGGACTGATGGAGGGCTCTACGGTTGCACGCAGCGCTGTTTTCGCTTCGGCGGTCGCCGCAATTTCGGTCACGAGGCCCGGAGCTCAACCTTCGATGCCTGCCGGCGACGATGTAGAGCGTTTCCTGGAGCAGCATTCGATTCCGACTGCACAGTAGCGGTCCGGTGCAAGAAAGATGCAGCCGACGTTTGAATCTGTGGAGTTCTCATGCTCACACTGAACGGAAGATTGCGCGCCATCGTTTGGGTTCTGGCGTTGCTCATTAGCTCATCCTTCTCACAAAGCCAGGCTGGTGGGTCCTCTTCTGACTGGAAGGCTGTCGTTCAGAGTCGGCTTCCACTCTATGGTCATAGAAACTGGATCATAGTCGCAGACTCAGCCTTCCCCGTCTATGCCGCACCGGGCATCGAAACTATCGTTGTCAGAGAAGATCTGCCCGCGGTTCTGAAATACGTGGCTGGTGCGATCTCTAAGTCACGCCACGTGCGAGCCACAGTCTTTCTGGACCAGGAACTTCAGTTCATTGATGAGCGCGACTACCCGGGAGTGTCGGAGTTGCGTAAGCAAATCACGTTGCCTTTTTCGAAGGACCAGGTTTCCAGCATTCCGCACACCGAAGTGATGAGCAGAATTGACGAGGCCGGAAAGACATTCCGGATCTTGTTCATCAAGACCACAGCAGCGATCCCGTACACCTCGGTTTACATGCGTTTGGATTGCGGCTATATGAGCGACGATGTGGAGCGGAAGATCAGAACTGCGATGGCAGCTGATGCGCCAAGATGAATCGAGGGTCTCCCAATGCCGCCTGAACTGAGAGAAAGTAGGTCGGCGACTATTCTTTCTGCGCGCAAAACTGTTGCATATCTGGGGATCGTTTTTTTGATCTTGCTGTCCGTTCGCATTCAGGCGCAGTCTGCGCTGCCCGCTGCTTCCGAGAAAGTCATCATCGATACCGATATTGGCGATGATGTGGATGACGCTTTCGCGGTGGCGCTGGCGCTGCGTAGCCCCGAGTTGGAGATTGTCGGCATCACGACTACTTATGGAGATACGGAGACGCGGGCCAGGCTTTTGGACCGGATGCTCGGTGAGTGTGGGCGGCAGGGTATTCCGGTGGCCGTGGGCAGACCGACTCATGCAACCAACGTCTTTACTCAGCGGCGATATGCTGAGGGTGGGCACTTTGCGCGGGCTTCGCATCCGGGAGCAGTGGATTTCATTGCGGAGCAGATACGCCGCTATCCGGGGCAGATTACCCTGATAGCGATCGGTCCGCTCATAAATGTGGGCGCTCTGATCGAGAAGGAGCCGGAAACTTTTCTCAAGCTGCGGCGGATTGTGCTGATGGGGGGCTCGATTTACCGAGGTTACGGCGATTTCGAATATCTCCCGGCGCGCGGGCCGCAGCCGGAATGGAATATTGTTAACGACATTTCCTCGGCGCGAAAGCTTTTTGCTTCGGGGGTGCCGCTTTACGTGATGCCACTCGACTCGACACAGGTGCAACTTGACGAAGCGAAGAGAGCGATCCTGTTTCGTTCCGGCACGCCGCTGACCGATGTGTTGACCCTGCTTTACCACGAATGGGGAGCGCAGACTCCAACACTCTACGATGTCATGACGGTGGCTTACATTTTGGACGCCAGGATTTGTCCAGTACAGCCGATGCGCATTCGAGTGGACGACAAGGGCTCTACGCTGGTCGAGTCCGGGACGGCGAATGCGCAAGTTTGCCTCCATTCCGACTCGGACTCGTTCTTCCGTCTTTATATGGGTCGGGTCGCTACGCCGCAGTGACGGCCTCTCCGGCCACTGGGTCTCGAGGAAAGTCATCATGCCTATTAGCTTTTCGAAGAATTGTTTTTTGTGCCTCTTGCTTGTAGGAATCGCGAGCACGCGACTGCATGCCCTGCCCGCCGAGGCTGCCAGCGGCCAGCACCCGGAGCGCACTCCTGTGGTACCGCAGCGCTGGTGGGAATCTGCCTCCGCTATGCGCACCGTCTCACTAAAGGATGACACCGTATTCCCCCAGCTCCTTCTTCAACCTGCGAAAGCCGAAGCCCAGATCAAAGCCATCAGAGAGCAAGGTTTCACTGGCTTAAGCATTTTTGCTCCGGCAGATGGAGGAAAGAGCTACAACGGTCTTGATGCCCGTGATCACTATCGTATCGAGCCGAAGTACGGGACCATAGACGACTTCCGGAGAGTGATAGAGATTGCCCATCGTCTCGGGATGTCAGTGATCATCTTTGAAAATGTGGGCTACAGCGCTGTCGATGGCCCTTCGTTTCTCAAAGCCTGCGATGATGTCCGCGAAGGCCGGGCGAGTCGAGAATCCCGGTGGTTCTTCTGGAGCGATCGCGCGGATGCTCCTCCGCCGGCCTCGGGCGATACCTTCTTCATGGTTCGCCCGACCTGGTTACTGAACTACCAGCCGGACAAGGTCGAGCACTGGGCCTACAGCGAGCGCGCGAAGCACTACTACTGGACTCGCTGGCCGGGAAAAGATGCTCAGGGAAAAACCATCGATCTTCCCCAATACAACTGGAACAATGTGGAGTGGCAGGAGGAGGCGGAGAAAATCACCCGCTTCTGGTTGGACACGGGCATAGACGGCATCGTCATGGACGCGGTCAATTGGTACGTCGGCTATACCTGGGAGAAAGGGCATCGACGCATCACCGACGTTGTCAACAGTTATGGCAACAAATACAGCCAGCCCGAAGGCGGCGCTTTTCACGAGGACCCAGTGGCATGGATCACCGATGGAGGATGGAACTCCGTCCAGGATTACGGTCTGGGGATCTGGTGGGAAAAGCCTTATCTGGTGCTCCAGAATGCCATCGAGGCAGGCGATCCGCGTCCGATTGAAGAATCCTTGCACAACTACCACGACCGGGTGGTCGCGGCGGGCGGCACTTTGAACATGACTCTGGTCGCCATCAAAGATAATCCAGAAAAACAGCGCCTTGCCGCGGCCATCGTTGCCGCCACCGGGCAGTTCATTTCGGATTGGAGCCACAAGGACGACAAGCTGGCGTCGGACCCCGAGATTCAGTGGCTGCTGAAGACCAAGGCCGCACATCGCGCCCTTCACCAAATGGGGCTGCGTCGCAAGCTGCCGACCAACGATGATTCCAAGTACTACGCCTTCATACGAACCGCGCCGGATGGTAGCGGACGGGTGCTGATGGTGGCGAATTTCTGGGCCACCGCCCGGGAAGTACGAATCGACACCAGTGGCTTGCACGCGCGAGCTCTCACCGATCTACGTAGTGGCGAGAAAGTATTGCTCGACAACAGAGTTCAGTTCAATCTGCCCGCTTTTGGGTATCGGTTTTTTGAAGTGCAATAACGCGAGGTCAGAAAATGAGAGCACAGACAACGTCCCTGCTGTGTATGGTAGTTTTCTTTACAGGTATGGCGTACCCGCAGCCGGCGCCGCGGGCGGCGTCCGCGGAGGCTTCGGGGAGGATGCTTCGCTTGTCGCGGGAGGAATATCTTGATCGGGTTCAGGCTATCTGGACCGCACAGATGATTGCGCAGATGACCGGGGTCCGATTCGAACATCAACAGGCTTCGACTCTGCCGGGGACTCCCCTGACCCATTTGCCTGGTTACGCGCCTGTGGATGATGACTACTACTACGAAATGGTGGCGGTCCGCGCATTCGAGAAATATGGCATCGGTCTTACGGTTGAGCAACTCGGACAACAATGGCTTGAGAACAACGCTGGATCGTGGGGATCGAGCGAACAGGCTCTCCTGTTGTTGAAGCGAGGAGTCAAGGCTCCGGACACTGGTCACCCCAGATACAACAAGCTCTGGTGGACCATCGGGCCACAGTTCAGCAGTGACGTCTATGGCGCGCTGGCTCCGGGTATGCCGAACGTGGCAGCGGCACTTGCGCGGAATCTCGGTCACATCAATGGCTACGCGGAAGGGACGGATGGCGCAGTTTTCGTTTCCGGAATGATAAGCGTCGCGTTCGTGGAGAAAGATACCCACGCAATCGTTCGCAAGGCCGCTAGTCTGATCCACCCCGATTCGCCTTATCGTCAGTGTCTCGACATGGTCATCACAATGGCAGAGTCGGGTCGTACGGCTGAGCAGATCTTTCGAGCTGTCGATGAGCGCTGGGGAATCGAATATCCCGCTACCAATAATGCAGTAGTCAATGGCGGCATTGTGGCCACCAGCGTCTGGTTTGGGGACGGCGACTTCGGCAAAACCCTGCAACTCGCAGTTCACGCTGCCGACTTCGCGGATACCGACTGCAATTCCGCGAACTCAGAATCCGTGGTGGCCGCCATGCATGGCATGAAAGCGCTGCCTTCCGAACCAGTCTCTGAACTCCATGATCGGATTCAGGGGAAGGAAATGGGCCCCCTACAACTCACGCCGCCGGTAGACGAGAGCATTTCGGAGCTGGCGCGACGCACGGTGCAAATCGGCGAGGCAATCCTCGTGTCTCATGGCGCGAGCGAGGAAAGAAACTCGATTCGAATTCCCGTTCAGGATCCGGCCACCCAGCCCGCAGAGCTGTTCAAACTGGCGGACCTCATGGAGTACTGGAACCGGGACTGGGCTCTGGAGCGCGCCGGGTTCGGAGGCGCAGGGGGCGGCATGCCGGGAATCCGCGGTATCACCTACCTCGATGGCCCGGTGCTTGCCACCTATCCTCGGGATGAAGTACGAGGAACAGTTCTGAGACGGACAGTGAACTTAGGGTCGACTCCGTCTTTGCAGTTCAAAGCGGGGGTTGACGTGGGCCGTGCCTGGCAACTGCAAGTCTATGTCAATGACAAAAAGGTGCTCGACAAGCTCATTGACGGACTGTATGAGTCGCGCCAATCCGATTCCCGTCATTGGGAAGATATCAGTATTGATCTATCTGATTACAAGAACCAGAAAGTAGTTCTACGACTCTACCAACGCGTTCTAGTTCCACACCACGAAGCAGGCAACGCCTACTGGCGGGATTTGACTGTGCAGTGATTTCTGACGGACCACAGGTGGCAGCCAACTTCGACTGTGGATTCATCCTGTCAACCGTGTGCTTCCTCTGACACTTACGCTCGAAGTTGGAACAACAAGGGTGTCTGCCTTAGGAAGCTGGGTCGATTGGAAGAGGCGCTTCTGAGCCACGAGAGAGCAGTTATATGCAATCCACCGGAGATCCTCGGCTGGTATGCCAAAGCGCTCATCCAAGATGATCTTGAGCGCATAGAGGACGCTATACATTCATACGAAAAGTACCTTGCTGTTGCGCCGCCTGACCGGCCTGATAATGTCAGGCATGCTCAGGACCGATTACAACACTTGAAATCGAGAGGTTACTGACCCGCAGTCGCAGTCGTCCTTTTCAGCCGCAGGCTCTTAGTTTCCCACTCCAGGAGGCTCTTGCTTGGTGCTTCCCTCAACTTGTACGCTGACAGGGGGAAAGTACGCTTCCCAGCAAGGCTGCCCGTGTCGCTCGCTCAGCCGAACCTGAAACGTCGTTGTCAATCCCAGCAACTGACCTAGCATGTTCCATTGTCCCCGGCTCAACCCTATTTGACCCTTTATCGCTTCCTCAAGCGCCGGGCTCGGGATCGACATTTGTTGAGCTAGTTTTTTATAAGGCAAGGCTCGATAACGAACCGTTTCTTGAGCCAGCCGGCTTATGTAGTCGCTCAAGAAGATCTTGGCCAACGGTGAATCAGCCGGTGATAACTGGGACGAGTTCATGCGACCTCCACTGCTCGGGATTGTGTACTTGCGTTAACCGCCTTGACAGAAGCCTTTACTTGATTCTGTCACTCCCCGGCGCATTCTGATAGTCCACTCTCGTGCCATCGGTGATCGGACACGGGTTACTTTCGGTTGTCTTGTCGTGTGCGATTGCCGCTCTTCCAACCAGACCCCGCAAGAGTGCCATTACGGAAGAGCCATTGACCTCGTTCTCCGTCGAGGGCGACGATCATAGAGACATGACCCAAGACTCTGACAAGCCGAAACCGCAGGCCAGCAAAGGCCCTGACGTTCACCAAGCTGCGCGCGAGTATCTGAAAATGCTGCGGACCTTAAACCCCAACTACGATGCGAAAGCAGCAATGTCGGTCGTCGTCGTGAAGCGGCCTAATTGACACGCGCAGGACAAGTAGGGGGCCGAAGCATGCCCGTCCTTGTGAATCGAAGCTCGCCAACTCTCGCGCGCGCGAGGACAGATCGTTATTTCCAGGACGAAGACACCAGGTCTCTCATTCATAGTGGCCCCGATCGGATCCGAGGCCAGAAGTTGTCGACGAACTGAAGTCGATGAGGAAGAAACATGTACTACGAAGAAGTAATTGCCCAATGTATGGAAGTAGTTGCAAGGGCTGAGCAGCCACTTCCTAAACCGTGTGGCAAGACCAAAGGCTGCCGTTTAGCGGGCGGCTGCCAAGAGTGCTTTGCTGAACTGCTGAAAGGAACTGCGAAGTCGCGAGAAAAGCGGCTCGTAACGGATCACAGGGCGAGAATCGTCGCTGGCGGTCTACCAAGTCTGGGGAGAAAACGATGAATAACTTAGGTGCAACATGCGTCATCTAACCGGCGCGGCGAGCGAACAAGACCACGGCACAGTATCCCGTCCGCTGACGCGCACGGAGATGCAGTTCTTCTCCTACACGCTGGACGAGCGCGAGGCAATCGCCCTTGCCAATGTATGCACGCTCCCGGCTGAAGCGACGTATGCGCAGATTGAGGATGCGGTACTTAAGTGTTTCACCGCTGCTCTTGAGTATGCTGGTCTAAAAGACAGCATCGAGTATGTCGGCGGTCAACGTCGGGATACCCTGCGAGATGGTTATGTTGCACGGCTACTTTTAAAGTAGGGAGATACCAGCCATATCGCCAGCACGTGTTGGCGGCCTTCGTCCCCATGTGTCTCTATTTCACTGGCCCCAAATAACGGTCCAGCCAGTCGAGGGTCTCCTTGATTTGCTCATTCTGGGGAATGTCGTGGCCGGTCTCGTAGACGACACGCCGCTTGTGCTCTTTGGGCGTTCCAAGCATCTGGAACATCGGTTCCTGCGAGGAACTTACTGGGAAGATGAAATCGAAACGGCCATTCAACATCAAGACAGGAACCTTCACCCGCGGTGCGAAGTTGAGTTGGTCCACTTCGGGTGAACATTTCGTTAAGAAAAAACCCGGCACGATGAGCACTAAAGCTCTGATGCGATCTTCCACTGCTGGAAGCAGAGATCCCATCGCTCCCCCCAAACTGACGCCTTCGTAGGCCAGCTTGCTGCTATCGATGTCGGAACGGGTTTCGAGGTAGTCGATCGTCCGGCCCAGATCCTTGGACCAGGCTATAACGTGATCGCGGTAGGAACTGGTGGCGCGATGGTACCCCTTGTAATCGTCCCCGCGCTCATATGTCCCCTTGTAGACAGGAAACATCACGGCGCGTCCGCTCTTGATAATAAAATCGAAGTTGTCCAGCTGCGGTGCGTTCGCGCTGGATCGACCGCGAAGGGCGCTAGCGCCGGGAAAGTACACCACGGTTTGGAATGGCGGGGACGCCTTCCTAGGCAGGAAGAGATACGCGATGACCCTCTCGTTCCCGTAGGCTGCGGCGAATGTGATTTTCTCCTTTTTCCAGTCGGCGGCCTGTTCGGTCGATTCAACGACTGCATGCAGGGGCGTCTTGTCATACGAATACAGGCTTTTGTACACGTGGAACAATGATTCTGAAACGGGCTTCTCCCGGCTGAAGTCTCGCGTTTGAAGCGTGACCGGATCGGCGGCGTTGGCTGCTGCACCTGTGGAAACATACTTGGCGCAGCGGAATCCAAAATTGGCAAAGCGATCGAACGGCGAGCGAGCATCGGGTTCGTTGAACAAATAGGTTGGCTCGTCCCAGGCCCCGCCCATGATGTAGCGTTTGCCAGAACTCGCCTCGTTCCAACTCCATTCCTTGACGTTGCCAGCCATGTCGTAAGCGCCAGACCAACTCATGCCGCCGTACTTTCCCACACGGGCGGGTCCCTGCCGACCGAAATTGCTGGCAGGTATGATGCTGGGGGCGTTTTCGGGCGAGGCGGCGGCAGTCCAGTGATAGATAGTGGGCAGCATTTTGCCGGCGAACTCCGCGTACGCAGCAGCCTCGTACCAGCTCACGCCAGTCACGGGAAAGTTTTCCTGGCCCTGCGGGTACTCGCCCTGCACCCATGTAGCAGGCCCTGGCCTACCCGTCGTGTCTCGGAACAAGGCCATCGCCTCTGCCCATGAAAGCAGGCGACCGTCCTTGCGGAACTCTTGTTTCCAGTACTCCTTTTTCCCGTAACCTCCTTGGTCGAGAAACTGCTTAAACTGTCCGTTAGTGACCTCGTATCTATCGGTCCAGTAGTCTCCCAGCGGAACGGCAGGTAAACCTTCGAAACCGGGCAGTCCAAAGAGCGTAACAGGCGCGTTCTGAAGGGATGCTGAGGTGGGGAACCGGACGTGAACCATTCCAGTAGGGACCTTGGCTTCCTCATCCATCGTCACCATCAAATCGTCATCGGGGAAGGTGGCGCGTTCCACCGTGGCAAAACCCTTTAGCTCAAACTTCCACTGTGTATCCACGAGAGGAAACCTGCGCTTCTCTATGGGTGAACGTCCAACGAGTTCCCATGTGTCACCCGCAGCGTTGTAATTCTTACGGAAGACGGAAACTCCCGCCGGCGTGGTTTTGATAGAACCTGACCAGGACATCGCAGGCCAGAATTTGGCGAGCATCGGGTCATTGGGGATGTATCGCTCAGCCTGAACCGCGAGAGCATAGGCTTTGCCAAATTCTTCTCGCTCGATGAGTTGCGCAATCTGCGGCACCGCCTGCTCTCTCGCCCAATGGGCTCTGGAACTGCGCTGGAGCCACCAGGCGGAGAGACTCCCCAATGTCAGCAGGATAAGAAGGACAGGGATAGCGACACTGGGTCGCTTACTTTGCCGGAAGAGCGCTGCACTTATGGTAGGACTCTCTTCACTGTGGTCGACTGCTAGTGCGCCAGCGACCTCAGCAGCACTTGCGAACCGTTTTTCAGGATCTCGTTCCAAACAACGCACAATTACCGACTCCCATAACGGGCTTAGTTCCGGCTGAAACTGGCGCGGCGGAATCGGAGTTTCCGACAACCGCTTCATTGCGGCGGAAATCGGAGTGTCTCCCTGGAACGGCCGAGCGCCCGTTACCATCTCATAGATCACCAGGCCAAGCGCGTAAATGTCGGAGGCAATCGTCGCCGGTCGGCCTTCAATCTGCTCAGGGGACATGTAGGCTGGAGTTCCCAAAACGCCATGAAGGGTCGAAAGCGAGGCACCTTGATCAAGAGCTAGTGATTGCAAGGCGAGACCAAAATCCGTCACCACCGCGCGACACTGTCCCTGAGCACCAACCAGCACCACATTCCCGGGTTTGAAATCTCGGTGCATGATGCCCACCGCGTGAGCCGCTGCCAAGGCTGAGGCCATTTGTCGCACGAGCGGCAACGCCTCGTCCACGCTCATCCGGCCGCCATCTTTCAACCTCGCACCCAAAGTTTCCCCATCCAGCAATTCCATGCTGATGAAAACAGTCTCTTCTCGCACGCTACTGCCGTCGGGCTTGTGGCGAAACAGATCGAAGATTCTGCATACGTTGGGATGGGTGACTTGTCGCGCCAGACTTACTTCGCGCTTGAAACGTGTCAACGAGTCGGGCTGGGCCAAGATTTCTGGTCGGATGGTCTTGATTGCAACCCGCTCCCTGAGTTCTTGATCTTCCGCCTCATAGACTTCACCCATACCGCCGCCAGCGATAAAGCGAACGATGCGGAACCGTCCAGCCAGCACCTCACCCTCGGAAAGTCTCGGGGTCGGAGCCTCGTCCTCAAGCAGGAAGTTGCCCAGCGCTGGTGTGGAGAGAAATGCTCCAGCCTGGTCGTGTTCGTTGAGCAGGCGCTCGACCTCGGCCCGAGCCTCGGCGTCAGGGCAATTGTCCCGCAGGAATGCCGACCGCGCAGTGGCGTCCAACTCCATTGCCGCACCGAACCAAGCCTTAACGGTTTCCCACTTCTCGGGCGATATTGCCATGGCTTGCTCGCAGCTCTCCGTGGAGCCACGCTTTGGCTACACTCCAATCCCGTTTTACCGTCTTCGGTGAGATCCGCAGCAGTTCGGCCGTCTGTTCCACGGTTAATCCACCAAAGAACCGCAGTTCCACGATCTTCCCCTGCCGCGGATCAAGCTTGGTCAATCGCTCCAGAGCCTGGTCCAGTTTAACCAGATCCAAAGACTGTTCGGGAGCGAATACCAGAGCTTCTTCAATCGGAAGCGCCCGTTCCCCACCGCCACGCTTCTCCCGCAGATGCCCGCGGGCATGATCGAGCAGGATTCTGCGCATGACTTGAGCCGCAATCCCGAGGAAATGAGCCCGGCTTTGCCAATCAACGGAACGTTGTTCGATCAGCTTCAGATAGGCCTCATGGACCAGCGCGGTAGCTTGCAGCGTATGGTCGCTGCGTTCGTTTCGCATGTAGCTACCTGCTAGTCTCCGGAGTTCGTCGTAAACGATGGGGATTAGCTTGGAGGCTGCCTCTTTATCGCCCTTCTTCAATTCCGCCAGAAGGATCGTTACGTCCCCCCCACCTGGATGATCCATCGCCACACGCCCCCACAAGCAACTGGCCTGCCATTCTATCCCAGTTCCTGTCGCACGACCGATTCAGGGAACAGTTCAATGGGAGTTCTCACTCTTTGTCGTCTACTGGCCCTCGCGCGCGCCATTAGCCCTATTTCGCGACCGATGACCCCGTTTTCTGCCGTGTGTCGCGTTAATAAGTGAAGGGCGTGAAAGAACGAAGAGGCAGTTACGAAAGCGGAAGGAATCCGATCTGGCCTATGACAGATGAGATGCAGGCATCGCGATTTCGGATCTTCTGACGGTAACCAGCAGCAAAGTTCGAATCTGCTAAATACCACCGCGCTCACAGCAGCCAAAGGAGAACCCAATATGAAATTCCGAACGTGGATGTCAACGGTTGTAGTGTGTCTATTCGCCGCGCTGGCAATAACACTTCAGGCTTCTGCACAACAAATCATCAAATTCGACGCGCCCAACGCAGGCACGAGCGCGTATCAGGGCACTGCGTCCACGGGTATCAATTTGCTAGGCGCGATCACGGGAAACGTCACGGATAATAGTTACGGGACTCACGGATTTGTCCGCACTCCCGATGGTCAATTCACTGATTTTGACGCACCGGGCGCGAACCCCATCGTGGGGTGCACGTGCCCCGACTCCATCAACGATCTTGGGGTGGTCGCGGGATACGACATTGACACCAACAGCTTGGGCCACGGCTTCTTCCGCAATTTCGGCGGAAAAATCACTACGTTTGACGTTCCGCAAGCGGGCACGGGCGCTAACCAAGGCACGTATCCCCTGAGCATCAACAATTTCAAGGTGATCGCGGGATATTACGTTGACGGGAACAACGTGGGCCACGGCTTTCTGCGCACCCCCAACGGTAAGATCACTCTTTTCGACGATTCAGAGGCCGGCACAGGTGCCTACCAGGGCACATATCCAGGGAACGTCAACAATTTTGGGGCGATCGCAGGAGCGATTACTGACGCGAACTTCGTGAGTCACGGCTTTGTGCGCACGCCCGACGGAACAATCACTACGTTTGACGTTCCGGAAGCGGTAGGTGGCACATACGGCACCTACTCCGCGCTTGTCAACGATTTAGGTGTGATCGCGGGCAACTACTATGACGCAAACACCAATGTGGAAACCGGCTATCTGCTCACGCCCGACGGCAATTTCACTGTGTTTGAGGCTCCGCGCGCAGGAACAGCCCCCTTTGCAGGCACTAACGTGAACGCCGTTAACCTAGGGGGGGCAGCAACGGGATTCATTTATGACAATCACTTTGAGGCTCACTCGTTCGTGCGCACTGCCAACGGCCAAGCAACCACTTTTGACGTTCCGGGCCAGATCAAGGTGCCTGGCAGCGACGCTGGCTCGGGCGGCGAAGCCATCAACTTAGAGGGGGTTATAGCTGGGCGATGGCGCGACCCCAACGAAGTGTTTCATGGCTACGTGCGGTTGCCGAAATAGTAGGCTGGCTCTCCGTGCTTTGTCTCCGAGGATGGATTTGCAGGCTCTATGCCTTACATTTCCATCGACAAGAAAAGGCCCATATTCGTCACCGGAAAAGGCTGGCGAATGTGGGCCATCTTATATCTCTCGAACACGCATACAAACCGTCCGTCTAATAACCGCCCCCGGCCTTTCAAAGCCGCCCAGGTTGGGAATGACCTTGCCTTCAGAATCCTTATCCCGTATAAAGAGCGCCACGCCAAGACGCGCGGAGTATACGTATCCACAAGGGCCATAATCGTGTTTTGTTCGTTTAGTGGGTACTGGGGAACATAGCAATTCCAGCCCCGTGATTACGGCCGGTGATTGGCCCGCCTTACGCGTATTTAGAGGGGCTTAGCCTTGTCCTCACGGCTATCCCGGCAGGCAAGCCTTATTATCTCCCTCCGTTGCCAGGGTCTGAACAGCGATAAAACTTTGAGTGGCGGACTCATTCCACATCCGGGGTAGATTTCTTGTCGAAAGCGCGTGAAACGGCCCGTTGCGAACGTAAAGTAGAGGGGTTATGGTGCAGCCTCGAATACATCGGTCGTGTTTTCAAAAGGGGCCAAGTAGTATGTCGCCCGACGTCCCAACTCGGGAATTCAGCCTCCCACTGATCTGACTCTCTCGCTGTTTCCAATCTTCATGCGAGACGTTTTCAAATTTCGGACGGTGGAGTTGCACGTCTCAATTGTCGGAGGGTGGATCGCAGGCTGGCGAACAATTGATGGCCGCGAGGAAGAAGCTTTCGAAATGACTCTTGGGCAATGATGATCCGCTTCCTAGCTGACACAGGGTCTGTGTTCACCAGCACGGTTGACGGCGGCTGGAGTGTAGCCCTCTACCGGAATGGGCGTCACTCCATCAGGGATGAGGTACAGTCGCTGAAACTTTTCAAGTGCATCGAGATCATCACATAGCCTCTCCCGTGCGCGGCGTTCAATATTACGGCGGCACTTGTCAGGAGCATTCTCAAAGTAAATCCACTCTAATCTGGAATTGGGGACTTGCCGGGCTATAGCCTGCTCCAAGCTCGCCCTCCGTTTCGGATCGCAGAACGCAATGTCTGCGATCACACAGTCGCGCCAACTCTGGTCCGGTCGCCAGTTCGATCCCGAGATCGTCAAGGTACTCCTCGAAATGCCCGACCACATTTGGGAAGGCCTTCGGAAAGACATCAGTGGGCCTCACCCGTCCGCGCCCAACGTGTAAGGGGAGAACCGACAGCGCCAGCATCCACGGCACTGGCAGGCGCTGGCGTCGCGCATTCGCTCCATAGGCTCCCGCTCAAGCTCCGATCGTGATCTCTCATCCCGCCTCCGGGTTTGCCACTTACTACAGAGGCTCACTCGCGAGTTCCTATGGGAAAATGTGGCCAGAGCGTTGTTCTTAGTCGAGCGTTATAACAATCGGTCCAAGCGTCTTCTGGTTATTGCTGTCACTTTGGGTCGCGGCGGCCTGCGCCACCACGGTGATGTTTACGGTTTGGGGTGGTGGCGGAGGCGGCGGAGGCGGGCTCCCTCCACCCCCACCAGAACTTCCGCCCCCACAGGAAATCATCATCGTTAGAGCCGCCACAGCAATCAGCGCGAGCGGGGGTCTTACCCTTCGGCGGACGATCCCAAAACACAAGGGCACCAGACAGGCGAGCAGGAAGCTTCCGCCTGAAGATTGCCAAGCCACGCGACGGTTCCCTTGGGCGGCTGCCGTGTCCTTTATGGTCAACTGCACCGTGGTTGTACCATCGTCAGCGAGCGTCGCGGGCGACGGAGCAGCAACGCAAGTCAGGGTATTCACAGGAAGCTCGCAGAACACGGTAATGCTGCTCGCGTAGTGATTGACCGAAGTCAGCGTCACATTGAACGTGGCCGACTGCCCGCCCGAGAGCGTAGCCGTTGTTTTGTCGAGAGATGCGGTATAGTCACCGACTCGCAGGACCGCGTTGATCGTGTGAGAGACAATATCCGCCGTTCCAACGATCTGGAAGGGGTAGTCGTTCGGGGCGAGCTGATTGTGGCTGATGCCGAAACCGGTTGGGGGACTTGAGGTGTACATAAAGTTGTCCGGCCCACATTGTGTCCCAGCGGGCAGTCCATTGCAGACGAAGTTTAGCGGTTCGTTCAGCCCATTCGTTGCGGTGGAACTAATCGTGGAGACGGCGTTGCCAGTGGGGCCAACGGCGATGGTGGTGGGGCTGATGCTTAGGGAGAAGCCTCCGATGCCCATCTGAAAGCTGGCCGCCGCAGTCACGAAGCCATCCGTTCCACTGACGGTCACGTTCTGCGTCCCAAACGGCGTGGAAGTAGATGTGCTGATCGTGACACCGACGCTTTCAGATCCAGCGGGGAGAATCGGAAGAGAGGCGGCGCTGAAGGAGCAGGAAGCGCCTGCGGGCAGTCCGTTGCATTTCAGGGATGAGAAAGTGCCAGAGTACCCCCCTTCACTCGTGATACCGAAGAAGATCTCGAAAGTTTCGCCCGGCTCCACGGTGACATCCGTGCTCTGTGGAGTCAACGGATAGGACAGTTGGGCCGTCACTCCGACGGGGAGGTTCGGATTCGGCTTGGTGCCGAACGCGGTCGCCGTTTGGGTTCCCAAAGTTGCATAGAGTGCAAAAACATGCGTGGCATCGAAGCCCGAGCCCAGCGTGAAGGGGACATCCTGCGCCTGCTGCCCAGCATTGAAATGGACGCTGGCCGGAAGTTGGATTGCCGGGTCACTTGCGGACAGCGTGACGGTCTCAGACGAAGTGGCGGGCAAATCGAGCGTTACGGTCGCCTTACCGGTGTTCCCGAGAACGGGACTTGAATCCAGCACGATGTCGAGCGTCGGAGCAGGAGCAGCAGGAATAGTAGAGAACGATGAAGTGATACCCGTGAGTTCTAGAAGGTCAGTTGCACCATCGCCATTGAAATCGGCGCCTACAAGCGGATAACTGGCGGCTGGAAGTTGGTAGGTGTGGCCGGTAACAATGAACGTGCCGTCGCCAACACCTTGCAGGACAACTAGGAGCGGCTCTACGAGATATGCCCACGGCTGTGCTATCCAGCACCGCACCGCAATGTCGGGGATGCCATCCCCGTTGAAGTCACCCACCAGCGCTGGATTGAAAGAAGGTAGGGTGACGCCCGGAAGATCATAGCTCGGCTGCTGATGAAAGCTGCCATCGGCGGAACCCAAATAGACAGTGACCCCCGGCTGATAAAGTAAGCCCTCTTGGCCAAAGTCACCGTTTGGGTCGCGATTCTGTATTAGGTCCGGGTAGCCATCATGATTCACGTCGGCCACGGCTACGGCGCCGAAGTGCGAAATCACAGTGGTGGGGGCCTGAAAAGTTCCATCGCCATTGCCGAGAGCTTCAATCAGGTCATCTCCGCTGGCTACCCATCCTACGTTTGCGTTGAGGCCGATTAGGAGATCGAGGTTCCCATCGTGGTTCAGATCAACGGCGATGAGTTGCTGAGGCTCATCCGCGCCCAGCATGGGAAACAGTTGTGCGGGTAGCTGAGTAAATGTTCCATCGCCGTGACCGAGAAAAACGTCGACCTCCCACTTCTGCCCGGTGGAGTCCGTTCCCATCACCGCAAAATCCAGCTTACCGTCTTTGTTGAAGTCCCCAGCAACTAATACTTGCGGGTTGGGCAGCGTCGTGAGCGTTACTAGAGGATTGAAGGTTCCGTCGCCATTCCCAGCGAAAAACGCCACGTAAAACACGCTGTTCACGCCGTCGTACTTGTTAATGTAAATCACGTCTGGCTTTGCAGGGTTGCGGAATGCGCCCGATATGAAGACTGGGATAGGAATTGACTCACCTACTGTGATTGATGTCCTTACCGGGGGCAGAAACTTCCCGGCGCCATCGTTCATTAACGCCGTCAGTTCGGGAGGGCTTCCGGCTTGCTCTGCATATTCAATAAGGAGTAAGTCTGCTTTGCCGTCGCCATTCAGATCGGCGACTTCCATGGGGGATAAGTTGTCTGGAGCATTCACCGGACCGAAGGTGTAGCCGATGGTCGCGCCTTGCGGCGGACCATAGCTTCCCGTTCCGTCGTTCGTGAACATGCTCACCTGGTTTTCAGAAGAATCAGCGGTGAGGATTTCGGGGCGATGATCTCCGTTGAAATCCGCGACGATGAACGAGTAAATATCGGAGCCGCCTCGATAGGTTTGGGCAACACCAAGGTTCCCTTTGCCGTCGCCCTTGAGAACAGAAAGCAAATAGCCAGCTTCTACGCCTGCCTCCGGATTGTCGGCGGTCGGATAGAAAACCGCCGCGCCAACGACATCCAGATGGCCATCTCCGTCCACATCGACAACCTGAATAGCTGGATCGAAGTCGCCTACCATTGCCGTCGGGTTGGGGCCCAGCGCGAAATTCCCATCGCAAGTTCCCTTTGCCACCGTAAGCAAACCAAGGTCGCCGAGCCGCACGGCATCGAGACAACCATCCTCATCCATGTCTCCCAAGCCGACCACCAAGGGAACATCAGGACCATCGTCACCGTATCCGAAGTAGTTGACCAGTGAGAAACCAGCCCCGGACTGGCTCAGGTAGGATATGTAGAGAGCGCCTGTAACAGTGGTCACAAAGTCAACGTAGCCGTCATTGTTCAGATCGCCCGCAGCGATCCAGTCTGTCGGCACTGGCCCGTCTGGGCTGATAGTTACGCCAGTCGAAAAGGCGGTCCCCGAGAAACCTCCCGCTCCGTTTCCAAGAAGCACTTCAATTTGGGGCTCGGTCGCATCCCAATCGAGCACTAACCCGACCACGAGATCCTGATTGCCATCATTGTTGACATCGGCAGCGAGAATGAAAGATGGGATTTGAGGGAGTGAAGTTTGCGTGCTCGGCTGGAATGTGCCATCTCCGTTGCCCAGGAAGACTTCCACTGTGTTCGAATCACCGTCGGTAACGGCCAGATCAACATGGCCATTCTTGCGTAGTTTGACAGCGGTGATCCAGTTGGGGGATTGACCTTGGGTGTACAGGATCTCCGGCACCTTGAAAGTGCCGTCGCCGTTCCCAAGAAATACGTAGATCGTGTTGTCACCGCCATTGCTAACAGCGAAATCCATCTTCCCGTCTTCGTTGAAATCGCCGTTGGTGATCGCAGTGGGAATAAAACCCGCTGGCAGGTGCGGTCGCGCCAAGAACCCAGCATTTGCGATGCCGCCGGACGCGGGTGTGCCACCTCCGGGTTGTGCCAAGCCGCGAGCAATCTCCGCTGACGGTAAGTACTGGGACTGGTGGTTCTTGCGCTGCCACTTCTTTGTGTCCTGCCCAGAAAGACCTGCAAACTTCCAACCCAAGAATCGTCCGCTCTTTCGAACCGTTGCTCGGCGCGCAGATGAAGATTGACCACCTCCAGAGTAAAGTGCCACGGGACTAGCGGGGCCACGCGGGGATGTCTGTGCTGCCGCTGCGACACTAGTGAGTACAAACAAACAACATGAAGCTAAACGAGAAGGCCACGCGTGGATTACTCGGGCGCGAAAGACCGAGTTCATTTCTGCCTCTGACGAATCAGGAAGATCAGCATGCAATCAACCGATTCGGCCCAAATAGTACCATGGGCACCGACTCCAGGCCACTAAGCGAAAATCTCATTCACCTTGTCCCGCAGATGCTGGCTGCGCGACGACTTCAGGCAGCACCACGTCGGAGCTCTGTTGCTCAGTGGCTCCGACGAAACTAGAACTCAGAGCCAAATCGTTCACAACCGTACGCCGCCGACATATGCAAAGGCCGATACACCGCCCCGCATCCGAGGCATTAGCAGGCGCTGGCGACACTTGCTGACGTCACGCATCGGCAAGCAAAAGGTGTGGCCCTATAAGCGAGCGGTTACAAAGTGAGATTCGTCACGCACCAGTGTGATTACGACGTTTTTCCTTGACAGTGATGAGAAGCCTCTATAGGCTTGCGCCCACGGTTGATTCGAGGGGGCCAACCGTAAACCACTTTGGAGGTGGGCCAATGGCTCGCTTGCGGATTGGGCTTACCCGTAGTTTCCCTTGTGCAAAAGGTTCAGGATCACATTCACAAAAACGGTTAACAAAACTAGAGCAATTATCCCCTGAGTGTGACTTTCTTTCCGCCTATGGACTCTTCAGGTCCGTTGCCTTGCTGACTGCGTTCTTCTTGGTAGCCGCGCAATCGACAACATCAGCCTGCCGCTTCACACAATAAAGGAAGATTATGACTCGCATTCTCCGATCTCTGCTCTTTTCAGTCATGTTCTGTGCCAGTTCTGTCGCCAGCGCACAGTCTGTCATCAATGATCAAACTTCAACACCGACTCCCGGTGTTGGCCATGACTACATCCAGATGTTGGGAGAAACCGTCGATCCAGCTAACGGATCACTAAGCCTCCGGCTGAGTATTCCAGTTCCGCCTGGGCGCCGATTGTCTTTACCTTTTGCGCTCTCGTACTCATCGAATGGCGCGTATGTCCCAAGATATTCAGGTAGTCCGGGATGGATAGTTTGGGGCCCACCGACCGTACCAACGGGAGTTTGTAGTTTCTGTGGTGGCTGGAATCACACCGCGCCCTTGCTAACCAACTCGAAAATTTCTCTACTCGGCGGTTACATTGGGAATCCCGCCCATCGCGCCAATTGTCCTATCACTACCGGGTTCATTTTCCATGATGTGGCAGGTGGCCAAAATACGGCGGGAATTGCAATAAAGTGGGGTAACCTGGGTTGTACGTCATACCCTAGTGTTAGTTATGGTGGATATGATGAGATTCGATCTGCTCTGATATGGAACTGGGGGGGCGTTGCCGGGAAAACTGCTACCGCTATCACCAGCTTGGACGGGACCGTGTACCTCTTTGACAACGGGACTTCAGTAGGAAGTGTGCCTAGTTTTAATATTCCTACTTTCGTTGAGGACCGCAATGGGAACACCCTAGCGTTTCAGCCCCTGGGCACGAGTTCTAAAGGGGATACAGGTTTTTCAGAGATCGATACTCTTGGGCGAACCGTACTTAGCGTTTCGACTCAAAGCGCGGGAGTTCCATTCACCTCCGTGACCGTTTCCGGCGTTGGTCAGCCTTACACAGCAACTTGGGAAACCATCACTCCAAGTTTCGTTCTGAATGACAGTTTCAGCACTTGTGTCACGACAGCGGCGTACAGTGGTCCGGCCGTGAAGGTAGTAAAGTCTATTACTCTGCCAAACAACCAACAATACACATTCTCCTACGATCCCGTGTATGGCCTTCTCAACAAAGTCGTTTATCCGAGTGGCGGATACATCAGTTACACGTGGGGTCCGAATGCTCAATCTGAATGGGGGGAGTGGCTCTTCGTAGTCTCCAATGGAAATTCCGGTTGCGTAGGTACCTATGACACATACGCCCTTCAGAGTCGCACGGTTAGTTTTGATGGCGTCAATGTTGCTTTGCAGCAAAGCTTTAGCTACGCTACAACTTGGAGCCCATCGCAGGGCGGTAAATGGACCTCGAAGCAAACAACCGTCACCACGACCGATAAGGTGCGAGGCGCATCCTCCCAAACGGTTTATACGTTTGCTCCGTCGTCTGCGCCGCTTGGGCCGTATGTCGAACAAGCCGCTCCTGTGAGCAGTCTGTTTGCCATGGCAATCCCCGTCGAGCAATCGATCGTTTACAAAGATTCGACGGGAAAAACGCTTCAGACGGTAGGCAAGACTTGGAGTGACGCTTATACCCTGAATAGTGTTCAAACGATTTTGGACGACGGCAAGACAACCTCGCAGGTAATCTACCCCTACGGTGCCCTAGGCGACATTTTCTTGGAGGAGGACGAGTACGATTACGGTCAAGCCACGCCCACGAAGGTAACAAAGAACACCTACCAGACCTTTGGAAATAGCCCCGTCTTCGGCAACAATCCCGATATCCTTGATCGCCTCTGTCAGTCTCTTGTTTATGACGGTAGTGGGAACCTTTTTGCGGAAACGGACTACCTCTATGACGGTGGCACCGCTGTCTGTGGTGCCGCCGGCAACCACTCCGTCACATCGGTCAGCAATCTCCCCTCCGGAACGCACGATGAAACCAACTATGCGGCAACGTCCACTACTGCCAGAGGTAATCTCACGCAGAAAACGCGAAAGCTGCTAACGAGCGGAACATCCCCATCGACTACTTATACCTACGACGAGACGGGGCAGGTATTGTCAATGACCGATCCGTGCGGGAACGCGACCTGTAGTGACATGGCGGGAACAAGTCATAGAACTGGTTATTCCTATGCCGACAGTTATACGACGTTGTCCGGTGGCACAAATATGCCGTTCACGCCTGCCAGCAACACTAATGCGTTCGTGACGCAGATCACCGATCCCCTCGGCTACACCCGGAAGTTTACCTACGACTACAACAACGGCCAGCTTACCGTATCCCAGGATCAAAACAGTGAAAGGACGACGTATATTTACAACGATTCACTCGCCCGCCCGACGCAGGTTAACTATCCCGATGGTGGCCAAATCGAGTACGCGTACAATGACACGGCGTCTCACCCGAGCGCTACAACGTGTGAGCTTATCAACGGTACCGCAGGGGCAATCTGCAGTCCGACGAATCCAACAAGTGGCTGGAAGACAAGTGTCGCAGTGATGGACGGTCTGGGGCATATTGTCCAGACCCAGCTCGCATCTGACCCAGACGGGGTCACATACGCGGGCACAACCTACGACGGGTTGGGACGCCCATACAAGGTGTCAAATCCTTACCGCACAACGAGCGATTCGACCTATGGGACAACTACTTTTACCTATGACGCTCTGGGGCGTACCACGCAGGTCGCGGAGCCCGACGGCTCAATAGTCTCGACCAGCTATTCAAGAAACCAAACTACGGTGACCGATGAGATTGGGAACCAACGCACCAGCCAGACCGACGGTCTCGAACGCCTCACTACCGTTTGGGAAGCACCCAACAACACCAACTACAACTACCAAACCGTCTATACCTACGATCCGCTGAATAACCTGCTTGGTGTCAACCAGACGGGTGGGAGCAGGCCACGGACGTTCACTTATGATTCTCTGTCGCGACTGTTGTGCGCTGCCAATCCTGAAGTTCAAGTCGTGACCTGCCCAGCTTCCGGTACTACATTTCCCACTGGAGCTATTACCTACACATACGATCTCAACAGTAACCTATCGAGTAAAGTTGCGCCTAAGCCCGGCCAGACCGGCACAGCAACGGTCACAACCAACTATTCTTACGACGCATTGAACCGGATCACGCAGAAGTCCTACTCAGATGGGACCACGCTTCCGGCCGTGTTTGGTTACGACCAGACAAACATCACGATGGGAACACAACAGTTCCCCATCACCAACAGTATCGGTCGCTTGAGCTGGACCTGTGTCTCGCAGCAATCTCCACCCTGGTGTATCCCTATGACCGCCTTCAGCTATGACGCCATGGGCCGCCCGCTGTTTGAGGCGCGCTCGTCAAGCAGTGGATCGTCGGCGCAGTACAAAATCTACTACTCTTACTACAAGGACGGCTCCCTGAACACGCTCACCTACCCAAGCGGGGATGTTGTCACCTACACGGTCGGCGGCGTTGGGCGTACCACTCAATTGAGCGACTCCGGCAACAACTACGTGGGCTATTCCGGGCACTCCGCGACATACACGCCTAATGGCTCTCTTGCAAGCATGATAAATGGATACACGAGCACGTTTGCGGGCATTGTGACTTCGAACATCTACAACGACCGCCTACAACCAATTTTGCTCTCGGCGTCGGTGGCGTCCAGTCCAATTTTCAGCCTTTGCTACGACTTCCATCTCGGCGTCGCGGTAAATAGCGCTCCGTGCAGTTTCAACAAGTACGCGACCGGCGACAACGGCAATGTCTTCCAGATTCTTAACAACGTTGACTCGACCCGCAGTGCAGCCTACATCTACGACCCGTTGAATCGAATCGCGCAAGCATACACCTTGAATACAGTCAGCAAGAATTGTTGGGGCGAGACGTATTCGCCAACGGCAACTGCCCCCGGCGTGGTTCCGTCCACTCCGGGCATCGACGCGTGGGGAAATCTGACCAACCGATCCGGTGTATCGGGCATGACGGGCTGCGCGACCGAAGGTTTGAGTGCTTCCGCCGATAATCAGAATCACCTCAGCATCCTGACCTATGATGCCGCCGGTAACGTGACGAACGACGGCAACGGTAACCAGCCGACGTATGACGCCGAAAACCGAATTGCCACGGATGCGGGTGTGACCTACTATTACGATGCGGACGGCATGCGCATGGAGAAGTCGTCAGGAACGATGTACTGGCCCGGCCCGTACGGTACGTTGGCCGAAACCGACCTCACGGGCACAATCAACCATGAGTACATCTACTTCAACGGCACCCGCATTGCCCGCGTTGATCGCCCCAGCGCGACCGTGCACTACTATTTCTCAAACCATCTGGGCTCGCACACCATGGTCACGAGTGCTACAGGAAGTTGCGAGCAGGACATCGACTACTATCCGTATGGCGGAGTAATGACCGACCACTGCCCAAACGTTGCCCAGCATTACAAGTTTACCGGCAAAGAACGCGACTCCGAATCAGGCCTCGATGACTTTGGGTTTAGGTACTACGGCTCTTCGATGGGTAGGTTCATGTCGCCCGATGAAGCATTGTATGGCGGCGACTTTGAAGACCCGCAGAAGTTGAATCTCTACAGTTACGTCCGCAATAACCCGTTGAACTCAATCGATCCAGACGGCCATCTTGTTGTGGTCTGCACCAAGGATGAGAGCGGAAAGCAGACCTGTACGCAGATGTCAGATCAGGACTACTACAACGCCGTAGATAAGGCGGTCAATAGCAACACTGGGATCAATGCTCCGAAGTGGGGTCAGACTGGCGACATCACCTGTGGCGGAGTCGTTTGTGGACACGCGACATATCTGGACGAAGGGGCTGTCAATCCTCTAGGGGAGCAGTATCTGACCGACTACGCCGGGGGAAAAATCACTGGCAGGGTTCTCGGGGCGCTGATTGGTACAGTTGCTGGCTGGTTCGGAAGAGGGGCCGAGAATGCAGCTACGGATGCGGCCACTGAAACCGTAAACTTGGCCGATAAGAAAGCAACGACTCACATTCTCGATGGGGATGCAACGGGAGGAGGCCACGCCCCTGGCGTAGGTATTGCGGGGAAGAGCGAGTTCCCGGCTGGTTGGGGCAGGGATAAGATCATGCATGCGATCTCCGATGTGGCGACTGATCCGACATCGAAGGTCACACAAGCTGGCCGATCAACGCTAGTCGAAGGCACGAGAGAAGGCGTCAACATCCGGGTAGTGATAAGAGATGGAAGAATTGTCACGGGCTATCCGACAAACTTACCCAGGAATCCATAGAAGGGACTCGTCGAGATGGAAGAGAATGCCATGAAGGAGTTGCAAGCACAGCTAGAGGCTCTTCGGCCTGTGTTGCTGACTGAGAGCGGGCGCTCCTTCCTTGATCTCTTCGACGAGTTCATGGAGCAGCGAGAGTTCGGGTTAGCTCTTCATGCCGTGTGTGACTTCATTCTCGATCCAGAGTCTCCGCGAGTGAGCAAATCGATTCTCGATCAGATTCAGCGCTTGCACGCGGCGATGAGAATAGATGACCACTGTGTTGAGGAGCTGCAAACCCAGAAGTTAGCATGAACGCGACAGATTTCTGGTGGGCCACTATGAGGATGAACTTTATTACGCTTAGCTGGGTTGCATTTCTCCTGGTAGGTACGTGCTCTGTTGCCCAACAGCCCGCCGAGGTCGCACGAACGGATGCAGATGAGCATCTAGTTAAACGAATCGATCCGGAATACCCACCACTCGCAAAAGCCGCACGCTTGCAGGGCAAGGTTTTACTCAAAGTGACCATCTCGAAAGACGGTGCGGTGACCGCCGTAACCGTCGTGAGTGGGCATCCCATGCTGATTCCTTCCGCCGTTGAAGCCGTGAAAAAATGGCAGTACAAACCGTTTCGCGTTGATGGTCAGCCCATCGCAGCAAAGACGGAAATCGAGGTTCCGTTCTCGCTGGGCATCTCCGATGCAAATTACAAGAAGGAACAGGAGTCTGCTGACAACTACTTCAAGCAAGAAGACAAATGCAGAGAACTGTTGAAGCAGAAACAGTACAGTGAGGCTGAATCGAGTTGTAAAACGGCAGTGGAGCTAGTCGAGAAGCTTCCACCCGAACGTCAGAACGAGCGGCGATTCGCATATGCGCTGCTGGGGCATTCACTGTTCTCCCAAAGGAAGTTTAGCGATGCACTGACCTCGTATCAAAAGGAACTTGCCATCGCGCAGGCGAGTCTTCGGCCAGACGAAGCGGAGCTGGGGTACAGCTACCACGACGTGGCCTTGGGCTTACACTCAACAGGCGACCTGCCACAGGCTCGGTCGTTCTATGAGCGCGCGGTGAGCACGTTAGAGCTGGCCCATGACCACATAGGCTCCGACTTTCTCAAAAACAACTACTCCCGCACGATGAAAACCGTGTTGCAGGAATACGCGCTGCTTCTCCGGCAATCGGGTGATAGCTCCGGGGCGGACGCGGCGGAGCAGCGGGCAAAATCCATCGATGTGAAGGCCGACCTCAAGGACAACTAGACACTCCGATCCGCCCACTGAGCAGAGTGCCTGCCGTTTGCATTCCAGGCAGGCTAGGGCTGCGATCCAGGAGTGGATGAAGGTCAGGGTTACTCCTTCCGACCGGGTGCAGGGGCGGGAGGAGTTCTTTCTCTAGCCGCTGATCCGCTGACGTTTCCCTGGCCGATTCCTTCCCCCGATTCGCTGTCCGATCCCGACCGGCTTAGCTGCCCGATCCGATTCCCGATCCTGCCGCCGGTCCGGGCGGTTGTGGCGAATCCGGCACGGTGAGGGGTGAGGTTCTGGGGGTTCAAAGCGTCTGGGTTGGTGGGTTACTGTGCGGTATCTGGGCAAGTCAAGAGCGCGCCGCCTTCGGCGTCGGGTGGAGGGGTGACACGTCACCCCTGGGAGGGTTGCTGTAGAGCGCCGCGCGGTTCGCGTGCGGTAACCAGTTGAAAACAGAAACGATGAAGAGAGAACGCGCCTTGCGACACGTTTTTTCGTTACCGCAGGGTAACTCGTGGAATTTAGGGTGTTTGAAGCGTCTAAGGAGAGTAGAAGGCGGGCCGCGATCATGGAGAAAGAAAAGACCGACAAGGCGGTGCTGCGGAACAAATCCATCGGGACGAAGGTGAGCGAGGAAGAGTACGCGGAACTGGAAAAGCTGGCGGAGGCGCGCGGGCTGACCTTGAGCGAATGGTTGCGCGAGCTGGTGCTGGCGGAGCTAATCGCCCATCCCGCCGAGCAGGTGATCTTGGCCGAGGTGCTGGCGCTGCGAATGCTGTACCTGAACACGGTGCAGGTCCTCGGGCGAGGGCGCGGGAGCGGCTTTCCGGGAAGGGGTGTAGCAAAACGCCGTCAGGTCATAGTACCCCTTCAAGCGAATGACACTCTGCTGCCGCAGCCCTAGAATCCCCGAACGAGCCTAGCGAAAAAACACACCCGCGATCTGTTGCCGTCCCACATAAAAGACGAAGCTTGCCGACCCTCACGCTGTTTTCAACCTTCGCGCGAGCGAAAACTTCTCTTCGGATAGCAGCTCCCGGTGATGTGAACCAGGGCTCGAGTCTTCTTTCAGGTTCGAGCCCAGGGGGGTCATTTTTTCCGTGCTCTTCACACGCCCAATTCAAAACAAGGAGCTAGACATGTCGGAAATTACTCAATCCACCAACAGTCCGGCCTCAATGGAGACCGGTTTTCTCAACCGCAAGTGGAAGTCGATTCTCTTCTTCTTTGCTAAACGTGCATTCGAGTCGAAGCTCGAAGGCATTCTTAGGGCCGCCGCCGGGCACGAAGGGAACTCGTTGCCCGTCGGCAATTCCCAGTATCAACTGCTCAGTGCTGAAGCGGACGTGCTCTGCACGGACTTCGCTGACCGCTGGGGTCTCGATGTTGACCTTCTTGGCGCGCGGATTCCTGGCCTGGCCAAGTTGGCAGGACTGTCAGTTCCCCCGCCGACGAAGAACTACGCCAGGCTCGCATGCTTCGGCCTGGTTGCCATACCACTGGCTTTGTTCCTCATGGGAGCGATGGCCGGCTTGGTCAGCGCGGGCTTCCGTCTCGTGGGAGGGCGATGACCATGGCACTCATAGCGCTTATTGCAGCCGCAGAAGCAATGCTGTACTCCGCGTCCCGGTCCAAACGGGGCCAAACACGGAGACAGCAGGTGCTTATGGGTAACAACCTGGACTCAGTCCGTGCGCTACCGCTTGTCGACGACTACCTCAAGCGGAAAGCCGCGGGAGCAAGCAGAATCCAAACGTTCGTTGCTTCCAAACTGGCGGAGATTTGTCGCCAAGTTGTTCACACACGGTCGTTCGAGTATCTGGTCCTACACCTGATTCGAACGGCCATCAAACGTCGCAACAAATACCTCAACATTCAAAGGAGGGTCACTATATGCAAGTAACTCCAACCGTGCGGGGCTCGTTCTTCGCAGGCATCGGCCTGTGGGTTCTCGTCTGGGCTCTGCTGTTCAAGGGCGACGAGATTGCCAAGGCAGGCGGCTTGGAGCGTTGGGTCAGTTCCGACCGATGCCTCCGCTGGATACGCAACCACAAGAGTACTTCCCTTATTGGGACAGAGCTCTGCAACTACGCCCATACCGGCTTAGATCCTTTAGGAGTGACCTTCGCCCTGGGCGGGACACTTACCAACGTGCTGGTCATTTACGTCCTGCTTCCGATGCTGGACAGAGCAAAGCGAGGGGGCAAAGCGCTCAACTTGCAGTTCTAGTGACACTCAGCACGGAATCGTGATTCAGGGCGGCAGCCATTGCCGCCCTTTTTCAATTCCGCATCACGGACATTCACAAACCAACCGAAAGGAAATCGCTATGTCGAACTTGCAAGAACGCCTGAGTGTGCCAGAACTGATCGAGCAAGTGATCGGCTCTGGTCTCTTCTCCATTGACGATGAACCCTATTTCAGCTGGAAAGGCTGTGAGCATTGCGCAGATGGACTGGGTGCAACCGTGTGTGACCTGCATGGCTACCGCAGTCTGGACGACACCGAATCGCTCGAATTTCGGGTCTGCGCTGACTGCATTTACCGACTGTATTACGGAACGGAGGAAAACTAATATGCGAACGAAAATAACGTTCTACGGTGAGATCGCCGGCAACATCTGGATGCCGGCGGTCGAATGCACCAAGGCATTCCACCTCGAACTAATCCGTATTCCACGCAATAGCACGACTCGAACTTATCCGGGCATCGCGCCTCGCTCGATGGAAATCACCTGTCTGCGAGACGCCTTGCTCCACCTCACGAATGATGGCGATTTCCAATCCTGCTCCATCACCTGGGCACGGCTGGAGGTCTCCCATTACTTCGGGGACGAAACTCGCGGCACCCGTACCGTTAAGACCCGCACTCGTGTGTGGGAACTGCGCGGTCAGGGTCAAGACGCTGATTGTTTCGCCGAGGTGGGCTCATGAACTCCATTCAGCGTTCCGTCCAGCACGCGAAGAAGGCACTCAAGTACTACCTCAACGGCGCGACGCCAGAGAACAATCTGGCCGTTCGCGACCTACTGGCCGACGTAAAGCACTACTGCGACGCACACACGATTGACTTCTACGCCGAACTGGAAGCGGCACATCGCAACTACACCGAAGAAGTCGTCGAAGGGCGGCGGGCCAAGAAGCAGCGATGCTGCTAGATACCCACAGGCAAAAAACAAACTCCCCCGTTTTCTTCACCAACCCAACAAACACACAAGGAGACCAAACACCATGACCACGAGCAAGCAAGCGCAACAGAAGTTCCTCGTCATCAGTTACGACGACGATCAACAGCAATGGTTCTACGACTTCGTTGTCGCGGCGTCCGAACAGGCTGCTGTCGAGAAAGTCTGCGCACACCGTGACTATGTCATCGCCGCTGACGCGCTGTCGCCCGAGAACCTCAATAATCTCGCGCAGTCGCTCAACGAACAAACCATCGAGGACATTGAAGAGTCCGAACGCTCCGATTCCAATCTGGAGGTGCGGTAATGACTCACCAACAAATACCAGAAACACTCTGGACCCCAAGCGGGCCCGACGGTACGTGGACTGTTGAAGCGGATCCTGACCGCTACGGCTGTTATGAAATCGAGCAGGCTCGGTACGAGCAAGAGGAGTGGGCGACGGAACCGGAAGATGAGAACGAGATTAACCGTAGGCTAGCGGTCGCAGAGGTACATGATCAGGTGAACGCTCGCTTGATCGGGCAAGCACCAAGAATGGCGAAGGTGCTCAAACAGTTCGTTGACACCATCATTGCGACCGGCGGTCTCGTACGCTTCGCCGACGGCACATTCGGCTGCGCTGGGGATGAAGATTGGCTCGATCTTGCAGACGCAGCGATACTCACGCAGGAGGTTCTTAACCGTGCTGGAGTCGAAATCGAGCTTCCAATCACGGATGCTGACGAAACGGAGGTGCCCAATGGCTAATAGGCGAACAGGCTAATCCAGCAGTTCCCACCTCGGCAAAACCAACACCCACCTGCTCGAATCTGCTTCAGCTGATTCTTCCCACCAGTTCCTACTCCACCACCCACAGTTTGACGAACCAGGGCCGGGCAATCGCTTGGCCCGCACACCAGAGGCTCGGAATCGGCAATCGGTTCCGGGCCTTTTTTTGTCATGCACTCAATTCAACCACTGGAGGACATCATGCGTCACGTGTATCCGAATCACGAAGTCCCACATCTTTGGGCGCATCAGTCGCAAGACGAAGCGCGCAACTCCACCGGCAGCTTCTACTTTGAAGGGTCGACCATCTACAGCTACGGCTCGCATTTCCCCATCGCCCGGCACGTCATCAACGAATGCGGTGAGCGAGCGGTGCTGTTCACTACCGCCCACCATTCCGTCACCACCTCCGGGCATTGCTCGGCTGTGGCATGCGCCATTCCCCCGAACGTATCCGTCTTCCGTGTTCCCCACCTGCGGAGTAGCTGGGGCGACCTGCCGAACCACTGCGACAACGTCGCGAGCTACGTTCGACGTATCTCGGAACTGCTCGGCAAAGCGAAACGCGCTCGCGTAAATCGGGACTGGCACCAGCGCGAGGCGCTCGGACTGCGCGAGCAGTTGCAGCGCTATGTGGCGTTCTTCGACTTGAACGATGTCGCCGTCCCTGAGAGCGGTGAACTCGACGCGCTGCAATCCTGGATTACGGCGCACGAGGAAGAAGAACGAGAACGCCGCGAAGAGGCAGCGCGGCTCGCCGAGGAAGAACGGCGCAGAGAACAGGCAGAACAAATCCAGCGCTTCCACGCTGGTGACCCACACGCCAGTTACATCCCTGGCGTGTCTCCCATGCTTCGCGTCGTAGGCGACGAAGTGCAGACCTCGCTGGGCGCACGTTTCCCGGTGTCGCATGCCAGGCGCGGGCTGGACTTCATTCATAAGGTACGCGAATCAGGCCAGGAGTACGTTCGCAATGGTCATACCCTCCACCTCGGACACTACGTCATCGACCGTATCGAGCCAGACGGCACGGTACACGCGGGCTGCCATGTCGTGAAGTGGGAGGAAATCGAACGCATCACTCCACAGCTCGTGCAATCACAGGCATGAGTGGCTCAACACAACGGCATTCTCCCCGGCAACACTCCTCCCTTGAACGCTCTGATCCAGCACCCGTAACAACTGCCTGGTCGACGATCCCCAACAACTAAGCCGGATACCCAGAGGGCGGCTTTCTCCGCCCTTTTGCTTTGTTGCCCACCGAACCCAACCACAACTCACCAACCCGACCAGGGGGCGCCGTCCCTGGCGGTCCCGACCAAACGGAGGAAAGTCACATGAAACACAATCAATTGGTAAGCATCAGCCAAGGGAACCGCAAACTTGGCGGCGTGATGAACATCTCGACGTCTCCGCGCAAATGTTGTCCTAAGGGCGTCCCTTGCGCCCGCAAAGGATGCTACGCATTCAAGGCCTATCGGCTTTATCCCCGCACCCGCGCGGCATGGAGCAGGAACGAGCGCGTCGCCAGACGTCATCCTGATTCCTATTTCATGCAGATTGCGGCGCACGTTGCCGAGCATAAGCCGCGTCTATTTCGCTGGCATGTCGCCGGCGACATCCTCAGCACCGACTACCTACACGGCATGTGTCGGGTCGCCCGTGCGAATCCCCACACGCATTTTCTCGCGTTCACCAAAGCCTTCGATATCGTCAACCGCTACGAAGAGCGCGAGGCGCTGCCGGGCAACCTGGTGATCATATTCTCGGCCTGGCCGGGGATGAGGTTCGACAATCCTCACCGCCACCGCGTGGCCTGGATGCAGGACGGAACGGAAACCCGCATACCCGAAGATGCCATTCGGTGTCCGGGGAACTGTGAGACCTGTGGCCTGTGCTATGAGCTGCCAAGGTTGGGCCGCGATGTAGTTTTCCACAAACACTAGCCTCTACAACTCCGCCCTTCACCCCACCGCTGCACCATCCGATCCTTGCCGCTCTGCTGTAACTCCCGTTGGACAACTCCGCTTGCCATCTTCGGAGGCGCTAGGTCTACGCCGCCTCCCAGCAAAACGCGGCGGATCCCGAGTCCGCTGCGCCGCGTTTTCACCCACGACTGATGCGGGTCCGGCCACTCTGTGTGCCCGTCGTGTGCCCAAACTCCGCATTCCAACACCAACCCAACCGGTTCCACCAATCGACACAAGGAGAAAATACTATGGAACATCAACACCGACGTCTTCGGGGAGAGGGATCGATCTACTCGAGACCCCGCAGTCCCTTTCTTTGGGTCAAGTACTACAAGCGAGGAAAGCCGATCCGAGAATCCACTCGAACTGGGGACCTGGGAAAGGCTTCCCGGCTTCTCCACCAGCGTTTGGCTGAGGTCGGGCCCGACCCGGCCGAAAGCCTCAAGATCGAGCAACTCGTCGACGACCTGTTTCGCGATTACCGAATCAATCAACATCGTTCTCTGGACGATGTAAAGACTCGCTGGCGTCTCCATCTGAAGCCGTTCTTGGGCTCGGTTCCAGCAGCGCAACTCGACTCCGAGCTACTGGCGCGCTACATCGACCGGCGCCGAGAAGAACACGCCAGCAATGCCACCATCAATCGGGAACTGGCATGCCTGAAACGCATGTACCGGCTCGCCTACCTGTCAACCCCGCCGCTGGTCGAGAGCGTGCCACACTTCCCGCACCTGAAGGAGACGAACGTCAGGCAAGGCTTCGTCACTCCGGAGCAATATGCGAAACTCATCACCCACTGTGCGGATCTATGGCTGCGGGCGATGCTCGAGACCGCCTACAGCTACGGTTGGCGAGTGAGTGAACTGCTCAACCTTCGCGTCGGTCAGGTCGATCTCGTGGCTCGCACCATCCGGCTGGAACCGGGCACGACCAAGAACCAGGAAGGACGTGAGGTCACGATCGAGTCTGGTCGACTGCTCGAGTTGCTGCGCCAGTGCGTGGCGGGCAAGCACCCGGAGGATCACGTATTCATGCGAGGGGATAAACCGATACGGGACTTCCGAAAGAGCTGGCAGAACCTGTGCACGGCCGCCGGCGTGCCGGGCCTTCTCTTTCATGACCTACGCCGGACCGCGGCACGGAACCTGCGCGCTGCCGGCGTGCCGGAGGAGATCATCATGCGCATCGCAGGATGGAAAACCTCCAGCGTCTTCAAACGATACGCGATCGTAGACCAGGCTGACGTTCGCGCCGCCTTGCAACAACTGGAACGGGCTAGGCAGAAGCCGTTCGATCATACCGACGGTCGCAGTTCAACCGAGCCAGAATCCCCATCGCTCTCGCCTTTCTCCCTCGCCCGACCCAACTGAAACGCTCCTCCCCTGAACGATCTGATCCAGCAAGGTAACAAGTGACGTTCAGTAATTAACGAACAGGGCGTCGCAATGCCGCCCGTTGTCCTTCCTGTCCCCAATCAATCACCCATCAAAAGGAGAAAACTATGTCAAACGTCTACGAAGTCATCACCGGACGAATCATCAAACAACTCGAATCTGGAACAGCTCCCTGGCACAAGCCATGGAAAGTGCGCGGAAAGAGCGGACTGCCACGAAACCTGGTCAGCGGTCGCGAATACCGCGGAATCAACGTCTGGACACTGCTGAGC